>Ga0209514_10006269_pt1 | contig 14665 bp, 12 predicted proteins | sample Subgrocontami58m_FD_187452 | JGI IMG/M metagenome (GOLD analysis project Ga0209514, IMG submission 187452) | Subsurface groundwater microbial communities from S. Glens Falls, New York, USA - GMW37 contaminated, 5.8 m (SPAdes) (version 3) | ecosystem: Environmental > Aquatic > Deep subsurface >...
GCGTCGACGGCGGCGGCGGCAGCGGTGAGGGCGGCCGCGGGTGGAAGGGCAGCCAGCAGCTGATAGTCCTCACCGCCGGTCGCCGCGAGTATGTCGGCCTCACAACCCGCCGCCGCCGCCACCCGATCCACGCCGGGCGAACGCGGCACCAGGTCGAGGTCGATCGCGATGCGCACGCCCGATGCATCGGCGATGCGGCCCGCGTCGATGAGCAGGCCGTCCGAGATGTCGAGCATCGCGCTGGCCCCCGCCCGGGCCAGCATCCTCCCCTCGGCGAGAAGCGGTCGCGGGCGCAGGTGCGCACGGATCAGGTCACCCCGCTCCGGTACGCCGGTTCCCACCAGCGGGTCCTCGAGGATCATGAGGCCCGCCACCGATGCCCCGACCGGGCCGGTGACGACCACGACATCGCCTGGGCGGGCCCCCGAGCGCAGCACGGGGGCAGTAGAGGGGGCCATGCGCCCGATGATGGCCACCGACAGCGTGAGGACGGGCGACGTGCTCACATCCCCTCCCGCAATGGCCACTCCCGTGGCCTCGGCCAAAGCCTCCATGCCGTCGTAGAGGGCCTCGATGTCGGATGCGTCGACGTCGTCGGGAATGCCCAGACCCACCAGGATGGCCGTTGGCTCCGCGCCCATCGCCGCGATGTCGGACAGGTTCACCGCAAGCGCGCGGTGGCCGATGTCGGCCCAGGAATGCGTCTCGCGTCGCACGTGCACACCCTCGACCAGCATGTCGAGGGCGAGAACGGTGCCGTCGGCCAGCACGGCGGCGTCGTCGCCGATGCCGGTCACGAGGCCGCCTCGGGTGCCCACGCGTGCCGCGATGCGGCGGATCAGCTCAATCTCTCCGTCCACCGGTCGACCGTACCATCCTGTGCGCGGGTGCTCGGCTACAGTCCCCGGCCGATGATTGACGAGGCCACTGTCCGCCATGTCGCGCGCCTCGCGCGGCTGCGCCTGGGCTCCGCAGAGGAGGCCCGGATGCGCGAGGAGCTCTCGGGCATCCTCGATCACATCGACGTGATCCAGGCCATGGACCTCGATGGGGTTCCTCCCACGACACACGTGATCGCCGTCGAGAACGTCTTTCGTGAGGACGTCCCACGCCCCAGCCTCACGTCGGACGAGGCCCTGAGGGAGGCCACCGACGTCATCGACCTGTCGTTCGGCATCCCCAGGATGGATTGATGAGCCTTCGCGACCTCACGGCCACTCAGGCCATCGCCGAGCTCTCGGCCGGCCGGGTGTCATCGCTCGAACTCGTCGATGCGCACCTCGATGCGATCGGTAGCGACTCCGTGGATGCCTTCCTGGCCGTCGATGCCGAGCGCGCCCGGGAGCGCGCACGCCAGATCGACGACTCCGGTGAGAGGCTGCCGCTGGCAGGCGTTCCCCTTGCGGTGAAGGACGCCCTCTCCGTGCGGGACGTGGTCACCACCTCCGGGTCGCGGATGCTCGAGGGGTTCCGCCCGCTCTACACGGCCACCTGCGTCGCGCGGCTCGAGGCCGCTGGTGCGATCGTGGTGGGCAAGACGAACATGGACGAGTTCGCCATGGGTTCCAGCACCGAGAACTCGGCCTACAAGAACACCCGCAATCCCTGGGATCAGTCGCGCGTGCCCGGCGGCTCATCGGGGGGGTCGGCGGCCTCGGTGTCCGCACGTCAGGTGCCGTGGTCGCTTGGCTCCGATACCGGGGGTTCGATCCGTCAGCCCGCGGCCCTCTGCGGAGTCGTGGGGATGAAGCCCACGTACGGGGCCATCTCGCGCTACGGCCTCATCGCCTTCGCCTCATCGCTCGATCAGGTGGGTCCGTTCGCCCGCACGGTTGGTGATGCCGCGCTGCTGCTGAAGCACATGGTGGGGCGCGATCCGATGGATTCCACGTCCCTCGAGTGGCCCGAGCCCATCGCAATCCCTTCCGCGCAGAGCATGGCGGGGCTGCGGGTGGGGGTTGTCGAGGAACTGATGGGAGAGGGCATCGAGCCTGGCGTGCGCGCTGCGGTGGAGGCGGCGCTGGCCAGGGTGGAGGACCTCGGCGGCACGGTCGTACCGGTGAGCCTGCCGAGTGCCCTGAGCGGCCTGGCCACGTACTACGTGCTCGCACCCGCCGAGTGCTCGGCCAACCTGGCCCGGTTCGATGGAATCCGGTACGGCCCATCTGCCGATGCGGACAACCTGCTGGACCAGTACGAGTTGACTCGCGGCGAGTTCTTCGGCCCCGAGGTGAAGCGGCGCATCATGCTGGGCACCTTCGCCCTGGCGTCCGGCTACTACGACCAGTACTACGGGCGCGCGCAGCGGGTGCGCACGCTCATCGTGCGCGAGTTCGCCTCGGCGTTCGAGAACGTGGATGTGCTGGCCTCACCGACCTCGCCGACCGTGGCCTTCCCGTTCGGAGACCGCACGGCGGACCCGTACGCGATGTACCTGGCGGATGTCTGCACCATCCCCGTGAGCCTCGCGGGGCTCCCGGCGATCTCGATTCCGTGCGGCCTGTCCGGGGGGCTCCCGGTGGGTCTTCAGCTCGCGGGCCCCGCCTTCAGCGAGAACCGTCTCCTGACGGTCGCGCATGCACTTGAAGGTGCCCTGGCATTCGACACCCTGCCGCCCGAAATGGCGACGTGACACCGCTCGAGGCCGTCATCGGTGTGGAGATCCACGTGCAGCTGTCCACGCGCACGAAGATGTTCTGCGGGTGCGAGCTGTCATTCGGCGACGCACCCAATACCCACACGTGCCCGGTATGCCTGGCCCACCCCGGCGTGCTGCCGGTGGTGAACGCCGAGGCCGTGCGGCGGGCTCTCATCATCGGTCTGGCCCTGGGGTGCGAGATCTCGCCGCGGTCCATCTTCCACCGGAAGAACTACTTCTATCCGGATCTTTCGAAGGCGTACCAGATCTCCCAGTTCGACATTCCCATCTGCGGGCGGGGGCAGTTCACGGCCATCCGCGAGGACGGCAGCGAGCTCGTGGTGGGAATCACACGCGCTCACCTCGAGGAGGACGCCGCGAAGCTGACCCACGTCGGCAGCAGCGGTCGTCGCGCGGGCGCCGACCACTCGGTGGTGGATTTCAACCGCGGCGGCACTCCTCTGGTGGAGATCGTGACCGAGCCCGATCTCCGGTCCGCGGCCGACACCGCAACATTCCTGCGCCAGCTGCGCCAGACGCTGCTGTTCCTGGGCGTGAGCGACTGCAGCATGGAGGAGGGCTCAATGCGCGCCGACGCCAACGTGTCGCTGCGTCCCGTCGGCAGCCCGGTGCTCGGCGTGAAGACCGAGCTCAAGAACATGAATTCCTTCCGGTTCCTGGAGCGCGGTGTCGATGCGGAGCTGGAGCGCCAGCGCCAGATCATCGCGTCGGGTGGGCGAGTGATGCAGGAGACCGTGCACTACGAGCCCGAGACCGGGGAGATCCACCCGCTGCGCTCCAAGGAGGAGTCGCACGACTACCGCTACTTCCCGGAGCCCGATCTGGTGCCTATGGTGCCGGATCCGTCGTGGGTGGACGAGCTGCGTCGCGAGATCCCCGAGCTGCCCGTGCCTCTTCGCCGTCGCCTGGTGGGCGAGATGGGACTCTCCGAGGAGGACGCGGAGGTTCTGACGGAGAGCCCGGAACTGGTGGCGTACTTCACCCAGGTCGCGGCGTCCGCCGACCCCAAGGCGGCGGCGAACTGGATTCGCGGTGAGTTGCGCGCACAGCTTCGTGAGCGCGGCGAGGATCCGTGGCAGTCGAACGTGACGCCCGATCGCATGTCCGCGCTCCTCCGCCTGCTTGAGGATGGCACCGTGTCCATGTCGTCCGCCAAGGAGGTTCTGGCCGAGGTCGTGGCCACCGGTGCCGAGCCCGCCGACGTGGTCGAGGCGAAGGGGCTCGGGCAGATCAGCGACGAGGGGGAACTTGCGGCCATCGTCGCCGGCCTCGTGGCCGACAACCCGGATCAGGTCGAGCAGCTGCGCGCGGGCAAGGACAAGGTGATCGGCTTCTTCGTGGGGCAGGCGATGAAGGCCACGAGTGGTCGCGCGGATGCGCAGGCCGTGCAGCGCCTCGTGCGGGCCGCGGTTCTCGACGACGCCGAGGAATGCACCGGGCGCTGATACCCGCCCCCGGCGTGGGGTATGCTCCGCCGCCGTGACCCAGCACACCCTCTCAGTCCTCGTGGAAAACAAGCCGGGCGTGCTTTCGCGCGTTGCCGGACTGTTCACGCGGCGTGGCTACAACATCGACTCGCTCGCGGTGAGCCCCACCGAGGACGAGCGCCGGTCACGCATGACCATCACCGTGGACGCCTCGCGTTTCCCGGTGGAGCAGATCACGAAGCAGCTCGACAAGCTGATCAACGTGATCAAGGTCAGGGACCTCGACCCCCAGAACACGGTTGCGCGCGAACTCGGCCTGTACAAGGTGAGCACGCACGGCGCACCTCGGGCTGAGGTGCTGCAGTTGGTCGAGATCTTCAATGGGAAGATCCTCGACGTCACAACCGATTCACTGACCATCCAGGCCACCGGAACCACGCCGGAACTCGAGAACCTCGAGGAGTTGCTCCGGCCCTACGGCCTGACCGAGATGGTTCGCACCGGCGTCGTGGCCCTGGGCCGCGGCGCGAAGCCGACCTGACACACGGAGCACAGATGTTCTACGACGACGACGCCGACCTCGGCCTGCTCGACGGCAAGACCGTCGCGGTCATCGGGTACGGAAGCCAAGGGCACGCCCACGCGCTCAACCTGAAGGAGTCCGGGGTGTCGGTGGTCGTCGGGCTCCGCCCGGACTCCGCATCGGCTGCTCAGGCCCGCGCAGACGGGCTCGAGGTGCTGTCGCCGTCAGAGGCCGCCGCCCGTGGCGATCTGGTCATGCTGCTCGTGCCCGACGAGATCATGGGCGACGTCTACCGTGACGACATCGCCTCGGGGCTTGAGCCGGGCAACACGCTGCTCTTCGCGCACGGCTTCGCCATTCACTTCGGCCAGATCGTGCCGCCCGAGGGCGTGGACGTGGCCATGGTCGCTCCCAAGGGCCCCGGGCACCTGGTGCGCCGTCAGTACACCGAGGGCAAGGGAGTCCCCGGCCTGATGGCCGTCGAGGTGAACGCAAGCGGCGCGGCCGATGGCATCGCCCTGGCATACGCGAAGGGCATCGGCTGCACCCGGGGCGGGGTCATTCCCACCAGCTTCCGCGAGGAGACCGAGTCGGATCTCTTCGGCGAGCAGGTCGTGTTGTGCGGCGGTCTCACCGAGCTGGTGCGCGCCGGGTTCGACACCCTCACAGAGGCGGGCTACGCACCCGAACTGGCCTACTTCGAGTGCATGCACGAGCTCAAGTTGATCGTGGACCTGATGTACGAGAAGGGCATCGCCGGCATGCGGTACTCCATCTCGAACACCGCCGAGTACGGTGACCTGAGCCGCGGCACCCGCGTGATCACCGAGGACACGCGGGCCGAGATGCGCAAGATCCTCAAGGAGATCCAGGACGGCGAGTTCGCGAAGGAGTGGCTCCTCGAGAACAAGGTCGGCCGCCCATCGTTCAACGCCATCAAGCGCCGCCAGGGCGACCACCCGATCGAGCACGTCGGGAAGAAGCTGCGCGGCATGATGGACTGGATCGACACCGAGTTCTGACGGTGCAGCACGTCGCCCGGATCTTCCTCGTTGGTGGTGTGTCGGTCGGGTTGCTCGCTGCGGCAGGGTGTGGGGCGGGCTCCGACGCCTCGTCGTCGCAGGGCGCGAGCACGGCGTCATCCACCGATGACGCCGCCCGGTTCCCGCGCGCATCATCGGTGGGTGATGGCACGTCGTTGACCCCACCGAAGATCGCCGCCTCTGTGCGTCGAGCTGCCGCGGCAGCCGGATGCACCGTGCGCGCATTCCCCAGCGAGGGCAGGACGCACGTCGACACGCCGCCGGTCCACCGGCAGAGTCAACCTCCGACATCCGGAAACCACAGCCCCGTGTGGGCCGACTTCGGGATGTACTCGGAGCCCGTGCCGTCCACATACCTGCTGCACGATCTCGAGCACGGCGCAGTGGTCATCCACGAGGGTCGCAGCGTGCGGGAGGCCACACGCACCGCGATCCGCCACCTGTGGGAGGAGTCACCCGCCTACATGATCGTGGTGCCCGGTTCGACCGAGGGGTTCCCCGCAGGTGCCGTCGTCGCCACGTCGTGGCAGCGCTGGATGACATGCCGCACGCCAGGTCCGAAGACGATCGCCGCGCTCACTGAATTTCGTGATGTCTACCGTGGAACGGGTCCGGAGGGCGCTGCGGCGCTTAACGCTCCCGCGGCTGCGACCGGCGCCGCCAAGAACCTCCCCACGCCGTCCACGCCGGATACGAAGGCGGTCAGCGGCGCCTGAGTTCCTCGTGCGGCACCGCCCCGCATCGCGGGTAGGATTCCCGCTCCCCATCTGCACTCACGCCCAGGAGGCGCTGCCGCACATGCAACTTCGCACCTGCAAGGTCACTGCCCCGGCAACGTGTGAGGGACACTCGTGACGTCTGCTGAGCGGCCCCGTATCCTCGTGACCGAGAAGATTGCGGCCGCCGGGGTTGATCTGCTCGGCACAGTCGGGGATGTCGAGGTGCATCTGGACTGGTCGGCGGATGATCTGGCCGAGCACATCGGTGGATTCGATGCCCTGGTCGTACGCAGCGCCACCAAGGTGACCGAGGCCCTGATCGATCGTGCGGGGCGGCTTCGGGTCGTCGGGCGCGCTGGCACGGGTGTGGACAACGTGAATGTGGACGCAGCCACGCGCCGCGGCATCATCGTGGTGAACGCCGCGGGGTCGAACGCCGTGTCGGCTGCGGAGCACGCCATCGCCCTTCTGCTCGCGCAGGCCCGCAACATTCCCCAGGCGCACATGACGCTGGTGGATGGCCGGTGGGAGCGATCGCGCTTCGGTGGCATCGAGGTGACCGGCAAGACCCTGGGCGTTCTGGGTTTCGGGCGCATCGGCCAGTTGGTCGCCGAGCGCGCGCTTGGCCTGTCGATGCGCGTGATCGCCTACGACCCCTTCGTGGCCGAGGCGCACTACCGCGAGATGGGTGTCGAGAAGGCTGAGACACTCGAGGATCTCTACGCCGTGTCCGACTTCATCACGCTGCATCTGGCGTCGACGCCCGAGACACGAGGGCTCCTCGACGCCGAGGCCTTTGCGGCCATGAAGCGGGGCGTGCGCGTCATCAACGATGCCCGTGGTGACCTCATCGACGAGGCCGCGCTGGTGGCTGCGATCGAGTCCGGGCACGTGGCCGGCGCGGCGATCGACGTATTTCCGGACGAGCCGACCACCGAGAGCGCGTTGTTCGGGTTGCCGGGCGTCATCGTGACTCCGCATCTGGGGGCATCCACGACCGAGGCGCAGGACCGCGCCGGCACGGCGGTTGCCGAGCAGGTGGTGGCCGCTCTCACCGGTGGCGTGGTCACCAGCGCCGTGAACATCCCCGCAGTCAGCCCCGAGACCATGGTCACCCTGGGGCCGTTCATCCCCCTGGCCGGTCACCTGGGTCGTCTGGCCGTGGGCATTTCCGGGGGCCTCGACCAGCGAATCGAGGTCACCTGCGAGGGGGATCTCGCCGAGCACGACACACGCCTCCTGACCACCGCCGTACTGACGGGTGCCCTGTCCGGCAACATGGTCGAGCCCGTCAACATGGTGAACGCGCAGGGGATCGCGCGCGACCGCGGCATCGAGTGGTCGGAGTCGTCGTCGCCTCGCGCTCGGGACTACACCAACCGCATCACGGTCTCCATCGGTGACGTCTCGGTATCCGGCACGACGGTGGGAAATACCGCGCGCCCGCGTCTGGTCGAGGTGCTTGGGCAGCCGATCGAGCTGGAGCTGGCCCCCCACGTGGGGATCCTCCGCTATACGGATGTACCGGGTATGGTCGGAACGGTCGGTACGACGATGGCGGCTGAGAACATCAACATCGCGTCGATGGCGGTGTCGCGCAGCCAGGAGGGCGGCCTCGCCACGATGGCGGTCACCGTCGACTCGCCGGTGCCGCATGCGGCGCAGGAGGCCATCGCAGCCCAGTGCTCCGCGAATGTCTGGTTCGTGACGCTGGACATCTGACCCGGCGGGTGCGGGTTTGCCCGGTGTGCTGGCGGGCGCTATCGTGCCCGAGGATGAGCGCCACCGCGACCATGACCCTCCTGGCCCGTCGCGGCGCCCTGCGCGTCCTTCGGCTCCTCCCCCGGTAGGGGGAGTGAACCGACACCCACGCCCGGATGTGCCGGGCACCGGACGAGTCCAGACGAGCCAGGAGGGAACCCCCGTGCCGGCAGACGACGCCAGCCGAGATGACGCCAAGCGCGTCCGCTTCTTCGATACGACGCTCCGCGATGGGGAGCAATCACCGGGAATCCACCTCAACCTTCGCGAGAAGGTGGAGGTGGCGCAGCAGCTCGCCCGCCTCGGGGTCGATGTGATCGAGGCCGGGTTCCCGATCAGTTCCCCGGGCGACCTCGAGGGCGTGCAGGCCGTGAGCCGCGAGGTGCGTGGCCCGGTGATCGCCGCGCTCGCGCGCGCCAACGAGCGCGACGTGGCCGTGGCGTGGGATGGCGTGCGCGATGCCGCCCATCCGCGCATCCACACCTTCATCGCCACCTCCGACATCCACATGACCCACAAGCTGCGCATGGATCGGCCCACGGTGCTGGCGACGGCAATGGACGCGGTGCGTCAGGCGCGGAGCCTGTGCGAGGACATCGAGTTCTCGTGCGAGGACGCCACGCGTTCCGATCCCGGGTTCGTCGCCCAGGTCGTCGGCGCCGCCATCGCCGAGGGCGCCACCACGATCAACATCCCGGACACCGTGGGCTACACCATGCCCACCGAGTTCCAGGCGTTCCTGAGCGAGATATATGAGCGGTGCCCGACCCTCGAGGGCGTGATCCTGTCGGTGCACTGCCACAACGACCTGGGTCTGGCGGTGGCGAATTCCCTGGCGGGAATGCAGGTGGGCGCCCGGCAGGTCGAGGTGTGCGTCAACGGCATCGGCGAGCGGGCCGGAAATGCCAGCCTTGAGGAGATGGCCATGATCCTGCGCACCCGTGCGGAGGATCTCGGCGGCCTGTGGTCGGGGGTGGAGACCACCGAGATCACCCGTGCCAGCCGTCTGGTGAGCCGTCTCACGGGGTACGTGATCCAGCCGAACAAGGCCGTGGTGGGTCGCAACGCCTTCGCCCACGAGGCCGGAATCCATCAGCACGGTGTGCTGGCGAACCCGCTGACATACGAGATCATGGACGCGCAGAGCGTGGGCCTCACGCAGAGCGAGCTGGTGCTCGGAAAGCACTCGGGGCGCCATGCGCTGCGCCATGCGCTCGAGCAACTGGGATACGAGTTCGACCGCGATGAGCTCGACGCCATCTTCGCCCGGTTCAAGGAGGTCGCCGACCGCAAGGGCGAGCTCTCCGCAATGGACCTCGAGGCCCTGATGAGCGACGAGATGCGCACGGCGGCCTCGCGTGCGCTCGAGCTGATGGAGCTGGCATTCTCGGGCTCGTCCGGCCAGACCGCCACGGCCCGGGTGGTCGTGCGATCCGATGACGGCGCCGAGCATGCGGGCGAGGCCACCGGCGATGGTCCCGTGGCGGCGTTGATGGGCGCCATCGACGCAGCGGTGGGGTCCAGCGGCACCCTTCTGGAATACGCGGTGTCCGCAGTGACCGGAGGCCCCGATGCGCTGGGTGAGGCTCGCGTGGTGTGCGAGATCGGCGGCCGCACGTTCACCGGGCAGGGGGTGTCGCCCGACGTCATCGAGGCGAGCGCCATCGCCTATCTCCGGGCGGTAACCGCCAGCAGACAGATGGAGCAGGGCGAAAGGGTCGAGGCCGACGGCGTCTAGCCGCGGTCACGTGATGCGGGAACGGGAGGAGGACTCGGTGGGGAAGACGCTGTTTCGCAAGGTATGGGATGACCACGAGGTGGTCCCGGAGGGCCCCGGCGGCCCGGCAATCATCTACGTGGACCTGCATCTCATCCATGAGGTCACGTCGCCACAGGCGTTCGACGGTCTGCGGCTTGCCGGCCGAACCGTGCGGCGACCGGATCGCACCCTGGCGACGGCCGACCACAACGTTCCCACCATCCACCGCGAGCGCGGAATCGAAGACGAGCTGTCCCGCCTTCAGATCGAGGCCCTCGAGCGCAACGCGGCCGAGTTCGGTATCCCTCTCTTCGCCCTCAACAGTCCGCGTCAGGGCATCGTGCATGTGATCGGCCCGGAACTGGGGTTCACCCAGCCCGGAATGACGATCGTCTGCGGCGACAGCCACACCTCCACCCACGGGGCCTTCGGCGCACTGGCCTTCGGCATTGGCACCAGCGAGGTGGAGCACGTGCTCGCCACCCAGACGCTTCCCCAGGGGGTGCCGCAGACCATGCGCATCACCTTCGAGGGCGACATGGGCGTGGGCGTGGTGGCAAAGGACCTCATCCTCGGGGCGATCGGCCAGATGGGCGTCTCGGGCGCCCAGGGGCACGTGGTGGAGTACGCGGGCTCCGCGATCCGCGCGCTGTCGATGGAGGGCCGCATGACCGTATGCAACATGTCCATCGAAGGCGGCGCGCGCGCGGGAATGGTGGCCCCCGACGACACCACGTTCGCGTACCTGGAGGGCCGCCTGGCCGTCCCGGACGACTTCGAGGCGGCGGTGGGGCGCTGGCGCACGTTGCCGAGCGACCCCGACGCCGCGTACGACCGCGAGATGGTGGTGGATGTGGCGTCCCTGGCACCCCAGGTGACCTGGGGCACCAACCCGGGCATGGTCGCGCCCATCACGGGACGCGTGCCCACTCCCGACCAGTACGACGACCCGTCCGATCAGGAGGCCGTACGCCGCTCGCTCGAGTACATGGGGCTGGATGGCGGAGAGGCCCTTGAGGACATCGCCATCGACACGGTCTTCCTGGGCTCGTGCACCAATGGGCGCATCGAGGACCTTCGCGCCGCCGCCGCCGTGCTTGCCGGCCGACACGTGAAGGAGGGCATGCGCGCCATGGTGGTTCCCGGATCGATGGCCGTGAAGGTTCAGGCCGAGCACGAGGGTCTGGACCGCGCGTTCATCGCCGCCGGGTTCGAGTGGCGTGATGCCGGATGCTCGATGTGCCTGGGCATGAACCCGGACATCCTGCAGCCGGGTGAGCGCTGCGCGTCAACCAGCAACCGCAACTTCGAAGGTCGTCAGGGCAAGGGTGGCCGTACCCATCTGGTGAGCCCGGCAATGGCCGCCGCAGCTGCCGTGGCCGGGCATCTGGTGGACGTCCGCGCATTCGACGCCGATCTCGTCGGCGCATAGGGAAGAGGGACTACCGATATGGAACCCATTCGCGTTGTCACCGCGCCGGTCGCACCGATGGACCGCGCCGACGTGGACACCGATCAGATCATTCCGAAGCAGTTCCTCAAGCGCGTCGAGCGCACGGGGTTCGGGGAGTTCCTCTTCTTCGACTGGCGCAGCGAGGACTTCTACCTCCTCGACCGTCCGGAATACGCGGGTGCAGAGATCCTCGTGGCGGGCCGTAACTTCGGCTGCGGGTCATCTCGCGAGCACGCACCCTGGGCCATTCAGGACTTCGGCTTCAAGGTGGTGATCGCCCCGTCGTTCGCCGACATCTTCCGCACCAACTGCACGAAGATCGGCCTGTTGCCGGTCATTCTCCCGGAGGCCGATGTGCAGGCGCTGATCGCCGCAGCACTCGCGGAGCCCGGATGCTCCGCGACCGTGGACCTGGAGGAGTGCGCGCTCGTCCTTCCGGACGGCCGTGAGGTCTCGTTCCAGATCGAGGACTCCGTGCGTGATCGTCTGCTCAACGGGTGGGATGACATCGGCCTGACGCTCAAGGACGAGGGCGCCATCACGCGGTACGAGGCCGACCGCGAGCGCGAGGGGCCGGTCACCACCGTCCTGCTCTGATGCGACGCCCACACCGGGCTCATCGGGAGCCGGGGGTGGGCGGTTCGCGGGCTGGGTGCGCGGGCGGCATCGACGTCGATGGACGCCGACTGCGTGTTCCGTGGTCAACAGGCGGCTGAGGGGCCGTGCTCGCTCCTTCGGGTCGTCGGTGGCATGCACGCCACGGCATGGCCATGTATCCGTCCAATCCCGACGACCCCGCCGGCCATGACTCCATCGTCGAGGTCATTGCGGTGCCGATCGCATGATGCCCCCGCGCTGGTAGCGTGGCGCCGATTCACAGCGACGTGGAGGCGTGATGCGCGAGGTTCGGGTTGTTCTTCTGCCGGGTGATGGAATCGGCCCCGAGGTGATCGGCGAGGCTCGTCGACTGGTGGACCACGTGTCCCGCCTCGACCGCATCCAGATCGCGTGGGATTCCCATGCGGTGGGAGGCTGTGCCATCGACATCTTCGGCACGCCGCTTCCCGACGGCGTCATGGAGGAGTGCGCGGCCTCGGACGCCGTTCTGCTGGGGGCCGTGGGCGGTCCGAAGTGGGACACCACCGACCCCACGGCACCCCGCCCCGAGCAGGCGCTGCTGGCACTTCGCGCCGGGCTCGGCCTGTTCGCGAACCTGCGGCCCGTCTGCCCGTTCCCCGCCCTCTACGACGCCAGCCCCCTCAAGCGGGATCGCATCGAGGGCACCGATCTCCTGGTGGTGCGCGAGCTGACCGGCGGCATCTACTTCGGCAAGAGCGGGCGCGACGGCGACACGGCATACGACACGTGCACCTACAGCCGGAACGAGATCCACCGGGTGGCCACCGTGGCCTTCGAGTCGGCCCTGGCGCGTCGGGGCAAGGTGACGTCGGTCGACAAGGCGAACGTGCTCGAGAGTTCCCGCCTGTGGCGTGACGAAGTCATCAGGGTGGCAGCCGAGCACCCTGAGGTGGAGCTTGAGCACATGCTCGTGGACAACGCGGCGATGCAGTTGGTGAGCCATCCGTCCGGCTTCGACGTGATCGTGACCGAGAACCTCTTCGGCGACATCCTCTCCGACGAGGCGGCGATGATCTCCGGGTCCATCGGCCTGCTGCCGTCCGCCAGCCTGGGCGGGCACGGCCCTGGGCTCTACGAGCCCGTGCATGGGTCGGCCCCGGACATCGCCGGGAAGGGGATCGCCAACCCCATCGCCGCGTGTCTCTCCGCCGCCATGATGCTGCGGCACTCGCTCAGCGCGCCGAAGGGGGCGGATGCCATCGAGCGGGCCGTGGAGGCCGTGCTCGGCACCGGGCACCGCACGCGCGATCTTGGCGGGGATTGTTCCACGCACGAGATGGGGGACATGCTCATCTCCGCCGCGACGTAGGACCGTGTGCTGTTGGGGGGCACCCCGCCCCTCGCTAGACTCCGCCGGATCGTCGGCGGGATGCCGGCAGCGACCGGGAAGGCCATCGAGGGATGCAGGAAGCCGAGAAGATCTGGATGAATGGGACCCTCGTGGACTGGGCGGATGCCAAGGTCCACGTGCTCTCCCATGGTCTGCACTATGGGTCGTCGGTATTCGAGGGCATCCGTGCCTACCAGACGGATGAGGGCCCGGCGGTCTTCCGCCTCGACGATCACCTTGCGCGGCTTGAGCGCTCGGCGGCCCAGTACTTCATGCCCGTTTCGTACTCGCGGGAGGAAATGCGGCAGGCCGTGCACCAGGTGGTGGCCGCCAACGGGCTCGGTGCCTGCTACATCCGTCCGATCATCCTGCGGGGCTACGGTGTGATGGGTCTCTTTCCGCTCGAGGCCCCGGTGGACGTCTCCATCGCGGCGTGGGAGTGGGGCGCGTATCTGGGCGAGGAGGGCTTGGAGCGCGGCATTCGGGCGAAGATCTCGTCGTGGCGCAGAATCGGCAACAACACGATCCCGGCCACGGCCAAGGCCGGCGGCCAGTACCTGAACTCGATCCTTGCCAAGATCGAGACGCATAAAGCCGGATACGAGGAGGCCATCCTCCTCAACGAGAACGGGTTCGTCGCCGACGGCTCGGGCGAGAACATCTTCGTGGTGAAGGGCGGCACGATCCTGACGCCGCCCATCTCCGCGTCGATCCTCGAGGGCATCACCCGGGACACGGTGATCGAACTGGCCCAGGACGAGGGCTACACGGTCGTGGAGCGCGAGATCGCCCGTGCGGAGCTGTACACGGCGAATGAGGTGTTCGTGACCGGTACGGCCGCCGAGGTGTGTCCGCTTCGGTCCATCGACGACCACGAACTGGGCGACCCGGGGCCCATCACCAGGCGCCTGCAGGAGCGCTTCTTCGCGGCAAGCGAGGGCCGCGACCCGCGCTACTCGCATTGGCTCGATCCCGTTCCCGCGGCCACGCCGGCGGCGTGATGGAGCGCGTCCTCCTCTACGACACCACCCTCCGCGATGGCATGCAGCGCGAGGGCATGAGCCTGTCCGTGGGGGAGCAGTTGCAGGTGGCGCTTCGGCTCGCGGACATCGGAATGGACGTGATCGAGGCCGGCTTCCCGTCGTCCAACCCCAAGGACTCCGAGTTGTTCCACCTGCTCGAGGCCGAGGATCTGGGCACCACGCAGGTGGCCGCATTCGGCATGACGCGTCGGCGCAACACCGATCCGGCCACCGATCCGGGGCTGCGCATCATGGTGGAGTGCTTCGCCCCGGTGGCCACGATCGTGGGCAAGACCTGGGACCTCCACCTGCAGAAGGTGACCAAGGTCT
>Ga0209514_10006274_pt1 | contig 14655 bp, 16 predicted proteins | sample Subgrocontami58m_FD_187452 | JGI IMG/M metagenome (GOLD analysis project Ga0209514, IMG submission 187452) | Subsurface groundwater microbial communities from S. Glens Falls, New York, USA - GMW37 contaminated, 5.8 m (SPAdes) (version 3) | ecosystem: Environmental > Aquatic > Deep subsurface >...
GACCGCTTCCTGCACTGGCGGGACGACTACTTCGCGGCTCCGACGGTGGGAGCGCTCGTGAGCGCCGTCGCCGGAGCGGGTCTCGCCGTTCGCCGCCTCGACGAGACGCCCTCGCGCTCGCCTTGGCGGCGGATCGACCCGCGCGTCCCCGCAGAGCTGCTGCTGGTCGCCGAGAAGCCGGGCTAGCTCACCTCGGCTTTAGGCCCGGCACGGCCCGCCGGATCACGTCGCCCGCGATCATCCCCGCCATCCTCGGGTTCTCCTGGAGCCGGCGCAGCGAGTACTCGTACCAGCGGCTGCCGAAGGGGACGTAGACGCGCAGCCGGTGCCCGTCGCGGACGAGCTCCGCGGCGCGCTCCTCGCGCACGCCGAGCAGCATCTGCAGCTCGTACTGCTCCGGCCCGAGTCCGCGGAAGCGCTCGAGCGACTGCCCGATCAGCCACTCGTCGTGGGTGGCGACCGCGACGTAGCAGCCGGCCTCGAGGAGCGCGTCGAGGGCCGTCACGCACGCCGCTCGCACCTCCTCGGAGCCCTGGAAGGCAATCGCTGCGGGCTCAGCGTAGGCGCCCTTGCAGAGACGGACGCTCGGCCGCAGCTCGGCGAGCGCGCGGATGTCGCCACGGGTGCGCCGGAGGCAGGCCTGCAGGACGACGCCGACGTTCTCGAGCGCCGCCTCCCGCAGGTCGCGGTAGAGACGAAGCGTGTCGTCGGTGCAGGTCGTGTCCTCCATGTCGATGCTGACGAACCTGCCCAGTGTCGCCGCGTCGCGGACGACCGCTTCGAGGTTTCTCCGGCAGAGGTCGTAGCCGAGCTTCAGCCCGAGCGCTGTCGGCTTGACGCTGATGCCCGCGTCGAGGCGGTCCTCGGCAAGCGCGGCGAGCACGTTGCGGTAGGTCTGCGCGATCGCTTCCGCCTCGCCCGCGGTCGTGATCTCCTCGCCGAGCACGTCGACGGTGGCGAGCTTGCCCTCGGCGTTCAGCTCGGCGACGACACGGCGCGCGTCGGCAAGCGCGGGGCCGGCGATGTAGCGGGCGGAGACCCTGCGGACGACTGCTCTCGGCACGGTCGGAAGCGCCCGGGCGAGGGCGTGGTCGAGCAGGGACACGCGGTAGGATTCTAGAGGTCGGTAGTTCCCCGCACGCGACGTGCCAGCTTTTCCCGCGGTGGATCGGCGCGCACGCCGATGCCGCACTGCCGCCGGCAGGCTGGAATGGAGGCGAACCAACGAGAGGGGCAACGATGCTGGAGGCAACCATCGGGGAGGCGGCGGTCGGCGACCGGCTGCTCCGGCCCGCGGTGACCGTCCGCGAGACGCCGCTCGAGCTCGTGCTCGAGCTCGCGCTCGCGCTCGAGCGCGGCGGCGAGCTGCAGGTCGAGCCCGCAAGGGCGACGGCGCACGTCAAGGACGGTGTGCTCACGCTCCACATCCCGAAGACGCACCCGACCGGGACGACGCTCGAGGGCTTCCACCCCGAGGTGCCGCCGATCTGACCCCCAGCTGAACAAGGGGTGTCCGAGATGACAACCGCACCGACCGCGGGCCCGCCTCCACCCGCGAAGCTCGAGCGCTCGCGCGGGAACATGGGGCGCTGTGTTTGCGCACGCCTTCGCCGGTTGCGAGAGGAGGAGCCATGCGCCGGGTTGTGATCATGGGCGCGGGCGGGCGCGACTTCCACGACTTCAACGTCGTCTTCCGCAACAGCCGCGACACCAAGGTGGTCGCCTTTACGGACGCACAGATTCCCGGCGGCGCGGGCAGGGTCTACCCTGCGTCGCTCACCGGCGCCCTCTACCCCAACGGCATCCCGATCCGCGACGAGACGGAGCTACCCGAGCTGATCCGCCGCGAGCTCGTGGACGAGGTCGTCCTCGCCTACTCCGACCTCTCGCACGAGGACGTCATGCACAAGGCCTCGCTCGTGCTTGCAGCGGGCGCCGACTTCCGCCTGCTCGGGCCACACGCGACGATGCTGATGGCCAACCGGCCCGTCGTCGCTGTCACCGGGGTGCGCACGGGCTGTGGCAAGAGCCAGACGAGCCGCCGGATCGGCAAGCTGCTGGTTGCCGCCGGTCTCAGGGTCGCGCTCGTGCGGCACCCGCTGCGCTGCGACGACCTCGAGGGGATGCGCGTGCAGCGCTTCGCCTCGCTCGCCGACATCGACGCCGCCCATCCCACCATCGAGGAGCGCGAGGAGTACGAGCCCGCCGTGCGGGCAGGGATGGTCGTGTGGGCCGGCGTGGACTACGGCGAGCTCCTCGCACAGGCCCAGGAGGAGGCCGACGTCGTCGTCTGGGACGGCGACAACCACGACCTCCCGTTCTTCGAGCCCGACCTCTGGGTCACCGTGCTCGACCCGCTTCAGCCCGCCGACGAGCTGGCCTTCTTCGCGGGCGAGACGAACCTGCGTCTCGCCGACGTCGTCCTCGTCAACAAGGTCGACTCGGCGACGGCCGAGGAGATCGACCGCGTGCTCGAAGACATCGCCGCGGTCAACGGCCACGCTGCGGTGATCCGGGCCGAGTCCACCGTCACGCTGCACGAAGGCCCGCCGCTGGAAGGCAAGCGGGTGCTCGTCGTGGAGGACGGGCAGGCGCTCACGCACGGCGGCACGGCGTTCGGCGCCGGCACCGTTGCCGCGCGCCGGGCAGGGGCCGGCGAGCTCGTCGATCCGCGCCCCTATGCCGTCGGCTCGATCGCCGACGTGTACGAGCGATACCCACACATCGGCGCGGTGCTGCCCGCGCTCGGCTACTCACCCGAGCAGCTCGACGAGCTGCGGCGGGCGATCGAGGCCGCCGACGTCGACGTCGTCGTCACCGGCACCCCGATCGACCTCAGCCGCCTGATCGTGACCCGACACCCGATCCGCCGTGCGACGTACGAGCTGCTCGAGCTCGGAGCGCCCACGCTTGCCGACGTGCTGGCGCCCCTCGTGCGGCTCGCCCAGGAGGACTCCGCCGTCGCGACCGGCTAAGCGAAGAGGCGGCACGACGAGCGGCCCCGCGAACGTGCGCGCCGGGTCTTGAACTGATACGCACAAATGTGGTAGACCCGCCACGTGCGAACGTGCCGGTTGCTCCTGACGCTTGCGCTCGCAGCGCTCGCCCTCTCCGGCTCGGCGGACGCAATCACGCGCCAGCAGGCCAACACGATCGCGCTCAAGACGCTGAAGCCGCAGGCACTGAAGGGACCGACGATCCTCTTCGGGCTGCCGAAGGCGCTGCCGCCGAAGGCCGTCGTGGTCGAGGCCGGCTCGGCGAAGATCACGGCGGTGCCGTTCATCCCGAAGGGCACGGCCACCGGCAAGGCGGCGTGGCTCTTCTGGCTCGACCAGGCCGCCTACGCACACTTCCAGCACCCGAGCAGGCTCCTCCTGATCGACGACGGGACCGGCAAGGTGCTGCGCAACCGGGCGCTCAGCTTCTACCCGCTCGTGGACGGCAAGCGGCCGGCCTACCTCAGCTCGTGGAAGGTGTACGGCTCGGCGACCTACCACGTCTTCTCGAACCTGCCGAAGGGCGTCGCGGCCGCACGCACGCCGGCGGTGCCGCTCGCGCCCGTGTCCACGCGCGCCGTGCCCGCGAACGCGTTCAAAGACGACTGCCTGATCTCCATCGGGCTGCGCGACGACCCGCTCTTCTCGGGCGACTTCGGCGGCGGCATCGTGGGCTGGGCGCAGTCCGTCGGCCTCCGCGCCTTCAAGCCGCCGAACGGGCCGGCCGGACGGCCGGCCGGCGGCGCCCAGCTGCGCTCGGGCGTGCGCGACATCGTCACGAACCAGCGCTGCAAGGACGTCTTCATCTTCATGAGCGGCCACGGCTACGATGCGCGCTCCACGCCGGCGATCCAGACCGGCGCCGTGGCGGGAGCGCCCTGGATCGGGGTCACGGCGGGCGACGTGCGGACGATCCTGCGCGACCACCCGACCGTGACGTTCAAGGTGAAGATCAACGGGTGCTACTCGGGCCGGTTCGTGGACCCGCTCAAGGGCGAGCCCAACCTCCTCACCCTCGAGACGGCCGCGAATGCGAGCGAGTACTCGTGGGGTGCCCTGCCGCGCCGCTTCGTCCATCCCGACGGCCGCACCATCGACGTCCCCGAGCACGAGAACCCCGGCCGCAGCGAGTTCGTGAACGGGAACGTCGCCGGCCTCGAGGCGTTCTTCGCCTCGGCGGCGGAGGTCGCGCAGGCCCGGGACCAGGGCGGCTCGCTGCTCGCCCGCGCGCTCGACCGCGCCTTCGACCTCGGCACCGGCTCGGACGGCGCCCGCGGCGCCGCGCTGACGCACCCCCAGCGCGTGAACAACCTCGACTTCCAGGTGAACGCGCTCATCGGCTACCGCCATCTCGGGACGACGTCGGAGGTGTGCGTCAGCTTCGGGACGAAGCCGGCGCGGGCGAGGGTCGCCTGGTCGGCGGCGATCGCCGGGCCCGGCGTCATCGAGGCGACGACGAAGAACGGCAGCACAGGCTCCGTCGGCGAGGGCGCGGTGAACTGGGGAATCAACCGGTACGGGACGTACAAGGTGACGGTCACGGTCACCGACGAGCGCGGGGCGAAGAGCACGACGACGGCGTCGGTCACCGTCACCGAGGCCCAGGGCACCTGCCCCTAGCGCGGGCTACCGCTCACGCATGAAGCCCTGGCGGGCAGCGGAGACGAGGGCGACCGCCTCGGGGAAGAGCACGCGCATGGCGTCGCGGAGAGCGAGCGCCTGCTCGTCGGAGGTGCCGGTGACGTCCACGCGCTTCAGCGCCGCCGCGGTCAGCTCGACCGCCGTGTTCAGCGTCAGCGTCGCGAACTGCTCGCGCTGGGCCTCCTGCACCGACTCGGCCTGCTGCGCCGCGAACTCCTGCAGGCCCTTGAGGATCTCCTCGGGGTCGCCGCCGAATGGGAAGAAGCCGCCGCCTTCCATCTCTGGAAGGCTACTTCACGCGCAGCGCACCGCGCCTGCGCGAACGTCGGCGATCGCCGCCTTGAAGGCGTCGTAGGCCGGCTTCGGGTAGCCGTCGGCCCAGAAGAGGCCCGACTGCCAGGCCGAGAGGCTGGGCTCGTCCACGAGCAGGAAGTTGAAGAAGGCGCCCACGTTCGGCTGGCAGTAGGCGAGGCGCACGGCCTCCGCGAGCAGCTCGGCCTGCCGGTCGCCGGCCTTCGGGTCGTTCTCGCGCCCGCTGTAGGCGAACGTCTTGTTCGCAGGTACCGCGCTCTGGAACCCGTCCTCCATGTACCAGACCTTCGGCAGCGGCTGCGCGGTGCCGGAGAAGGCCTCCTTGAGCGCGGCCGTCAGCTTGTCGAGGTCGCCCTGGCCGATCGTCTTCGAGCCGGTGTGGCGCGCGGAGGGGCGCTCCGCCGCGTTCGCGGGGTACGGGTGGTGGCCCGCGGTGTCGAAGAGCGGCCGCGTCCGGCCGCTCGCGCGGTACCACGTGCCGACCCGCCGGACGAACGTCCCGGGCGAGTGCCCGGCGTTCGAGACCGCGAAGGCGGCGTCGTTGCCGCGCGGCGAGGTCGAGGAGAGGAGGTTCACGCCCGGCCGGAGCCCGTGCAGCGTGTCCCAGCAGGTTGCGAGCAGGGCGCCGTAGGCCGCGGGCGCCGCGCTCGCGCCGCCCCGGAACTGCGGCTGCCAGAAGTCGTTCGAGTTCGGCTCGTTCCAGATCACGACGTCGTTCACGGTCGGGAAGCGCTGGAGCAGGGAGCCGACGTAGCCGCAGTACTCGCGCCGGGAGGCCTCGCCGGCCGGCGCGTCCTTCGCCCGGCCGAAGACCGAGACGACGACGCGCATGCCGTTCGCGGCGGTCACCGTCCGCCGCAGCCCGTCCCAGTCATAGCGGCTGACCCGGCGGCCCGGCTCCCACGAGACCGTGATCCGCACGGCGTCGGCGCCGAGATCGCGCAGCACGGCGACCGTCGCCCACGAGCGCGACTGCCACTTGAGCCGGTCGTCCGCGACCCCGACGAGCAGGCCCCGCTCGGCGCGCGCGGGGGCGGCGGCCGCGAGAAGGAGGATCGCGGCCGCCGCCGTCGCGAGGGAGAGGATGCGGCTTGGGCTCACTGCCGGACTCTGCGCCTCTTCTGTAAAGGGGCTGCGGGGCTGTCCGTAAGGAATCTGTACGGGCTACTGCTCGAGCGCGAGGCGGTACGTGCCCTCGACCTCGGCCACGAGCGCGTCCAGCGTGCCCGTCGCGGCCTTCATCGCCGCCGTGAAGGGCGAGCCGCCCGTCTGGCCGAGCGCCCGCTCGAGCCGGAGCGCGGCGAGGCCGATCGCGTCGAGCCGTGCGGGGCTTGCCACCTGCGGCGGCGCCGCGAGCTCCCGCTGGAGCGCGAGCACCGCCTCCTCGGCGTCCTCGATCCCCGGCGGCGCCTCCGTGAGCCGTACCGCCACGAGCTTCGCGTGCAGCTCGTCCAGCCCGCCTCCGCCCGCCGTCTCCTCGGCGAGCTCGCAGAGGCCGGCGATCGAGGCGGCGGCGCGAACGACCCGGCGGCTGCGAACCGGCTCGCCCGTGCCGTCGAGCGCGAGCCACGTGCGGTGGCCGCCGGCCGAGTGGAGGGCGCAGAGGTAGATGCGCTCGCCGGGCTGCGGCTCGGCCGCGAGCACCGCGGCGACCCTGTCGCCGCCGTCGCCGTGGCCCGCCGCGCGGGCGGCGATCCGCGTCAGCTCGTCGGGAAGGCTCACGATGACCAGAATAGACCCGTGTCCGAGCGCGCCGCCCATGCCCGCACCCTCTTCGCGCCGCTTCCCCCGACGTACGAGCGCACGGGCGCCCTGCTCTCGTTCGGGCAGGACCCGCGCTGGCGCCGCTTCCTCGTCTCCCGCGTGCCGACGCAACCCGACGAGACGGTGCTGGACGTCGCGACCGGCACCGGCGCGGTCGCGCGCGAGCTCGTGCGCGCGCACGGCTGCCGCGTCGTCGGGCTCGATCAGAGCCCGGAGATGCTCGCGGAGGCGAGGCGGCGGGGCGGCGGCATCGAGTACGTCGAGGCAACGGCCGAGCGTCTGCCCTTCCCGGATGCCTCGTTCGACCACCTCACCCTCACGTACCTGCTGCGCTACGTGGACGAGCCGGGCGCGACGCTGCGGGAGCTCGCGCGCGTCGTACGGCCGGGCGGAACGGTCGCCATGCTCGAGTTCGGCCTGCCGCGCGGCCTGTGGCGGCCGCTCTGGGAGCTGCACGTGCGCATCGGACTTCCGCTCGCCGGGATGCTCATCTGCCCCGGCTGGTACGAGGTTGGGCGCTTCCTCGGCGGCTCGATCCGCGACTTCCACGCGCGTTGCCCGGAGCCGACGCTGCTCGGACTCTGGCGCGCAGCGGGGATCGAGGACGTGCAGGCGCGGCGGCTCAGCCTCGGCGGCGGGCTCGTCGTCTGGGGGCGGCGCTCGTGAGGCCGGCCTTCTACTCCCTCGCACCGGGAGGCTGGCGGGACTACGTCTCGCTGCTGCACCTCCCGTACACCCTCTGGCACCTCTCCTACATCGCGATCGGCGCCTGCCTCGCGCCCGAGGTGGACTGGAGCCTGTTCGGCTGGACGGTCGCTGCATTCGCCCTCGCCCTCGGGGTCGCCGCGCACGCGCTCGACGAGCTGCGCGGGCGGCCGCTCCGCACGCGCATCCCGGGCGCCGTGCTCGGCGGGCTCGCGGCGGGCTCGCTCGCCGGCGCGTCCGCGATCGGGATCGCCGTCTCGGCGGATACGACCCTCTGGCTGCTCGCCTTCGTCGGCGCGGGTGTGTTCCTCGTCCTCGCCTACAACCTCGAGCTCGCCGGCGGGCGCTTCCACACCGACCTCTGGTTCGGGCTCGCCTGGGGCGGCTTCCCCGTGCTGACTGCCTTCTTCGCGCAGGCCGAGACCATCACCTGGGAGGCCCTGCTCGCGGGTGCGTTCGCGGCGCTGCTCTCCCTCGCGCAGCGTCGCCTCTCGACGCAGGTGCGGCTCGTGCGCCGCCGCGCCGTCGCGGTGACGGGGACGATCGAGCTTGCCGACGGGACGCGCGAGCCGGTGACGGCCGCGTGGCTCGTCGCCGCGCCCGAGCGGGCATTGCAGGCGCTCACCGCGGCGACCGTGGCTCTCGCGGCGGCGCTGGTCGTCTTGCGGCTCTAGCATGGACGGCGTGCTCGACGACACCGTCCAGGCCGCGTTCGCCGCCGCCGCCGTGCTCGCGGCGCTCTCGCTCGGCCTCGCCGCCGCGGGCCGCGTCTCCGGCCGGCCGCTCGCCTGGCTCGCCGGGCTGCTGCTCGCGGGCGCCGCCGGCGCGTGGGTCGGCTTTGCCTTCGACCCGGACGACCGCACCGTCGCGGTCGCCGCGGGCGGGTTGACGGTCGCAGCGCTCGCCGAGGCAGGAGCTGCCGCGCTCGCGCAGACCCTGCGCCGGGCGCGCCGCACCGACGCCGACGTCGAGCGTGTTCGGGCCTCGCTCACGCAGGTGATCGACGCCGAGGCAGCGGCCCGCGCACAGGAGCTCGAACGGACGCTCGCACGCGCCCGGGCCGATTCGGTGTCGCTGCTCCACCAGGAGGAGAGGCGGATCGCCGAGGAGCGCCGGGGCGAGCTGGCCGAACGGGAGCGGGTGACGAGCGACTCGCACGCCGAACTTCTCGCCGGAGTCGAGCGGCGCTTCGAGGAGCGGCTGCAGAGCTTCGCCGCCGACCTCGACCGGGCGCAGCAGACGCTCGGCGGTCACGTCGCCCGGCTCGAGCAACGGCAGACGCACCTCATCGCGGAGGCGGAGGCGCGGATCGAGTCCGAGGCGGCCGAACTGACCGCGACCGCCGACGGCCAGCGGGCCACCGTGCTGCGGCTGCGCGAGGAGCTCGAGCGGACGGCGCGCGAGGCCGTCTCCGAGGCGCTCGACGAGCTCCAGCGGCACGCCCTCGAGCGCCGCCGGGCGATCGAGGAGGTGGCGGAGCGCCTGCAGCGGCGCGAGCACTCCCTGACAGAGCAGATCGAGAGCGCTGAGGGGGAGGCGCGCAGCCGGGTGGAGTCCGCGTTCGCGGATCTCGAGCGCCGCCAGGTCGAGCACGCGGAACGGCTCGTCGCTCGCGAGACGGCGCGGCACGCCGAGGCCGCCTCGGTCCAGTTCGAGGTCGCGGCGAAGACCGCTCGCGAGGAGGCCGCGCGCCGGCTCTCGCGCGAGCTCGACCGCGCGGTCGAGACCGTCACCCGCCAGGCCGATGCGCTGTTCGCGGAGCGCCTCAACCAGATCGCCGAGCAGAGCGCCAAGCTGCTCGAGGCACGCCTCCGGCAGGCGCAGGCCGGCTTCGAGCGGCAGCGCGACGAGGTCGCGGCCGCCATCGCTCAGCGCATCACGGATGCCGACCTCGATCTGCGTACGACCCTCGGCGCGATCGTCGCCGAGGCCGAGGCCGAGCGCTTCGTGCTCGAGTCCCGCCTGCGCGACCTGGCCCGGCGGATCGACGAGACGGCCTCCCAGGTCGTGGTGAGAGGCGAGTAGGGGCGCGACCGCTGCGCGGTCGCGCTAGAGGAGGATCTCGGCCGCCAGCCTCGGCTCGCAGCCCCGGCCGACGAGCGCAGCGGCCTCGTGCAGGTCGGCTTCGCTGGCGGCGAGACGCTCCGCGAGCGGCAGCGGGTAGCCGGCCTCGATCAGCACGTGCAGGCGCCAGGACTCGACCTTGGCGCGCTCGTTCTGCGATTCGAGGATCTCGGTGGTCTCTGCCATGGGCGGATGGTTCGTGGTGGCTGAGACGATCCCTGCCCCGATTTGTTGGCGGCGTGCCATTCCCCGGCGCAGGCTCTACTCTCCCTCTGATGAGCGTGCAGCCGACTCTCTACGGCGACCGCAAGGTGTACTCCGTCGGCGCCTTCAACCGCGGCGTCGCAGAATGGCTCGCGCGCATCCCGGCGCTGTGGGTCGAGGGCGAGTTGACCGAGCTGCGCCGCAACGACAGGTGGGGCAGCGTCTTCTTCACGCTCAAGGACCCGGAGGACGGCTCGACCGTCCCGGCCTCGATGCCCCGGCGCGCGTTCGACGCGCTCGGGCTCGAGCTCGCCGACGGGGAGCGCGTCCACGTCCAGGGCCGGCCGGAGCTCTACGCCGCGAAGGGCGAGTTCCGCCTGCGCGCGCTCGCGATCGAGCGCTTCGGGCTGGGCGAGCACCTCGCCGCGCTCGAGCGGCTGAAGAAGACGCTGGCCGCGGAGGGGCTGTTCGCGGCGGAGCGCAAGCGGGAGCTCCCCCGCTTCCCCCGCCGGATCGGGCTCGTCACGGGCCACGACGCGGCCGCGAAGGGCGACGTGCTGACGACGATCACGACACGCTTCCCGCCCGCCCGCATCCTGGTCGCTGAGACGCTCGTGCAGGGCCCCCGCGCCGCGCTCTCGATCGTCGCCGCCCTCGAGTCGGTCGCCGCCGAGCCGGAGGTGGACGTCGTGATCCTCACCCGCGGCGGCGGCAGCTTCGAGGACCTCCTCCCCTTCTCCGACGAGCGGGTCGTGCGGGCGGTCGCGGCCTGCCCCGTGCCGGTTGTCTCGGCGGTCGGGCACGAGCAGGACACGCCGCTGTGCGACCTCGCGGCGGACGTGCGCGCCTCGACCCCGACGGCGGCCGGCCGGCTCGTCGTTCCCGACCTCGGCGAGCTGCTGGAGGGCCTGCGCCGCGCCCGCGCCGCGCTCGCGCTCGGCGCCCGGCGGAGCTTCGAGCGGGAGCGAGAGCGGCTGGCCCGCTCGCACGCTGGCCTCGAGCGCGGCGCCCGCCGGCTGCTCGAGCGGGACGCCCAGCGCCTCGCCGTCACGCGCGACCGGCTACGCCGCGGCCCCGCTCTCCTGCTCGAGCGCCGCCGCGGCGCGCTCGACGCGGCGGCCGGGCGCCTGCGCGCGCTCTCGCCGCGCGCGACGCTCGAGCGCGGCTACGCGATCGCACGCGCCCGCGGCGAAGTGCTCCGCTCGGCCGCCGGGGTGGCCGCCGGCGAGCGGGTCGAGGTCGAGCTGGCGGCCGGCGCTTTCGGCGCCCGCGTCGAGGAGGTGACGCCGTGACGGACGAGCTCTCCTTCGAGCAGGCCCAGAAGGAGCTGGAGGGGATCGTCGAGCGGCTCGAGCGCGGCGAGGTCGGCCTCGACGAGGCGATCGCGCTCTGGGAGCGGGGCGAGGAGCTCTACCGCCTCTGCGCCGCGAAGCTCGACGCCGCGCACGGAAAGATCGAGGAGCTGGCGAAGCGGGCCGCGGAGGCGGCGCCCGAGACGAAGTAGCGGAGGACCGTTCGGCGCACATAGAATCGCGCCGTGGCTCAGCCGAGCATCGAGCTCCTCCAGCGCGTCCCGCTCTTCGCGGACCTCGAGAAGCGAGACTTGACCCAGATCGCCTCGTCGTTCAAGGCGCGGGAGTACGCCGCGGGCGACACGCTCGCGATCGAGGGCGAGGGCGGCGTCGGCTTCTTCCTGATCGAGAGCGGCGAGGCGACCGTCAGCGTCCGCGGCCAGGAGATCGCGCGCCTGAAGGCGGGCGACTCCTTCGGCGAGGTCGCGCTGATCGACGACGGCGCGCGCACCGCGACGGTCACGGCCGACACCGACATGGTCTGCTACGGCATGAGCTTCTGGGAGTTCCGGCCGATCGTCGAGTCGAGCTCACAGATCGCCTGGAAGCTCCTGCAGGCGCTGGCGAAGCAGCTCCGCGCCGCCGAGCAGCGCTAGGTTCTAACCCCGCGCGAGCCGCTCCCCGAGGGCCGTGAGGTCGTCGCGCGCCCGCGCCGGGTCGCCCGAGAGCGCGACCGTCTCGGCACCCGCGAGCGGCTGGACGACGAGCCCGCCGAAGACGACGCAGCGCACGCCCGCCTCGGCGCAGCGGCGGGCGACGAGCGCGGGCGCCTTCCCTTCCGCGGTCGTGCGGTCGACCGTGCCCTCCCCCGTGACGACGAGGTCGTAGCCGCTCGGCTCGAAGCCGATCGTCTCGAGCACGAGCTCGGCGCCGGGACGCAGCTCGGCGCCGAGGGCCGCGAGCGCCGCCCCGAGACCGCCGGCGGCCCCGGAGCCGGGCAGCGCGGCGTACGGCGCGAGCGCCCCCATCTCCGCGAGCCGGCGCTCGAGCAGCGGGATCGTCTCCTCGGTCGCCCCTTTCTGCGGCCCGAAGAGCCGCGCGGCGTCGGGCAGGAGCGTGGCGACGTCGCAGGCGACCTGCGCCGGCACCGGCAGCCCGCCGAAGAGCTCGAGCAGGCCCGCGCCGCCGTCCACGGTCGCGGAGCCGCCCAGACAGACGAGCAGCGCCCCGGCGCCGCCGTCGAGCGCGGCGTGGAGCAGCTCGCCGAGGCCGCGGCTCGAAGCCGCGAGCGGGTCGAGCCGCGCCGGGTCGAGCGGGATCGCCTCCGCCGCCTCGACGACCGCCGTCCCGTCCGACAGGACGAGCCAGCGCCCCCGCCGGGGGCGCCCGAACGCGTCGCTCACCTCCGCCTCGCGCCACTCGCCGCCGAGTGCCGAGAAGAGGACGTCCGCGGTGCCCTCACCGCCGTCGGCGACGGGCAGCTCGTCCACGTCCGCGCCACCGCACCGCAAGCCCCGAGCGAGTGCTGCCGCGGCAGCGGCAGCACCGAGGACGCCCTTGAGGCTAGCCGGGCACGCCAGCGCGCGGAAGAAGCGCGTCACTCTCCTCCCGCGCGTCGGCCTCGGCGTCGGCGTCGAGCTCCACGTTCGTCGCGTCGGGCATCCCGCGCAACGTCGCGAACGAGAGACCCTCGCGCGCGAGGAAGACGAGCCCGACACCGACGCCGACCGACATCTCGACGACCTGCAGGACGAGCCCGTATGCAAACCCGACGCTGTAGGCGACGCCGTACTGGACGAGCGGCAGCGCCACGGCCGCCTGGAGGAGGCCGATGTTGCCGGGCCAGAGCGGGAAGATGGTGGCGACGTTCATCAGCAGCAGCACGAGCCCGGCCGCCGGCAGCGGCGCGTGCACGTCGAACGCCCGCATCGCGACGTACACCGCGAGCAGCTGCATGAACCAGCCGGCGCACTGGAAGACGATCGCACCCAGGGCCGCCAGCGGCGCCTTCATCACCGAGAGGCCCCGCCGGGCCATCAGCACGAGCCGCTTCACCGGGCCGGCGCCGTCGAGCACGGGCCGGTGGTGCCGCTTGGCGCTCGCCATGGCGAACGTGAAGAGCCCGATGCCGATCCCCGAGACGACGATCAGGCTCGTCACCGCCCAGTGCGGGATCTTCGCCGTCAGCAGCACGTAGGCGACGAGCAGCAGGGCCGGCACGACGTCGAACAGCCGGTGCGCGAAGACGGTGCCGGCGAGCGCGGCACTCGTGCCGCGGCCGTGCGGCAGCCGGCGGCGGAGCACGGCCACCCGCGCCAGCTCGCCGATCCGGCCGGGGAGCACGGCATTGCCGAGCAGTCCGACGCCGAAGGCCGAGAAGACGCGGTGGAAGGCCGGCTGCGGCGGATCGAGCGCCTGGCCGATCGTCAGCCTCCAGGCGACCGCGCGCGAGAGCACGGAGACGAGGTTGAGCCCGACCGCGAGCGCGATCCAGCTCCAGTTGACGGGGTCGAACGCGTGGTAGACGACGCTCCAGTCGGGCCCGCGCCACCAGAAGAGGAGCGCGATGCCGGCGAACATCGGCAGCACGAGCGCCACGCGCACCCACGGGTTGCGGGGGATGCGGAGTCCGTTCACGCAGCCGCCCGCCCGCTCTGCGCCGCGAGCACCGTTTCGTAGATCGCGAGCAGCCGACGCGCGATGTCCCGCCAGGCGTAGCGCGTGGAGGCGAGCTCCCGCGCCGCCGCCCCGAGCGCGAGCCGGAGCGGCTCGTCGGCGAGCAGCGCCGCCACGGCGTCCGCCAGGGCGGCCGGGTCGCCGGGCGGCACGGCCACCGCCGTCTCGGGCGTCATCACGTCCCGGTAGCCGGTGATGTCGGAGGCGACGACCGGCGTGGCGCAGGCGAAGGCGCGCGTCAGCACCATGCCGAAGCTCTCGCCGCCGAGCGACGGCGCGATCAGCGCCTTCGCCGCGAGCAGCTCGGCGGTCAGGTCCTCCTGGCTGAGGAAGCCGAGAATGTCGATCCCCTCGTCCGGAAGGCGCAGACGCGTCAGCAGCAGCCGCACCGCGAGCGGGTCGGCACCGACCACGCGCAGCCGCGCGCCGGTGCGACGGCGGATCTCCGGCCACGCGCGCAGCAGCACCTGCAGGCCCTTGCGGGGCTCCTGGCGGCCCGCGAAGACGACTCGGTGCTCGCGCCCGGCCGGGTCGGCCTCGTCCGGGATCAGCACGCCGTTCGGGATCACATCGTACTCGCCGGGCAGCCAGCGGGCAGCGGAGATCCGAGCCTGCTCGGAGACGGCGATGCGGTGATCCACACGGTCGGCGAGGAAGCCCCAGACCGGCGTGGCGGCGCGCATCCAGCCGAGCTTGCCGGAGGCGTGCCACGTGGCGACGATCGGCGCCGGCGCGAGCGCCAGCGCCGAGACGCAGATCGCCGGCGTCATCGGCTCGTGCAGGTGGAGGATGTCGAACCGCTCCGCCGCAAACATCCGCCGCATGCGGAAGAACGTGCGCGGGCTGAGAACGATGTTCGGCAGCGAGCCGTTGGCCGGCACGATCACCGAGCGGCCGACGGGGATCACCTCGGGCGGCGCGAGCCCGTGCCGGCCGACGCGCGGGTGGAGGACGCGCGTGAACTGCCCCGGCGGGTCGTTGCCCATCACGAGGCGCGCGTC
>Ga0209514_10006279_pt1 | contig 14646 bp, 11 predicted proteins | sample Subgrocontami58m_FD_187452 | JGI IMG/M metagenome (GOLD analysis project Ga0209514, IMG submission 187452) | Subsurface groundwater microbial communities from S. Glens Falls, New York, USA - GMW37 contaminated, 5.8 m (SPAdes) (version 3) | ecosystem: Environmental > Aquatic > Deep subsurface >...
CACGCATCCATGCGCACTGCCGTCGCCCCCGAGGCACCCGCCAGGGCCACCAGCGCGCCCACCGCCATGAAGGGGGCAAATGGAATCGTCCGCCTCAGGGCGGCCCGTCCGCGCGCCGCCGCGAGCACGGCGCCCCATGCCGCCCCTGCGAGCAGCGCCACCAGCACGGCGATACCTCCCGCGATCCCCAGGCCGGCCCCCAGGAGCACCGCCAACTTGGCGTCGCCCATGCCCATTCCCGCTGGGAACACGAGCGCCGGCAGCATCAGCATGCCGCCCACCGCGGCCGCGGCCACCGGTGCGCTCCACCATGGCCCCGGGCCCGTGACGGCGCGCATCAACAGCAGCGCGGCGATGACCGGCAGCACGAGTACGTCGGGCACGAGGCGACACCGAAGGTCGATGATCACCACCGGGACGAGAGTGGCCAGCATCAGTGCCCCTGCCGCGCCCTCCAACACGGCGCCTGCCGCCGCGGCGCAGGGCACCGCCATGGCCACCCCCGCGGCCACCCACGAGGCCGCGGGCGCCTCGCCCGCAGGCCACCGCGCCGCGAATACGCCTGCCGCCATGCCGAGCGGTATGGCGGCCAACGCGGTGATGATGGGTACGGCGGGAGCCATGCCGCGCACCGTAGGAACTCCGGGCACAGGAATGGCACGTACCCCGTGCCGAATGACGCGCTCGTGATTCACGCCCACCGCACACCGCGCCCGCGCTTCTATGCTGCCAAGCCATGGACCCCCGTGCGCACGTCGTCACCATCGTCACCGATGGAGCCTGTTCCGGCAACGGCCGAGACGATTCGCGTGGTGGCTGGGCGGCCATCATCATCCGTGAGGATGGATCCGAGACCATCCGCACGGGAGCCGAAGCGCCCAGCACCAACAATCGCATGGAGCTGATGGCGGCGATCGAGGGCCTCGCCGCCGTGCCCGAGGACTCGGCCATCGACCTCGTCACGGATTCGTCGTACCTGGCGAAGGCGATCACGGATCGCTGGCTCGATGCCTGGCAGCGCCGCGGGTGGAAGACCGCCGGCAAGAAGCCGGTGGCCAACCGCGATCTGTGGGAGCGGATGCTCGCCCAGATCGCCCGGCACCGCTCGGTGTCACCGCGCCTGGTGCGCGGCCACGCGGGCCACGAACTCAATGAGCGCGCCGACCGGCTGGCCCAGGATGCCGCGGCCACGGCCACGACCATCGCGCCGCCGACCCCCGTGGTGCGGGCGGGCGATCAGATGGACCTGGATGTCTAGGCCGCCCGGCACGCATCCGCCGGACCCGGCCGGGCGGCCCGTCGCCGGGACGCCTGCGATGATCCTGCACTGTCACGATCACCATGAGGGGGAAACCGGGGTGGCGAGACCACGCGAACACGGATACCGCGCCTGATGTCGCGCCGGGCATGGATCATCGGCGGGGCATCCATCGCGGCCATCGCCGTCGTGGTGGTGCTGATCGTGGTGAGCATCGGAGGTGGCGGAGACGCCTCCTCCGCCGGCAGCAGTGAGATTCGCGGCGTATCCGAGGCCACGGCGCTCACCAAGGGCCTTCCGCAGTCCGGCTACTCGATCGGCAAGGCCTCCGCGCCGGTCACCGTGCACGAGTTCATCGACCCGCAGTGCCCCATCTGCCAGAAGGCATCTGTCACCAGCGTGCCCCCCCTGCTCACGGGGCCCGTCCGGGCCGGCACGGCTCGCGTCGTCCTTGAGCCCCTCACCTTCATCGGACCGGACTCCACCACCGCCGCACAGGCCATCGGTGCGGCAGCGGCTCAGGACCGCGCGTGGACCTACACGGAGATCCTCTACGCCAATCAGGGGACGGAGAATTCCGGCTGGGTCACCGACGACGTCCTCACGGGCATCGCCGGCAAGGTGCCCGGCCTCGATGTCGCCCGCTGGAACACCGCGCGCTCCACGGATGCCGTGGCGTCGGGGATCTTCGACGCAGGCGACCTGGCGAAGAGCCAGACCGTCAACGCCACGCCCACGTTCGTGGTGACGGGACCCGGGGGCCGTCAGGTGCTCTCCGGTGCCGTTGAGCCACAGGCTCTCCTCGATGCCGTGAAGGCGGCCACCTGACCGCAGCCGGCGTGCGTCTTCGGCTGGCGCAGGGCATCGTGGCCGTCCTCGGCCTCGGCGTGAGCGGCTACCTGTCGGTGGAGCGCATCATGGGGTCGGACCCCGCCTGCGTCATCGGGGGCGGCTGCGCCACCGTGCAGGCATCCGACTACGCGGAACTCGCGGGCGTGCCCGTCGCCTACCTGGGCGTCCTGGCCTACGCGCTGCTCCTGACATCAGCCCTCATTCCGGGCCTTCCGGGACGGGTGCTGGCCCTCGTGGTGGGTATCGGCAGCGCGTTCTTCTCGCTCTGGCTCACCGTCGTCGAGATCTGGATCATCCATGCAATCTGTCCGTGGTGCGTGGCGAGCGCCGTGCTCATGGTCACGTCCCTCGTCATCGCGACGCTGCGCGTGGTGCGGGCTGGCGACCTGCGCGCCTCGTGAAGTGACCGCCACCGCACGCCGGTCCTGTGGGGATCCCGACCGAACCACACGCCGTTCCGGCCTACGGGAACCGAGTCGGGCGATGTTCGCACCCGCCGTAACCCGGTGGACGTCGGTGGTTACTCCCCTAACCCCGCCGCTGCAGGACGCGCACCACGAACCACAGGACGACGAGGATCAGGCCGCACGTGCCCGCCGCGGCGATGCTCCCGAGGGCGAGGGATACCAGCACCCCGACGAACGCCAGCACGGCGATCACGGCGAGTGTGATGGCGATGGCAGGGGTAAGTGGTGCGTCCGTGGGCACTGATCCACGCTATCCCAGTTGACACACCTTCGATGGACGTGCCGCGCGCGCGGTGCATGCGCCCACGGCTACGACTACCTTTCCCTCACGTGACGATTCCTCGACTCGCCCGCGCGGCGACCGCCGCCCTCATCGCCGGAGGTGTTGCCCTGATCGCAGCATCCGGAGGCGCGGCCGACGTGTCCCCTGCGTCCCTCCGCTGCACGTCCCTGACGGATGCCGCCGCGATCGACGCCCAGCTCGCCGATGCCGGCAGTCCCCTGGCGGGCGACGGCGCGGCCTTCGTGCGTGAGGGCATGGCCAATGGCATCGACCCGCGCTTCATCGTGGCGGTCGCCGCCCACGAGACGATGCTCGAGACCTACGGCCCTGCGCAGGGCATCCACAATCCCTTCGGGCTCGGCCCGGGCATCCAGTTCGCCAACGAATCCCAGGCCATCGCCATGGCCGGGCGAACGCTGCGCCGGTATGCCGATGACGGACTGGTGACCATCCCGGCCATCGCCGCTCGATGGGCTCCGGTCGGCGCCGGCAACGACCCCGGGGCGCTGAACAACAGCTGGCCGTCGGGCGTGGGGGCCTACTACGCCGCCCTGGGCGGAGACCCCGCGCGGGCGGTGCTGGCCAGCGCCCAGGACCCGTCCCCCACGTGTGCCCCTGCCGCGGCCACGGCCGCACCCGTCACGCAACCCGCGTCCATCATTCCGGCGGTCACCCCCACGGATGGCCCGGCCGTCATCACCGTGTGGGGCGGCGCCACGCCAACCGCCGCCGGCCCCTCCATGCGCGAGGGGGGCGACCCCCGCACGGGACGCCCGGCCACGCTCCCGGACTTCGTGTTCCCGGTGGCGCCGCCCGCGGGCTCTCCGGTGCGCTACGACGATGCCGGCGACCGCCCGGTCGTCATCTCCACCGCCCCCGGCGTGCTGGTCGTGGCGCCCATCGCGGGCAGACTCCACGTTGCCACCGCCGCGCAGCAGAGCGATGGCATCGGCTCCTGGATAGTCGCTCCCGGTGGCGATCGCGTGGGTCTGGGACCCCTTGCGTCCTACGAGCCGGGCATCGAGGAGGGCGTGGTGGTCACTCCCGGGCAGCCCCTGGGTCACGGCACGGGCACTCTCGCCGTTGCATGGCGCCGCGATGGCGTGGATATGGGCGCATACCCCATGCTCGCCGCCACCCGCGCTCCGGGCTGATCCCGCCGCGCGCTCTCCCGCGCGGCTAACGTGCGGGGCCCTGCCCCGACCCACAGCATGAGGAGGCGTCATGCAGGCAATCCAGATGCATGAGCCCGGTGGCCCCGAGGTGCTCGTGGCCCAGACGGTCCCCGACCCCCAGGCCGGCCCCGGAGAGGTCGTCGTGGAGCTCCGCGCGGCTGCGCTGAACCGCCGTGATGTCTTCGTGCGCAAGGGCGTGGCCAAGTTGCCCCTCCCTCTCATCCCCGGATCGGATGGCGCGGGCGTCGTGCGCCACATCGGGGCCGGCGTCACGGGGCTGTCCGAGGGCGACGAGGTCATCATCCTGCCGTCCCTCTCGTGGGGTGCCGACCAGCGCGCACCGGGTCGCGGGTTCCGAATCCTGGGCGGCCCCGATGACGGCACCTATGCGGAGATGATCCGCATCCCCGCCGAGAACGTGTATCCGAAGCCCGCGCGGCTGTCGTGGGCCCAGGCCGCGGCCCTGCCGCTCGCCGGGCTCACCGCATGGCGGGCGCTCATGACCCGTGCCCGCATCATCCCGGGCGAGACGGTGCTGGTTCTTGGAATCGGCGGAGGCGTGGCCACGTTCGCCCTCCACCTGGCGAAGGCCGCCGGATGCCGCGTTGTGGTCACCTCATCGTCCGACGAGAAACTGGCGCGGGCCCGCGATCTCGGTGCCGACGTGGGTGTGAACTACGCCGACGCGGGCGACGACTGGCCCAGGGTCGTGCGCGAGGCCAACGGCGCGGGGGTGGACGTGGTCATCGACTCAGTCGGCTCCACGTGGGCCGGAAGCATCGACGCCTGCGCGCCGGGTGGCCGAGTGGTGGTCTTCGGTGGCACCGGCGGCGCGGCGGTGCAGTTGGCGGTTCGCCCGGTCACCCTCGGCCAAGTGGCGCTACTCGGCACCACCATGGGCAGCCCCGTCGAGTTCACACGCCTGCTGGCCGCGGTGGACGCCCAGGAATGGGTGCCGGTCATCGACAGCACCCGCCCGCTCGCCGAGGCGGCCGCAGCCCACGAGCGCGAAGAGGCTGGCCTGCACTTCGGAAAACTGGTCCTGGAGATCGCCACATGAGCACGAACGGCACGCCGAGCAACCGGGTCGACTCGTTGCAGCAGCGGCTCCGCCCTGCGTGCGCCGTAATCGGCGGCATCGGTGGGCTTCTCGGCTTCCTCGCGGCGCTCGCGGCGCTCAACGCACTCTCGTTCGGGGGCATGTTCGAGACCTTCTCGTCGCGCACGGGTGCGATCCCCGGGGGGGTGGCCATGCTCATGGCCCTGATCTCCATCGGCGGCGCCATCGTCGTGCGTCGCTCTCCCTCAATGGGGAGCGCGCTCATGTATGTGGGCGGCTGCGGTGGTTTCCTCGCCTGCGGCGGTATCTGGCTGATCCCCGGCACGATCATCCTGGTGGCCGCGAACATGGCCCTGTGGGCCATCTCCGACCCCTTCACGCACCCACGTAAGGATTCGGGCCGCGGGGCAGCGCGCGCCTGATGGACATCGCGCTCCTGCGCGCACTCGCCGAGGCCTCCGGCCCCTCGGGGCGCGAGGATCGCGTTCGCGCACTGGTCTCACACGAACTCGAGAGCCTCTCGGATCGGGTGGACACCGACCTCATGGGTTCACTCGTCGGGGTGCGGGCGGCGCGCGACGGTACCGACGGGCGCCTGATGCTGGCCGCCCACATGGATGAGATCGGCCTGATGGTCACGCACGTGGAGGACCGGGGTTTCGTGCGTGTGATCCCCCTCGGTGGCTGGGATGCACGCACCCTCGTGGGCCAGCGCATCCTGGTGCATGGCCGCGAGGACCTGCTCGGCATCGTGGGCACGACGCCCGTGCACCTGCTTGATGAAGAGGCCCGCACGCGCGCGCCACGTATGGATGAGCTGGCGGTTGACCTGGGGCTGCCGGGAGACCGCGCCCGCGAGCTCGTGCGTGCCGGCGACGTGGCCACCCGCGTACGCGACCTGGCGCAGATCGGTGATCTCGTCACGGGCAAGGCCCTTGACGACCGAGTGGGTGTCTACGTGATGCTGCAGGCGCTGCGTGCCGCGGGGCCCTCACGCATGGAGGTTCACGCGGCGGCGACCGCGCAGGAGGAAGTTGGCCTCAGGGGCGCCCGCGTCGCCGCGCACCGCGTGCGTCCGGACATCGCGGTGGCGATCGACACCTGCCCCGCCGATGATGGTCCGGGCACCCCGGCATCCGGACCCACCACGCGCCTGGGAGAGGGAGTGGCGATACGCGTGATGGATGCCAGCGCCATTGGCAACCCCGATCTGGTGGAGCTCCTGGTGTCCCTCGCCGAGGAGCGGGGGATCTCTCACCAGATGCACGTGGCAGGCCGTGGCGGCACCGATACCCAGAGCCTGCAGCTCACCGGCGATGGCGCAATCGCCGGATGCATCTCGATCCCCACCCGCTACGTGCACACAAGCGTCGAGGCCTGCCACCCGGACGACATCGACGCAGCGGTGGCCCTCACGGCCGCCCTCATCGAACAGGCCCACCGCCTCCTGCCCGCCGCGTCCGCCGCATAGACCCCGAGCACCGGGGAAACCGGGGATGAAACCCGGAACGATGGAATCCGGCGCTCGACACCCGGTTCACCCCTCCCATCGCTCACCGCGCCCTGGGGTGCGCTTTGCATGCGCGTCGCGCGTATTCGTGGCGCGGCGGTCCGCCGGACGGCATCGGCGTGGGAATCCGGGACGCATCGCACCGGCACCGGCAGACGCTGGACACGCCCCTACGCCACCAGCACGCCAAGGATCATTCCGCCGGCGAGCACCGCCACCATCCCCCCCACCACCGCCGGGGCCAGTCGGCCATAGGCCATGTGGCCGCGCCCGAAGCCCGACAGCACGATGGCGGCCAGGAAGCCGCCCACGAGCCCGCCCAGATGCCCCCCGATGGAGATTCCGGGGAGCACGAAGGTGATGGCCAGGTTGAGCAGCAGGAACACACCGACCCCTGACCCCAGAAGAGCGATCCCCTTCTGGCGCTCAAGCACGAGCAGCGCCGCCATCAGACCGTAGATACCGCCGGATGCACCCACCGTGAGCGCATCGGGGGCCATCAAAAGGGCGCCGACGGCCCCCCAGAGGATGCTGGCCAGGAAGATCGCCCCCGTGCGTAACGAGCCCGCGTAGCGCTCCAGGGCACCCCCCAGCCACCACAGCACGATCATGTTGAAGCCAAGGTGCACCAGGCCGGAGTGCACGAAGGCCGAGGTGACGAGCCGGTACCACTCGCCGTCCTGCACGAAGGGACCGAACAGGCCGAGGTCCACGGCCACTCGCGAGCCACCCGCGCCCCCCAATCCCGCCCCTTGGGCGAGTTCGACGACGAACAGCACCACGCAGACTGCGATGATCCCGGCGGTGAGAGGTGCGCCCCCAACCGCGGGCGCCAGATTCAGCCGTCGCGCACGAGAAGAGCGCGAGCCGGATGCAGAACCCCCCGCGCAGCCAGGACACCGTATCCCCACAGGGGCCGTGCGCACGCATTCCGTGCAGACGGGCTTTCCACACGAGGAGCACGAGAGAAGGGTCTCGCGGCCGGGGTGCCAGTGGCACCGCAGCTCCTCGTACTCGTGCTCGGGGTCGGGGTCTGTCACGCTCGATCATGGTATCGCCGCACGCCGTACTCGGACCGTAACCGGGCCCGGACCTCGGCCGGGACGCACACCCCGTTGACTTCACCCCCGGCGGCGGCTTCTATACCCCTTCGGCCCGCCGTCGCCCGGTTCGCGAGGGCCACCGCACCTCACGGTCCCCTGCCATTCCCCGGCGAGGGACCGCCGACCGAAGAGGCCCTGTTTTGACGACGACGCCCGTGCCGTTCGCGACCGCTCCTCCACCCGGCCTTCCCGAACTCACGGAGCATGACGCCTGCGCCCTTGCGGCCTTTGCCACGCGCGACGGTCGTCCCACACACGACATCGTGGTGCGTGCGCTCCTGGGCCTGGAGATGATGGTTCATCGTTCCGGCAGCGTGGACGGCGAGGGCGATGGATCGGGACTGCAGGTGGACATCCCGCGGCCGCTCTGGGCCACGCGGCTGGCAGCGGAGGGGCTGGACCCCACGATCGCCGACGACCCCCGCTTCGTCGTCGCACACGTCTTCTTCGAGGGAACCGGAGTGGCCGACCGGGAGATCCCGGCCCTCATCGACATCGTGCGCCTGCACGGCTTCGAGATCCTGCTGAGCCGTGAGGGTGAGATCGACCGGTCGGCTCTCGGGCCACGCGCGGCCGAGACGCCGCCGGTCTTCTGGCAGCTGGCGCTCCTCGCCGCGGATTCCACCACGGCCTCGCGTGAGTGCTATCGGGCGATGGTGGCGATCGAGAACGACCTCTCATGCCACGTCGCGTCGTTTTCCGCGAATGACTGCGTCTACAAGGTGCTCGGACAGCCGGTGGTGCTGCCGCGCTTCTACCCGGAGCTCGCCGATGAGTCGTTCACGTCATCCCGCGTCATCGCGCACAACCGGTACTCGACGAACACCTACCCCACGTTCAGCCGCGTGCAGCCGTTCGCGATCCTCGGACACAACGGCGAGATCAACACCATCGCCCAGCTGCGCGAGCAGTCCCGCCAGCTCGGCCTGCCGGTTACCCGCGACGGCTCCGATTCCCAGGATCTGAACCGTCTTCTCGAGGGTCTTATCTTCGAGAAGGGCCTCTCCCTGCTCGAGGCCGTCGAGTTCGCGTTCCCTCCCATTCTCGGAGAGGTCCACAGGCTCCCATCCGACCTGCAGGACCTGTACGTGCATTACCGGGAGGCCTGGGGCCCATACGCCCAGGGACCGGTCGCCCTGGCGTGCCGTGCCGCCGACGAGATGGTCTTCTCCGTCGACGCCCTGGGCCTGCGCCCCCTGTGGTGGGTGGAGACGGCGGATATCTACGTGGCGTCGTCCGAGCCGGGAATCGTGCCGGTAAGCGAGCTGTCCTCCGATCCCCGCCCTCTCGCCCCCGGCGAGAAGGTGGCGCTGGTCACCGGAGAGGACGGCGCACCGCGCGTGCTGAGCTACCCCGAGGTGCAGCGCGAGGTCCACGCCCGGGCAAATGCCCGAGGCGGGCTTCCGCATGCCGAAGCCCGCGCCCGCCTTGCAGGGGGCCTGGAGCCCGTCACGCAGTCATGGGACGCCGATGTCGACGGTGGCGTCGACGAGGCCCCTCTTGCCGTCATGCTGGCCTCGGCCGGGTGGATCCAGGGCGACAAGCAGCAGATCCAGTTCCACGCCGACCGGGGAGCCGAGCCGATCGGCTCGCTGGGGTGGGATGGCCCGCTCGGGCCCCTCTCCCCCGTTCCCGTTCCGCTGTCGGACTACTTGCAGGAGACGGTGGCGGTGGTCACCAACCCGGCGATCGACCGGGAGCGCGAGGTGGAGCACTTCTCCACGCGCGTGGTGCTGGGGCGCCGCCCGCCCATCGAGGGCGTTGAGCCCGACCCGCCGCAGCGCTGCGAACTGCGCATGCCCATCATCCTCGGCGCCATGCGACCGGGGGTTGAGGTGAGCCTGCCCGAACTGCGCCGCGTGGCCGCCGGGCAGGGCGTGGCGGTCATGGAGGACGTCCAGGCCGCGTGGGGCGACCGCTACGCGCGACTCCCCCTGTACTTCCCGCAGGGCCGCACCACCGAGGAGCACGTGGCACGCCTCCGTGAGGCGGCGATCGACGTCGTGTCGGCAGGCGCCGAGATCCTCGTGCTCGAGGATCGCCTCGTCACCTCGGGGCAGATGGTGTGCGATCCCCATCTTGCGGTCGCCGCAGTCGACAAGGCCCTGCGTGAAACACCCGCCGACGATGGCTCCGCCCTTCGCAGGCGCGTCAGCATCATCCTCAAGGCCGCGGGCGTGCGCAACGTGCACGACATCATCGTGGCCGTGGGCTTCGGTGCCGACGCCCTCTGCCCGTACGCCATGGTAGAGCAGGCCATCAACGGCTCCCCGGAGCCCGAGGCCGCATCGGGACGCCTTCTGGACGGCCTGCAGAAGGGCATCGAGAAGGTGCTCTCCACCCTGGGAATTCACGAGATCCGCGGGTACGGACGCCTGGTGTCGGCAATCGGCATCGCCCCCGAGGTGCTCGACGTGCTGGGCATCCCGGGCTTCTGCGCATCAGACGGCCGCGGCCTCACCTTCGCGCGTCTCGACACCCTCGCGAGGCAAGGTCGTCAGATCCGTGCCGGCGAGGAGAGCCCCGGCAAGGTCAAGTTGCCGCGGATGTACCCGAAGACGTGGAAGGCCCTTGCGCGCGTGGCCACATCGGAACGCGGCTACGACGAGTTCGCCGAGACATGTGAGCGCCTTGAGGCCGACCAGCCCGTCGCCCTGCGCCACGCGATCGGCGTGCAGCTGGCCCCCGAGGATCAGCGTGTGTCGGCAGACCGGGTCTCCAGCGCCGTTGGCGAGCACGCGCTGCCATTCGTGATCTCGTCGATGAGCTTCGGCAGTCAGGGCGAGACCCCATTCCGCGCCTACGCCGAGGCCGCCTTCCGTGCCGACATGCTCAGCATGAACGGCGAGGGTGGCGAGATCCACGACATGTACGGCAAGTATCCGAAGCACCGCGGCGTGCAGATCGCGTCGGGCCGCTTCGGGGTGTCATCGCTGCTCATGAACTCGTGCGAATGGATCGAGATCAAGATCGGTCAGGGTGCGAAGCCCGGCGAGGGCGGGCACCTTCCCGGCTCAAAGGTGACCGAGGCAATCGCCCGCGCACGCAACGCCACCGTGGGCTCCGACCTCATCAGCCCGTCCAACAACCACGACCTGTACTCGATCGAGGACCTCGCGCAGCTCATCGACGAGCTCAAGACGGCGAACCCGTATGCCAAGGTCATCGTGAAGGTCCCCGTGGTTCCGGGCATCGGCACCATCTCGGTGGGAATCGCGAAGGCCGGTGCCGACGTGCTCACGCTCTCCGGATTCGATGGGGGTACCGGCGCAGCACGCCTTCACGCGCTGCGCCGGGCGGGCCTGCCCTGCGAGATCGGCACGGTCCTCGCCCACCACGCGCTCACCGAGGCGGGCATCCGCGATCGCGTCGAGATCTGGGCCGACGGCGGCCTTCGCACCGCCCAGGACGCCATAAAGCTCATCTGCATGGGCGCGAACCGACTGGGCTTCGGTACGGCATCGATGGTTGCCATCGGCTGCACCATCTGCCGCGGCTGCCAGTTGGACACGTGCCACGTGGGAATCGCCACACAGATGGACGAGGAGGAGGCCGCTCACCGCGGCGTCAAGCGCTTCGTTCCGCGCATCTACGAGCCAGCCGTCGAGGCCCTCATCCGGTACTTCAGCGAGATGGGCGAGGCCCTGCGCCGCATCGCCGGCGACATGGGCATGGAGAGGGTTCAGGACCTCGTCGGGCACGCCGAGCGCCTGGTGCAGGTGACACACCATCAGGAGATGGACCTGGACGGGCTTCTCACCCCCACGCGCGAGCGCGTCATCGGCGAGCCCGACGGCGCGGAACGCTTCTTCCGTCCGTTCAATCCGCCGCCTCCGCAGCGCGCCCCGCAGACGGCTGCCGACACCCTCACCGCAGGAGCGGCGCTGGCCGTTGAGGAGATCGAGGCGACCCCCCGGGATCGCAACCTCGGCACGGACCTGGCAGGGGTCCTCGCCCGGGCTCAGACCGGCCTTCACACGTCCCCCGAGCTGACCGCGCGGGTGGCGGGTAACGGGCAGGGCGGCGACGCCGGAACCCTGGTCGACCTGGCCTTCACCGCCGGTGCCGCCACCGGTTCCGGACTCGCGGCGTTCAATGTCGCCGGTGTGCGAGTGCGCGTCTTCGGCGGCGCCCAGGACGGTGTGGGCAAGTGCTCCCTGGGCGGCGAGGTCCAGGTGCTCAAGTCCCTCTCCGCCGCCGGCCAGTGGGTCGGCGGCCACGTGGGAAAGAGCTTCGCCTATGGCGCGCAGCGCGGGCTGTTCCTCATCCAGGGAAATGCCGACGCCCGAGCCGGAATTCGTCTGTCCGGCGCGGACATGGTGCTGGGCGGAGAACCCGACGGCGCCATCAACGACCGCATCGGCTCACTCGGTGCCCGGGCCAATTGCAAGGGCTTCGCCTTCGAGTACATGACGGGAGGCCGCGCCGTGGTGCTCGGCGACCCGGGTCCGTGGCTGTGCTCCGGCATGACCGGCGGCGTCGTGTACGTACGCCAGAACCCCGACTGGAACCTCGACGAGGCCGCGATCCGTCGTCGCCTGTCAAAGGCGGCAAAGGTCAGCCTCACACCGCTCGACGACGAGGCCTGCCAGTCGGTTCGTGATCTGCTCGGCCTCTACCGCACCGCCCTCGTCGAGTCCGGCCAGGAAGCCGCCGCCGCACGCGTCGACCACCTCGTCGACGACCCCGAGGATCACTTCCTGGCGATCATCCCGGTCACGCAGCAGGCAGACCCCAACCTGTCCACGGAGTAGCCGCGTCGTTGCGGGGCGGCCGTCCCGCGGCCGCCCCGGTTGCCACCCTCAGCACACCGACGCCCCCGTGCGTGACGCAGCGCATTGTGAGCCACACAACACTCCTACGGCTGCCGAAATGGGCACCATATGTGCGTGAGCGATCTGCGCACCGTCCTGTCTGATCGCCTCGAGGCCGTGCGGGGCACGACCCTCGCCCTGGTCGAGCCGCTTGACCGGGAGTGGATGGCACGCACGCCGGACCCGGTGATGAGCCCTCCCGTATGGGACCTCGCCCACATCGCCGCCTATGAGGAGTCGTGGCTCGTCACGCAACTCACCGGTGCACCGCCCATCCACCCCCACCTGGCGTCCACCTATGACGCCTTCGAGACCCCTCGGGCGATCAGGGGTGAGATCCGCCTTCTCGACGAGCACGAATCGCGCGCCTACATGGACGCCGTGCGTGGGCGAGCGCTCGACGTGCTCAAAGTCTCCTACCTGGAGACGGACGGGCCCGAGTTGCTCGCCGGTGGCTTCGTCTGGGACATGGTGGCCCAGCACGAGGCGCAGCATGGCGAGACCCTGCTGCAGACGCTGCAGTTGATGCCCGCCGGCGCCTACATGGTCGACGGTCGCCCCACCCCGGATGCCCCACGGGGAGGCGCGGGCCCCGACCCGATCGACATCCCGGCCGTGGTCGTCATGATGGGGGCCGCGCAGGACGTGGGCGCGCTCGACTGCGAGCGCCCCTGCCACCGTCGCGAGGTCCCCGCGTTTCGCATGGATCGCCATCCGGTCACCATCGGACGCCACCTCCAGTTCATGGCCGACGGCGGGTATGAGGACCCCCGCCACTGGAGCGGGGAGGGCGCTGCCTGGCTGCGCACCACCGGCGCGCGGGCACCGCTCCACTGGCAGCCCGGTGGAGAGAATGAATGGGTGCGCACGTGGTTCGGCCATACCGAGGCCGTGGATCCGGCGGAGATCCTGTGTCACGTCTCATTCTTCGAGGCGGAGGCCCATGCGCGCTGGGCGGGAGGGCGGCTGCCCACAGAGCACGAGTGGGAGCGCGCGGCGCGGCACGACCCGACGTCCGCGCGTGACGCGTGGGCGCCGTGGGGGGTCGAGGCGCATGAGGGCCGCGCCAACCTCGGCCAGCGGTCATTTCGCCCGACACGGGCCGGTGCCTACCCACGGGGCGCGGCGCCCACGGGCTGCGAGCACATGCTCGGCGATGTCTGGGAGTGGACCTCCACGGCCTTCGCCGGGTACCCGGGATTCCGGCCGTTCCCCTATCGCGAGTATGCGGAGCCCTTCTTCCACGGCCGCCACCGTGTTCTGCGCGGGGGCTCGTGGGCCACGCAGGCAGTGGCCGCGCGCACCACGTTCCGCAATTGGGACCTCCCCGAGCGGCGCCAGATCTTCAGCGGGTTTCGCCTCGCCTGGGATGCGATCTGAACCCCGCGACGACCACGGCTGTCGGCGCCGTACGCCCCTGGCGCCTCGACTGCCACGTGGCAGCAGCCGATGACGACGCCGCAGCAGATGAGGTGCGCCGTGGCCTCACGGCATCACGCCGTACGCTGTCCCCACGCTGGTTCTACGACGATGCCGGGTGTGCCCTCTTCGAGCGCATCACGCACCTTCCGGAGTACTACCAGACCCGGTCCGAGCAGCAGATCCTCGACTCCTGCATCGACGATTGCATCGGGCGGCTGAGGCCCACCGAGCTGGTCGAGATCGGATCGGGCTCGGCACGGAAGACCCGGGCGATCCTGGCAGCGATGGCGCGGTCCGGCGACCTTGAGCGCTACATACCGTTCGATGTGAGCCCCGGTGCCATCGTGCGGTCGGCATCGGATCTGGCCGCGGAATATCCGGGCCTTCGCGTGCACGGCGTGACGACGAATCGCGACTTCCTCGTGAGCGTGCTCCGTCACCCCGCGTTCCTCGCCGGCGCGACGACGACGGACTTCATCGAGCGCCACCGTCCGGCGCGACGGCGCGTGATCGATGAGGCAGAGGTGCGCGACGCGGCCATCGCCGCCGCGCTGGCCGGCCAGGCGGTCCGTCACGCCGCCTCGCCGCTCGCGTCCATCCCAGCGGGGTGGCGAAACAACGCGGCCGGTGGCCAGCGGGCGGTGTTCCACCACGCCGGGAGCGCCTGCGAGGTCGAATACCGGCGGGAGCGAGACGGGAGCT
>Ga0209514_10006282_pt1 | contig 14640 bp, 17 predicted proteins | sample Subgrocontami58m_FD_187452 | JGI IMG/M metagenome (GOLD analysis project Ga0209514, IMG submission 187452) | Subsurface groundwater microbial communities from S. Glens Falls, New York, USA - GMW37 contaminated, 5.8 m (SPAdes) (version 3) | ecosystem: Environmental > Aquatic > Deep subsurface >...
GGGCATAAATATTTTTAAAAACACCAACAATACTAGCCAAAATTAAGCCAAGCAGCAGCCCATACCCTAAATTGAAGTTTAAGAAATAAGCAGCTGCCAAAAATCCCCCTATAAAAATAAACCCGGGCATAGCCAAACTTAGGATAAAAATTTGACGCAGATAAACTTTCCCCAACCCTGTTACCAGCACGAGTTCCTCGTCTTCAGCCAAAAACCTGGCAAACGCCTTTTTTTCATCTTCTGAAGGAGAGTTTTGGTAATGAAGTTTCCCCATAATCCATGTTTATTGTAGAACAACTATCCGGTAAATGCTATTGACTTCACTTAACCTTGTGATAAAATCCCCATTAAGATGGAGCGATCAAAACGACCCGGTGTAGTTTTTGACAAGGATAGTCTACTTCACTGGAGACCAAAAGATGAGCGAGAAGACCGACTAAATCGTACCTTTATAAAACTCGGAGCGGCATTAAACCAGCACGAGTGGGAACATGGTGTTGATAACCCATGGGATTTGGAATTTTTACACCTACAGCCCTCCGAGGCAAGAGAACGTGAATATTTGGATGGAAAATCAACTGATGAAAAAATTCGGCTTTTAATTTTACGCGAGCGGGCTGCATATTTTCATTTATTAAGAGGAGAACAAGAATTCCCTATAATGCGCAGTCGGGCAGAGCTCATGACATTACTGGGTAATATAACCCCTAAACCGTGAAGACCCTTTAGTATTCACCCATTCCGCCCATGCCGGACGGAATAGCCGGAGCTTTCTCTTTTTCTGGTTGGTCAGCTATTAAAACATTGGTAGTCATTACCATAACTGCTACAGAGGCTGCATTTTGCAACGCCGTGCGGGTTACCTTAACCGGATCAATAACACCGGCCTTTACTAAATCCTTTAATTTCCCGTCTGAGGCATCAATACCCATATTACCCGTGCTTCGTAAAATTTCAGCCAGGGCAACTCCGGCATCCATCCCAGCATTTTCCACCAGCCTTCTAAATGGCTTATCCAGGGAATTTTTAATAATAGCCACACCTAACTTTTCTTCATCATTGTCCGGTTTTAATTTATCCAAAGCTTGGCTGACCCTAATTAATGCAATCTCCCCTCCGGGGACTATACCTTCCTCAATTGCCGCCTTGGTAGCTGCCACAGCATCCACCACCCTCTCTTTTTTCTCCTTCATCTCAATTTCTGTCGCAGCACCTACATTTATCACTGCCACCCCACCGGTTAATTTTGCCAACCTCTCCTGCAGTTTTTCTTTATCAAATTCCGAATCGGAAGCATTAAGGTCACGTCTTATTTGGGCAATACGGGCATCAATAACGGATTTTTTACCCTTACCGTCAACTACTAAAGTAGCATCTTTAGTGGAAGTTATCCTACCCGCCCTGCCTAATTCCCCAACCTCCACAGACTCCCATTTCCTGCCTAATTCTTCCGAAAAGACTATCCCACCGGTTAAGGCGGCAATATCTTCCAACATCGCCTTTCTTCTATCCCCAAACCCGGGAGCACCTACCGCTAAAAAGTTAAATACCCCTTTGAGTTTGTTCAGTACCAGCATAGTCATCAGATCCGTCTCCACATCATCGGAAATAACCACCAGGTTCTTGGAAATATGGATAAATTTTTCCAGAAATTTAACAAAGTCCTGGGCGTCGGAAAGTTTTTTATCGGTAATTAAGATATAGGCGTCCTCAACTGTTGCTTCCAGCTTATCCCCATCCGTAATAAAGTATGGGGAGGCAAACCCTTTATCAAATTCCATACCCTCTTTATAATCAACAGACATTTCCAAGGTCTTGCCTTCCTCGACAGTGATGACCCCGTCCTTGCCTACTTTAGTTAAGGCATCAGAGATAATTTTGCCGATCTCATCATCCTGGGCAGAAATAGTTGCCACCTGGGTGATCTCTTCCGGGGTAGTTAATTTTTTACTTAATTTACCCAACTCTAAAACTAAAACATCCACCGCTTTTTCCATCCCCCGCCGTAAAATCATCGGGTTGCTCCCTGCCTGGATATTTTTTAACCCCTCGGCAATAATGGCCCGGGCTAAGACAGTAGCGGTAGTAGTCCCGTCTCCTGCTACATCATTGGTTTTAGAAGCTGCTTCCTTGATAAGCTGGGCTCCCATATTTTCAAAAGGATCTTCTAAATCAATCTCCTTAGCAACTGTCACCCCATCATGCACAACGGTCGGAGCTCCCCATTTTTTATCAATGGCCACATTACGGCCTTTTGGCCCCAAAGTACTTGCCACAGCCTCAGTCAGGGTATTTATACCCTTTAATAACTTTTCCCTAGCATCAGCATCAAATTTCAAAATTTTACTCATGTCGATGTTGTGACCTTAATGCATTAATATCGTCATCCAATCTAGCACTGCTATCTTCTTCCAACACCCAGTTTAAGATGGAAAGCCTGGCATTTGCCTCTAACCACCTCTTATCTAAATACGCTATTAACTGTCTCTCCTTTTCTTTTTTTGGATCTAATTCATTAACTCGCCGCTCCATATCCGCCTTATCCTCAGCTATTAAACCTCTTACTTCTTTTAACTCTTCTTCTTTTCTCATCTTTTCTCCTTAAAAATTATATGGATACTCTTCCGTTTCAGCTATAGTCTTTATCTTTGGCTCATCTTCCTCTGTTTTCTTTTCTTCAGCTAACATCCGGGCAACACCCAGCTTGTGCATATAGAGCCCCCTCATCGAGCGCTTAATGTCTTTTATACTCGAGACTGGTATATTTTCTCTTTTTTCTTGCTCTTTCATATTTTATTTGACTAAAGCCATGATGTCGTCGAATCTTACTAATTTTAGATCTTCGCCGTTAACTTTTATCTCATCCCCACCCCACTTTTTATAAAAAACCCTATCTCCCAAACTCACCGGGGATTTTACTACCTTGCCGTCTAATAAAACCAGGTCGTCTCCTACTGCGATCACCGTACCAAAAGCCGGCCTTTCCTGGGCAGTTTCAGGCAGGATGATACCGGAAGCAGTTTTGGTTTCGGCAGGAATAGGTTCTACTAAAATATAACCTGAAAGGGGTTTTATAGAGGTTTTAGTTATTAATGAATTATCTGTCTTTGCCATCTCTTAGCAATTACCTTCCTGGTGTGCTATTTTATGGCAGAGCTTAAGACCTTGTCAATAGGTTCAAAGGTCAATAATTTGATTTCCCACCAAATAATCCCTTACTGCTTCAAAGATAACCTTGTGCCCTTCGGCGTTACCATGTACCCCATCCTCTAAAAGCTTTGAGTAATCGGTGTTTATAAAATCCTGGTAAACCTCTATAAAATGGATGCTGTTTATCCTACAAGCAGATTTAGTAATCTCATTATATTCACTAACGTATTCATTTTTATATGAATACCCATCCAGCCATGGTATCGGGTCTACCCTATTATCTACTGGTAAAGTCCCCACAAAGACAATCTTTTCGGAATACTTTTTAGCCAACTTTATGAGCCTCTCAACATTTTCCTGATACTTAACCGGGGGACACCTTAACTCCCTTGTCTCATTATTAAATAGAGCGTCATTTATGGCTGCCGAGAAGATGAAAATCGTATCTTCCCCTTCCCAAAGCCTCCTTCTGGTTTCGTCCTCAAACCTCTCCAGTATCCCTTCCGTATCATCCCCGTCAATTCCCAGGTTATAAACTACCCATTCAAATTCCTGCTTAGTTTCTATAACTTTTTTATCAATCACTTTACGAAGACGTTGTACCCAACCGCCTTCCAGGTCCCAAGCCCCATAAGTTGTACTTGCCCCAAAAACTAAAATCTGCGCCATACTTATTTCCCCACCAGATATTTATCCAGAATCTGTTTAACCCCCGGCTGGATTGATAAAAGCGGTACTTCCGGGTTTCCTCCCTGCAGCGCGGAATTTACCGCCCCTTCGAAAAGCTTAATCATCTCATCATTAATTCCGGCATCCCGGGCTTCGGAGTTTAAATACCAGCTTTTATAATAAGGAGCTTGTGTAACATACGCTCCTAAAATTGGATCTGCCACCTGGAGAGAAGCCATATCCTGTCGGGGGTAGGGCAAAAAATTATTTTTTGCCTGTAAAACATCCGGAAAAGCGAGGTATTTAACAAACTCCCAAGCCTTTTTCTGGTTTTTCGAGCGGGATGAAACCGCTACTGCCCAAAAGCCCCCGTAACTGATCTTCCCACCCGGAAGTTGAGGCACCGGTGCTACCTTAAAATTTAAATTAGGGTTATCTCTTTTTAAAGAGACTGCCTTACCCGCCGGGGCAAAATATAAAGCAAGCTTACCTGTTGCAAACATCTGGGAAGAAGGGGGGAGAATCACATCCCAGGTTTTATTCCTCGGGTCAGTCACAAACCCTGTATAAAACTGTAGCACTTCAGACCCTGATCTGGTCGCAGGGACAGCTAAATTGCCATCCGGCTGCTGCATAAAAAGCATACCGATAATCTCCGGCCAATAGTCTACATTAGAAGTTGTCCCCATTGCCGCCCCTGCAGTTTGAATCTGGCCGGCAGTATTTTTCACCGTAACCCTCCTTGAGACATCTAAAAATTCCTGCCAGGTGGCGGGAGGCACTACTCCCGCGGCCTTCAGGATATCTTCGTTGTAAAGCAAAGCCAAGCCGTCAATCTCTTTCGGAAAAGCATAAATTTTCCCCTCCTTAGTTAAAGCTTCTTTTGCTAAAGGATAAAATGTTTTTGAGTAGTCATCCATCTTTACCACATCCTCGGGAGCCGCTGAGAGGTCTCCTGAAAACATCGGAAGCCAAGATGAATGGATTATAAAAATATCAGGCCCCTGCCCTGCCTGAAGCTGAGTCTGAAGCCTGGTGCGGTAGTTTAAAAGAGATTGCTTTATAAAGGAAACTTTTACTTTCGGACTCAACAGCTGGTAATTTCCAATAATCGGCCTGAAAGTATTTTCTTCTTCCCCTAAACCCCAATAAGTTAAAGTTACGTCTGTTTCTTCAACTTTTTCTTTCTGTTGAAGTAAGTCGCTGAAGCGCCAAAATAAGACCCCTAAAAGCACAGATATCGCCACTACTGCAAAAATTATTTTCTTCACACTTCAATTATATTGTACAACCCTTTACAATGAACATGATGAAAAGAAACCTCTTAAAACCTGCCGTTTATTCCCTGGCTGTTTTGACCGTAATCGCATTTTCTTATCTGCTTTTTTTGGTTTACTACGAGAAAAGCTTTTATCCGGGTGTTAGTATCGGCGGATACCCTATGGGTGGGAAAAGCCCAGCCTCAGGCTTAAAAACCCTGGATTTAGAATTTAAAGAAAGATCCGGCTCAATTGAGATGCAATATGAGGATCAAAATTTCACTCTAGACCTAAAAGGTGCCCAGCCGGAGATTAATATAAAAGATAAGGTTACAGAGGCTTATGCCTCAGGTAGATCAGGAAGTTTTCTTGAAAATCTGCGTTTTCAGTTTCAAGCTTTGTTTTTCGGAACTAATTTTCCGCTTAACTTAAGATATGAAAAACAAAATCATCTGACCGACCAGATAGAACAGTTGGGAAAACTTGTAAAAGTTGAGGCAATAGATGCCAAAATCACACTGGCAGATGATTTACAGATTACACCCTCAAAGACAGGTAAACAACTGGACCAAAAAGAACTTCAGGAACAAATCTCCCTTTACTTAACTTATCAAAGAAATGCTCCGGAAACTTTACCGGTTAAAATTACCGAGCCAAGATTTACCACCGCTTCCGCCCAAAAAGCAAAAGCGGTATTAGAAACCTTAAAACAGTCACCAATCACTTTAAGTTATGAAGATTTTTCTTTTATTATCGACCAGAAGGTATTACTTAGAATATTAGATACGCATAAAACTAAGCCTGTACTTGCCTCCCTGGAAACAGAAGGCCGAACTATTACATTGGAGGAGATCAGTTTCGGCTCAAAACAAATTACTGATGAGCAGTCTATACTTGACCCCGATAATCTTGAAGAATTTTTGAATAATTTAGCTAAAGATATAAACCAGCCTACACGCGACGCAAAATTTATTTTCGACACCGGTGCAAGACGCGTCCGGGAATTCCAACCTGAAGTTGAAGGAAGAGAGCTAGACATTGGCAAAACATCCAAATTAATTACAGCTGCCTTAAGTGATGTTTCCGCCCGTAATATAACCCTACCGGTAAAGGTAACAAAACCAAAGATCAATGCTTCATCAATCAACTCCTTCGGGATACAGGAGCTTTTAGGGCAGGGCTTTTCCCGATTTGCCGGCTCTATCGAGAATAGGATCTATAACGTTGGGCTAGCTTCCTCACGTATCAACGGCACATTAATAGCGCCGGGAGAGACTTTCTCTTTTAACAATGTCGTTGGAGAGATTTCCGGCGCTTCGGGATATAAACCCGCTTACGTCATCAAATCTGGAAGGACCGTCCTTGATGACGGAGGAGGAGTTTGCCAGGTTTCAACCACCCTTTTTAGGGCTGTTTTAAATGCCGGGCTGCCAATCACCGCACGAACTGCCCACGCCTACCGGGTGGGATATTACGAACAAGGATTCCCTCCGGGTCTGGATGCAACAGTTTTTTCTCCGACGGTAGACTTTAAATTTAAAAATGACACAACAGCCCACATCTTAATCCAGGCTTATACTTCCGGGACTTCTTTAACGATTGATATTTACGGCACAAGTGACGGGAGAGTCACAGCACTTTCCACTCCTAAAGTTTTAAACCAAACTCCCCCTCCGCCGGAACTCCGCCAGGACGACCCAGAACTGCCTCGCGGAACTGTTAAGCAAGTGGACTGGTCAGCTTGGGGAGCTAATGTCAGTTTTACAAGGAATGTGACCCGGGCCGGACAAACCTTAATTTCGGAAACCTTCAGGTCTAATTACAAAGCCTGGCAAGCAATCTTCTTGGTAGGAACCAAGGACTAATTCCCAGCTTTAAGGTAGGCAAAGTTGAGGTAATCCCTGATCATCCTTGAAGCAGAAAGAATTGATAAATAAGCTGTAAGTTGACCTTTGACAAACTCTCCCCAAGCTGAATTTTTACCGTTTACCATTTCCCCCGCCCGCTTAAATTGCCTGTAGAGTGAATCCACTTCTTCTTTATAATCCCTGCCTTTTATCTTTAAATACTTTGCCGGTTTTACATCTGCAACTCCACCGTCTTCAGTAGAAATTAAGACAGCTAAATTCCCCAAAGCCTTCATCCAAGAAGTCCCACAGGCTTCGTTTCCTAATTCAGGGGTATTAAACCAGATATCGACTCCAGCTACCAGGAATTTAGCTAAATCCTCATCATAATTTTGTACAAAATGCACCCGCTTTTTTAACTCTTCATCCCCGTCAATGATATATAAATTCTTCTGCAGCTCCTCTTTCATGGGTTTATCCTCTGGATGCACCCGACCGGACAGGATAATATGTATATCCTCATCTTTTAATATCTCTTTCAATCTCTCTTTGTCTGCCAGAAACATACCCGGCCTTTTATAATCCGCCAGCCTTTTTGTCCAACAGGCAATTTTGGCATTTTCCGGAATATTGATAGCTTGGCCGTACTGGTCTTTTCTGGCCCTTAAATAAACTTTCAACCGGTCTCTCATACCCTCTTTTATTTCCTTTATCCTTTCTGAGCTAAGGCTTCCAATAACACTGGCTAAATTATTGGCCGGAAGATCAAATTTATCTAAAGCTCCCACTCTTCGGTATAACCTCATTAGTTCCGGTTCCACCCATCTATCCAGAAAAATACCGTTAGTAATAGGGGAAAATTTTATTTCTCTACCATCAGCATCAGTAAATTGCCCAGTTGCAATTTCTGCATGAAGCATACTCACCCCATTGGCTTTTCCTGATAAAGTTGTAGAAATTTTACTCAGGTTACAAAGATTACCCTGGCATTCTGTAAGCTCTAAAAGCCATTTTTTCAAATTTTCATTTTTTAAATTAGATAAAAGGTAATTTTCGATTTGAGCTCTTGAAATTGATGCGATTGCTGCGGGTACTAAGGTATGATTCGTTAAAAAAACATCCGCTCGGGTTAATCTGAGAGCCTCATGAATATCTAAACCATCCTGGCAATATCTATCCATAACAGCTAACGCTACAGCATGACTAGATGATTCGCTTAATTGAATTTTAGATGGCGATATTCCTTCTTTTTCAAGCGCCTGAAGACCTCCAAAGCCAAGGACGCTTTGTTGATAGTGACGGTGGTCTGAGTCACTCTCACATGCGTAGACCTCTGCTAAACCAGGTTCATAAAGTCCATAAAAAGGGAGGTCTTGTGCTTTATACACACCAACATCAATTGTATGTTCATTAGCTTTAATTTGGACTGAATTAATTCTGGAATAGCCCATTTCTTCGGGAGATTTATAAATAGATTCTTCCTGCTGATAAAATCCGTTCCCTATTACCTGTTTTAATCTTTTTGGGTAAAGATTGGAAACCGCCACAAGCGGAAGCCCTAATTTCCGGGCTTGTAAAATTTGGTCACTTATCAGAATACCCAAACCTCCACTTCCCGGAAGCCCTCTACTTTCCTTAAATATTTCCGGTGTAGGTATAACCCAAGGGTTTGAGGCAGTCAAAACACTATGGAGATCCGGCCGGCCAATGGCATCAAGAAAAAGGCATCTTTCCTTTTCCGGCCTGGTTGTGGAAAGGGGAGGGTAAATATCATGACCTGGTCTAATTTCAAGCGCCATACTGGGTGGTAAACTTTACTTAAGCAAGATATTTCTTACTTGTCAATGCCAAAGATTTAGCTATACTGGGAAAACTGATGAGATTTTTCATTGCTTTAGAGATACCGGAAGAATCAAGAAGACAGCTGGAGCTGGTACAAAAAGAACTTCAGGAAATAGTCCCCGGTACCCGTTTAACTGATAACCAAAAGCTTCATTTAACTATTGCTTTCCTTGGTGAAAAACCAGACCGGATGAAGGATGCGCTCACACAAATCATCCAAAGCGCTGTTTTAAACATCCCCCCTTTTGAAATAACTCCGGCTTATATTGATGGTTTTCCTAACCTGCATAATGCAAATGTTTTTTGGGTAGGGGTTAAAGGGGATATTGATAAACTAATGGTAATCAGGGAGAGAATTAAAGACGGACTTGTCTCGCTGGGTCTGGATACCAATGAAAAACGATATATTCCCCATATCTCAGTGGGTAAAATTAATAACAGTTTTCATCTCCAACCCCAACAGGAAAGAAAACTTCAGGAAATGATGATGGATCATTTTGCCCCGATCTGTATTTCTTCCATTAAGCTCTTTGAATCCATCCCTGAAGAAGGCTTCCATACCCATAACACTCTGGCTGAAATCCCCTTGGAAGTTACAAATTATGCGTTATAGAATATACTCTAGCTATGGATCCTGAAGGTAACGAGTTTGCGATCACCCCTGAACCAAAAGGTATTGTAATAACTCCTAAAAAGGAGGGATTAGAAGATGAAACCTCATTGATGGACCAGAGTAAAACCATTGAAAAGTCATTGGAACAAATTTTAACAAAAGAGCAGTTAAGCTTAATTGCAACAGAAGCAAAAATAGGGAAAGTTACTCTAGGAGATGACGGGAAAATAAACATTACGGGTGCAACAGAGGAGGCCAGCGAAGATATAGCACAGTGGCAATTAAAAAACGGTGTTTTAGATGCACGAAAGTTTATTGGAATTAACATAGTAGTATTTAACTCAAGAGTGATCGTACCGGAGGGATGTCCTGTTGATTTAAAGGAAGAAGGAAGATCGGGTGAGTACGACGCATTCTCAAACACTACCTTTACTGACCTAAGTAATACTTGGGATCATCTTTATGACAAATGGCAACCATCATGGGCACAACAAAATTTACGCCACGAAGTGCGGCACGGCCTTGTTTCTTCCTTAGACCAAGCAAGGTATACACAAAATAACACCAATTTGAGAAGAGTTGTAGATCAAGATCACCTAAACGCAACAAACCCGGAGCTTGCAAGGCAACTTGGTTATCTTGATGAGATACACAGCCAATATTTTGATGTAATAGAGGGAGAAATCGAGGGGCACTCATCTTTTCGCACACTTGATTCCCAATTTTATTCTATTGAAGGGAACGGAACACATCCCGAGGTCGCTTCATCTACACCAGAGGGACAGGAAGTGGTAAAAAGTCTTTTTTATCATATCCAAGGTTTTATCCTTTTGAAAAGAATGAGCGAGCAAATATTAGGTGACAGGCCAGATATTATTAATCTGATTTCAGGAGTGGGGGTAGTACTCGCGACGGAAAGATCACTGCAAGAAGCAAATAACAAAATACGATCCCTTTGGCAAAATGCCCAGAGTATCCAAAATATAGGTAATAAGTTTAACGAATTTTTAAATTCCTACCAGCCTTCGGCATCAGGTAACACACCTGTTGTAACTCCGGAATTACGGGATATATTGGTGCAAAAAGAGATACCTTTAAATTAAAGGTTGTATATATATTCTGCAAAAAAGAGGTGGGGTGATCTTTTTTTAACCAAAGAGAGGATATCAAAAAACCCCGGCATAAACTTTTCCCGACCTAAACTTTTAAGGCTAGCCCAAAAACATTCACCTATTTCTGAGTCTTTTATTAGTTGCCCGGTTGGATTTTCCCCATAAAATACATGACAAAAAATTGAGGCTACAACGTTGCCATCTTGGACTGTTGTCAGGTAAGCCTCCCCAAGGTGGGCAAGTTTTGCCTGTAAACCGGTTTTTTCCTTAAGCTCCCTTTGAGCAGCCTCAGCCACCTTTTCACCCAGATGAATTTTGCCGTAGACAAACCCGCTTAACCCAATAAAGGGTTGTCTTCTCCTTGTATAAAGAAGACATTCGCCGTTTTTATTTTTACAGACAATTAAAGTAATAATTTTTGGCTGAATCCGCGGCTTAAAACTTGAAAGACTTAACCTGTCAGCAAATACCAACCCCTCAGCAGTCAGTTCATATTTTCCATCGGCTCTTTTACAGACAAGACCTTCTTTAATCAGCTCCTTAAGATGATAAATAAATAAATTGCTTTCTACTCCCTCCGGCTTCAGTTTAGAAAAAGGAATGTGTGTGTTGGTAATCAACCGATAAAGGATTTCTCGTTTGATGGGATGCATGCCTTTGGCAATTGTACCACAAGGTCAAAATAATTTGACTCAAAACCTATTGGCTAGAAAGAATAAATAAAACTTATTAATGTGCAATTATGAGAGAAAGATCGGCAGACACAGAATTAGCTAAAGCACAGAGAATAAAGACAGAAATCGAATCAACTAAGGCCAACCTTGAGAGACTGGAAGATAAAGCTATAACGAACGAGAGATTGCTGGAACTAGCCAGCCTTAGTGCTCTCCATATGATATTAAAAGAAAGAGGGTTAGGTGTTTGTTCTGAAGGCCACCACCGATACGGCCAAGATCCAACGATTGAGAATCTGGGAATCTTTCCTACTGACCAGTTACGTTACCATTATTTCAGTAATTACTACGAAAGAGAAAGCGAGGGATATTTTGGTTCAGGAAGGATCACACAGATAGAATCTCTTTGCCCGCAACATTTCCCCAAAGACCCCAATCAAATGACCTGGTCAGAAGGGGCTTCAAGACCAAACCTATACAGCGAGGTTGTTGAGCGTAACGGCAAATTGTTCACGCTTGTGAATAATATTGATGTGACCGACGTCCCAATTAAGAGATCCTACCCCCCTCAGCTATTTATTTATTTTAGCGTACCCGTGCTTGATATTGATGAACCCTACCCCAAGATTATTTATTACACCTCATTTGCTGACCCATGCACACCTCAGAAATATACCGAAAGCAGAAGAGGATAGCCAAAAAATGAGCGAGCGATTATCAGATAGACAGATAACTGACTTTATAGCCAAGGTTGACCATAAAATTACAGTATTTCAGTCTGAGTTGGAGAGTTACCCTAAAGCGGAATGGTTCTCTTACAAGGAAGTATTAAGGGAGAAGCAGGAGTTTTTAGGGGTGTTAAAGCAATCGTTGCTGGTAGCACTTGGTGAAGCAAAGCCTGAATTTACCTACAAAAGCAGTACATATGAAAAACTAACTATCACAATTAATCTTAATAAGGAAGAGGAGTGGGAGAAATTCCAGCGTCTACTTAAAGAGGAACATGAAAGAAACAGCACTGGGAAGTAACGAACAACATCAAACCAGCTTAGATATCCTCCAAAAGGACATCGAAGTTGTCAATAAGCATGTTCTTAATTTACGGGATCAGTTGGAAACCGGCCAGAAAGAGCTTGCCAGACTGGTGCAGGAGTATCAGTGGGAAAGGTACCAAAGACAGGTAGAACTCTGGGCAGAACGTAATCTCACCAGGTGTACCAACTGTTTTAATGTCCCAAAAAGAAATTGGGGGCTTATACCCCTTGATAGTGTCCACTACCTTGGAGTTAAAGGGGCATATACACACCGTGGCGACCATTATGGATCTGACGCAACCCACACCCAACTTGAATTCCACTGTCTTTGCACTCAGTGTTACAGCGAAAAACTTAAAGCATGTGCATTTGGTGGAGGTGGTTTACTCGGGATAGACGCTAAACAAGTCTCTGGAATCAACGCCATTCTGGCCACAGAAAAAGAAGGTTACAAAGCCACCCAAGCCCTCAGAGAAAGGTTTGGCAGATTTGACGAAATTGATGTTTACTGGCACCAACTCCCCATCCCGGAAAAGGCTTACGAAATTGGAAAGGCCATTATCCTGGACGACGATTATAAAAAGGTTTTAAGGCTTATCCAACTCAAGCCTTAGTCCAGTGGCTGGAAATAAAAGCCTTTGCTTGATCTTCGGGCATATTAGCCATTTCCGAATGATTAACATCAAGGTGCTCTTTGGATTTTGGCATCAACTTCATCATTGCGTCTTCATCATTCATCGCCTCAACAGTTATTGTTTCAGGCTCATGCCCTTCGGCACAAACCAAAGAATATGTCATTTCGACTCACCTCCTCCCGAACCTACAAGTGTAAACATATTCTTGTATCCTGTCTGTAAGTTTGCCAACAATTAATATTCCCTGGGAAGAAAAAATACCTCTTTTTTAAAACTATGGTCCGTATAAAGGTGCTCTCCCTTTCCTTCTATAATAGCCTGGTAATCCCGACATTCCCGGCAAAGTTCATCACCCTTAATACAGTCCCAACAGTTTTCTTCCCAGGCATCCTTTACCTGTTTACCTTTTTCAATCAGCCACTTAAGATTCAGTTCTATCGAATCCAACACTGCCTCTTTGGGAGCATCTTCACGGTCTAAATACCAAAAACTTGCCTTTTTTACCGGCTTACCATAATAATTCTCAGCTAAAATTGCATAAATATAAAGCTGCAAAGGGCCTTCCTCGTCCTTAGAGCCGGTTTTAAAATCAACAACATGCAAAGATCCGTCGGGCAACTCTCCTACAAAATCCATATTTCCGGTTAAGATAACATCCGGGAGAAGCGGGTACTTAGGAAAGTGAGCAGGAGGAGCTAGTTTCTCAAGCCTTTTAGCATTAGCGAAAAAATTTTCTAAAATCTTTAAGCCCCGGTTTACGAAGTCGGCTTCATCACGGGCTAAGGTAAAACCGCCTCTTTTACCGTGATATTTCCACCAAAGGTCTTTAAATTTTAGTTTTACTTCGTTAAGTGTAGGTGTATTGCTGCTTAATAGGTACCATTTAACCACATCATGAACCGTAGCCCCCAGCGAAAGATAAGGGTTAGCTATCTGGATTCTAAAGTTGTTACGCGGGTCCCGGTAAATATTTTTTAAGTGGTAACTTTTCGGGCATTTAAAAAAATCATTCAGGCTGGTATTGGAAAGAAATATGGCATCTTTTACAAACTTAGTTTGTTTTCTGGGAATCATGCTTCCAACTTAGTACAAAAAGACATCTGGTACAATAGCTTTAATGATAAAACCAAAAATTATCCTCGGAATAGAGACAAGTTGTGACGAGACGGCTGCTTCTGTAGGGATAAAAGATAATAATAGAGTAATAATAATGTCCAATATCGTCGCTTCGTCTCTTGATATACAAGCTAAATACGGAGGTGTTGTTCCGGAACAAGCAGCCAGGGAACAGTTAAAAAGTATCATCCCAGTTATTCAAGAAGCTCTCCATACATCACAAATAAAATATCAGGACTTAGATGCAATCGCTGTAACCGAAGGGCCCGGGCTTATCGGATCACTTCTGGTCGGAGTCGAGACAGCAAAAACCTTGGCTCTGGTTTGGGGAAAGCCCCTCATCCCCGTCAATCACCTCGTCGGACATTTTTATGCCAACTGGATCAATAAGCCCTCACCAAAGTTCCCGGCTGTTGGCCTTCTTGTTTCCGGCGGGCACACCGATCTTATCTTTATGAAAGGCCATGGGGAGTATGAATACATTGGTGGAACCCGGGATGACGCCGCCGGAGAATGCTTTGATAAATGCGCCCGGCTCTTAGGGCTTTCCTACCCCGGAGGGCCTGTCATCTCAAAACTTGCAAAAGAGGGTAACCCTAAAGCCTTCAACCTCCCCCGGCCAATGATAGATTCAGGAGACTTTGACTTTTCCTTTTCCGGACTTAAAACTGCTGTTTCAGGCGTTGTAC
>Ga0209514_10006288_pt1 | contig 14634 bp, 15 predicted proteins | sample Subgrocontami58m_FD_187452 | JGI IMG/M metagenome (GOLD analysis project Ga0209514, IMG submission 187452) | Subsurface groundwater microbial communities from S. Glens Falls, New York, USA - GMW37 contaminated, 5.8 m (SPAdes) (version 3) | ecosystem: Environmental > Aquatic > Deep subsurface >...
CGTCCCTTCGGGGCTCCGTGCCGGCTTGGTTGCCGCTGTTCCAGGGCCTTCGGCCCTGGCTACATTCTCTTGCCCCCTTCGGGGGCGACGAGCACGCGTACTGCACAGTTCCGACGATGGGTCTCGTTCAACTGGATACATAGTTTCGTGACAGGCCCTAACGGACGGGCGTGGCCGCCTTGCATCCCGCCCTCGCCTTGCACTTTGCAGGGTGTGCGAACGCGCCAGGCTGGACGCGCATCCGCAACCCATGTGGGCTCGGTATGTTCCAGCACCGTCGCTTGGGCGCCCCTGGACCCTGGCTTGCACTATCCCTGCGCGGATTCGCCGGATTCGTGAAACCCATGGCTTGGATCCTACCACTATGAGGGTGAGTCCGGTGCTGGTTGTCATCGTTGCTGCAGGAGGCCGATATGTTCAGGTCCGTATGCGCTCTGATGTGTGCCTACTTCGGTCTCTACGCGATCGATCGAATGGAGTCCGCGACCCCAGTCCCGACGACCGTGCAGCTTGCGCAGGTCGCGTCGTCGGGTCAGGTCGATCCCCTGGTCGAGCAGATCGCGAGGGCTGCGGACGTCCACGAGGCGATGGCGCTCGCGCGACCCTTCGCTGGCGACGTCCCGCGGAAGCGGGCGCTGATCCCCGCGTTGTGGAAGCGCTGGGCAGCCGCCGACGAGTCGACCCGACTCAGGCTCGTCGTCGGCCTCGCGTCGCTTCGCAGCTCCAAGGGGATGATGCTCTGGAAGAAGGAGGTCACCTCGAATCCGGATCCGGCCGTCCGGCAGGACCTCCTCTCCGACCTGCCGGACGACGGCGCGTTGTTTCGCGCGGTGGCGGAGACGTCCGCGCGCTGGTAACGTCGGATTCTGCTCGACGCACGCACGCCGCCGGCGTAGTGTCGAGCCCGAACCCGATGAGCCGCGCATGACACGCTTCCCCATCTCTCGCGCCCTGGCCGCAGGCCTCCTCCTCGCCGCGCTCGGCGGATCAGCGTGGGCCGACGGGGAGACGAAGCCCCCCGCCCTCGTCCGCTGCGCGCGTGGCCCGGTGGTCGAGGTCCTCGGCGACGGAGGCAAGCTCCTCTGCCGCGCGACCTCCGCCGCGTGGGGCCTCGTCGCGGCCACCGACCCGCCGAACGTCCAGGCCTTCGGCGTCGGCCGCCTCCTTCTCGTCTCGACAGGAGCCTCGGGCTCCGTCGCCTCCGTCCTCGAGGCCCGCGACCATGCGCTGCGCGAGGTCTGGATCGGCGCCGTCCCACGCGGCCTCCAGATCCAGGCCGCCCCCGACCTCGACGGGGACGACCGCTGCGACTTCCTCCTCATCCGATCCGAGGGGGAAGGCGACGGCAGGAGCTTCTCCGTCGCCGCCGCCCTGTGGCGCGGCGAGGGGCCCCTCGAGCTCGTCGGCGAGCCGACGAAGGTGGTCGAGAGCGCGCGGGGGGCCTACTTCACCGCGGGCGACGTCGACGGGGACGGGAAGGCGGACGTCGTCTTCCACAGCTTTTCCTACGGCGGCACGTTCGAGACGGAGCTCTACATGCTCGCGGGGCGCGGCGACGGGACCTTCGCGCCCGAGGCGGAGAAGCGGCTGATCCTGCACGCCCCCGATGGGGCGACGACGCCGGTCCTCGGCGACTTCGACGGCGATGGGGACCTCGACGTCTTTCTCCCGCCCGACGACGACGTCGCGGACGAGGGGCAGTCGCACATCGCCTTCAACAAGGGCGACGGGCAGATGGAGGGGCTGCGCGAGTCGATCGACTTCCGCCCGGCGAACGAGGGGAGCTCGGGGGACGAGTTCATCGCGAGCGGATTCGCGGCCGACGTCGACGGCGACGGGCGGACCGACCTCGTCGCGGCGACCTGGGCGATCCCCACGGAGGAGTACAGCCTCCGCGTCTACCGCGGCACGGGGGCGGGTGAGCTCACTTCGGAGCCGGCGCCGCTCGCGGAGGGGGCGCGCCGCGCCGGGCCGATCCCCGCGTTCGCCTGGGTCGCGTGGCCCGGCCCGGCCCGGGACGAGCGGCCGGCAACCGCGCCTCCTGCCCCCGAGGCGCTCGAGGCGGCCTGGCGCGACCTGGACGCCGAGGAGCTGGGCTCGGCGACGAGGGGGCTGGACGTCTTCCTGCGCGCGCGGGAGCCGGCGGTCCCCTTCCTCGCAGGGAAGCTGCCCGCGGAGTCGGGCGTGGACGAGGCGCGGATCCGCAGGCTGATCGCGGAGCTCGGCGACGACGCCTACGAGGTGCGCGAGGAGGCGACGCGGTCGCTCGTCGCGATCGTGGACCTGGCGGAGCCGTTCGTGCGAGAGGCGCTCGCGGCACATCCCTCCCCCGAGGAGGAGTCCCGCCTCACGCAGGTCCTCGAGGCGCTGACGCCGGGCGCCCCGCCCGCCTCCGCCGCGGGGGAACGCGGGGCCTGCCGCGCGCTGGCGATCCTGGAGTCGCTCGGGACGGCGGAGGCCTGGGAGGCGATCCGCCGCGTCTCGCGCTCGCAGGCGCCGATGTCCGTGCGGCGCTACGCCGCGGAGGCGCTCCGTCGGCGGGAGTGAGCCCGCGCTCCTACTCGCCGCCCTCCTCGCTGTCGGGCACGCCGTCGTTGTCGTCGTCGTTGTCCTGCGCGTCGGGGGTCCCGTCGTTGTCGTCGTCGTCGTCCTGCGCGTTGGGCGTCCCGTCGTTGTCCAGGTCGTCGTCGATCGAGTCGGGGATCCCGTCGTGGTCCTCGTCCGACTCCTTCGCGTCGGCGATCCCGTCCCCGTCGTCGTCGTCGTCCTGCGCGTCGGGGATCCCGTCGTTGTCGTCATCGTCGTCCTGCGCGTCCACGATGCCGTCGTTGTCGTCGTCGTCGTCGGCCGTGACCGTCCACTCCTCGACCTCGACGGAGACCTCCATCTTGTCGACGTCCGTGTCCGCGGCGGTCATCGCCTCGTCGGAGATCTCGACCGTGAAGTCGACGGTCGACTCGAAGGAGGCGTCGAGCCAGGCCCCGTCGGATGCCTCGGCGACGCTGTCCGCCCACGACTCCACGTAGATCGCCTCGTAGGCGACGAAGGTGACCTGGACCGCCTCGAACCAGGTGACCGAGGCGGGTTCCAGCTCGACGCTGTAGCTGACGAGCCAGCTCCAGTCCCCCTCGAAGACCTCGACCATGTCGACCCACTCGATGTAGACGGCGACGGTGAACTGGGGCGCGGAGAGGCGGGCGATCTGCTCCCGCAGGCGTTCGACCTCGGCGCGAAGCTGCTCGCTCTTGTCGAGGTGGGCCTCCAGCTCCTGGAGCTTCGCGGCCATCTGCTCGTTCTGCCTCTGGAGCTTCGCGAGCTCCGCCTTTTCCGCGTCGGAGAGGTCGCCGCCCTTCTTCGCGCGGATGGCGCCCTCGCCGAAGTGCTCGCGATAGAAGAGGTCGGCCGCGGCGAGCTTCTCGAGGGCGGAGTCGACCGCGGGGGCCTTCGCGCCGAGGTTCTTCCAGGAGAGGATCATCTCGCGGATAGCGGCGCCGGCCCGGTGCTCGGCGTTGAAGACGGTGTGGTTCTTCTTCTGGATGCCGACCTCGAGGTCGACGAGCGCATCGTGGAGGTTCTGCAGCTCGGCGACGAACATGCCGAACCGCTTGTCGTCTGTGTCGAAGGCGCTGCCGGCGTTCTCGAGGACGGACTGGCCGACGCCGGCGGCGGCGCGGTGCATGTCCTCCGCGACGTCGGCGGCGGCGAGGGGGCCGGCGAGCGCGGGTCGCGCGAGGAGGAGGAGGGCGAAGACGCAGAGGGAGATGTGGCGGGGCATGTGGCGGTGCTCCGAGTGGGGCAAGAAAGAGCGCGGAGCATACCGGCGGTCGAATGGAAATGCAATTTCGGGCATGGTTCAAGCAGAACTCCAATTCCAACTCAAAGGCCCTTTGAGTTGGAGTTGGAGTTCCGCTGAACCATGCCCAACCTCGAGGTGCCCTGGGAGGCAAGCGTCCCCGGTCTACTTCTTCCCCAGCGTCGCCTTCAGTCCCTCGAGGAGCTGCGTCCGCTCGGCGTCGGAGAGCCGTGCCTCCGCGTGGAGCCACGTGTACCCCTCGACCGGCATATCTTCCGACTCGTACTCCTCGGCGGCGTTCGCGGCCCTCTTCTGCGAGCGCTGGAATTCGGAGAAGTTCATGCGGCGCCGACCCTCATCGACATGGTTCTGGACGAGCCACGAAGCGGGGGCGACGTGGGAGTACCACGGCCAGTGGCTCTCGTTGGAGTGACAGTCGAAGCAGGTGCGCACGGCGAGGGCACGCGTCGTCGGGCTGTCCCACTTCGGCTCCTGGACGACCGGCGGGTTCGTGTGGTTGCGCCCATACGGCACGGCCTGGATCAGGACGAAGAGCACGAGGGTCCCGATCCCGATCCTGCGCAGGATCCTCCTGCGGCGCGACGGCACGGGGGCATCGGCCGGCTTCTTCTCTTCCATGGTGGTCCCTTCCCATGGGCGGGGCGACCCAAGCCTGAGGGGATCGTCAGCCCCCCGGCCTGCGCCTCTCGCGCGATGGCACAGTCGCGATCGTACCGCCGGTCGGCAGCCGGCCGCAACTGTCCATCGGGCCGCAACGACCCCTCCTCACGGATCCAGTCGTTGACACGCGTCTCCTTCGGAGTAGTCTGGTTCCGCCCCCGGCTGCCCGACACCGAACGGAAGGAGCCCCCGATGAGGCAGTCCCTCCTCCTGCTCGTCCTCTCCTCGCTCGGCGCCCCGCTCCTCGCGCAGGACCGCGAGGCGAGCTGGGGCCAGACCCACGACCCCGCGCAGGGGTACCGGTGGCAGGAGGAGGCGAAGACCCTCGGCCTTTGCGAGGAGGACATCGCGAAGCTCGACCGCGAGAAGGTCCTCCTCACGAACGAGGCCTTCAAGCAGGTCTTCGACCCCTACATCCACACGGGCGTCACGCAGTTCATCACCTCCGACTCCCTGCTGAACGCCTTCCACGTCCTGTACGAGGAGTCCATCCTCCACCTCGAGCAGGCGAACGCGAAGAGGCTTCCCGAGGTCCTCTCGTCGCTCTGGCAGCGTGTCCCGCCGATCGCCGCTACGATGAAGGGGAGGCCCGAGCTCGTCGCCGCCGCGAGGCGCCGCGCCCAGGTCGTCGTCGGCACGGCGATGGCGCTCCTCGGGATGGACCCGAAGACCGACGACGCCGACCTCTCGAAGTTGATCGCCGAAGAGGCGGCGCGTGTCACCGCCGCGACCGGCACGCTCAAGCCCGAGTGGCTCGGCCCGCCGGACCCCGGTTTCGTCGCCGTCGACTACTCGCGGTACCAGCCGCGCGGCTTCTACGAGCGTTCGGAGGACCTCGCGCGCTACTTCCGCGCCGTGAGTTGGCTCCAGTCGATCCCCTTCCGCCCGGCGATCGAGGAGGAGTTCCTCTCCATCTTCCTCCTGGGCCTGGCTCTCAACCCCTCTCACCGCGTGGGCGACGAGCCGCGCGGGACGGGCCGGGAGCACGAGGGGTTCTTCGACTGCTTCTCGACCTTTCTCGGCGCGGGTGACGATCGCGACCTCTCGTGGTGGTGCCGCAGCCACTCCTCCGAGTGGGAGCACCTGGACCTGGAGGGGCGCACGGTCGCCGAGGCCATCGGCTTCGGCGCGGAGTCGGCGATGAAGGGAGACCGGGACGCCAAGATCAACGACCAGGTCTGCTTCGCCCCCGAAGGCACCGGCCCGGTCGAGGTGAACTTCCGGATCCTCTCGGCGCGCCGGACCCCAGACGCTGTCCTCTTCCAGCGGACGACGCGCATCGAGGGGATCGAGCCGCGGTGGCCGACGGGCCTCGAGGTGTGCGTCGAGCTCGGGTCCGCGCGCGCGCGCGATCTCCTACCTGCCAAGGACCGCGAGCGGGTCCTCGCGACGATCGACGAGGCGCGTCCGCTCTTCGAGGGGCGGAGCCTGTACGTCCGCTACCTCGACTGCCTGCGGGCGCTGGTCGACGCCCCGGAGCCCGACGCCCCCGCGTTCATGTCGACGGAGGCGTGGCAGGACAAGAGCTGCCAGACGGTCCTCGCGGGCTGGGCGCAGATGCGCCACACGTGGGCGCTCCAGGCGAAGCAGACGGTCGAGTACCTTGGACTCACGCGGGTTCCGCCGGGGTTCGTGGAGCCGGAGCCGGAGTTCTTCGCGAGGATGGCCGCGCTCGCGGAGCGCACCGAAGAGGCTCTGACGCGGGCGGACGCGTTCGAGCCCGACCTCCCCGGCCTCGCTGAGCAGCTCAGGAAGGTCGCTGACCTCCTGCTGCGGTTCTCGACCGCGAAGAAACCCGCGCAGGCGATGGAGTCGGCCTCCGAGGAGGAGCGGGCGCTGCTCGAGGGGCCGGGCATGTTCGTCTACGTGATCGAGGTGAAGGCGGATCGGAGCGACCAGGCGGCGTATTTCGTCGAGGCGTCCGCGGGCCTGCGCAAGCTCGCGACCGACATGGCGAACGGGGTGCGCCCCAGTCTTCCGCACTTCGACGAGGTGCTCGCGATGATGCAGATCGACCTGCGCCCGATGTGGCGGGCGTTCGAGCGCGTTTGTCGTCGGCTGGAGGCGCTCGCGCACAAGCAGCTCCGCGGGGTGGCCCTGTCCGAGGAGGAGGAGGCCTTCCTCAAGGTGTACGGCAAGGAGATCGCGGGGCTCATGCTGTACGGGGGGAACTCCTACCTGACGCCGAAGGACGACGCCCCGCGGGTAGTGGACGTCCATGCGAGTGCCGCCGCGGGGAAGGTCCTGGAGGTGGGCATCTCGCGGCCGCACGCGCTGTGGGTGCTCTACCCGGTGAAGGGGGGCGAGGTGCTCTGCAAGGGGACGGTGATGCCCTACTACGAGTTCGCGCACGAGGGGCGGCTCGGCGACGCGGAGTGGAGGAAGGTGCTGGACTCGGCGGATCGTCCTCCCCTGCCCGGCTGGATCCAGCCGCTCGTCGGCAAGGACGGCTTCGCTCCGGAGCGCGTCAGGAAAGACCATTGAGTGGACTTGACGCACGCTCAGGGTCGCCGGGGTCCGACAGGACCACCCTCGCGCCCCGATCGACGTGTGCTATCATCTCGATCGACAGGCCATGAAGGGCAGGTTCGAGGAGACCCAGATGCCCAGTCCCTTCCCGGGCATGGACCCCTATCTGGAGGCGCATTGGCGCGACGTCCATGCCGCGCTCATCATCTACGCGCGGGACCAGATCCAACCCCAGCTACCCCCCGAGCTGCGCGCACGTGTCGAGGAGCGCGTTCTCGTCGATTCCCCGACCGAGAGCCCGCGGGCGATCTACCCGGACGTGCGTGTCGTGGAAACAGTCCGCGCCCGTGACGTGGCCTCTTCCCCCGCGACCGCCGGGGCGGCTGAACCGCTCGTGCTGGATCTAGGCGATGAGCCGATGACGGAACCCTTCATCGAGATCGTCGAGGCCGGGTCCGGCCACCGGCTCGTCACGACGATCGAGGTCGTCAGCATCGCCAACAAGCTCCCCGGCGAGGGGCGCGACAAGTACCTGCAGAAGCAGAGGGAGAGGATTCAGGCCAGGGTGAACCTCGTGGAGATTGACCTCTTGCGCGCGGGCAAGAGGGTCTTCGTGATGCACGACCTGCGGATCCCGCCGTCCCACCGCACCGCCAACCAGGTCTGCGTATGGCGCGCCTCCCGCCCCGGGAAGGCGGAGGTGTATCGTGCTCCCCTGCGCGAGCGGCTCCCCGGGATTCGTGTCCCCCTCCGTCCGTCCGACGCAGACGTGACGCTGGACCTGCAGGCGCTCGTCGAGCAGTGCTGGCGGAACGGCGCCTACGATGACCTCGACTACCGCGTCGAGGCGGATCCAACGCTCGACGCCGACGATCGCGCCTGGGCCGATGCCCTCCTGCGCGAGCGTGGCCTGCGATAGCGCGTGGGTGGGGCGACCGCCTCCTGCCTTTGGCCTGCGCGCATGCCCCAGTGCTCGATCACTTGGTGGGTTCGCGGTCCGGATAGAGCCACCCGTGGAACACCCTGGTCACGTTTGGCAAGAGGACGTAGGTGAGCAGCGTCGTGAGGCAGATCGTGACGAGAAGCGGCGCGAGCAGGGGTGGCATCCGCTGGAGGACTGGCGAGAGTCCGCGGGTGAGCGCGAGAATGGTCGGGTAGACGACGAGGATGGTCAGGAGCGCCATCTTGAGCCTGGCCGGACGCCGGAGTTCCGGTCTCCCCGGCAGCGTGAACCAGTGCTCGATGCCGGAGACCTCGGCGCGGCGCTCGGGGACCTCGGTGAGCATCGCGCCTCGCTCGACCCACGCCCGCCGCGTGTCGGTCTTCAGCCAGCGCTCGAGGTTATCCTCGCAGTCGAAGTGGAGGATGACGGTGTACTCCCGCCCACCCGGCGGGGGGCGCAGGATGGTGACCGACTGGTGGCCGGGGGCCTTTGCGGTCACCTGGGCGATCTCGTGAAGCCACGCCTCGAAGGCCTGCTCGCAGCCGGGCTTCGCGACCTGGCTGATGATCGACTTCGCGGTCGTCGGCCTCTGCGGGTCAGGCTGCCCTTCCATTCCTCACTCCTCCCGATTCCTCCGCGTCGAGGCGCCTCGACGACTGCGATTCTCCCGCAACGGCGGACAAATCCGAAGGGACTTCGGACCCGCGAAATCGTATGACCCCATGCCAGGTCACCTCGAGAGTATCGTTTCCAGGACATAGGTGCCGGGAGGGCAGCGGACGGTGTGCCAGCCGCGGCCGACCGAGGTGCCGGCCAGTTCGTAGAAGAACTCGTTGTCGTAGAACTCGATGGCGGCCTGCGACACACCCCAGCCCGCGGTGGGCGAGGGCGCGCGCGAAGCTTGATCCGCCCACCCGCGCACCTGGATCTTCCAGCCGGCTGCGACGAGAATCGGATCGTCCTCCAGCTTCGCCATGGTCGTGAACGGTCCCTTCTCTCGGTATGTGGGGCGGAGGAGCTCGAGTCTACCGTTCCGAAACGCGGCGAAGTCGCCAGACTGCCATGTTGCGTCCGGGACCGAAATTCGCACGCAACTCCCGAGGTGCAGGCAGACTTCGTCCTCTATCGTCGTTGCAACACGAATCCTGACGCATCCGGGCGCAACCGAGACGAGCCCCTCGGCGCGCATCCCAGGGCCCTCGGCGCGGAGGTGGACTGCCTCCCCTCGAACGCGCTCGAGACTCCATGGACCGAGGGTCTTTCGATGGGAATCGAAGAGAGTCCAGAAGCCGGTGATCGAGCAGGCATCGAACTCCGGTGCTGGATCCACGACGACGACACCCGACGGGTGGAGGATGAGCACTTCGGACTCCTGCACCTCGACTCGGATATCCCCGGATTCGAGTTCCGGCCCCCCCGCTTCCCGTGCGGGGATGTCGATCTTGCCCCCGGAGGGTCTCACGGTTGCGGGCGGCGCCCAGGTAGCGTGGAGGAAGGCCCCGCCCATGGTGCTGCCGATCAGCGCTGCGATCAGGATTGGCGGTCTCGATTCCCTAAGCTCTTTCGCCGAACGCAACACGAGCCAGAGCCCGGCAGCCGACCCCAGCAGCAGCAGGCGCATAGCGTCCGCGAACAGCGTGTTCCCGATGGAGCCCGCGACCTCGATCGGGATCCAGAATCCGGCCAGCACGCCCATGAGTGACAGCGCCGTCCGCTGGTGAAGGTGAACCGACAGCGCAGTCGCGAATGACGCAAGAGCGAAGCCTGGCGCAATGACAGTGTGCTCAAAGAAGGACCGCGAGTCGATCGCGAACCCGCGCGGTTGGAGGCACGCGTACACCATCGCACCCGTTGCGTGCGTCCAGAGGAGGATTCTCAGTGACGTGCCCATCGCGAGGCGCAGCAGGGGACCCTGGAGATCCGCGGACGGAAACGGACTTCGGGTCATTCCAGCTCCTCGCGCGTCCCTGTCCACCGCACCTTCGTGTGGGCGACCGGAGTCTGGTGATACGGAGATGGACGTCAGGTCGCCCGACGGGCTCAGACTCTGGCGAGCAGCTCCCTGTAGCCGACGAAATGGTTCTTCCAGTCACCGTAGACGGCGGTTAAGTTGCAATCTGGGCAACGCCCCCCAAGGTACAGCCAGCGCACGTCTTCGCTGTCCTCGTAGAGAGAGACACCGACGGTGATCTCGAACTCCTCGCCGCCGCAGGGGCAGGCACACTGCTAGAGGGCTGCATCGTCCATGTATTCGGCACTGTCGCCGATGGCATGGGTCATCCCGCACTCAGAGCATGTACGTACCGCGACTCCGGCGCCGTCGTCGAGCGCGAGCCGGAATCGCTTCCCGCCGCACCCGCAGACGGCATCGGCAGAGTGATGCACGACGTAGCCATTCGCCCGGCTGTAGCCCGCCAGCTCCTCGCGCAGGTCGGCTTGGTTTTCACCGTAGTGGGAGTCCCCTTCCGCCTTCCATGCCATTCGCCACCTCCTCGCCCGGGACTAACACTCATCTCGTCACTTCCCCGTCGCCCGCAGGAGTTCATCAAGACTCTTGCGGCTCTGGAGCGTGAGCGGATGATCTTCCCCGAGCACCTTCTCGCGGATCCTCAGCGCCCGTTCGAGCATGGGTCTGGCCGCCTGCAGGTCTCCCGTCGCCTCGAGCAGGAGCGCGAGGTTGTTCAGTCCCGTCGCCGTCTCGGAATGCTCCGGGCCAAGAGCGGCCTCGAATATCGCCAACGCCCGCTCGAACAGCGTCCTCGCCTCCGTCATCTCACCCATGGCCTTGAGCACACAGGCGAGATCCTCGAGGATCGCGGCCGTCTGCGGGCTGTCGCGTCCATAGACCTTCTCCGTGTCACCCACCGCAGGCTCCAGCAGCGCTCGTGCCTCCTTCATGGCTCCCGTCGCCTGGAGGAGATGGGCCAAGCCTCTAAGGCAGAGGACCGTGTCCGGATGGCTCGGACCCAGCGTCTTCCCACAGATGTCCAGGGCGCGTTCGTACAGCGGCCTGGCCGCTGCCGGGTTTCCGAGCGCCTGAGTCGAGTGGGCCAGACCGGCAAGGCACTTTGCCGTCCATGGGTGATTCGGCCCCAGGGCCTTCTCCTGGATTCGGAGCGCGCGCTCGTACAGCGGTCTTGCAGCCTTGGGGTCCCCGAGCAGATCCACCACACTTGCGCGGTTGTACAGCGACTTGGCCGTCTCGGTGTGGTCCGCTCCGAGAGACTTCTCGTCGATGGCAAGGGCGCGCTCGAACAACGGCTTGGCCCCGCTGAGGTCGTCCATCTGGAATCGAACGTGCCCCAGATGGCCGGGTCATCCGGGCCGAGGACTTTCTCGCGGATAGCGAGGGCACGCTCGGCCGCCGGCTCCGCGCCCTTCAGGTCTCCCATCTCGCGGAGAATGGATGACAGCCAGCCCGAGCTGCTCGCCGTGTCCAGGTCCTCGGCCCCTAGCGTGGACTCGGCGAGATCCAGCGCCTGTTGGGCAAGAGGCCGCGCCTCGCCATAGCGCCCGGCCGAGTAGAGCTTGGATGTGTCCGCGAGCAGAGCGACAACGCGGTCCCGCGCCTCCTTTCGTTCAGGCGCCTCCTCCGCGAACAACGCAACGCCGAGCGTCACGACCACAATCAGGGCGAACGTCCGCATCTGCGGGCTCCACTCTGGCGAGGGGGACGACGGCCATTCCCCACTCCTCCCGATTGTGCTCCTCGCCTGAGCAGATCGGGCTCATGGCCAGGCTGGGCGCCTACTTCAGTCCATGTGCGCGCGCGAGATGGACAAGACCGCTCCGCAGGAAGCGCAGCCGGAGCCGGACGGCCTGGTGTACGCGACGGGCGTCGATACTCGCGTACTCGTGGACGAGGACGTTTCGAAGGCGAATCCACCTCCGTAGGGACAAGGCGAGGGGGCGGTCGAGGACTCCTCGATCCGCGAGGATGTCCATCGCAGCGGGGGCCGACACCGGCCGTCCCCATCCGCGCGAGGCGATGAGGTCGTCTCCGAGGTCGACGATCGACTGGACGGCAATCTGGACATTTCGCTCGACCACGTCCCGGGCGCGAGCGTCGGATTGATACGTGGAGAGCGCGGAATGCGATCGTGCATACTCGCCCAGGACGGAGATGGACTGCTCGCCCCGCGCGAGCCGCGCCGCCAGATCAGCTCGCAAAGGTCCCCTCCCGCAGACGTCGCCTCATCGCCTCGGTGTAGTGGCGCAGCCGCACCTGCTCGTCCCAGTACACGATCCTCGCGCGGTGCTCGAATTGGCGGCGCGCCGTGGAGTCCGCATCGAGAAGGACCTTGCCGGTGCGCTGCACGAGGTAGCGGACCTCCTCGTTTGCATCCGCGAGCAGCGTGAGGTCTACCTCCGCGCCGCCCAGTTCGACTGCGAGGGCGTCCGCGAGGTCCAGGAAGCGGTCCAGCCCCCCTCGACCCATGGGCATGTCCACGGCGATGTCGTAGTCGCTGTCAGGCCGCGCCCGGCTCCGGGCGCGACTCCCCCACAGATAGGCGAAGCGAACGCCGAATCGGCGGAGGACCGGGGCCAGACGAGCCGCGAGCGTCCTGGTCGAATCCATGGGGGTCTCCAACGCGCTGATCGTAGGCGCGTGAGCTCCGCACGTCAAGCAGGCCCCCGTGACAGGCCTACTTGCCCGCGTCGCTGGAGAGCAGGCGCTGCAGGTGCCACTGCAGGAACTTCCAGGTGAAGTAGTGGGTTCCCAGGCGCTCGTTCACAGCGTCGAGCAAGTTGTAGCTGTAGAGATCGATCCGCTTGTCGTTCAACCGCTCGTCGAGGCCGAGGTCGAAGAGTGCGCGCGAGACTTTCGGGTCGCGCGAGGAGGCCAGGGCGCGAACGCAGGCGTCCGACAACCCAACGGTCCCAAACTTCTCTCGTGACTTCTCCGGTTCCGATTGCAGCACGGCGAGGATGCGAGGAAGCAGCTCGGAGCAATCGTAGTCGCGGAGGGCCTGGAGCGCCACGGTCCGGTCGCGCTCGGCGCGGGCCGCGTCCTCGCCCGTCCGGAGCAGACGCTCTCGGGGATCCTGTTCGGACACCTCGGCGAGGATCGCCTCCACCCTCGCGATGGTCGAGTCCACATCCACACCCTGCTTCGCCTTCTTCTTGAGGCGGTCGAGCTGCTTTGAGAGGGATTCACGAATCTTCGGGCCCTTCGCATTTCGCAACGCATCCGCAGCTTCGAAGTTGTCGATGTGGTCGCAGAGGAAGTCGACCGCCTCGGGGGTCGCCAGCATTCCGAGTGCGGAGTAGACGGGCGAGCATGGGCCGATCTCCAATTTCAGGAGAGCAGGGACGACCGAGAGGTCGCCGATGGCGCCCAGGGCCCAAACGACTTCACCAGACATCCTCTGCGGATCTTGCAAATCGGCGACGAGTGTCTCTACTGCCGCCTTCAGCTTGATCTCCCCGAAGAACTGGGCGAGCCGACCGCGGACCTCCTCCTCAGGCTCCCTTCGATAGCACTCGAGGAGACATGCCGTGTTCAGGGCGGAGCGGATAGCGGGCACCTCCACTGCCCAGAAGAGGGTCATGATGGCGCAGTAGCGGACGTGCGAGTCGTCCTCCTTCAGCATGTCGTTGACCGTCGGGAGGACCGCGACGTTGCCGCGAATCGCTAGGACGAGCGTGGCGCGGAGGTGCTTCGGATCCAGCCCGTGCGCCCCCCGTGCGAGCGCGAGGAGCTTCGGCTCGACATCGTCGTTGACTGCGAGCAAGGCGTCGAGGGCCTCGGGGCAGTTGTCCGTTACGCCGGACCAGAGCTGGCGGTGCGTTGTCGCGTCTCACCCATTCCGAAGTTGCCGCCGCCTCCTGAGAGGTCGGACGAACCGATTTGCTCCAACCCCTGCTCGGAGGTGACGGGCGGCAGCAACTTCGTGACGTCATCGGCAAAGAGCGTTGAACACGTGAGCAGGACGAAGGCTAGCGTGACGGCACGGGACATCGTGCGGCCCTCGGTGGATCCACCTCGGACACTGTACGCGGTGTAAGGGGAAAGCGTCGCCGGCTACCGCCAAGGGCGCCAAGGCCGCCAAGAATGGTCCGGCTTGGCGTCCTTGGCGAACTTGGCGGTGAAACGAGGAGGGGCGGCCCGCCCGCGCATCCTCGACCCCCGCGCCTCACCGGCCAACGCCGCGGACCTCGGTCAGTCGCAGCACGTCCTTGCCGTTCTCCACGATCCGGATGAGGAACGGGTACTTCGCCGAGAGGTACTCCTCGGAGTCCACCTCGTCGCATCCGTGATCGGTCTTCCACATCTCGGTCTTCGTGTACACGTCGCACTCGTACTCCACCTCCGAGACCTTCACCGTCTCGTGGCGGGCGATCCGCTCCTTCATGTACTCCCGATCGAGCGCGTCGTTCTTGATGTGGGACTCGAAGTACGCCTTGTCGTAGCCCTGCTCGCCGTACGTCCGCAGCGCGAACTTCGGCCAGTATTTCCTCAGGTAGGCGAGGACGTTTCGCGGGATGGTGCGCTCGCACGTCTCGGGCGGGGATGCGGCCTTCCCGCCCTCCGTCGGCGGCACGACGCGGGTCAGCCTGAGGGACATTGCCGTCAAGATAAGCCCCGAAGGGGCGCAATGTACCAGCCCAGGGCGCAGCCCTTATCTTTACCCGGATCTTTTCAAATGACGACGGTTCCGACGAACGAGATTGGCACCCTGGACCAGCACCTCCAAGACGCGCCATCCGCGCCAGATGGTGATCCATCCCGGCATGCCATCCGACT
>Ga0209514_10006292_pt1 | contig 14630 bp, 14 predicted proteins | sample Subgrocontami58m_FD_187452 | JGI IMG/M metagenome (GOLD analysis project Ga0209514, IMG submission 187452) | Subsurface groundwater microbial communities from S. Glens Falls, New York, USA - GMW37 contaminated, 5.8 m (SPAdes) (version 3) | ecosystem: Environmental > Aquatic > Deep subsurface >...
CGATCTGCAGCCGGCTGCCGACTTCCTCGAGCACCTTGCTCGCGCGGCTGCGCAGCACCCAGCGCACCCCGGGCAGCATGACGCTCGCCAGCACCGCCCAGAGCGCGAGCAGCGCACCGCCGACGACCAGCCACAGCGGAAGGGTGACGTCGGCGAACATGCCTTGTTCTCCAGGTGCCGGTGATGCTGCCGGAGTAGCGTAGTCCCGACAGAGCCCCAACACAAGCCGGGCGGGCGCGTTCGCGCCCGCTCGCCTAGCCCCGCGCGCCGGTTCCGGATCCCGCACCCGTTCCAGGCATATCGCGGGGGGCCCGAACGGGGGCGCAGACAATTCCCCCCTGTGGCGCGGTGCCCTGCGCCGTCACCCTGTTTCCGGGCTCGTGCCGCGACAGTACCGTCACTCCCTGCGCCGCCCCCAGGGTGACTGCGATCGAGACAACGGCTGCCAGGATTCGCTGGCCTGCGCTGACTTTCATCATCGCCGTTCCTTCCAGATTGAGTTCGCCATCCGTTAAACACCCGCAGGCTGCGACCGCCCCTTCCAGGGCCCCGGTGGATGCCGGGTCTAGACGGTGGGCACCCCGCACACCGACGTTGTAACCGTCTATTATTCACTAGACGGTTACAAGCCTATCCGGTATCATGTAACTTGTCAATTACCTATGACCGGTTACATCGATGGGGATGGCTTTGTCCGCGTTTGCCAGAACCAAAGGCAGGATCTACGACGAAACCTTTCGCGTTCCCGGCGGTGCGGTTTGCCTGGATTTCTGCAACTCGGGTCAGGCGATGCGTGACTCGCGTGGGATCGAGTGGATCCCCGGATACTACGACCTGGTCGACTGGCTGGACGCCGCCGAGGCGGTGCCGCACGCGCAGGCAATGCGCCTGCGGCGCGCGGCGCGGGGATCCCCGGGCGCAGCCACTGCTGCCTGGAAGCGGGCGATCGTCCTGCGCGAGACCCTGTTTCGGGTGTTCGACGCTGCGGCGCGATGCGAGGCGGCGGCGCGCGCGGACCTCGATCACATCGCGACAACGTACGCCGCGACTCTGGCATATGGCCGCCTCGAATGGTCCGACAACGGTTACGCATGGCGTTTGGATCCTGAGACGACGTCCCTGCTGGCGGTGTTGCAGCCGATCGTCGGCTCGGCAGTGGAACTCATGACTTCGGAAAAGCTTTCGCGGCTGCGACGCTGCGGAAGCGCGACCTGTCACTGGCTTTTCCTCGACGAAACCCGAAACTGCAGCAGGCGCTGGTGCGAAATGGCGAGCTGCGGAAATCTGGCCAAGGTGCGACGCCATCGAGAAAAGGGGCGCGCGAGGCAGGCCGATTGATCGTGTCCGGCAAGTGCCCGGGGGCCCGCGTGGGTCCCGGCCTGTAGGCAAACCGGACCGTACGTCGCATGACCGGAAGAGGGAGACCGCATGTCCGACAAACCTGAATTCGACGCGGCGGCTGCGCACAAGTACTTTGCGGCGCACTGTTTCAACCAGGCTTGGGATCTCATCGAGAAACAGGCTCGAACGGCGCAGGATGAGAGGCTGATGGTGGCGCTGAACCAGGCCTCCATCTATCACTGGCTGCAGCGCGACGATTGCGACGACGGGCGACTCTCCGTCGGGTACTGGCAGGCGTCACGAATTCAATCCCTGCTTGGCAACGCGGGCGAAGCGCGTCGCTTTGCGGAGATCTGCCTTGCCCACAGCCGGAATCTGGAGCCGTTCTATCTCGGCTACGCTTTCGAGGCGCTCGCGCGAGCCGAAGCCGTTGCCGGAAACGCCGCGGCTGCGTCGTCCCACGCCGCCGAAGCCAGGGCACATGCCGAGAGGGTTTCGCGCAGGGAAGATCGGGAACTGCTGCTGAACGATTTGGCGACCGTTGCGCTGCGACGCAGCGATTTCTGAGGAGGTCGCGTGCTCACCGTATTTCTCGCTGCCTTCGCGCTTGGCATGGTGTTCAACGCGGCGCCCGGAGCCGTCTTTGCCGAGACGGTGCGGCAAGGCGTTCGAGGCGGATTCGGCCCCGCCTTCGCGGTTCAGATCGGTTCGCTGGTCGGCGACGCCCTTTGGGCCGCACTCGGACTGGCGGGCGTCGGCTTGCTGCTCCAGATGCAATCCCTGCGCTTGCCCGTCGGGGTCGCCGGCGCGGCCTATCTGGCGTGGCTGGCGCTGGATTCATGGCGTGCGGCAAACCACGAATTCTCGATCGTCGCCGCGGTACCGAACTCGGGTTCGAGCAAGGCCTTGCGCTCGGGCGTGCTGTTGTCCGTCACCAACCCCCAGAACATCGCCTACTGGGCCGCAGTGGGCAGCGCCTTGGGCGCCGTCGGGATATCCGATCCCGCCCCGGCGGATTACGTGGCGTTCTTCGCGGGTTTCATGGCGTCCTCCATCCTGTGGAGCTTCATCTGCGCCGCCATGGTCGACCGGCTGTTTCGTTCATTGGGCGCAGTGTGGGCCCGCTTGACCTATCGTGCGTGCGCAGTCGCCCTGCTGGCGCTGGCGATCGCTTCCGTCCGGGATCTGGTGAGACCGGAGCATTTGCCGCCCGTATCCCCGACTTCGATCATTCATGGAGGCGCCCCGCAGCCGGTGCGGGCCGCCGCGCGCTCGCCGACTGCCGTCGGTACCGTGGCGTTCAACGTATCCGTCCCGCGCCGGATCGCTGTGCCCTGACCCTGGCCTGCTCGCGCTGGATCCAGGCCCCGATTCGCTGATCCAGCAGATCGAGCGGAAGCGGCCCATCGTCAAGAACCGCGTTGTGGAAGCGGCGTATGTCGAAATTGTCCCCCAGTCCCGCCTCGGCCCTTTGGCGCAGCTCCAGGATCTTCAATTGCCCAATTTTGTAGGCGAGCGCCTGTCCGGGAATGCTCAGGTAACGGTCGACCTCGGCCGCCGCAAATCCGGCATCGATGCCGGCCTTCTCCACCATGAAATCGATCGCGCGGAGCCGCGTCCAGTCGAAACGGTGCAGGCCCGTGTCAACGACCAGGCGGCACGCCCGCATCATTTCCGAAGACAGGTATCCGATCCTGGACTCGGGGTCGCGGTAGAAACCCATCTGCGGCCCCAAGCTTTCGGCATACAGCGCCCAGCCCTCTCCGTAGGCGGTTTCCCATCCGTGCCGCCGGAATTCCGGTATCGCGGGGTTTTCCATCGCCCGAGCGATCTGGAGATGATGCCCCGGCACTGTCTCGTGCAACAGGAGCGCCTCCATTTCGAACCGGCCGCGGCGGTCCATGCGGTTGACGTTGGCCATGAAAAATCCCGCCCGCTTGCCATCCGCGCTCCCCGGAATATAGTGCTCCGCATTGTCGCGCTCGAATGGCTCCATTGCGCGAATGCCGTAAGGCATTCGCGGCAGTTCAGCAAACAGCGACGGCAACTGCGCGTCGGCGCGCTTGGCGATGTCGCGATAGCCGGCCAGCATTGCATCGCCCGACGCGAACCGTTGCGCGGGATCGCCGCGCTTCGCGACCATGAAATCGCCCAGCTTTCCGGCGTATCCCGCCGACGCGAGCACCTTATTGATCTCCGCGCCGATTCGCGCGACTTCACGCAACCCGATTTCGTGGATCGCTTCGGGCGTCAACGAGGTGGTGGTATGCCGCGAAACCGCCGCATCGTAATACTCCCGCCCCCCCGGCAGACGCGACGCGGACAAGGGTGCCCGCCGTGCCACCGGAAGGTATCGTTCCTCGATGAAGCGTTTCAGTTCGGCAAACGCCGGCGCTACCTTCGCCTTGAGCACTTGCCGGGCCCGGGCAGCCAGGTCTTCGCGGGCACTCGCCTCGATACCAGGCAGCGATCCTGAAAAGGGAGCCATCAACGGACCGTCGGTGATCTTCTCTTCGGCGAACGAAGAAAGCTGATCCGGCACCCGTTCCATGGGCGCCGCCGGGACCACCCATCCCGCCCTCAACGCGACGTCCATGCGGGTCGTCAGGTCTTGAATGCGGCCGGGGACCTGCTCCAGCCGGGCAAGATAGTTCTGGTAGTCTTCCCGCCGCTCGAAACGGGACGCCTTCGCCAGGACGACCAATACCGTGTGGGGTCCGCCCAGCGACGACAGTGGCAGCCAACCGTCGGAAGAGAACGTTCCGAAAGGCAGATCCGCATAGAGCGCCGCCTGTCGCGCATGGCGAGCCAGCCGCTGCTCCAGCACTTTCCGGGATAGCCGCTGCTGCTGCGACAGCTTCGTGTCGTCGATCGAGCGGACCTCCGCGAGCAGCGCCCTGACGAATCGCGTGCGCCTCAGCACGGCCGCGTCGGAAACGTCGGTCAGTCGGGCGTCTCCATCGCGGTAGCCGCGCAGCGAGGCGTCTTCGGGGAATTCCCTGCGCTCGAAGGCCTCCCATTTCTTGATTGCGGCCGCAATGCGACCCGAGAAGTCCTGTTCCGCCGATGCGGGTTCGGTTCGCCAGACTGCCCCGAGAAGCAACAGGACGCAAACCAAAATACGCACGCCGCACGCTGGATTCCCGCGCGGCGCGCACGGTATTGTCATTTACGACGCTCGACCCAGATAGACTATCCATAGACGAGCCAGCGCAGCCGCGCCGTCCGTGCCATGAACAGTCTTGAAGGTCTGGATTGCCTTCTGGTCTTGACCGGCGAGGTGATAGGCCTGCCCCAGGAGCAGCCGCGCATCGTCCAGTCGCTTCAGCCCGCCTTTGCGCATTCCCTGCTCCATCGTCCCCAGACCGCTGTCGGCGCGGCCGTGCAGGACATAGTTGTATCCGATGTTGATCAGCACCGTACCGTCCTTGGCCGCAGCCGCCTGAGCGTCCTCTTGCCCGAGGGTCTTCGTGTCCTCCGCGAGACTCCTGATTGTCATATCTTTGAGCCGCCTGTGGCGCTCGGCCTCGGGGCCCGTCCCGAGCACACCGGCTGCGAAGCCCCGATCAACGATCTTCTTCGCTTCCGCAGGGAATCCCGCCTGAAGCGACAACTGGGCCGTCTCGACATATTCGGCTGCGGTGTGCATCGTGCCCGTGGCGAGCTTGAGCCGGCCGATGTCCAGGGCGAAGCGGTCCGAAAATCCCGGAAGCGACGTGATGTTGTGGATTGCCGCAAGCCAATAGTCCCGCTTGGGATAGTAGGCAACCAACTTTTCCAGGGCAGCGGAATAGCCACCCATGTCCTTCTGCTTGAGGTAGGCGTTGGCCAGCAGCTGCAACTGTTCCTCGGAAGGCCTTCTGCCTGTCTGCTCGCCGCTCTGTATGTCCGCCAGAAGCTCCCTGGCTGCGCGCGCGAAGTCGTTCGCCAGATACAGCGCCTGGATGTATATCGTGCGCACCGACTTGTCGGCGCCGCCCTCCTTGAAGTAACGCACGGCCAGCTCCGCGGCCTTGCGGTAGTCCTTGGCCGCGTAACGCTGACCGGCTGCGGCGGCCAGAAACTGCAGCTTCTCTCCTGCGGGAGCGGCGGGTAGACCCGCGACGGTCTCGAATGCCTGCGCAGCGACAGACGCCTCGCCCGCGGCCGCAGCCGCCTGCCCGCGCACTCGCTCGACCATGTACGTCTCGAAGGGTGTCTTGTCCTTCACCGCCTCGGCCTCGCGAACCTTGGCCAGCGCGTCCTTGCCCTTCTTGTTCTTGATGAGATCCAACGCGGCCTGTATGGGTTTGCCGATCTCCTGGCGAACCGTGGCGCCGCCGGTCTTGTGTTCCTGCGCGAACGCCGAAGTGAACGGGCCGGCACCTTGCGGACCGCAGCCCAGCGCAACGCCGAGGCAGACGAGCCACGTACGCCAGCCCCGCCGAGCGCCCGTTCGCTCAGTTGATGAACTGTTCATTGCCGACGATGCCGATCTTCTTGAGACCGAGCCGCTGCGCCGAGGCCATCACCGCCGCCACATGCTCATACTTGACCAGCTTGTTCGGCCGCAGGTGCAGCTCCGGCTGAACGGGCAGGGAAGCCGCGGCGCGCAGCCGGGTTTCAAGCGCGGGCCGGTCGGGCAGGACCTGGCCGTTCCAGAGGACGGTCCCGTCGAAGTCCACCTCGATCGTCACCACCTCCGGTGGAACGGTCTGCGGTGGCGGAGTACCGGCCGGCATGTTCAGCTTCACGGCGTGGGTCTGGATCGGAATGGTGATGATCAGCATGATCAGCAGCACCAGCATCACGTCGATCAGCGGCGTGGTGTTGATGTCGACCATGACGTCCGGATCGCCCGACCCGTCGCCGCTTCCCACATTCATTCCCACGCAATTCTCCTTGTCCGAACGATCAGCCGCCCCGCACCGGTGGTTCGGTGATGAACCCGATCTTGAGGATGCCGGCGCGCTGGCACGTATAGACCACTCTGCCGATGAATTCGTACCGCGCGCTCTTGTCGCCGCGTATGTGGACTTCGGGCTGCGGCTGCTTCACCGCGATCGCCTTGAGCCTCTCGAGCAGCCTCCGGTTGTCCGGAACCAACTGCTCGTTCCAGAACACGTCGCCGTCCTTGGTGACGGCGATGATGACGTTCTCGGGCTTCGTCTGCGTCGGCTGGTTGCTTTCCTTCGGCAGGTCGACTGGTACGCTCTGGGTCACCACCGGTATCGTGATGAGGAAGATGATCAGCAACACCAGCATCACGTCCACCAGGGGCGTGGTGTTGATCGCCGAGACGACTTCGTCCTCGACATTGTCGGAGCCGACGGTCATTCCCATGATCAGGCCTCCTTGCCCTTCTTCGACGTACCGGCAAGCAGCACCATGTGAAGCTCGCCGCTGAAATGCCGGACCAGTTCCATGGCCACCTTGTTGCGGCGGACCAGCCAGTTGTAGCCGAGCACCGCCGGCACCGCCACGGCGAGGCCGAAGGCCGTCATGATCAGCGCCTCGCCCACCGGACCGGCGACCTTGTCGATCGACGCCTGGCCCGCGATGCCGATCGCCGTCAGCGCGTGGTAGATTCCCCACACGGTGCCGAACAGCCCGACGAACGGCGCGGTCGAGCCCACCGTCGCGAGGAAGGCGAGGCCGTTCTGCAGGCGGTTGCCGATCGTGTCGACGGAACGCTGGATGGACATGCTGACCCAGGAGTTCAGGTCCACCTGTTCCACCAGCGTGCTTCCATGATGCTCGGCCGCCTTGGACCCTTCCTCCGCGATGAAGCGGAAGGCGCTGTCGGCATGCAGCATGCCGACGCCGGCTTGCACCGAATTCGCCTTCCAGAACTTGGCGCGCGCTTCCTTCGCCTGCGCCAGCAGCTTGGCCTGCTCGATCAGCTTGACGATGGCGATGTACCAAGTACCCATCGACATGATCACCAGTATGATCAGCGTGCCCTTGGCAACGAAGTCCCCCTGCCTCCACAGGGCTTCCAGGCCGTAGGGATTCTCGACGGTTTCGGTCACGGGCATCGCCGCAGGCGCCGCCGGTCTGCCATCGGCCGCCGGTCTGCCATCGGCCGCCGGCCCGGCCGGCTGCGCCCACGCGGCATCCGAAACGACGGTGGCAGTCGCGATCGACATACCCACCAGAAATGCGGCCAGCAGGCCGCGCGCAATCCGTGTGAAATTCATGTTCTTGTCATCCCAAAACAAAGGTTGGTGAAGGCGTGCGTTGCGCGGAGCGGCGTCTCGCCTGATGCGTCTCCGCGACTACTCGATCTTCCACTCGTACTCGATACGGGCCCACGACTTCTCGGGCTTTCCATCCACCGTCGCGGGCTTGAACTTGCACAGGCCCAGCGCCTTTCTGGCTGCTTCATCGAGCCGCCGAAACCCAGTCGAACGCTCGACCTTGCTCTCCAGGACCGCGCCGTCCAGATCGATCAGGAAGCTCAGCAGCACGACTCCGGTTTCCTGTGCGCGCAACGACGCCGGCGGATACTCCGGCTTGTCGCATGCCTTGGCGTCGACGACCGCGGGCGTGCGCGGCACATGCGGCTTGCTCGGCTGCTGGACCTGGACGGGGGCGCGCTGTCCGGGCGGCGCGACCGGCGTGGTCGGCTTTGCGGTCGTAATGGCGGAAATGGCGGGTTGCGCCGTCGGCGGCAACTGCACCTGCACCTCCGGCGGCGGAATGTACGGCGGCGGAGGCGCAGCGAGGCGAGGCGGCGGGGGGGGCGGCGGCTTGTCGGGCGGCCGTACCTTGGTCTCCTCGATGATCTTCGTTTCCAGCGGCGGGCGCACCACCTCTACGATCGTGCGCGCCAAGCCGGTGACGAGCGCGTAGACGACCGCGGCGTGGACAAGCACAACGACGGCAAGCCCTGTCAGTCTCTTGCCCGAACTTACCGGTTCCGCATAACTCAATGCGAATTCCTTGCCATTTCGACCGTCAAACCCGATGCTATGTTACGTCACGCGGTCCTCTCCGGCGCGGCGCCAGAAACGACTGTGGGCGGGACCCGATCCCGCCCACAGGCCCGCCACCTGCGTCCGTCAGAACTGGTAGCTTACGTTGGCGTAAAGCGTGCGGCCACGCGGGTCCGTATAGCGTGGATCGAATCCCTTGGAGTGCGCCCCGTTGGTCTTGAGCGTGAACGGCGGATCCTCGTCGAACAAGTTCAGGATCCCCGCACTCAGCTTGAGCGCCTTCCTCCACGTGTAGCGCACCTGGTAGTCGACGGTCGTGTACGCCTTCACTGTGCGGCGCGACGCGACACAGTCCTGGGTGGTTGCATCGACTGCGAGGCAGTCATCCGCCGTGAACTGCTGGTCGATGTAGCTCGACTTGTAGTTGATCGCGACGGTATGCGCCCACGCACCGACGTCCAGCGTATTGAACCAGCGCACTACGTTCTTGAACACCGGGCCCGCCTGGGGCGACAAGCCCTCGGCGAATATGCCCAGGTCCGAGTGCCAGGGGCCGTCCTTGCCGTTCTGGAGCTCGTGTTTGAGCGTATGCGTCCACAACAGCCGCGAGGTCAGCCGACCGAACGGCAGTTTCAGCTGCCCGGTGATGTCGAAGTCGAGCCCTGACGCCTTCGCCTCGCCCAGATTCGCATTGTCCAGGTTGATCGCCAGCGTCGTGGCGCCGGAGGTCGGATCGGTGTGCGACGTAAACAGGCTGCGATACGTCACGGGGTTGGCGAAGATGGTCGTTTCGTCCAGCTGGCCGATGCGGTCCTTGAGGTGGATGTTCCAGTAGTCGACGCCGGCGGAGAACTGCGGCACCGGTTCCCAGCGCGCACCGATGGAGAATTGACTCGACTTCTCCGGCTTCAGGTTTGGATTCCCTCTCGCATACACGTCGTACTGGTTGTTGCCGGGAACGCACAACGAATACTGCGAATCCCCTGGCGCAAACGGGCACGCGTAGCTGCCCCCGGTGACGCCATAGTGCTGCCGCACGTTTGCCGTCTGCGCCACGGCCGGGGCTTTCAAGCCGGTTCCCGCCGAGGCCCGCATCAGCCATTCCCTGGTCGGTGACCAGCGCACCGACGCCTTGCCGTTGGTGGTTCCGCCCGGACCCTGATAGTTGTCATGGCGCAGCGCCAGCGTCGTCTCGAGGGTCTTGGCGAGCGGCATCTGCAGCTCGGCGAAGGCGCCCCACGCTCGGCGGCTCACATCGAACGGAACTTCGCTCGCCGAGTCGCCCGCGAGCGCATTGCCGATGCCCTGTGCGATCTGGCTGGGCGAGTAAGTCGCCCTCTCCTGGCGCATGTCTATGCCAGTGCCGAGCATCGAGGTTCCGCCGGGCATCTTGAACGCCTCGCGCGACCCGCGCAGGCTGAGCATGTCGAGCTGCGTGCTGCCGCGCTTGTACTCGCCGATGAATTGCATGCCCTGGATCGCCGCCAGGCCGGCCGGCGACTGGTTCCCCTGCGTGACGAACGGATTGATCGTCTGTGAGTTCAGTGCGGCGATCAACTCGTTCCCGGCAATCCAGCCGCTCGGGTAGAACTCCCGCCAGTCGTTCTTGCTCAGGACATAGGAGGCGTCGTAATCCCAGCCCCAGGCCAGGCCTTTCACGCCCAGGACGTAGTGGTTGGCCTTGGTCGTGTCCAGCGCGGTACGGTTGCCGGCATCCTGCATCCTCAGTCGCGCGGTTACGCCGGAGGTCGCGCCCAGGCTCTGTACGATCGGGTAGAAAGGCGAGGTCGTCGGGATCGGAATGTCAACCGGCGCCGCAGCGATCTTCCACAGGACGTCCGACTGGGAACTGACAAACTCCGCATAGGCCGTATGGTTGCCGAAATTCTTGCTTGCGGTCGCGAAAAAGCTTTCGCGCTCCTGCTGCGGGGCGATCTGCACCGTCGAGGCGAAATCGAAGTAGCAGAACCGGCTTCCGCCGGCCGGATCCGGGACATGGCCCGGCGGGCACGTTCCGCCGTTCTGGATGAAGTACGGATTGACCAATTCACCGCCGATCACCACGTTCGCGGGCTGGGACCGGGTCGAGAAGTTGCCGGCGAATATCAGGTTCCTGCCGCCTTCGTTCCAGCGGAGGACGCCGGTCTTCGAAAAATCGCGATCGGTCGCCTTGATCGGATCGCGCTTGTCCTTGCTGTACGAGAGCAGTACGTTGTATCCGTCCGACCCGGGATTTCCCCAGCCCTTGGTCAGCGAGAGGCGGTCCTCTCTGCCGACGCCGCCGCGCGGTTGCGAAATGCCCGCGCCGATGTCGAATTTCTCGAAGTTGGTGCGGGTGATGAAGTTGACCACGCCCGCGATCGCGTCGGTGCCGTAGAGCGCCGATGCGCCGTCGGTCAGAATCTCGATGCGCTCGATCGCCGCCAGCGGAATGGTGTTCAGGTCGATGCCGTCGCCCGCCCCCGTCAGCGTCTGGCCCGCCCACTGCGCCATGCGGCGCCCGTTGAGCAGCACCAGGGTCCGCGTGCCCAGGCTGCGCAGCGACGCGGTAGACTGCCCTGCACCGCCCGCGCCGATCGAGTCCGAAATCTGTGTGAAGCCCTGCATCGCCGGCAGGCTCTGGACGAGATCGGCGATCGAGGTCGCGCCGGTCTTCTCGATCTGATCGCGTGTGAATGTCTGCACCGGCAGCGAACCTTCGGCTTCGATGCGCTTGATGCTCGAACCCGTGACCTCGACCCGTTCGACTTTCTGCTGCGCAAACGCGCCCTGAACCCCGAGCGCACAGACCAGCCCGGTTCCAAGCGCATAGGAAACCGCTGTAGCAATGTGGCGACGAGAAGATCCGTTATTCATGATGCCCCCCGAAGTTGATGTTGGTTTTTGTCCGCGGGCGCGCTGCAATCCCCTGCACCGCGCAATCGCTCGCCTATCGGACCGGGTGAAAGGAAACGTGGGCCGGTCCATCAAGGATTTGCGAAGGCTATAGGACTCGTTGGGTCACGTCAATACAGGCAAGAGGAGGCCTCGCGCGGGCGATCCGTCAACCCAAATCGGTCCGCGGGGCCCTCGGCCGTCACGGGCTCCGCCTCGGCTTTTGTATATCCGTCGGTCAGCCGAACCTGTCCGTGCCGGATGGTGAATTGAAGCGGTATGTTGCTCTGCGCAAACCGGCTTCGTGCCTCCGGCAAGGGCACGAAGCAAGCGCGCATGCGGCCGGTGGCCACACGGATACGGCGACGGCGGTGAACCGGCGTATGCGCGCCGGACCGCGTCAGCCGCGTGCTAGCCGATCGGCTCGGCGTGCAATGGGGCGTTCCGGTCGTGGTGGAAAACCGGCCCGGCGGCACCGGAACGGTGGGCAGCGAGTACGTCGCGCGCTCGGCGCCCGACGGCTACACGGTGCTGTTTGCATTCACCTCGGTCATTCAGGCTCCGGCACTGTTGCCCAAGGTTCCCTACGATATCGAACGCGACTTCCAGGCCGTGTCCCTCGTCGCCCGCACGCCCATCATGCTGGTCGTGCGCGCCGATTCGCCCTTCCGGACGCTGACCGATTTCGTGAACGCAGCGAAAGGAGGTGCGGTGCTGAGCTACGGGACGTTCGGCAACGGGTCGAGCTACCACATCTACGGCGAGACCTTCAAGCGCGCGGCGAACATCGAACTCATCCACGTTCCCTACAAGGGCGAGGCGCTCGCGCTCACCGATCTGCTCGGCGGACAGATCCATTCGAGCTTCGGATCGGTGGGCCTGACCTCGCCGCACATCCGTGCCGGCAAGGTGCGCGCGCTCGGCGTCGTCGCACCGGCGCGATCTCCCGCGCTCCCGGATGTGCCGACCTTCACCGAGCAGGGCTACCCGAAGCTCGACGTGGTCGGCTGGTTCGGCGTGCTCGTGCCCGCCGCGACGCCCCGTGCCGTGGTGGAGAAACTCTCCACCGACATCAATCGCGTGATGGCGCGCGAGGACGTCGCCGCTCCGCTGCGCGATTCCGGAATCGAGCCCGTCGGCACGACCCCGGAGCGCTACACCGAGGTCCTGCGCACCGATACCGCGAAGTGGCGGCAGTTGATCCAGGAAGCCGGCATCAGGGCGGATTAGTCCGGTATCACCGGCAGCAGGAGATAGGACGGGTGCTGTCCGCCGTAATAGACGCTGTGGCGAGTCTCGACCGGGCTGCACAGGTGGTACCAGATCGGGTCCTCGGTCTGCGTGTCCTGGCCGCGGACTTCGAGCAGCAGCCGATGCCCCTTCAGGAAGGTCATCGAGGTCTCGCGGATCTCGATCGCGTATTCAATCACCGCGTCCACCGGCACCGGCTCGCTCTCCCGATGCGGGTGATAGGGCTTGTAGGGCCTGGAGCGCGCGGGATCGAGCTTGCGGTGCGACGCCTTCAGCCAGCCCTTGGTTACCACGCGCGCGCTGCCGTCGGGTGACTGGTCCTTGATCGTCACCACCCAGGTGGCGTCGGGACGGTCGATCGCGGCCGAGAGATACAGCGCAATGGGTCCGGTGATCTCCAGGTCTTTTGCAAGCGGCGCCGTCGCGAAATCGGGGCCGGGTGCGAGCTTGCCCTGCACGATGTAGGGATCGTTGCTGAAGCTTTCCTTGCCATCGGCGCCCGGCCCGTCGCTCGCGAGCGCGCCGCCCGATTGCAGCCAGAACTTCGTCCATTGCGTGCGCGCAAGCGGCCATTCGTTCTCGTCGCGGAATTCGTTCCTGCCCTTGACGAGGATGCGGATCGGCGGCTCCTGCATCATCCCGGTGTCCTTGCCCTTCAGCCAGTGGTCGTACCAGCGCAGGATGATGTCCTGGTGATCGCGCCACGGACGCCTCGGCCCGGAGGTCTCCTGGGTCTCCATGATCATCATCTTCTTGGGGGCGTCGATGCCCTCCCAGGCCTGGAACGCGCCGGCGAGGTGGATCGGCCAGCCGCTCCAGCGCGCCATCAGCAGCACGGGGATCTTGATGCGGTCGAACTTGGTATAGGCCGAGCGCTCCCAGTAGTAGGGGCCGTCGTGGGGCTGGACGAGAAAATCGAACACCAGCGGATTCTTCTCGGGGTACTTCAACTGGATGTGCAGATAGGGGCTTTCCTGGACCTCGGGCGTGCGCATCAGCGCCGCGACGCGCTCGCTGACCTCTTCCCTCGGCAAGTACTTGTAGATGAGCGGTTGCATGGTGCCGATGCTCACGTGGCCCCACCACTGGTGGAAGAAGCCCTCGTTCAACACCCCGCCGTGATAGACCGAATGGCGGTAGCGGTCGGTGTAGGCCTCGTAGGGCGCGATCGCCTTCAGGTGCGGCGGCTGCGTCGAGGCGACGAGGTTCTGCACCACCGCGAAATAGGACATGCCGAGCATGCCGACGTTGCCGTCGCACCAGGGCTGGGCGGCGATCCACTCGACGAGATCGTAGCCGTCCTCCTGTTCGGTCTTGCCCTGGAAGTTGTAGGTTCCCTCGGAGTCGCCCGCACCGCGGGTGTCGGCGATGACGTGCACGTAGCCGCGGCTGACGAAGAAGCGCGTGTCGCCGGCCTCCTGGCCGCCGTTGCCGTGCCGCGGGCTGAGCGGCCGCTGCACCTCGGCCACCTTCTGCACGTCCTTGCCGTAGAGCGAGTAGGACAGCAGCGCGGGAAACCTGCCCGGCGCATCGGGGCGGAACACGTCGCAGGCGAGCTTCACACCGTCGCGCATGGCGACGAAACGACCTTTCTCCTCGAGCATCGCATGCTCGGGCTGCGATACGCGCTGCTTCCAGTCGCTCACTGCGCTCTCCCGTAATTGAAGGCTGTGCCGCTATTCCGCCGCGCGCGGCGCTGCGGGCTCCTCGGCGTCGACGAGCACGAAGGCGATGCGGCAGGCCTCCCTGCCGCGGTTCACCCACGCGTGGTTCGTGCCCTGCTGCACCAGCACGTCGCCCGCCTTCAGGTGGACCTCGGAATCGTCGAGCAGCATGTCGATCTCGCCGGATATCACCACCGCGTAATCGATGCTGCGCGTGCGATGCATCAGGGGATGGCGCGACGGCGCCGTGTCCCGGCGCCGCCCGCCCGCGATCCCCATCTCGCGCACCACCGCTTCGTTGTCCAGCGCGGAGGCGTCTCCGGTCGGGGGAAAGTCGACGATGCGGAACACGCTTCCTCGCGGCGGCGGCGCCACGCCCATGTTCCGCTCCGCGCGGTCCGAACGGCCCGAGATATCCGCCGGCGCCTCGTCGGTGGCCCACAAGAGCGTCGAGACCAGGCCGCCGCTCGCCTGCCTCACCTTGACGTTGCCCGCAGGGGCGTCGATCAGCACCACGGCCCTGCCCGCGTCGTCGTGTCCGGTGACCACCCGCCTGACGGTCTTCGTCATAGCGCCCTCTCGC
>Ga0209514_10006293_pt1 | contig 14628 bp, 13 predicted proteins | sample Subgrocontami58m_FD_187452 | JGI IMG/M metagenome (GOLD analysis project Ga0209514, IMG submission 187452) | Subsurface groundwater microbial communities from S. Glens Falls, New York, USA - GMW37 contaminated, 5.8 m (SPAdes) (version 3) | ecosystem: Environmental > Aquatic > Deep subsurface >...
GAGTGAGATGCGATACACCGTGTCGTTAAGTTTAACAACGTACGTGCCGGGGTTGGTCGGGGCAGGAGTCGGCGTCACCGTTGAGTCGGTAGAGGTCGCCGTTGACGGTATCACCGTTGCGCCGGATGGGATGATCAACGTCTGTCCGACGAAGATGGTGAATCCTGTTAATCCATTTGCCGTTTGGATCGCTTGCACGGTGGTGCCATATCGTATCGCGATGCGGAAGAGGTTGTCCCCCGGCTGTACGACGTGCGTTGTGCCTTGCGCGGATGCCGCTTGAACAAGGAAGAGTGATAGGACGAGTGTTAAGACAATAACGATTGGAACAAGACGCTTGATCATGATTCACCTGACTCGAAAAACAACGCCCACCAGATCTCAAAATTGCTCGCCGGTTTTTGGATTACTCGCACAGGTGTGGGTGGAACTGCCGTAGTGTTCTTGGCAGGTACCGGAACGACCAACACTTCATTCGCTTGCACATAACGCCCGTCGTTGTGCGCCCACGAGGCGACGTAAGCGTCGGACGAGACGTAAGCCAATTGAGTGGCGAGTGCCGCTTTGGTCGCCGCCAGCGCTGTCACCTCAGCCCGCATTTGATTTGCTTCACCCGTGATCTTTTGACCGCCTTGAATCTTGCGATTGAAATCAATGATGACCGACAGACCGATGATGATCAATACCACGACGATGATCTGCGTGGTGGAGATATTCAAGCCGCGTTTGGGTGCTTGCCGTGTTGGGATGGGGCGTTGCGGTATGGTGTTGGGTGTGGCGGGTCGTGTTCGTTGTGGTTCGCTAAGTGTCGTCATTCATCTGCCTCGGATGCTATGCATGGTAATCATACTCTAACTTTTTGTGGGCGCAACCTCACCCCCAACCCCTCTCCTGAATTGAAGAACACAATTCAGGAGAGGGGAGTCAAGGAATTGTGATTTGTTCCCCCTCTCCCAAACGGGTGTAGTTCCGTTGGAGAGGGGAGTCAAGGAATTGTGATTTGTTCCCCCTCTCCCAAACGGGTGTAGTTCCGTTTGGGAGAGGGGGTTAGGGGGTGAGGCAAACAAAAATCCCGATCCATCTCGCAATCGGGATTGTGTGCAACTTGTGTGCCGAAGGAGGGACTTGAACCCTCACAACCTTACGGTCATAGCGCCCTGAACGCTACGCGGCTGCCAATTTCGCCACTTCGGCAATTTGTTTTGCAAGGCACATTCTAGCCTGTTTCATTCTTCTGTCAATCATGCTTGCTTCCACGTCCACCTGATTTATAATCATCCTACATGTCTTTCCTCACCCCGGTCTTCGCCATCCTCATCTCGCCGACGGGTAGCGCGATCTATCACATCATCACCCTCTTCGCGCTTGAAGCGGCGTTTGCCATTGCCCTTGGGCACTGGTGGCGGCGTCGCGCCGAATCACATTCGGGGCGGATGGCGGTCGCCGCCGGAATCGCCGGGTTAGGGCGCGGCATCCTCTTCGCGCTCGGCACGTTGGGCGCGAGCGGACTCTTTCCGGCTTCGGCGCTTCTTCCACCATTAGATCGAGCCGTCACTTTATTAACTCTCCTCTTGCTCGGATGGGCGCTCACTTATCGTCAAGGAAATGTTTATGCAGACATCGCCGCCGGGTTTGGAGTCGTTGGCATCGTCATCACCTCTCTCGCCGCAGGCGTGGAATGGTATTCACTCGGCGCGAGCGGCATCGCTTACAATCTCTTTGACACGGTGTGGACGATTGCCAAGATCGCCGTTATCGGAATTACGATTCTCGGTTTGCTCGCCGTCCGCCCCGCCGATTGGACATTCTCCCTCGCCATCTTCGCCACGTTACTCTTCGGCGTTGCCCTGCATTTTTTTAATCCGATCCCAACTGAAAACTATCCTGCCGCGGAACGCATGGCAGAGTTGATCGCTTTGCCGTTGATCGTCGTGATTCTCTATCGGCAAGTGCTTGGATCGCCGCCGCCAAAAATTGATCTGCGCGAATCCGATCTATTGATAGCGGATGCTGCCGCGCCTACAAAGGTGACGCCGCCGTTTACAGTGCCGCTGGATTTTCCCCTCAAACCTAAACCCACGTTGACCCCTCAAGCGGCAAGTGCCTTAGCGGCTATTGCCTTAAGTGATGAAGAGACTCTCTTTCATCGCGTTACTGAAGCGGTTGGCAAAACCATGTTGGCCGACATCACATTGGTCTTTGCTTCACCTGACGATACAGGGTCGATCACCTGCGTCAGCGGCTACGATCTCATCCGCGAAATCACGTTACCTAAATTCACTTTAGCTACAAAGAAAATCAACACACTCGTTTCGGCGATTCAGCGCGGGCGACCTCTCCGTATGCGTCTCGACGCGCACCGTTCCGAACTTCTGCACATCGCCGACGCGCTCGGCGTGGGTCCCTTTGACAGCGCGGCGATGATCCCTTTGCGAAGCGGAGAGAAAAATTTTGGCGGCATTATGATCTGCGCCCCGCACTCGCAAAAAGATTGGACGAATGAAGACCACGCCTTATTGTCGTCGCTTGCCACGCCTATCACCGCCATCCTGCTCAAGGTGACATCGGCGGCAACCCCGCCGCCCGCCGCCGTACCCGATAAAGACTCGGAAGCGAAAGTGCGCGCCGCGCAAGAGAAAGCCAATCAACTTGCCGCCGAATTGGAAAAGGCGCGAGACGAGATCAATCAACTTAATCTCAAAACCGACAGCCTGGTTGCTCTCATTCAATCGCAACCCTCGGGACCCGATACCGCCTCTCACGAACAGATCGCTTCGCTGACTCAACAACTCACTGCGGCGCAAGCCGAGATCGGTTTGTTGGCTCACCAACTTGCCGTCGCGCAAAAAGATATCAAATCGCTGAACGATAAATGGATCGAGGAACAGCGACTCGTCAACCAACAATCGTCAGAGCATCAAGCGCAGGACGAACGCTTCGTCAACGACATTGCCTCGTTGAAACAGCAACTGGCGACGGCGCAAATGGAGAACAAGTTATTTAATGAGAGGTTGTTTGGGGCGCAGCGCCGTTTCGATGAACAGGCTTCAGAGCATCGCGCAGAAAATAAAGGCGTGGCTGAAGAGATTGATTTATTGAAACAGCAACTTGAGGCTGCCCGAACCGAGATCGCTTCACTGGACGAGCAACTCTCTGAAGCACAGAAGTCGGTGGCGGAGGCGGATGAACTTAAGCAAAAACTTGCCGCAACCGCGCAAGCCGAGATCAAAACCTTGAATGAGAAATTGGTTGAAGATCAACGACACTATCAAGCAGAGGCGGATCGTCTCACAGAAGAAATCACTTCGTTGACAGAACAACTTGCCGCCACACAAGCAGAGATCAACTCGCTCACTGAAAAATTACGCGCCGCAGAGCAGAAGGCGGCACTCCAAACAGCGTCGCCAAGCAAGCCGGCAGGCACCGACCGCCTCAGTAGTGAAGTCGCCTCACTCAAACAACAGCTCGCCGGAGCCGATATGGAGATCGAAACACTGCATCGAGAGAATAAACAACTCAGCGAGATACGCTCCACCGGATTGTTTTTCTCTCTCGCTTCGCAATCGTCGGACATCATTGCGCGCACTCAAGACCTTCGCCAACCGCTCACCTCGATCATGGGTTACGCCGATACGCTGTTAAGAGAATCCGTGGGCATCTTGGGCAAGCCGCAGCGCAGTTTGCTGGAGCGCATCAAAGCCGGCACAGAGCGCATGAACGTTGCTTTAGATGATCTGGCTCACGCCGCGGCAATCAGTTCCAAAAATGTTAAAGCGGGTCACGGCAATGTTGCCGTCGCCGAAGTGATCGAAAACGCTTTCACTCAACTGGTGGGTCACTTCCGCGAAAAAAATATCGCGCTGCGCATGGATGTCGCCGACGATCTGCCGCCGGTCAATGCCGATGAAGACGCGGTCTATCAAATCATCGCCAGCCTGCTCACCAATGCTTGCAACGAATCGAAACAAAACAGCGATGTCGTGTTGACTGCTCAAGCGCAAGACGAAGATTATTTGCTGGTCACCGTTCACGATTCGGGTGAGAGCATTTCGCTGGAAGAACAAGAAAACATCTTTAAGCGCGTCTATAGTGAGTCCGGTTCGGGGTTGAGCGTTGCCAAAGCGCTCACCGAAGGGTGCGGCGGGCGTATCTGGGTGGAGAGCAAACAAGGCGGCAACACCTTCAACGTTTTACTGCCGACGAAGAATCATGCAAACGCTTCGTGAGGCGATCCTCAGCCTCGTCGTGTTGATCATCGCCGCCGCTACCGTTCTCGGCGGAATCTTTTTATCTCTAGGAGAATCCAGCGGAGCGATCTCTCAACTCTCCTCGCGGACTCCAACGCCGCGTGGCGCGACACTCACGCCGGTATTCGTTAACAGCGCCACGCTGCCGCCGTTGATCATTCCCCTTGCGGATACCGCCATTCCCAGATCCTCTCCCTCCTCTACTACGGACGCCGCCACTGCGACTCCTTTTGCGCTCATCACTCCCACGTTCACCTTAACGCCGACGCCCGCCGCCACAGGTGTGATCGCCACATCCACTTCAACTGCCGCCGCACCCCAGACGGTAACACCTACGTTGCGATCCGCGCCGACATCCACCTCAACGCCGTGTGCCGTTCAATCGGGTTGGGTTACTCACACGGTGCTGCCGGGTGAGACGATGTTTCGCATCGCGTCGCGTTATGGTTTGAGCGCAACGCAGTTACAGCAAGGGAATTGTTTGACGAGCCCGAATCTTTTTAGCGGGCAAAAAATTTTTGTGCCTGCCGTGTTGCTCACGCCTGAGGCAACCGACACGCGACCCGCGCCCAGCGCAACGGCTTCTCCGTTGACGATCTCGAGTGTGGGGCTGGCAACAGTAGAACTTGATTCGACTCGAGACAACGGCGCGATTGCTATTATCAAAGTAGTTGCTTCGGGCGGCTTCACGCCTTATATCTACGTGATCGATCAAGAGACAGGTCAGCCGTTTGATCACATCCGGTTTAAGACTCAGTGTGGCGCAACCATCAGCGGCACTATCCGCGTCACCTCCGCCGACGGTCAAGCGGCGACGAAGCCTTACATTTTTTATAACTTGCCTTGCCCGCCGAAATAAAAAAGACACCGAGTGTTTCCAAAACACTCGGTGTCTTTTTCTCTCTAATAAATCATCGCAATCATACTCACCCACTCCATCGCCGAATCGAAAGCGCGGTCGCGTCCGGCGTAACCGATCTCGTCGGCTAATAATTTGTCTACTGATGCCAAAGGGATGCGCGCGTTGCGCGAGACGGTTTCACTCCCCACTTTGGCATTCGCCTCAACCATCTCGTGATCCACGCGAACTACTTTAAATTCACCCCCGGCACACTTCATGATCATGGAGCTAAAGACGGCTTCACCGCCATTTTTGATTTTAATATCTATTTTGTTTGGTGAGATGCGTTTGTCTAAGCGCGACAGTAGCCAACCCGCCATGAGCAAGCCCGCGGATTCGTGCGCTTCAATTGTCACCGTCTCAATCACGTCAAGTTGATCGCGCCAATTGGGCGAATCAAAAAACTGGGCGAATAGCTGGCGATACGGCGTGAGCCGGCTCCAATTAAGATCGCTCACGGCGGTTCGCATTTTACGTGATGCCACGATGAACTTCGCCAATGCTTGCAAACCATCGCGCCCCAACTGCGCCGAATCCACAACTAAGCGATCTACGTCAGTGGTGAATCGTTTGAAGTCATCGCGCTCAAACGGCGGCGACGACCACCACAACATGATAGGCAAGTTGGCGAGATGCAGGGCAATCGTCGCGCTGGGCAATCCATCCGCGCTGAAACCTGTTGCCGATAAACGGATCGCTTCGCAACATACTTGATGCGATCCAAACGGCTCGGGTTCGGCGATGATGCACACTTCTGTTTTTAAACCGGGAGGGTCCACTTCGGGTTGCGAATCGATCACAATGGCGCGGCACGGGCTTCGTCCGATCATGCGCCCGATCACTTCTAATGCGGCATCGGCTTCGGCGGTGCTGTCGGTGACGGCGATTAAATTGATCACGCTGGATCGTGCCTCCGCGCCGCCCTTACTCGGCGGCAACGATTTCCACAACGACTCGAGTTCACGATCTACATTTACCACATCTGATTCTTTTGGACCGGCTAAGATGTTTGCGCTCATAGTCGTCTCCATCGGCGCCCATCGCGCGCCATCATTTCATCTGAGCTAGCAGGACCCCATAGACCGGCTTCGTAGTTCGGAAAATCTGTCGGCGGCGATTCGCGCCAACCGTCAATGATCGGGTTGATGTGCGACCACGCCGCTTCAACTTCGTCGGCGCGGGTGAAGAGCGTGGCGTCGCCCAACATGCAGTCGAGCAGCAAACGCTCGTAAGCTTCGGGTGGCTCTACGCCAAACGATGCGCCGTAATGAAAATCCATTTTCACCGGACGGATGTTGATCGCTTGCCCCGGCACTTTCGATCCGAAGCGCAGAGAAATTCCTTCGTCGGGTTGAATGCGCAGCGTGAGCAAATTAGGATCGGAGTCTTCCGCCGCTTTGCCAAACAACTGCAACGGCATTTGCTTAAACTGAATGGCGATCTCGGTCACGCGCTTCGGCAATCGTTTTCCGCTTCGCAGATAAAACGGCACACCCGCCCAACGCCAGTTGTCAATATGAAATTTGATCGCCGTGTATGTTTCGGTGACAGACTCTTTGGCGACTTTGGATTCATCACGATACCCCAACACGGGGATGCCGCCACTGCTGCCCAAACCATATTGCCCGCGCACAGTGTAGTCGCTGACCTGATCCGGTGTGATGCGCCGCAAAGACCGCAACACCTTCACCTTTTCGTCGCGCACGGCGTTAGCGTCCATCGCCGCCGGAGGCTCCATCGCCACCAGAGTCAACAATTGCATGATGTGATTCTGAATCATGTCGCGGATCGCGCCGGATGTTTCGTAATAGCCGCCGCGCCCTTCGACTCCAACTGATTCCGCCACCGTGATTTGAACGTGATCTATAAAATTCCGATTCCACAACGGCTCAAAAATTCCGTTGGCGAAGCGGAAGACCAAAATGTTCTGCACCGTCTCTTTGCCCAGATAGTGATCAATGCGATAGATTTGATCTTCGTGAAAAGCAGAATGCGCGACGCGGTTGAGATCGAGCGCAGAGGCAAGATCGTGCCCGAACGGTTTCTCGATGATGACGCGCACCCAGCCGCCGCGTTTGCTTTCGTTGAGACCCGCTGCGCCGAGTTGTTGAAGGATGATCGGGAAATTTTCGGGTGAGGTGGCGAGATAAAAAAGGCGGTTGCCCGCCGTGCCGCGCTCGTCGTCAATCTGATCGAGTTTCGTCGCCAGTCGTTGATAGGCTTGCGGATCGTCAAAACTTCCGGCCAGATAATCGAGCGATTGACTGAAACTCTCCCACAAACTTTGGTTCGCCGGACGGTTGCGCGAAAAACTGTTGATGCCGTCTAACATCTGTTTGCGAAATTCAATCGCCGAAATATCGCGTCGCGCCACGCCCAATACCGCGAAGCCTGTGGGCAACAGCCGTTCGAGTTCAAGATTGTAAAATGCCGGAACGAGTTTGCGCTTGGTGAGATCACCCGACGCGCCGAAGATGATGACGGTATTGGGCTGCGGCGTGCGCTGCATTCGCAGTCCTTCGCGGAGAGGGTTTTGAGAGTCAGCCATACATGCTCCTTAATTATTCTATTGGGGGATGCCAGCCTGCTGCTACCCAGTTACGCCGCACTGCGATAGACAACTCGTGATTCAAGTTCAGTGCTTCAACACTTGCGCGTCCGATGGGCGTCACTCCAAGAATGACCACACCTTCCGCGTCCCATTGGAAGTGATCTCTCCATTTTTGCGCGCGGGGATTAAACAACGGGTGAGTTTCTTTGGTGATTGGGTCAACGGCTTCGATCTGCGAACTTTTAAAGCGATTGCATCTGGTGCAGGCTACCCATAAATTGTCTTCATCATCTGTGCCTTCGCGCGAAGAGGGGATGATGTGTTCGATCTCAAGTGGCGTTAGAAGATATTGCTGATGACTGCGACAATAACCACATCGTTCTCCTGCCAAAGCGCGGACTCGTTGCCGCAACGATTCAGGAATATAACTGCTTGTCATGCCGCTAAAGGTTCGCGCAAGCCACGCTTTACTGCTTCGCGTAAGGCGTGAGATTTACGAAGCAAAAGATCGTCATGTTTTTGCATGAGATGATCTAATCGCACTCGCCTAATGGTTTCCAGTTTTCCTTCGCGATTATCGGCGAGCAATGTGCTCAACTCATTTTGTTCTGCTTCGGGAAGTCGCGCTTCACATAAAGTCGAAATTTCTTTGTCGCTTAACGATTCAACAGGCAATTCTTCGGCAACATGATCGAGCCACTCAGAAAGAATTTTTTCCAGAGGCTGTTTTGTCTGTTGCGCGATGCGTTGCGCGTTTTCTACAACACGGTTCGAGACGCTAAGGGTTACTTGTAGAGTCATTGTCTCACCTCACAATTTGATGCGAGTATAACACTGCCAATTATCGCAGTGTTCTCTTTCCTGCTAGCATCTTCGCTATCTTCGTCAAATCACCTTCGTAGTTTTCGCCCAACTCCACGCGAAGGATTCTCTTGTTGCGCGATTTGAGCGATTGAAAATCGCCCAATGCTTGCGCGGTGATGAGCGTGCCGAAAGAAAATGTTTCATCGGGGATGGCCGCATCAGAAGCGGGCGGGGCGGTGAACTGAATCAGCACGATGTTATCACCGCCGCCTTTATGCAGTTGTCCGGTTGAATGAAGGAAGCGAGGTCCATAACCCACCGTCGTCGCCGCTTTGTATTTGTTTCGTATCGCCGTGCGAATTGCCTTCAACGCTTTTTTAGTTTTCGGTGTGCGCGTGATGAATGCGTTGAGGGCGACGTAATCACCTTTTTTGATCTGCTTGAGATGCAAATTGAGTCGTGTGGGAAAGTCACGACGATCTACGGGGATGCTGGGATCGGCGGGCGGGATGCCGTTGGCCGCGTCACCCAGAATCTTTTGGGTGATGTCTTTCGCTTCTTGCACGTTGGGTTGATCAAACGGATTCACTTTGATGAACCAACAGGCGATCGCCGTGGCGATCTCCCAACGCAAAAACTCCGCGCCGAGATCGTAAGCGTCGCGCAGATCGATCTGCATCACCGGATGTTTGGCGCGGCGTAATTTTTCAACGGCGGCGTCCTGTTTTTTGTTCAGGCGCAGATACACAAAGAGTCGATCCTTGCCGTAGGCTTTTGCGTCGCCAAGCGGTTCGCCCTCAATCGGCACGATGCCGCGCCCTTCTTTGCCGGTGGACTCGGCGATGAGTTGCTCGACCCAATACCCGAAAGAAGAAATTTTGTCGGATGTGATCAACGACACTTTGTCGCGCCCAAGTGCGCCCATTAACGCGCCAAGCATTGCACCCGCGTTGCGCGCCGCCGCCGTTGATCCCGATGAGGCAATGCTCATCTCGCTGGCGCGGTCTAAAAGTTTGCCAACGTCAATTCCGAGCAATGCCGCCGGCACAAGACCAAAGAGCGAGAGCGCGGAGTAGCGCCCGCCGATGTCGGGCGGGTTGCTGAAAATGCGGCGGAAATTTTTTTCTTTGGCTAATTTTTCGAGCGACGTATCGGGATCGGTGATGGCAATAAAATTTTCGCCCGCCCTCTCGCCCTTCACCGCCTTCACTTTTTCGTAAAAGAATTTAAAGAACGACATCACTTCTATCGTGCCGCCCGATTTGCTTGAGACGATGTAGAGAGTCTTTTCGGGCTTGCTCCGTTTGAGCGCGGCTTGCACACTGGCGGGGTCGGTTGAATCCAAAACGCCGACTTCAATGCCGCCCTTCGCCACGCCAAACGTCTCGCGCAGAACTTCGGGCGCGAGTGACGAGCCGCCCATGCCCAAGAGTAGAGCGTGAGTGAATTTCGCTTTCTTAAGATCGATGATTAAAGATTGGAGATTGGGGATTTCATTCCGCATGTCGCTGATCACAGTCAACCAGCCCATGCGAATTTTGATTTCGTTTTGATGTGAAAGCTCGGTGGGCTTCCAGATCGTGGAGTCCTTCGCCCACAACCGAGTCGGAATCTTTTCGCTATCAACGCGAGCGAGAGCCGCCTCGTATATCTTGCGCTGTTCGGGCGTGAGCGACAGCGACGTGCGGGCGTTGAGAATCTCTGCCTGCCGCCGCACTTCGATTACTTTAAGTAGTGAGTCAAAAGATTTAAAAAAGGCGGCGACACCGTCGTCCTCCAGTTTTTGAGTTACTTCGGTCATGTTAATGCTTGCTTCAGCCAGCTTATCCATGAGATCACCTGCACCTTGCACATCTTTAGTCAGCGTGACCTCCGCTTTGCCATGATCCTTGAAGGCTTTGATCGTGGCGGGCGGCATGGTGTTGACGGTGTGCGGACCGATTAAATTATCCACGTAGATCGTGTCAACGTATTTTGGATTCTTGGTGCTGGTGCTTGCCCATAACACTCGCTGCGCTTGCGCTCCGGATGCGGCGAGTCCGGCAAAGGCTTTGCCTTCGTAGCGTTCCTGAAAAATTTTGTAAGCGAGCTTGGCGTTGGCGATTGCCGCTTTGCCCATCAACGGTTCGAGCGATTTCTTCATCATCGGATCGGCGGCGATCTTTTTATCGAACATGCCGTCAATCAATGTGTCCAAGCGGCTCACAAAAAAGCTGGCGACTGAGGCGATGTTATCCACGCGCTTTTTCTTGGCGGCGCGTTTGGCAAGTCCGTTAATGTGGGCGACGGTCACATCGTAATAACGCTCCAACGAAAAGATGAGCGTGACGTTGACGTTGATGCCTTGGCTGATACATTCTTCAATTGCCGGAAGACCTTCTTTCGTCGCCGGAATCTTAATCATCAAGTTGGGGCGATTGACCGTTTTCCATAAACGTTTCGCTTCGATGATCGTCTTCTCGGTATTGCGCGCGTGTTTGGGCGAGACTTCGATACTGACATAACCATCAAGACCTTTGGTGCGTTTGTAAACTGGCGCGAACACATCTGCCGCGTCGCGGATGTCGTCAATCGAGAGAACGTCAAAAATCTCTTCGGCGTTCTTGCCTTTGAGAGCAAGTTCGCGCAAGGCTTCATTGTAATCATTCGAGTTAGCGATTGCTTGCTCAAAGATTGTCGGATTGGAAGTTAATCCGGTGATGTCGCCGTCTTTCACCATGCTCCTGAGTTCGCCGTTCACCAACAACCCGCGCCGAATGTTGTCGTGCCACGGGGATTGACCGAGGGATTGAAGTTGTAAGAGGGGGTGGGTCATAAGGTGTATCTCCTGAAGGGGTTCATTTCTTCTTACGTCGAGGGCGATTACGCCACTTGAAGTATTCGTCTAAATTTCTGTATGGCACTTTCGACTCAATGGTTCGTGCCATGTCCGTAGTTAAGTAGTTTGTCCAATAATCATCATATACTTCTTCGCCATGCTCAACAAAGGGTCCTTTACCTTCAACCAAGTCTTTGATGTTGCGTATTGAGCCAATGTTCTTGGTGTTGCCACTTCCCGGCTGATCGTTGGCGATGCGCCATTTTTCCTGTAACAGAAACGTAAAGTCTCTGACGACTGATACGATGTTGTGAAGTTCATCAAGTGGATAAATACGTTGTGGCTCTTTCGATTCTTCAGCACGACTATAAATGATGCCCAACACATAATGCTTGGCGTATTGTTCATAAGGAAACGTGATATTTTTAAGTGAACGTCGCTGACGAAAATAGCCAGTGAATGCGCCTAATGTGAGTCCAGCGACGTTGTCTTCGCTCGCGCGGTAAGTGCTTTTTAAGTCGAGCGCAATTTTTGTTCCATCTTGAGTGATAAACGAAATGTCGGGGTAATGATTTTGATGCTCGCTTAAGATCATTTGATATTGATGATCTACCGCGAATCGCGAAATCACAGGGAACAGCATCAACTCGAAAATTTTAGAAATGACTTTGGTATCTACCGAAACGGTGTAAATGTTCTTGTAGAGATCAATAAATCCTTTCACCGTCCAATCACCCGATTCAGTAGCGATAGTCCGCTGAAAGTCGTTAAAGTAAACGAGAAGATCATTGCGAAAGGAGTCGGTTTTCATCATGATCCTATCAACAACACTTCCTTTGTTTCCCCATTTGTAGAGAGAACGTATTTATATTGCCCATACTGTTCCACGCGAACATTACGTTTATATTTTTGAAGCAGGGCAGCCAGTTCTTCAATTGAAGGAATACCGTCGCTGCGATACGAGACGACAATGATACTGTTCTGAAATTTCTGAAAAACTTTTTCAAACGCCGATCCGATCAACTGTTTGTTTGCCCACTCTGACGCGCGACGTTTGAGTCGATGATGTTTACTCTTGAAGTCAATGTGTTCTTTCCACTCATCATACAGTGTGAGCCCTTCAAGGAAATGATAGAACTCCCAATAATCCACGCCAACACCTTGCGCTGAAAGATAGGGCGGATCAATGTAAACCAGATCATGCTCGTCAGAGATAGTGAGGAGGTCAGAGTTAATCGCGCGGTTGTGTTGACTGTTATTGAATACAGCGTTGTTTGCTTCTTCCGCAAAAGATCGAAACCATTCTTCAAACGGAGTGTCCCAAGTCGTCTTGTTTCCGAAACTTCGCTCAACGTCGGCGAAGCGGATGTAAAGGTTCTTGCGATGGAAAAGGTTGTAAGGGCGTTTGATGATGCACGCCTGACACAGCGCGAAAAATGCGAGAGCGAATTTGTAAGGATCGGATAACTGGCGAATGTTCGTGATCGTTTGATCGATCCAAGCATTTTCGTCATCTGCAAAATAAATATCTTGAAAAGTTTCTTGAACAAAATTTGGATAGGAAATTTCTTTGTGGCGAGTAAGCAACCAATCAATCTCTTCGGGTGTGAGCTTCGTCTCGCTGTTCTCTATCAACGCTAGACCGAATTGATAATTGAATCGCAAGATGTCGTTATAGGTGACTGCTTTGCCTTCTTGTTTTAAACGGTAAGCAACCGCGCCTGTCCCGCCGAAAGCGTCTAAGCAAGTAGAAAAATCAAGATCGCCAATCTGCGCCCAAATCCAATCAACAAGTTTCGCTTTGCTGCCTTGATAGCGCGTCGAAGGGAATTGGGCGGTGAGATTGGGGAAGAATGATTGTTGGGCAGAAGCGATCATATGAAAGCAAGATAAGGATCATCTCGAATATAAGATGGGATGTTTCCTAGAAACTGCGCGGGCGGCAACTGATGCCACTCGCGCAAAAGATGATACGTTGGCGAAGTCAGCAAATTACATACGTCAATAGCTTCACGCCATGATTCTTTTCTTACTTCGACGATTGTTTCCCAATCGGGCAACAAACCAAAATCCCAAGCGGAACATAAGCGTGCGATGAAATCAATTTTGTCTTCGCGTGTTTCGAGCGTGGCGGGCGGATCGACGTCAGGGTAGAGCGTGCCGTCAATGTGAAAGGTCATCAGGTTTCGCCATCAATTCCATCACACGCATTCGGATCGCTCGGGCTGCTTCAATTGCTTCCTCGGCATCCTCTTTAGAAATTTCTTCCGAACTAATGCGCTGTGGGTATCGCCCTGCCGTGATATACATATTCAAAATATCGCCCTTGTCTTCCATCTCTTTCAACTTGTCGGTATAGTTGCTACTTTTCTTTATCAGTTTAACGATATCGTGTATTTTCTCGAGATCCCAACCTTGAGAAATCAAATATGCCTTAACAAATTTCTCGGCAGAGCTCTGGCATAGAAAGCAAATAGTTGGATATGAAGGCGCGTCAGAGTTGAAACTTGTTTCTGCTACTCTGAGATCGCCTTCGGCATATCCTATCCACTTAATTGGTGTTTGGGATGGGAGAGGTTGGTCGCTCATATAGCACCTTGCCGTATTTGTAAATGTGTTTTGTGAAAAAAGGATTGTTATCTTTCATGTTCAGATCGACTTCCAACGGTGTGGCGACGATTAAATCAAGGCAAAAGAGTCGCCCTCTTAACAAACGTCCAATTTTTCGACGCACAATCTTATTAGTCATCGAGCTATCCTGAACGATGAAGAGATCAATATCGCTATCATCCTTTGCGTCTCCTCTAGCCCGCGAGCCGAACATGATGATCTGCTTCGGATCGATTCCACGCACGATCTTGTCGGTGATATATGAGATCAGCTCGGGAGTGATCACTTCGGTTTCTAGTCGTTCATCTTCCACTTCAACTTCGTCTTTATGATCTGTTAGCATTTTCCATCTCCTTCACCTTCCCCACTCGCCTCACATGCCTCTCCTCATTCGTGAACTTGGCGTTCAAGAACGCGGCGATGATCTCTTTGGCGAGTTCAATGCCGATGATGCGCGCGCCGAGACATAACACATTGATGTCGTCATGTTCAACGGCTTGATGTGCCGAGTAAGTATCGTGGCACAAACCGGCGCGGATGTTTTTCATTTTGTTTGCCGCCACGCATGCACCCACGCCACTGCCGCAAATTAAAATCCCGCGCTCGGCTTTGCCTTGTTGAATCGCTTCGCCGACAGCGCGAGCGTAATCGGGATAATCTACTGCGTCAGCCGTGAAGGTGCCGAGATCGAGAATCT
>Ga0209514_10006298_pt1 | contig 14625 bp, 16 predicted proteins | sample Subgrocontami58m_FD_187452 | JGI IMG/M metagenome (GOLD analysis project Ga0209514, IMG submission 187452) | Subsurface groundwater microbial communities from S. Glens Falls, New York, USA - GMW37 contaminated, 5.8 m (SPAdes) (version 3) | ecosystem: Environmental > Aquatic > Deep subsurface >...
GATTATATATAGAGGGATGCCCCAGCCCCAGCGCCACCAGGTCGGCGACCTTCAGCCTCAGATCTTCTGGCGATTTGGGATGAAGCATCACTGACAGGTTTGGCTGGACTGTCCTTGTCTCCATCATGGCATCTATGCACAGGTATGACAACTCATTCGTAGCATCGTTGCCGTAGCGGTCAACGCCCCCAACGATTGTGTTGTTAAAGGGCACATAGCCGGCCGAACTGGATGCCGTCATGGCATCATGGAACCAGATGAGACCGTTCATCTTGATCCAGAGGCATTCGACCAGCTCCTGTGCCTTCTCCCTGGTAATTCTTCCCTCTTCGATATCCTTCTTATAGAAGGAGTACATGTACTGGTCGAACCTGCCGAGAGGTATAACGGGCCCGGTCCCTTCGATGTAAGCTATTGTTTCGATGAACCATAAGGATTGCACGGCTTCGTGGAAGTTGCGGGGGGCGTTGTGCGGGACATTATCACATATCTGCGCTATCGTTTCCAGTTCTTTCTTTCTCTCCGGGTTGCTTTCAGATTGTACTTGTTCTCTAGCCGTAGTTGCGTATTTTCTGGCATAGCTTTCAATGGCATCACAGACCAGTATGATCGCCTGGTAGAAGTGCTCCTTGCCGATATCCTCCAGATTGTCTGGATTCAAGCCCGCCATTTTGTTGCGCGCCTGTTCTTTGTATCCGTTTAAACCATTTTTAAATATCTCCGCATAATCCGGGTTATAGTGATAGCCCAGCGAGAAAAGCATAGACGACACACTGCCGAATCCAGTTCCGTTTACTTTCCAGGCAATATCTTCCGGGCAATTGGCTTTCCACTTGTCATAGAGTGTTTTACCGGCCCAGTATGGCGCAATCTCTTCTTTAAATTCCCGTTTTTCCCTATCAGAGACTACATAAGGGTCCTGGTCTCTCTCATCAAGCTTGTCAATGTCCATTTTTAACCATGGGGTATGCAGCTCCGGTTTGACGGTTATGGAACGGGGTTTACATCCGGGATGACCCACGATCAACTCATCATCAGAGATTAATGCCGGCATAAGCTCGAGGGTCCGGGCCAGGGCTTTAGCCCTTCTTAATACAGAGGGCTGGCCTTCGGTTTGTTTATACACCTCGGTATAGGCCCTCGCACGGTGCAGGCATATGCTGGGGCGAACGCTGTGAAATTTACCGCTGATATTCCTCACCCGTTCGGTGCTGCCGAGTTCGGTTACCATTCCTTTGCGCCAGTCCATAGCTTTCAGCATTACACTCATTGACTTGCCTCCTGCGGGTTTTGTTTAAGCTTTATATCAGACTGATTTTCTATTCTCCCAAATGTTAACATGAAACAAATATTATGGCAAAACCGCCTGGTACGTTCCACTGTCCTGGCATCTGTCATTGTCACTAAAATAGATTCCAGTGCAAGCGTTATCCTTATGATGCCTCAGGCAGTTGGTATTCAGGTTATCCATGGCCAAGCGTACTCGGGCAGCGTTTGGGTGGAGTTCGTCGAGCAAAAAAAACTTCAGGAAGCAAAACTCACCTTGACAAAAACTTGCTGCAGAGTATAATAATCCCAACTTCCAAACCGAATAAACCGCGGGGGTAAAAATAAAGGAGGCATCATGCGAGCGAAAAAGTTCATTCCAATCATTATTGTGGTGTTGTTAGTCGCGTTATCAGCTTGCGCACCTAAGGTTGCCCCTACGCAGGCGCCTTCGACTCCTCCGCCAGCCTCTGTTCCCGGAGGGACTGCACAAACAGCCCCTCAACCTTCGGCTCAGGAAGCAGCCTGGGACAAAGTAGTGGCAGCAGCAAAAAAAGAGGGCACGGTCACTGTGTACGGCTCAGCCTTTGTCGCCGATGTTTCACGCAGGATGAGCCGTGATTTCGAAAAACAATATGGGATAAGGCTGGAGATACTGGCCGGCAGCGGCAATCAGTTATTAGAAAAGGTAAGAGTTGAGCAAAAAATAGGCAAACCAATCGGTGACATTATGGGATCATCCGGCGGCAGCATCACCCAGTTTGTTACCGATGGGTTGTCAATTGATGCAACTAAAGAGTTGCCAGAATTGCGCGATAAGAATATTTTTACGGCTGATCCGGTGTACTCCCCCGGCGGCGAAATTATCTTCTTTGCCTGGGATGTGACTCCCCCTATCATTAATACGAATCTAATCAAACCTCAGGATGAGCCAAAGTCCTGGCTTGAGTTATTAGAGCCAAAATGGAAAGGGAGAATCCTGTCACCAGACCCCCGTTCAACCGGCAGCACAGCTTTCTATTACTCTTTAAGGTATTTTAAGGTCATAGACCTGGACTATCTTCAGCGCTTATCAAAGCAGGAAATGGGCATGTGGCAGGGTAACAACAGGGAGGGCATTAAGATGGTGGCCCGCGGAGAGTACTGGATGTATCTGTTTGGACCGATGGATGGTATTGCTCCTGTTATGGCCGAGGGGGCTCCTATAAAAGGCATCCCGATGAAAGAAGGTGTCCCGATGAGCGGCCGGGGAATAGCCATGGTTAAGAATTCAGCTCACCCCAACGCTGCAAAGTTATTCCTGAACTGGATGTTGACAAAAGAAGGGCAGATTGCTTTCTTTGAGGAAGCTAAAATGCAGCCGCTGAGAAAAGACGTAACCGACTTCACATATAAACCGTCTCAACTGGTTAATGCCAAACTCCTTCCGCGCACCTGGGACTCCGAGGAATGGTCTCAGAAGGATATGAAAACGGACACTATGAAACAAATTTTTGGGGATAAGTAGGACATACTTTCCGCAATATGCTATGGATTGATATAAACCACATTAATATTTAAACCTGTCACACACGGGAAACGGGTGTCTGCAAGACACACGTTTCCCTTTTTTATTCATATCTGACTTAATTTAAAATCGTTTTAGACCCGCGCTTGTTATGCTACAATATTAAATAGCTTATTTCTATTATCCGCCAGACAAAATTGTTAAAAATCAATTTCTGTCGTCTCATGTGGTTCTCTATCCAATATTGTAGGTACGAGGTGTTTTATGTGGGCATTTGATACCGAGGTGTCGGAGATCATCCAGCGAACACCCAGCGTTAAGTCCTTCCGTTTTCCCATACGAGCCAAAAATGTAAGATACCGGAGCGGTCAGTTCTTTTTCATCACCATAAAAAATAACAACACAAAACTGGACCACCATTTCTCTTTCTCCAGTTCTCCTACAGAGAAGGGCTATATTGAATTCACTAAAAGGATAACCTCCAGCGAATTCTCTCAGACACTGGCTAAAATGGAACCAGGGGCGTGGGCGCACCTTCAGGGTCCAGAAGGCGAGTTTACTCTACCTGGGAAGCAGACACAACTAGCTTTCCTTAGCGGCGGCATCGGTATCACACCCATACGAAGTATGCTTCGCTATATAGCAGATAAACAGCTTAACTACAATATAGTCTTACTCTATGGTAACGGTAGCCCTGAAGAAATCGTCTTCCGACAGGAGTTGGACTCTTTTCACTTAGCCCATAAAGACTTGAGAATAGAGCACGTACTGAGCGGCCCTAATATCCCCGCAAGCTGGAAAGGAATGACTGGCTTTATAAACAAAGACTTAATTGCTAAAGCCGTTCCAGATTATATGCAGCGTCTATTTTATATATCGGGACCGCCCAAAATGGTACTCGCCCTGGAAGAGCAATTGATTAATCTTCACGTACCAGAGAACCAGGTCAATAAAGATTCTTTTACCGGATACGATTAACTATAGAGGAGGTAGCTACAATGTGCTGGAACTGCGGTTGTATGATGCCAGATGACCCCATGGGAAGCCCTGATAACCTCACCACAGAAAAGCTCCGGAAAGCGGTCAAAGCGGGGGGCAACAAAAATCTAAAAGAATTAGTGGAGAATTTCAATAAAACGTATAAAAAGAAAATTAAGGACACCCCTGTAGATACTGCCTTAATCAAATAAACTCTTTAGGTAGCTTTAAGGCATTTGGTTCAGGAATAAAATACCTCTTTATTCGACTCAAACACCCAATCACATTGGCTCAACGTTGCTAAAATTATAAACTACCCAATGTATCAACATCCGTTTACTAAAACAGCGGGTATATAAACTATGCTTAATTATTGCCGATCATCCAGGATATCTATGGTTCCTGAATATTGTCCTGAACCCATTTACATGATAAAATTCCAGCGTATTTCCCGATGAATTAATTTTGAAAATTGAAAGAGAGGCATCATGGAGTATAAATCAGTCATTGTGAAGAAGGAAGGCTATATAGCCACTATTATCCTGAACCGCCCCCAGGCCCTTAACTCGCTTAACCTGGACCTTATGAATGACCTGCCGCTGGCTTTAGATGAGGTATCTCTGGATGACAAAATGCGGGTCTTGATTCTTACCGGCGCCGGACGCGCTTTCAGCGCCGGCGGCGATATTAAAGAGGGAGGGCCGGAAAGAGCCCTGGCTAAAATGAAACCAGAAATGGTGCGCATGACATTGCGCCGGGGGGCACAGAAGATATGTAAACGCCTGGCGGCTATAGAAATCCCTACGATTGCAATGATGAACGGCGTAGCAGCGGGGGCTGGATTCGATTGGGCAGTAACCTGTGATTTCAGAGTTGGCTCCGAGAAATCCCGCTTTAAGGTTGCGTTTACGAGCCTGGCCGTTGTCTCCCCTGACGGCGGTTTGTGGCAATTGCCTCGTTTAGTTGGGATAGAGAAAGCAAAAGAACTGCTATTCACCGATACCATGGTGGAAGCTGAAGAAGCCTATAAGATCGGACTATTAACAAAGCTTGTCGCCCACGAAAACCTGGAAAAGGAAACCATGGCTTTTGCCACCAAAATCGCCAAAGGGCCGCCTACTGCCATTAAACTGGCCAAACTCATAGTTAACAAGTCGGCCCAGCACGATCTGGAGACATCCCTGGAGATGGCGGCCCTGGCTCAGGCCATCAATCTGCCGTCGGAGGACCATGAAGAGGGTGTGCAGGCTTTTTCACAAAAGCGAGAGCCTGTTTTCCGGGGGGTATAAGTAATAGCAAATTTCTAGGTATGTAATGGTAGGGGCAGGCCAACAATGTTGGCCTGCCCTAAATATTAAAATCTCTCTTCATCAACATAGCGGTTCAATTTACTACCTAAACTCAACTTTGACAAAAAGGTTCACACCTGATATTTTTATGTTTGGAGGCACATCGCTAATGGTTAAAATTATGCAACAACAAGGACATGTTCGATGTTCGACTACTGTCACACCCAAAAGGGGCAAGGGGAAATCGGTAGTTTGTGATACCGGCAATATTAAGGTTAATCCCAGAGAAGAACAACATATTCGGAAAATAGCCAGAAGCATTATTCGAATACATCGGGAAGCTCTTCAAGAGCTAGAGAAGTACTAGGTTTGCCACGGCGTACATCATATTCCGTTTTAAGACCCGAATTGGCTAGAATTTTCATCAGAGTTTTAGAAGAAGAACTTTACCCATCCTACGATCCTGCACGTCTAGCTTTCGTACTTCAAGGCAAAGTAGGGGAAGATCTATTAGCGTCAGCCCTAGCACTACCCCGGCAATCTTATTATAAAGGCACATTGAGAAAGGCGGCAGTTCTCCTGCGCTCTCTAGTCAATAATCACCCTTTTATAGATGGTAACAAGCGTTTCGCTCTGTTTATGGTGACACTTTTCTTGGCTACTAATAAATTTGTACTATTATCTCCAAAAGATGAAGCTGTAACCTTTTTACTTAGAGTGGCCGGGGAAGACAAACTATCAATTTTTAGTATCGAACGCTGGTTAAATAGATTTTGCTTGTATGGAGTACCTATGAGCAATGCACTTCAAAAATTTAAGAGAATGGCAACTAAATATCCTGGTGGCTTGCCAGTTTTGGAATCAACGATTAATGTGTATAAAAGAACAATATTGTTTTACTTTGCAACAAAGGATAAAATATGACTCGTTTTTTTTCTGTTTTTATTATACTCTTGATACTATTAACTTCATGCGAATTCCTGCCGATGGACAGCGCCAGCCAGGAAGTGAATTTCACCTTAGCTCCATCGGCTAAACATACTATCGCCGTAGAAATAAAAGAAGGGCACCGTGTTTCAGGATCATTTTCGGTAAGCGGCAAAGAGACCTACGTCGATTTTTACATCAAGGACCCGGCTGGAGGTCTGGCCTATGGAGTTACCAGAGCTCAGGGTGGTCTAAGCTTCGAAGCCCAAGCCGGGACAACGGGCCTGTACACCCTCTACTTCGATAACTCATTCTCCTTTGGGAGTAGCCGGGATATAACTCTGCGTTACCAGGTCCGGTAACCATATATTATCTCAAGTAAATGCACATTGTTCCTAATATTATGAAATCCTAAATCCAAATTGCTAAAACCTACTCCCCGCTACAAGCTAGCCGTCAATTGTTCCACGACACGCTCCAATCGTAGTTGAAACTGGGCGACGGGTGGTTTGGAGATTTTGATTTTAGGTACTTCGAACTTATTTAGAGTTTAGAGATTAGTGTTTAGGATTTCATTTATAGCCCCGCTTTGAGTATGGCGCCGCCATCAACAATAAAATTATGCCCCGTAATAAAACTGGCGTCATCGGAAGCCAGAAAAGCTACCATGTGGGCTATGTCTTCGGGCTTGCCATTCCGCCCTACCGGAGGCACATTCTTAAGCAACTCTTCAAGGTGGGCCCTGGGTATGTGTTTCATCATAGGTGTTTCGATAACGCCAGGTGAAACCGCCACGACACGAACCCCGTAACCTGCTACTTCCTTAGCTAGCGCCTTCGTAAAAGCGATAATTGCACCTTTTGCCGCTGAGTAGTCGACGCGTCCCGGCGAACCTACCAGACCTGCTATAGAGGCGGTATTTACTATTACACCAGTTTTCCGTTCCATCATGTGGTTTATTACAGCGCGGCTGCAATTGAGAACACCCTTGAGGTTAATGCCCAGAACATAGTCCCAGACCTCCTCCGTGGACTGATGGAATAACGTGGCGCGTTCCCGGGCGCTGCCCCCGGCATTGTTCACCAGAATATCTATCCGGCCAAAGCGTTCGACCGCTACTTTAAACATATTATTAGTCTCGCTACTACTTCGCACGTCCACCTTAATAGCGATGGCTTGCCGGCCCAGGGCTTTTATTTCATCCACCACCTTGTTGGCTCCCTCCAGATTCAAATCGGCTACGACGATATTGGCGCCCTCTCTGGCCAACTCCAGTGCGATGCTGCGGCCGATACCGCTGGCTGAACCTGTTACCAGGGCTAGCCTGTCTGCTAATTTCATGGAAAACCCTCCTTTTAAAATCGCCCGTGCGTTAAAATTTACGGTATTATAGCACTTTATTTCCCCTATTGGATATAATGCAACCAGGTTGTATAATGGGAACGTTTTCATTCTATTAAGTGACCTTTTCACTGGTTTAACAAATGAATTTCGAATAATGAAAGGAGGCGAATATGGACTTTAAAAATATTTTATACAAGAAGGATTCGGGGGTTGCCCGTATCACCTTGAACCGCCCCGAGAAGCTCAACGCAGTTAACCAGGCGATGGCTGAAGACCTGGAGGTAGCCGTAGCTGATTGCGCTAAAGATGATACCGTCAGAGTGGTTGTGCTCAGCGGCGCAGGCCGGGCCTTCTGCGCCGGCGGTGATTTCCGCTACCGGGATGTATCAGAGGGTAAAGTCTCACCCCACCTGGCCCACGATAACCGCATCGCCTATGAGCATATTTTCAAGGGTCATCTGTTACCAGGGTGGGTCGGCACTGTGCTCCTGCCTCTCCATAACCTGGAGAAGCCGACTATAGCTATGGTCAATGGCCCATGCCTGGGGGCCGGCTTCGACCTGTCTTGCGCCTGCGATATGCGGGTTGGCTCCCCCAAAACCAGCTTTGCTATCGGCTTCACGAAGGTGGGACTTTCCGATGATATGGGTGGCATCTGGCACTTGCCCAAGCTAGTCGGGCTGGGCAAGGCTTTAGAGCTTCTTTATACCAGCGATACCGTGGATGGCCAGGAAGCTCACCGCATTGGACTGCTCAATAAACTCTTCCCCGAAGGCAAACTGGAGGAAGAGACTGCGGCCTTCGCCCGGCGGTTGGCCCAGGGGCCTCCGATTGTCTACCGCCTGATTAAAGCCCAGGCTTACCGCAGCTATCAGATAGACCTGGAATTCGCCTTACAAATGACGATGGCCTATGTCACCATTGCCATGAAATCTGAGGACCATGTTGAAGGTATTAAAGCTATGGCTGAGAAACGCGCTCCTATATTCCCTGATAGGGGTGCTGAAGGATAGCCCGTAGGCAATTCATGACTTGCCACTGCGTTTAAACTGAAATTTAAGGAGGAAAACAATGGCTTATCAAAATATCATATACACCAAGGGGCAACATATTGCCACCATTACCCTGAACCGGCCGCAGAAGCTGAACGCAGTCGGTGAGGAAATGACCATAGAACTGGAGAATGCCATTGCTGATGCGGAAAAGGATGACAATGTGAGGGTGCTTGTCCTCACAGGGGCTGGCCGGGCTTTCTGCGCCGGCGCCGATTTCCGTTACCGGGAGGTTAGCTCAGGCAAGGTATCAACCCAACTGGCTGAGGACTTCCGCCCTACCCTGGATGGTATCTTCCACGGCAATCTATCCCATCCGCTGGCTAAGACGGTTTTCAGCCTGCAACGGTTGCAGAAGCCATCCCTGGCAGTAGTCAACGGTGATGCTGTGGGGCTAGGCTTTGTCCTGGCGCTGGCCTGCGACCTGAGGATCGGTTCTGAAAAATCCAAGTTCGGGGAGGGGTACGGCCGAATTGCTATGAACGCAATCTCCGGCGGGCCATGGCTGTTAACGCGTGTGGTTGGACTGGGCCGGGCGCTGGAGTTCCTGCTTTTAAGCGACTTTTACCAGGGAGAGGACGCCTACCGTTTTGGTCTGCTCAACCGGTTGGTCCCGTCCGATAAGCTGGAGTCGGAAGCCCATGCACTTGCAGCCAGACTCGCAGCCGGCGGCCCGGTAGCACAGCGTTTAACTAAGCGGCAGACCTACCGCGCCCTGGAGGTTAATCTGGAGTCTGCCCTGGACTTTGATTACTCCTGCGCCGGCGCTGCCCTCCGAACCGAGGACCATATGGAAGGCATCAAAGCAATGGCCGAGAAGCGGACGCCGGTGTACAAGGGCAAATAGCGAATACAGACCTAACCCCTCCGAAAGCGCTACGCCCTGGAATGGGTTCGCCTTTGCGGAGTCTCGATGAGTCCCGTCAAGGCGGGACATCATCGGACAACCCCTTCCCGGCGCGGGAAGGGGTGTACTAAGTAGAGACACGGCATGCCGTGTCTCTACCCTGTTTCTTCCCACCAACCCTGGAAATGGGTTGGGGCTCGTTAGGTAATGCCTTTAAGTTTGACAAGGGTCTTTTTATTCGGTATTATATGCGTATAAGCGCATATACACATAGAGGTAAAAGATGCGGGAACTGATTGAAGCCTTTAAAGCCTTATCCGATGAGACCAGGCTTAGAATATTGAATCTCGTTTCGAAGCGTGAATGCTGTGTCTGTGAGGTTATGCAGGCGCTGGACATATCCCAGACACGGGCATCCAGAAACCTGGGGATCCTGCGCGATGCCGGATTCTTGAAGATGCGCAAAGATGGCCTGTGGTCATATTACGCTGTTAATGACCATTGGATAAAGGAATCGCCTGTTGACCTGGTTAATTATGTAAAAAAAATGCTGGCAGGCAACACTCAGGCAGCAATTGACCTGGAAAGACTTAGCAGGGCAGTTAAGGTTGGAGATGGCTGTAACGGCTAGTGTACTGTCTCTTACATAGCTTTACAAAGGGGTTGCCGATGTCATTCACGCGAAGGCGGGAATCCACATAGTAAAGCATGGATTCCGGATCAAGTCCGGAATGACAAGAATTGTAAAGATTTTTCAAGAAACTACACTGGTCGTTCAAGCGTAATAACGACCCCTAAAACGAGATAGATAATGAAAACTGTGCTTTTTGTATGTGTAGGTAACTCCGGGCGTAGCCAGATAGCTGAGGCTTTCTTTAATCAACTGGCAAAAGGGAAAGCACAGGCATATTCGGCAGGCACTCAGCCGGCTGACAACGTCAATCCTGTGGTAGTTGACGCCATGCGAGAGGTGGGTATTGATATTAGTAATAATATACCCAAGGCCCTCACTCCGGAGATGATGGAACAGGCTGACAGGATAGTTACCATGGGTTGCGGGGCTGAAGGGGTATGCCCGGCTACTTTTGTAGAAACAGAGGACTGGGGATTAGAAGACCCCAAGGGCAAGCCCATCGAGAAAGTCAGGGAGATCCGGGAGGAGATTCGAGACAGAATCGTAAGGATGTTGCGAGATAGAGTCTAAGGGGAATATCAAATCCCATAGCTCCGATTATTCCCTGGAGGGTTATGAACAATAAAGTAACAACGCCTGGATTACGCCGGCTTTCTACGCTAGACCGCTTCCTGACCCTCTGGATATTCCTTGCCATGGGTTTCGGGGTGGGCCTGGGCTACTTTGTTCCCGGAGTCGCTGATTTCATTTCCTTCTTCCAGGTTGATACCACCTCAATCCCCATCGCTATCGGGCTTATCCTGATGATGTACCCGCCCTTGGCTAAGGTAAGGTACGAGGCGATGGGGCGAGTGTTCCGAGACTGGCGTGTGATGGGGCTGTCGCTGATACAGAACTATGTTATCGGCCCGGTGCTCATGTTTCTGGTCGCCATTCTCTTCCTGGGTTTCATATGGCCCCATCCCGACTATATGATTGGACTGATCATGATCGGACTGGCAAGATGTATCGCTATGGTCCTTGTCTGGAATCAGTTAGCCAGGGGGGATTCCGAGTATGCCGCGGGCCTGGTGGCGCTAAATTCCATCTTTCAAATAATCTTCTACTCGGTGTATACCTATGTCTTCATCACTATACTGCCTGGCTGGTTTGGCCTGGGTGGGGCTGTAGTAAAGGTCACCATGGGTGAGATAGCAAAAAGCGTGCTTATTTACCTGGGGATTCCTTTCTTTGGCGGCATGCTCACCCGTTTCGTCTTTCTCAAGACCAGGGGACGGGAATGGTACGAGAGCAAATTCATCCCCAGAATAAGCCCCATCACGCTGGCCGCGTTGTTGTTCACTATTGTCGTTATGTTCTCCCTCAAAGGTGAGCTTTTCGTACAAATCCCGATGGATGTGGTGCATATTGCAGTCCCCCTGCTTGTCTACTTCGTGGTTATGTTTCTGGTCTCGTTCTACATGGGTAAGAAAATCGGCGCCGGCTATTCTAAAACAGCCACCATCGCCTTCACTGCTGCCAGCAATAATTTTGAGTTGGCTATCGCAGTAGCCGTGGCAGTATTTGGCCTCGGCTCCGGGCAAGCCTTTGCCGCTGTTGTCGGGCCGCTGGTGGAAGTGCCGGTTCTCATCACCCTGGTGAATCTGGCCCTCTGTTTCCAGCGCAGGTATTTCCGGACACGAAATGCAACCTCAAGCAGTTCCATCTTTAAATAGGAGCATTGAACTATGTCCCATGCTAACATATCCCGGAAAAGCCCCTCCTGGATAATAGGCCATGTGGAGACTACGGCAGGAAATATCCTTTTGGTATCTACAAAACTGACGGCGATAGATATTCTGGGTTTCTGGCGGATGAGGTGGGGTATACACCGGATGAACTATAAAGTAGCGCCGGGACTATATGCCATAGGCAGCCCTGGGCAAGACTCGCCGGTTTTAGTATCTGCTAATTACAAAATGAGTTTCGACATCCTTCGCCGGGCCGTATCAAGCCACAATGCCTGGTTGGTAGTCATTGACACCAAAGGCGTAAACGTGTGGTGCGCAGCCGGAAAAGGCACACTCAGCACGGGAGCAGTACTGTGGCAAATCAAGTTAACGGGGCTTCAGAAGATAGCCCCTAAGGCAACCATTGTATTACCTCAACTCAGCGCCACCGGGGTTAAGGCCCACGAGGTGCAAAAAGTCTCAGGCTTACGCACTGTTTTTGGCCCGGTGCGGGCTGACGACATACCAGCCTTTCTGGAGAATGGAATGAAAGCTACCGCTGAAATGCGAAAAGTTAAGTTTGGAATGATAGACCGTCTGGCGCTCACCCTGGTAGAAGTAAAAGGGACATTCAAATATTTAGTTCTGTTATCCGCTATTCTCTTCATTTTGGGCGGGGTTAGCTGGTCTGGGTTCTTCCTTGAGCGCGCCTGGAGACTTCTGGCCGCGGGTGGGGTGGCGCTGCTGGGAGCAGTTCTGATGGGGACGGTAGTCACACCCATGCTGCTACCGTGGATTCCCGGACGGGCCTTCTCCGTGAAGGGTGGCCAGATTGGTCTTGCCTGGGCATTGGCTGTCTTTGCATATAATTGGAACTTTTTAAGTGGGGTAGGTCTACCAGGTATCACGAACAGGATTGCCGCTTTAATAGCTATTCCCGCAATTTCAGCCTATTTAGCTTTTAATTTTACCGGGTCATCAACATATACATCCATGTCTGGAGTGCGCAAAGAGATGCTTATAGCCTTGCCAGTGATTATTGGTGCTGGCATAATAGGGACAGTAGTCTTCATCACTGGCCTGGTAATGAGATAAACACGATAGAAGGAGGTATTATGGGCCTTGTGTATTTGAAGGATGTAGCCACTTTGATTTTAGATAAGGAGAAATGCACCGGTTGCGGTATCTGCGTGGATGTTTGCCCTCGAGTTGTACTGGCAATAAATAACAAAGAAGCCTTTATTGTTAATATTGATTTATGTATAGAGTGCGGAGCCTGCGCCGTTAACTGTCCTTTTAACGCCATTTCCGTTAAATCCGGTGTTGGATGTGCCAAAGCGTTAATGAAAAACCGTAAGGGCAACGCCGCGCCAAGTTGCGGGGAATCCTCAGGTTCAAAGTGCTGCTAGACTTATTAGATTGCTAAAATGAAACCCCATACATATTAAACGATACCAAGAATTATATAACAGCCACATTACACAATTCGCAACGCGTTGACCACCCATCTGGCCTATGGTATCATTGTGGCGAAACTAACAAGTCCTGCGATCAATCTATTGGTTAATAATCTCCGTAAGGCGCTTTAGAAAAGGAGGCTGCTGGAGTGAAGCTCTCTTTAATACCAAAGGAACGTAAGTTTTTTGACCTTTTTGAAGATGATGCCCGCAATGCTGCAAAAGCCGCTCATCTATTGGATGACCTGGTAAACCACTGGGAGAACGTTGAAGCCAAGATAAGCCTGATTAATGATGCCGAGCACCAGGGGGATGAAATAACACACCGCATTATGTCAGAGCTTCATTCTACTTTTATTACTCCTCTGGACAGGGAAGATATTGCCGCCCTGTCCCATGCGATTGATGACATAGTAGATTTTATTCAGGCTGCGGCTGATGCCATGCTCGTCTATAAGGTGAAAGCTCCCACGCAGCGCGCCAAAGAACTGGCAGCGATTATTGTGCAGGGCGCTGCCGAACTTGAAAAAGCTATCCCGTATTTGCGGCGCCCTGGCGATCCAAAAGAGATGCGCGACCACTGTGTAGAGCTCAACCGCCTGGAGAACTCTGCCGACCAGGTTTATAGAGCAGCCCTGGGAGAGCTTTTTTCTGACAAGATAGATGTTGTTGATATTATTAAGTGGCGGGAAATATACGGCCATATGGAATCGGCGACGGACCGTGCGGAGGATGTAGCCAATGTGCTGGAAGGAGTAGCCCTCAAGAATGGCTGAACGGGATTGTAACAAAGTTACGCGATGGCCTGTGCCACCGGTTGCTATAAAATATCCTTAATCAATATTAACAACACCCTATTTAACCTGGAAAACCAGCTTAATTATGTAATAAAGTAAACCCGCAATAATACCTGATGCCGGGATAGTTAAAATCCAGGCCCAAACTATATTAATAGTCACACCCCAATGTACCGCAGACAATCTGTTCACCGAGCCCACTCCTGATATAGCCCCGGTGATAACATGAGTGGTGCTGACAGGAATGCCCATGTGGGTGGCCAGGAAAATACTGGTTGCACTGGCGCTCTCAGCGCAAAAACCATCTATTGGCCTCAATTTGGTAATTTTCTGTCCCATCGTCTTAACGATCCGCCAACCACCGCTGAGTGTGCCTAGAGCAATAGCAGCGTGAGCGCTTAAAACAACCCACAAGGGTATGCTAAATTCTTGCATTAAACCCCCTGCAAAAAGAAGACTGGCAATAATACCCATCGTCTTTTGTGCATCATTGCCACCGTGGCCTAAACTATAAGCGGCTGCGGAAAAAAGCTGTAAAATCTTGGACCATTTATTAATAGCGGCTGGTTTTTGTTTGTATACAATCCAGGTTGTAGCAATCCTTAAAAAATAACCTAAAATAACCCCGATAACCGGAGCTAGAACAATAAAAATCAATGTCTTGGTCCAACCATCAGCAATAATTACCCCGAAGCCACCTTTAGCTATGGCTGCTCCCGCATATCCACCAATCAGGGCGTGAGAGGAACTGCTGGGCAGGCCAAAATACCACGTAATGACATTCCACGCGATAGCACCCAAAAGGCCGGCAAGGATTA
>Ga0209514_10006301_pt1 | contig 14620 bp, 17 predicted proteins | sample Subgrocontami58m_FD_187452 | JGI IMG/M metagenome (GOLD analysis project Ga0209514, IMG submission 187452) | Subsurface groundwater microbial communities from S. Glens Falls, New York, USA - GMW37 contaminated, 5.8 m (SPAdes) (version 3) | ecosystem: Environmental > Aquatic > Deep subsurface >...
ACCTGGTGGAGGCGAGCCGGCAGGCGACGCTATTCGATTCCTCCGCCCGTAGGCTAGCGGAATTGAACAAAGCCATCGACCGTATCCGGAACAGGTACGGATTTGATGCCATCCAGACCGGACGGACGATACGCCTGAGAGACATTTTAACTCAGTCTTGAAGTGAAAATACAACTTCTAATCGGAAGGTAGATTGTGCCGCCGGGTAGCCTCGATTGTTCGAGGCTACCCTTGACACTTTCAGGAGCTACCTAATTCTTTCGGTTAAGAGTGTTCTGGTAGGCGGTGGTTAAGTCAGAAAGAGTCATCACCAGATTGCCGCCTTCGGTGGTAAAGACAGCGGCTTTCTTGGCATAAGTCTTGCAGGCCGGGACACCACTTATACCGGCGCCGGTGGTGGCGTTAAATACCGTGCCGCAGCTGCCGCATATCAAAGTTCCGTTCTTCAAGGTGAAAATTTTAGACCCGCAGGGGACACAAACATTCGCCCGGATGTAGTACTTCCCGTCCATCAGATATGCCATGAAGGACATGTCGTTGACGGCGAACTTTCCGTTACCGGCTTGCGCTACATCGGCCATAGGTAAGGATACGGTGCTGCCGGAAACCGTGGGGCTAAAATTCTTGGGGGGGTAAGCCGTGCTGCTCTTCGAAGACGGGCCGGTAGTGGCCGCCGGGGTAGTGGGGGCGGCTGGTGCGGCGGTTGTCTGGGCAGCCGGGGCAGTCGTGGGAGATTTTGCTGGAGTCCCGCCATTACCGTTGGTATATCCCTGACTGCAGCCGGCAAGAATTGCCATGATACCGATTACTCCAAGAACTATCCCGGATAACCTGATAACTGATTTTTTCATTTCTCTCTTTTTCTCCTTGTTTATTGTTTAATCCGCTCCGCAATTTGCCCGTCGCGGAGTATCATGATTTCTTTAGCTCGAGCGGCAGCCTCGCGGTTATGGGTAACCATGACGATGCTCCGGCCTTCCTTGTTAAACTGTTCGAATATATCAAGAAGTTCCTTGCCGTTCTTCTGGTCCATATTGCCTGTCGGCTCATCGGCCAGAGTAAGCACGGGGTCGTTAACCAGAGCCCGGGCGATAGCCACTCTCTGCTGCTCGCCACCGCTCAATTGGCTGGGTTTATGATTGGCCCGCTTGCCCAGCCCCATTCGTTCCAGTAATTCCATTGCCTTGTGACGCTTGCTGTTGTTGCCGGAGAAGGTGAGGGGCAGCAGGACGTTCTCCAGCGCGGTCAGGGATCGCAGTAGGTGATATTGCTGGAAAACATAGGAAATCTTGCCTCTGCGGATATCGACCAGTTTGTTTTCGTCGAGATTGTCGATGCGCTCGCCATCGAGGATAACCTTCCCGGAAGAGAGGTTATCAAGACCGCCGATGACATTGAGCAGGGTGGACTTGCCGCTTCCCGATGGGCCCATAATGGCAATGTAGTCTCCGTCATTGACCTGGAACGATACTTGGTTAAGGGCGGTAACTCTTGTGTCCCCGCTACCATAAATCTTGGTGACGCCAATTACTTCTAACATAATACCTCCTATAAAGCTCTGAAAGAGTCAGCCACTTTTACCCGGGTAGCCTGTATTGCCGGATAAAGCGTAGCCAGTAGAGCAATCAACATAGCCACGCCTATCGATAGCGGTAGATATATAGCCACGAATGAGATAGTGCTACCCTCGAAGATGAGCGGTCCGATTGCATAAGCTAATAGCGTTCCGGCGGCGTAGCCCGAGAGGCCACCGAGAATACCCAGCACAATAGCCTCATAGAGGAGAGCTTTGATAATCTGGCTACGGGATGCCCCGACCGCCCTCATAATTCCGATATCCTTGAGGCGTTCGTTTATCGAGGTCAACAGGGTATTGAAAACGCCGAAACCGCCTACTACCAGGCTGACCCCGGCCAGAGCCAGCATAAACTTGTTAATCTTCTCCAGCATGCCCATTTCCGAGTTGGCAATCTGCTTTATGGCGACGGCGCGCACTCCTGAAATGTTCTGGTTGATAGCTTCAGCAATAATCTCGACCGGGCAGCCATTGCACAGAGCACGGACATCGACCGATGAGACCAGCCCTTGCTTGTTATAGGCTGCCTGCAGGGTGGGCAGGGGAACAAAGACCTGGTAGTCATCGCTGGCACCTGTATCGGCGAGAATGCCAGATACAGTTAGAGTTCTGCCGTTAAGCTGAATAGTATCTCCGGGATTCAGTTGAAGCGATGCTGCTGCCATCGACCCGAGCAGGGCCTGGTCACCATTTGTAAGGTACTCGCCTCTGGCAACCTGCCACCAGGTGTTTACTTTGAACTGCTCCTCAGGTTCGATGCCTACGGCAACAAGTGGGGCTCCCTTTATTTCGGCGGTTACGAATAGCTTGGGTGCTACCGTGGCGATGTTGCCCGTCTCCGGAACATCATCGAGGTATTCCCTGATTTTGGCGTCAGTTATCTGCCTCATCAAGGGGACTTTACTTTCGTCGATGTAGTTTTCCCCCAGATTCATCGTGCCGAGGCTCAGGTCGCCCAAACCATTATCGATGGTCTTGACGGCGGGCATCACATTCAGATTGGCGCCGTATTTCTCCAGTTGTGACGTGATGCGTGCCTGGCCGGCGGCGGAAACAGTCAAGATGCTGGTAACCGTCATCGTACCGATAACGACGCCGAGGATGGCGTAAAGAACCCGCCGCTTGCGGCGGAGAATGTCTTTCAGGACTACCTGGTATAATTTCACATTACCTCCTCATGGCAAAAACAAAAGAAATGATGGAAAAAGTGTGCGGAATAATGAGTCATCCGGCGCTAAGGACTCGCAACAAAGAGATTACTAAAGTGGACGGTTGCTGTAATCGATAGAGGCGCGGAGACTTTCCGGAGGGTTAGACTTGAGGAGGTTCTTCGGATTGCAGAGAGTTACGGCAGGGGCAATCAGCCCCTGGGGGGCGCAGGATTGATTGGGACGTATCTTGCTGGCAGGGCGCTTTCTGGTAAGAAGAATCAGGGAGCAGGTTAGCGTTTAACCGGACAGTCTGGACCAGCTTGCTCAGAGTAAGCTGGTCAGGAACGGGAGGCAGATTAGCTGTGTTGGAGTAAGCAAGGGGACAAACCGGAGTGATACAGCAGGGTGGAAGCGGCGCTTTCTCCTGAATGGATGGTAAAGGACAACTATCCGCATCACCCATAGAATGAGCAGTAACGGGAGTTGCCCCGATGAGCAGCACAACCACCATCAAAATCACCAGACAGATAACTCTCGTCAGTTTGGAATTCATACTAAATACATTATACTAAATTGAGGGGTGGGGGGCAAGAGGGGAGGTGACTAAATTGTCCATTTCACTTATGCTCAGCACCTTCTGGCTTGTCATAACTGGTAATAATATGAAAATAGTCCAACAACTCATAATGTTAAGTAGGCGACCGCTGGCTTAGCGATACGTGCCAAGTAATGAAGGGGGGGGCTTTGAAAAGTCCTCCCCCCTTCGTGCAGGGTTATGTTTTCAGGAATTCAGCGCCAGTCCATTTGCCGGCGTTTCCCAATCCTACATCCGCATTGCCATAGGCAGGCTGAATAAGATGATGTTGATGACACCCAGGAAAAGAATCAAGATGCCGTAAGGCAGCAGAGTAGCCCATTTCTTGTCCGGGAAATTGCTTTTGGAGATCCGGTAAGCCGTGTAAAGCGAACCGGCGACACCAAGGGCAATCAGACCATACTGGAGTATCTGAATGGTCATGTCATCAAGTATAGCGGGCGAAACGTTCTCCACCGTCTTGCCGAAAAACGCCGCACCTGTTATTAACAGAGTCCCGCCCTCAGCGAATAGATGGAAGAGGTTATGGGCAATGTGCCCGGCCACATCCAGCGCGATGATGGCGTAACCGAACCTGGTGAAGTTTTCCACCAGCGAGGCACCGTTAGCCTTTTTAGCTATGAAACTGACCATGGTTAGTAAGATAATCGGTATCAAGAGGGCAACGAGGAAAGTTACGGTAAAGGTTACAAAAAAGCTGTCCGTGCCAAGAACTTTTTCCAGCCAACCTAAGATAGACTGCCACACCTCAAGCATTGTGAAGTTCTGAACGAACACAATACCCATAATGACAACGGCGAGGAATGAAGCCGCGAATTGAGGCTTACGGACCGACCATAATTCTTTGGTCACGATGCGTGTCTTCAGAGTGATTGAATCGTTCGGGCAGGTCTTCACACAATAGCCGCACAGGTTACATTGAGCGTTGCTATCCATCGTTCTGGGGAACTCGAACATCGGGCAGCCCGGGACTTCCTCGTTACCCTTATAGCACGCCGAGACCTTGCATTTCGAGCACTTCTCGGGAGTGCCACGTAACGCCAGCATACCCGTCTGGGAATAGTTGCTGGAGAGTCCGCCCAGGAAGCACAGATAGCGGCACCAGCTGCGGCGTTCCCATAAGACAGCTGTCCCCACCACTGCGGTCGTAATCATGAGCATGAGAATTCCGGAACCCCAGGGAGACTCAACCATACCAAAAACGTGGTCGCCCCAGGTAATCATGATAAACATCCCATCGATGACCCAGATTCCGTACTTCCTGAGGAAGATGGGAATGGGACGATTATGCCCTGCGAACTTCTGCACTACGTCATTAAGGGTGCCAAACGGGCAAATCGCGCACCAGAAACGTCCCACCAGCACGAAGATAATGGGGATGAGCGGCCACCACAAAATCCAGGTCAGGGCGGTGCCGAAGTTGCTGTGTGCCAGGGTCGGACCGAATAATAAGACATACATGATGAAAATAAATACCAGAGCGGTGGGCCACTGCAAAATACCGGGAAACCACCTGCTCTTGAAGATTCCGGCAACAAGACGGTTTTTAAGCAGGTTCCCCCCGGAAGCCGGATTCTCTTCTGGTCTGGTTGCCTGTATTACGGGTACTGTCAATTTGCCTCCTCCGGCACGGGTGCATTCACCGATTTTCGTTTTGTTAGTATTCCTCCAACGATAAAGGCGGCGATAAGGACAAAGAACCCCGAAAGAACGTACCAATTAGGTCCGCTTTTCTGGAGGACGATCTCGAACTCAACAGACTTTTCCTGCTGCTGCAGTTTAAATAACGCAGTAATCATCCAGTGACCCGCTTGGCTTAAGTCCACCTCGCCTTTATACTCACCGGTATTTAGTCCGGCCTCAAGCTCGGCCTTCACCGTCTCTATCGGTTTTACCGACGGACTCGAGCTGTTCTGAGCACTACTCATATTCATCCCGCCATTCCCGGCACTATTTGTATCGGTCGGGCTTTCTTCGTATAATTCGGCGATAACAGTTACCATGGCATTTGTAACTGGCTGACCTTGAGGGTCATTGATCCGGATGTTTATCTCATTGTGTCCCATTTGCACATCGCCTTCGACAAAAGTCAGTTTTACTGTGTAACCATCAACCACTTTTTCCTCATGACGAGCCTCGTCAGCATCCGCCAATACCGGGTTCGCGATTGACAAAACTAGAATTAGCGATAGTAATAATATTTTAATTATCGTAAGGTACGATTTTCTCATTTTCTCCTTCAATATAAATCAGTATTATTTCTTTATAAGATATTACGGAAGACCAAATGGCATAGCTTCATGCAGCTTCTCCAGTTTTGTTATGTGAGAGGTACTGCAAGAATTTGGCACTGTGGAATAGCGAACCACCCGCCTACCAACCATGATTCAGACAAAAAGGGCAAACGGTTACTGTAACCAACAAAATGATAGGGTAAGGGGCGGCTATCTGCAGTTAGACTTGAGGAGGTTCTTCGGATTGCAGAGAGTTACGGCAGGGATAATTAGCCCCGGGGGGGTGGGAAATTGATTGGGATGTATATTGTGGGCAGGATGTTTTCTGGTCACAGGAAGATTTGGGGAGCAGGTTGGCGTTTAATCTGACCATCTGGATAAGCTTGCTCAGGGTAAACGGGTCAGGAGCGGGAGGCAGATTAGCTGTAGTGGAGTAAGCAAGGGGACAAACCGGAGAGATACAGCAGAGCGGAAGCGGAGCTTTATCATGACTGGATGGTAACGGACAACTATCCCTCCCATTCATAGAATGAGCAGTAACAGGGGTTGCCCCGGTGAGCAACACCATTACCATCAAAATCACCAGACAGATGACTTTCGCCAGTTTGGAATTCATACTAAATACATTATACCAATTTGGGGGGTGGTGAGCAAGTTGGGGCAAGTATTACCCACCAGCGGTTTGAGGGAAAGCAACTTCAGTATAGAGGAACTCCACCCTCTGCTTGTGCTTCAATTCCTGGGCTGCCAGGTCTTCAAGAACCGTCCTCACCGCTCCACCGGGGTGAATGCCCGCCAGGCTGCGATAAAACTCGTGGGATGCCATTTCGCGGTTGGCAGCGACAAGGAAAACGTCTTTAAGTGCCATGTCAGCAGACATTGCCGGCTGGTCGAGACATTCGGCTATCTTATAATCGACGAGTTCTCCCTGGCTTAGACTTCCCCCGGCTAGCTCACCACGCAGGTATCGTTCCAACAGGTTCTGGTGGCCATGCTCTTCTTTTGCTAACTCTTTCAAGGCGTCTTTGGCGGCTGCCTGTTTTGTTTTCCGGCTGAGGCTTGTATAGAAAAGCCGTGCTTCGACTTCCTTTCCTATTGCCTTTTCCAGAACCTCTTTGACCGTTAGCTGTTTTACCATTAGATTTACCCTCTCATTATTTTCTAACAAGTCAGACGGGTATACCTATAAAGAGAATTCCCAAAATTATGTGTGTAATTACCGATGGCCAGAATACCCGCCAGATATAGCAGTGATATTTATAGAAATGCTGGTATTTCTTATACTTCATCAGCTTGCCGATTATTCGGGCATTGCCAGTGCAGCGGCAGGAAAAAAATAGCATCGTGGCGGTCACTAAATTGATGATGCCCAGAATTGCTATTACCCTGGCGGCGATTAGAGATTGAAATATTTCCATAATCTCCTGTTTTCCTTACAAGTCAACTATTGGGTCGGTGATACTTACTGCTTAAATAGTAGTGACATTACCTGATAGACGATTGCCTGGCAGTCTGCTCGCTTCTTTCTCTCTATTCTACCTATTCTACAATAACTTTACCAACCATTGCAGGGTGAATTCCGCAGGTATATTCGAAAGTGCCCTTTTGATTAAAGGTATAGCTGAAGGTGGCGCCCCGGGATAAGCTGCCACTGTCAAACAGAGTGCCCTGGCTACTTACCGTATGAGGTACTGAGTCTTTATTAGTCCAGGTGACGGTGGTGCCCACGGCGATAGTAATTGTTGCCGGCGAGAAAGCAAGGCCGGATATCTGTATGCCGACGGGAGTCGGCTCTTGTACTCCTGGTGCTGCCGGTGTGGCCGGTACTGCCGGTGCGGCCGGTACTGCCGGTGCTGTTGGTGCCGTCGGTGTGGTTGGTACGACTGGTGTTGTTGGTGATGCTGGTGCCGAGTAACAGGATACTGCTACCAGGGCTAGTGTCATCAAGCAAGCGACCATCAGCCAGATAACCTTCTTTTTCATTCCGCCCTCCTTAGTCTTTCTGACTATTGCATCATATCATATATTAACCAGACAGTCGGGAAACGGGATAAAATTTTAGGGCTATTTACCGGGTTTTTCATCCTCTAGGATAAACCGAATTTATCACGGAGTATTGCCGAGAGTGTCCCCAGATAATTGAATGCCTTCTCTACCAATTGTTCCTCAACCGTTGACTTGGACGTCCCACCGGTTTCCGGAATGGCGGAATCATTACTGGCACCGACTCGTCCGGCATTTTTGAGGCAGCATCTCGCCGGCGCAATTAAGGCTTGTTCGGCAATCTGCCGGGTGGGTAAATCGGTGTTCCGGGAGACGACTTCCCAGTAGCCAGCAAGTAACACGGCGAGCGATTCCGGCGTCTCTTTATTAAGATTTTCTGAGTCGGTGGGCACAATGCCCCAGCAGATAATGCCGCCTTTTTTCAGGAAATCAGCCACAGCGCCGGCATATCCCTTGGGCATCAGACCCATTTGATAAGCATCAAAGGATAGCAGCTCGACGCCCAGTTCCAGAAGATAGGGCAGGTTGACGCTGGCGCAAAGGTGTAAGGCTCTCGGTCCATCAAAACCGCTCAGAAAGTTCCGGTAATCTTGCCGGGCCTGAACATCATTATAGCCGGATAGCCCGCTAAAGACCCAGCCCAACCCCGGTTCATCCAGCCAGACAAAGGCATTCTGGTTCTTCTCTTTAAGTTGCCGGTACTGGTGGTTGACTTTATGCTGTATGAAATCAAAGAGCAGTGACCTGATTCCCTCGTTGTAGATGATGGGTCGGCGGTTTTCATCGGTGACTCTGAAGCCGAAGCTCACCGGTCCGGTTATCTGCCCCCGGATGGCGGGATAGTCCTTGAGGTCTGCCGCCAGGAAGCGGTGATAGGCTGCCGAGTAGCTCCGGCTCAAGGCAAAAGTTTCCGCTTCGGCCATTATCCGGGCATAGTCGCCGAGCTCATTTTCAAATCTGGTATTGTCCAGTCCGATTTTTTTCTGCTCGGGGTCGATAACTATCCCCGGGAAGTTCTGTGATGTCTGGACATACATGTCTTCATAGAAGCTGATATTGGGTAGCTGGGGATAGAAAGGTATGTCCAGGCTGAAGGCTAACTGCAAGGCTCTGGCCACATCGGTGTGGGGCATAATGCCCATAGCTGTGGTCTGGCAACCGGCGGTAAAATGCAACCGCTTGGCTTCTATCTAGAACCTCTTTTCTGACCGGGCAATGAGCTTGACTGTGGTCTCACTTAGCTTCTGGGAGATATATTTCCCTGCGTTCTTGCCTTTCTCTTTTACCCATTTGTTGCTCTCCATTCTGGCGTATCTCTTTCTCTACTTCCATATAGACTCTTCGCGTCTCTTCGGCTGCTTTTTCCCAGGAAAACTCTTTTGCCCGCTCCAGCCCCTTTCTAACCATGTTATTTCTTAACTCGTCATCAGTCAGAACTTGCCTTATCGACCGAGTAAAACCATCAATGTCATAGGGATCAACCTTAATACCTGCCTCCCCTACCACCTCAGGAAGGGAGGTGATGGCAGAGGTTATCACTGGGCAACCACAAGCCATGGCTTCCAGAGCGGGCAGACCGAAACCTTCGTAAAGAGAGGGTAGAAGCAGGACTCGGGCTCCGGAATAGTAAACGGGCAAGTCTGCCTCGGGGACAAACTCGGTGAATAGGACATCACGGTGAAGGTCCAGCGCATCAATAAGTTCCAAGGTCTTTTTTCTGAACTCCGTTTCCCGGCCTCCGGCTAGGCTTACCTTCACCAGTCTAAGGTCACTGAATCTGGGCTCACGCTTCAATCGACTAAAAGCCTTCAGGACTACACTAAGATTCTTCCTCGGGTGTTCTGAGCCAACAAATAGAAGATACGGCTTCTGATATATACGTTCAGGCACTGGGCGGAAAAGGTCGTGGTCAACCCCAGGGTAAACGACACTAATTCGTTCTTTTGGTATGTGCAGGTACTGTATCAAATCGTTTTTAGTGGCTTGCGATACGGCTATTATTCTAATCGCCTTTTTAATGCCCTTATAATCAAGATTAAGGTAGTAACTGTCTCTAAGGTTAGGGGGATGAATAAAAGTCCCGTATCCCCTCAAATCAAAATACCTGATTAGGTCATGGACAGTGATAATGAAGGGTATTTTTAAATGGTTACCATAGCGCCCGAGGTGATGGTTAGGCAAATGGATAATGCTACCCAGTTTGTTTAGCTTCCTGGCAAAGCGCCGGTTAGTCCAGAAGGCGCTCACTGCTTCTAGGGAAAACCAGGAAATGTTACGACTTTTGGCGGACCTCTGATATATGTCCGTTTGGAAGAGTGGGACGATAAGATTCTCGGCTAATTTGCGGGAATAGATGTCCATGGAACCGGTGCCCGTAGTTATGACTAGAATCATTGCTCACCCCCAAATTGATATTCTAAGTCTAACTCTCGCCGCGAAGATTCAGAGCCAATTTTATGGTATCAACATAAGGTTTACTTTGTCAAACGGAATATCAAGACTGACTCGGGCAATAAGCTTGACTGTGGTCTCAGCTATCTTCCTGGAGATAGATTTCCCGGGCTAGAGTCTTGCCGCTTGGCGTGAGAAATACCTTGTTAATGATGTTGATGAGTTTCTTCTCATTCCGAATATCATACTCATCTCTCAGGTTTACCAGCCAGTCGGCATCATAGAGTATTTTGAAGTTCCGGGTGTTTATCTTACCCGGACTGTGGTGGTGAGCGATAATCTGGCAAATTTCCTCGGTTTGCTCTGGCTCAAACCCCAATCGGGTCAGGATTTGACGGGCAATGGGTGGGCCCTCTATCTCCTGATATTTTCCGGCAGCGCTGCCATACTTCTCTTCGGCGGCAGGAATGCCGATATCATGTAACACCGCCGCCCCGATTACTATTATATATTCTCCACCCTCGCTCTTCAATAGTTTCTCGGCATATTCCGTGACACTATGGGCATGCTTGATTCTTTTGCTATCGGTGTTGAAGTAGGCTTCCATGGCTGTTATTAGTGCTGTCTTAGTCGTATCCATTCTTCCTCCTGTTTTCAAAACAGGTAATGAACCATTAAGTCCAGCCGCCCGTGTTTAACCAGGTATAAGCCGGAGAATTTCATAACCTCTCGTATTCTTTCCCGGTAGCCGGGTGCATAACAGTGGGTTTCACATTTCTTGCACATCGGCTTGGGGTCATAAGAGCAAAGAAGTAATTTGGCGATACCATGGTTCAGCAGCTTGCCGCAATCATCGCACAGCGCCAAGTCTTTATCCCCCCAGACCTTGAGCAACCTTTCGTCCTTGATGATAAAGGGATTCCTGGTTGCGGTGCGGTGATTTTCCCGGCAGAAGATAGAGATGAAGTCACCCAGTACTCTGAGATCTTTGCTTTTCTTGTCGTCTAACCTGTCATATATTTTAGGCATAAATCTAGCTGTTACCTTTTCGATTGAAATTACGGGTGGCTCGCCGCCGACCCTCGCCACAGGCGGTCAGGTCTACTAAATATCGTTGAAGCAGCCCAGCTGGCACCTGCTGATTTTGAAGCCCAGGGCGTCGGCGGTCTTGCCCACTTCGAGCCGGCTGGTTTTCAATTCTCCGGCAATCTTAAAAGCGACGGCACAGGGTAGCCTGTCATCGACCAGGGAGTCGGTTAATTTATCCTGCAGCGTCGGGTCCAGGTGTTCAATGCTCAGGTTCTCCTCATGCCCGGTAACCATAAAACAACCTAACTGGCACTCCACGAGCCTTACGCCGAGCGTATCGGCAGTTTCACCAATCTGCTTGGGCGTGACCCGGCACTCCCCGGCTATTTTGAAGGCAGTGGGGCAGGGTAATTGACCATCCACCAGGGAGGCTGTTACCTTCTCTTCCAGTTCAGTACTCATATTCTTTACCCCTCTTTTGATGTTATTTTAGCCTGCCAGCCGGTCTGGCGGTTATTTCTCCTTAGCCTCCGGCCCTTTCTATACTGGCGAAAAGTTTAGCCACTTTATCTATTTGGGCCTGGTCGAGATGCATATCCGCCATCATAAACAGGATATTATCTTCTTTGTCGATATGGTTTCTAAGCAATTCAACGAAATGAGTGCCATCTCTCTGAATCACTCCCCTGGCTTCTGCATTGTCAGAATCCCTTAGATAGTCGGCAATCGCCGGTTGAAGCCGGCTATTTGTCTTTCTCAGGTCTTCATGCTCGATGAACATCATCCCGGTAGGACCGCCCTCTCTGGGTATGACCTTCTCGATTTCAGGGAAGAGAGCTTCTTCCTCTTTGGTAAAGTGAACCCAGAATTCGGTCTTGAAAAAGGCAGCCAGATCCTTCAGTTTCGCCGCGACCTCCCCCTTTTTATCGAGATGATGGGTAATGTCTTCCAGGGCATCCAACTTTTGTAGAACATGTTGATGGTCTTCTTTTAACATTTCTGTCGGCGTTTTGTGGCTAGGCATAATTCTTACCTCCTAATCTCTTGCTTCTTTGGGGAGAACGAGTGCCTGGATTTCTTAGTCTGTTACAGGCTTATTTTTCCCACCCAGCTTCAAAGCTTTTTTAGTTTTACCACCCAATCTTTGGGACCACTTTGCTCGTATTCCCATTCATATTTACCTTTGTACTCTGCCTCAAACTGATAGTGCAATGGCTTGGGGTCGTGGTCATTGATGATTCTTAATGTCTCACCGGCTTTTAATGCCCCCCACATCTCGAATATCTTTTCATGCCTCTCAAAAGGCATTATTTGTCTTAAATCCAGGTCAACCATTTTGTCCTCCTTCAGCAGGTCTGCCGGGGTAAAGCAGCAGTAGCCTATTTTATCACACTCTCTTTTCACTTCCTCCCATTCCGCCGGGCTCAACACCTGAAGAGCAATCTGGTAGAGAATATTATCTTCCTTAAAGATGTGACTTGCCAGTTCTGGGCTTAGATATTCGCCCAACTCAATAACCTTTGTCTTAAATTCTTTGAAGTCATAATCCTGGGAATTGTGGGCGAGTTGATACAAATCGTGTTTTCTTTTCCTGAATTCCACATGGTCCAGCTTCATAATCGCCGGCGGTTCGGCGATATCGTGCTTCTCTAACTTGGGAAACAGAGCCTCCTCTTCACGCTGATGGTGCTTTTCGGCTTCCACCAGATGATGCGAAATATCCTTTAGTTTTTCGCGGTCTGGTCCCATACTTTCGAAGCTGTTGAGATCTTTTAGCCTTTTCACGAGGGCACCTAGCTCATTTAAGTTATCCAGAATAATTTCATGCTCTGCCATAAGGGTGTGTACCGGGTGAGGTGCCGAGACTTCCATTCTCTTGGCGACCAGGCTGTCTCTTAAAACCTCAAGGTGGATATCGCATAAACTTTTCCTGATCTCATCATGCGAAACGCCTTCCCGTATTAATTCTTGTTCCATAATGCCCAGGGTTTTGGCATCGACAGTCTGCAGAAATTCCTTCGTTTTTTCCTTGGCTGCCTCCGATACTTTACCATCCTTTAGTTCCCTGAGCAGTTCCTTGAATTGCTCCTTTTTATCTGGCTGAGGGGAGGTTCTCTTCACATTCAGAATCCATTCCTCCGGGCCTTCTTTCTCATAGCTTACCTCAAAATCACTCTGTGCTTTTAACATATAAACCATAGGTATGGGATTGAACTCGACGACAATTCTTAACATTTCGCCGGCTCCGAGTTTCTCAACACTGGAGAAAATCAGACCTTCCTTTTCAGCATGCCCTAATCCTTTAATATCGATTGTTTTTGTTGCGCTCATTTTGGCTCCTCCTTTTAATACTTCCTTCCTAAGCTTTGGTCAGAATTTCCCCTTCGACTGCTATGGTTACTTCCTTAAAGGGTATATCTTTACCGTTGGCTAGAATTGCCTGCTGAGCCATATGCACTAAGCCGAAACAGCAGGGCACTTCCATATGCACGACGGTCAGGCTTTTGGGTTGTGCAAAGCTGAGAATGGAGGTCAGCTTCTTGAGGTGTGCCTGATAGTCATCCAGTTTGGGACAAGTGATTAACAGGCTGTGGTTTTTCAGGAATTCCTGATGAAAGCCGGCATAGGCGAAAGGCACACAGTCCGCCGCCAGCAGCAGGTCAGTTCCTTGCAGAAAAGGTGCTATCGGAGGCACGAGGGTGAGTTGAATTGGCCACTGAGTGAGCATTGACCGTTGAGGCACTGACGCACCTGGAAAGGCTTCGGTTGTTTCCTGTCTCTCAAACTGGGTAACCCTGGCCGAGGGACAACCGCAGGGTAACTCTTCTCCGGCAGGTTGCTCTGCTTGCAGGTGGAGCTTTACCACTTCCTCATTAAACTCCTGTGCTTCTCTCTCTTCGATGATAATGGCTCCCTGTGGGCATTCTCCGAGGCAGGCGCCCAGACCATCGCAATATATCTCGCTGACGAGTTTTGCCTTGCCATCGATAATTTGCAGGGCGCCCTCGGCGCAACTGGGTACACAGGCACCACAGCCGTTACATTTCTCTTCGTCGATTTTTACGATTTTCCGTAAAGTCTTGGTTGTCATTACCTTCCTCCTTAAATTTTCCTTGATGCTATTAGCCTAAATTCTATTAGCCTTCACCTTTGAGAGCCTTCCATCTCTCTTCTCCCAGGCACTGGCGTGCTGAAGCACACCACTCGATGCAGGAAGGTAACTTCTCCCTATAGACTATCTCACCGCATTTCTGGCACTTTATTCTGGTTTCGTCGGAGAAGATTTCAACCTCAGCGCTACACCTGGGGCATTTGTATAGTTCTACCCGCAGGTTTCTGGTATCCTGTCCGGGGCATTTGCTGGTCATTTCTCTCACCTCCTCAAGTAGTGTGCGATTGGTTTTTTAACTTCTACACTCATACTACACCTTGCCAACAGCGTTGAGTATGATTTGAATCATATTGGGTAGAGATTTTTACTGATGGTTACTTTAGCGGGATAAAGCGGGATATTAGATCGTCTGCCGGGGTTATACTTGTGGCGGGCCTTCACTCAGTAGCCTGAGTTTCTCTGCATCGAGGATAATCACTTTGCCGCGCACCGAACGAATAATCTTCCTCTGCCTTAGCTGGCTCATAA
>Ga0209514_10006302_pt1 | contig 14619 bp, 14 predicted proteins | sample Subgrocontami58m_FD_187452 | JGI IMG/M metagenome (GOLD analysis project Ga0209514, IMG submission 187452) | Subsurface groundwater microbial communities from S. Glens Falls, New York, USA - GMW37 contaminated, 5.8 m (SPAdes) (version 3) | ecosystem: Environmental > Aquatic > Deep subsurface >...
CGTATTTATCGGTGACGTCAAGCCCGTTTCGTGACAACAGGCGGACTTTTCCTTTATTTAATGTGGCGATTATCCGGTACCCATCCAATTTCGGTTCGAAATACCAATCCCGGTCAGAAAAAGGTTTTTCGGCAGAACCGGCTAGCATAGGTTGGATTTTTCGGGGGAGAGGCGAATTTGGGGAGCCTTCGTTCTCTACCGGAATGTCGGATGTGATGTTTGTTGAATTTGCTTCGACCTCGGTCACGTTCCGTCCGGAAGCGACAGATCTGCCGTCATCCAGAACGTCTTTTTTCGAGTCGGCAAATTCATCCTTGTGCTTGAAGAAAAGCCATTTGTTTTCCCCACGCTTCATCCTGACCAGAGACCAGGAGCCCTTCAGTTTATGGCCGCGCAGGATGAATGACAACTTACCCTTTTCGATTCCCTGTCTTACCAACTCCTGGGCTTTGTCCCGGTCGTTAAAATATACGCTGCCCTCGTTATCAGGAGAATAATCACCGTTGTCCCAAACAATAACATGTCCGGCACCGTACTCGCCTTGAGGAATAATACCTTCGAATGACGCGTAATCGATCGGGTGGTCTTCAACCATGACGGCGAGGCGTTTGATATATGGATTGAGAGACGGACCGGCTGGTACCGCCCACGATTTCAATACGCCGTCAAGCTCGAGTCTCAAATCGTAGTGAAGCCTTCGTGCCGCGTGCTTTTGCACGACGAATATAGGAATCCTGTGCCCGGCCGTTCTGATTTTTAATGACGGTTCGGGCGAAACAATGAAATTTCGTTTTTCTTCGTATTTGTTGGGCATGGCTGGAATTATTATAGCTTTCGCAAAGGAGCGAAAGCTATAATGGAAATTGAGGAAAACCAATGGCAAAAGTACTTATCGGGATTTCTTCATGGGCAGGCAGGGGTCTCATCGAGAGTAAATTCTATCCCGATGTGGTAAAAACTCCTGCGGAACGGCTGCACTATTACAGCCGAAAGTTTTCTGTAGCCGAGATTGATTCAAGTTATCATCATTTTCCCATGAATCGGGATTTGGACTATTGGCTGAACAACGTACCCGATGGGTTTGTGTTCGATGTGAAAGCTTTCAGCCTTTTTACGCTGCATCCGACGCCTTTAACGTCTTTACCCAGAGCCATAAGGGAAGAATTCGGGCCTGAGGTACACGCTAAGGGCAATATCTACTGGCATCATCTACCGGAAAAGGCCGGTGACAGCCTCTGGTCGGGTTTTGCCAGGTCGGTAGAAGTAATTCGGGCAGCGGGAAAGTTCGGGGCGGTTATGTTTCAGTTTCCTCCCTGGTTTCATCCCGGGAAAGATAAATTCGACTATCTCTCACGTCAAGCAGATGCTGCCGCAATTTCAGCTTGCCGTAGAATTTCGCTTTGACGCCTGGTTGAACGAAGAGAACGGAGCACACACGATTCGTTTTTTGAGAGAGAGGGAAATTGCTCTGGTGTGTGTCGACGAGCCGCAGGGTTTTCGCTCGAGCATTCCTCCGCTGGTTGGCGTTATTTCCCGCCTTGGTATCGTTAGGTTTCAGGTCGGAATGCCGGGGCATGGGAGCCAAAAACTGCCGGTACGGATGAAAAATTCCGGTATTTATACAAGCGGGACGAATTGGCGGTGGTTACCGAAGATCCGCGAAATGGCTAATGAAGCGGATGAATTGCATGTTATTTTCAAGAACAAACATGCCGACTATCCCGTAAAGAATGCCAGGCAATTCAGCCGCCTGCTAGGCAGTGGTAACGACAGACTGGTTTTGTAGCCGACCTATCTTCTGGCCGTCGCGACCTCTTTGCCGACGGCCGCGATGCTGGCCCGCAGTGCTGCCATCAGGTCGGGTATTTCTTTTACTTGTGGTTCCGGAATTGCTTTGACTTCTGCCCCTTGTATCTTGGCGGCAATGATCTTTTCCAGCGCGATGCGGTAGTTATCCTTGTATTTATCGGGTTGGAAAGTGGTAGTCATGGCGTCGACGAGCGACTGGGCAACTTTAAGCTCCGCTGCGGTTATGTCAACTTTAGGGATTTCGATTTTGGATGGCGATAATACTTCGTCCTGATAATGGACCGTATTCAGTGCGAGTAGGTCATCGAGTGGGCGGAGGCAGACAATATGTTCGCGCCTCTGAAACGATATTTTGGCGATACCGACGCGCCCTGATTTGCGTAATGTCTCTCGTAAAAGGCAGTAAGGTTTTACGGCTAATTCCTCCGGTTCGAGATAATGAGTGCCGTAGAAGTAAGACGGGTCGATCTCCGCTTCCTTTATGAAACCCAGGATGTCAATTAAGTGGGTGGTCCTGACCGGTACTTTTTCGAAGTCGCTGTCTTTTAAAACAGCGTATCGGCCTTTGCTGTATTCGTAAGCCCTCACTGTATCCTTAATACTGAAGTACTCATTGTCTTCGTCGCAATGAAGCACCTGCTTCGGTCTCGTCAGACACTTACTATGCAGCAGATGAAAGCTGATCCCGTGACTGGTGGCAGCAACATACATCGTGACCGGTATGGTCACCATACCGAAGCTGATGGCTCCTTTCCAGAATGCTTTGGCCATTTCCCACCTCCCTGTTTCATTATATGATACGGGAAAGGTTTTCGTGCGAAATGTTATGAAAAATGTATGATTTCTTTCTGCGTTTTTATAACTTCTAAATACAAGGTTCTAAAATCTGTGCTCGAAATATTCGCGGCATGAAATTGGATCGGGTACAGTTTTCACGGTTGGCGGGGTAGGGTTATCAGTGTTATTAGCTGCATGCTCGACGGCGACCACGGAATCCGGAACCATGGTATTAGAGCCTATGGGTTCACCGATTCTTAAAATCGAAACCATTATTGAAAATCTCAATGTGCCTTGGGCTGGGGAACCCTGTCACCAGGATCCAGGCGAATAGAAGAACGGCCGGATACCAGCCAGGATTCAGCCGGATATTGATGGAGAAAAAACGTCCACCCAATTCGTACGGCCCATATCCTAATTATGTATTCAAACCTGAGGAATTGAAATAGGTTAGGTTGATGTCCGAGAAAATGGAGTATATGGAAATTACCACAGCGGTTTACTAGAGTGGTTGTCCACAGGACGGGCAAAACCGATCGTTGTCCTTCACCGGTTTTCCGCAATAGCGGCAGAATTTACTCTTAGCTTGCCCTTTTCGTACTTCGCGCTCTGCCTGGCGTCGTTGTGAGCGCGAAGCTATCCGTTGCGGCTTTGATCTGAATTGCGGCAGGAAGAACAATACTGCACCGAGCACAATAATTGCCCCGATAACGATCAGGATTAGGGTCGTGTTAGACGAAGTTCCGCTGCCTGATGCTCCTGTAGAAGGTCTTGTATCCTTCTTGGTATAAGCGATGTTGTAAAGTAAAGGTTGGTCCGGGGTTACGGTAAGACTATTATAAATATGCGCCTTAAAACCTTCCTGGTCTGACCCGACAGTTCCCTCTGGCGATACTTTAAAGTTTGTTGAGCGTCTGGGTTCCTGGATGATTACTCTCATATTAGAGATAGGATAAACTGTGCGGAAATCGAAGGGAATAAAGCGGTCCAGGGCCCCCTGAATGGGGGCATAATATTCGACAACGAAATAATTTGTCTTAGGAATAAAGCTTATCTCTTTCCACCCCGTTATGTTCGACGTTCCGCTTGTGTTAAGTGAATCTCCAACAGTATACTGGCTTCTGGGCCCGGAGCCGGCAGAATACATTTCTGCGTCGCTCGGTACCAGAAAGGTTATTTTCGATAAGTTGTTAGAGACAATCTCCCCTTCGTACATTACCAGGACGGAAGGATAACCAAACTGAAGCGGATCGTCATATTCCGGGTTAACGCCCAGAACGGTATTTTTTAACGTTATGGATGGCTGGTCTTGAGCTAAAACCTGCGGAATAACAGCCATAAACAAACCGAAAGCGGCTAGAAACGCGAAAAATAGAGTTCGGATTCTACGCGAAAATCTTACGCTGGCGGGTTTTCCAAACATCAACATATTTTACAGCAAAGCAGAGCGCAGATTCAAGTCGCATTCGAGAAACACTAGCCCTTATTGAAGAGGACCTGAACGATATCGCCGTCCTGGACGACGTATTCGCGGCTTTCGACCCGTTTACGGCCGGCCTTGGCGACGGCCGCCTCATTTCCCAGCGAAATAAGGTCGTCGTAAGTAATAGTTTCCATACGGATGAAGCCTTTTTCCAGGTCAGTGTGGATCTTACCTGCGGCTACCGGAGCTTTATCGCCGCGGCGGCATGTCCAGGCGCGTACTTCGTCTTGGCCGACTGTGAAAAATGTGATCAAATCGAGCTTACGGTAGGCGGCATAAACGAGTCTTTCCATCGAAGAGTGTTCCAACCCTAACTCTTTCAGGAATTCTTTTTGCTCTTCAGGTTCGAGATCGGCGATATCGGCCTCATCCTTTCCGCGAACAACTACCATCTCGGTAGGCTCGGAATCGGCCATGAGTTTCAGGGCAGCGACATGAACATTGGCAGCGTCCTCCGGGTTCTTGATATTGGCTACATACAGGACAGGTTTCAATGAGACCAGATTGCAGTCGTAAACGCTGGCTAATTCTGCGGGCGTGAGGTTTAGGCGGCGCGCCGAGATCCCTTCCTTGATGGTGTTGAGCACCTTCTCGCACGCGGCTGCGTCTCGGGCTGCATCTTTGTCTCCCATTCGCAGCTTTTTTGCCAGCCGGTTGACCTTGTTTTCAAGAGTTGCTGCGTCAGCCACCATCAGCTCCAGGTCTACGGTCTCCACATCGCGTTTTGGGTCTATCGTGTCGTATTCGAAAGGGACGTTTCCGTCTTCGAAGCAGCGTACGACGTGTATAAGTGCATCCACGTTCTTAATGTGTCCCAAAAGCCGAAAACCCTTGCCGTCCGGCTGACCATGGGTAGAAAGACCGGGTATATCAACGACTTCGATAGTCGTCGGTACCAGCTTATTTGGGTGATACATCGCTTCCAGCTTGTCCAGTCGGGAATCTGGTACCTTGATGATCATACGGTTCATGTCGGAAGGATTTGCACTAAAAACCCGCGACGAAGTTATTGCTTTGAAGATGACCGTCTTACCGCATGAAGCGATACCGATCAGACCACAACTTAAAGCCATGTTATTTCCTTTGTTTAAAATTACTCGCAGTGGCCGACTTTGTCAGGAGTTGCCGGATTCTAAAACGAAGAAGGTCGACATCTGGCGATTTCGAATGACACTCAATTATATGGTAATGCGGGTAGAGTCACAAGTGTATGTAAGCGGCGACGCGGAAAAGAGTTTTGACATTAGTATCTCGTGAATATAATATTGAGGGGGCAAAGGAGGAAGAGATGCCATCGCTCGACATTGTGAGTAAAGTAGACATGCAAGCGCTGGACAACGCAGTCAATAATACCAAACGGCAAATTGCAACGCGATTCGACTTTAAAAATGTCATTACCGATATAGTTTTCGATAAGAAGAAGAAGACTATCAACATTTCGACCGGGGACGATTGGAAGGCGAAAGAGATCATCAGCATCCTGACCGGACAGTGCGTCCGGCTTCACGTTAATCCAAAGTCTCTCGATGTTAAGCCGATAGAAACGGCTGCGCATGGCACGGTAAAGGCGGATGTCCTGATCAAAGAAGGAATCTCAAAAGAGACCTGCCAGAAAATGGTCAAATTCATCAAAGGCCTCAACATGAAGGTGCAACCGACAATCCAGGAGGAGCAGATTAGAATCACCGGGAAGCAGATCGATGACCTTCGTGAGATAATGCAAAGGCTTACCGAGCAGGATTTCGGCGTTCCTTTACAATTTGTTAACATGAAAAGTTGACCAACCCTTTAAGGATGCAGTCTTTAGTCAAGTTATTCCTGGTTGCCTTGATACTGGCGGTACAAACCGTCGGCTTTGGATGTCGTTCGAAGCCTGACACTGCAAGCGAAAATAAAAGCGTAGCAAGTTCTCCCCCAGCCGAAACTTCAAACCAAAGCGAAACACTTACCCCGGTCCCTTCGGTCCAGGTGTATTCCTACCAGGTTATCAACACATACCCGCATGATACCGGTGCTTTTACCGAAGGGCTGGTTTTCGACGGCGGAACTTTGTATGAAAGCACGGGGTTAAAGGGACAGTCGTCTCTGCGAAAAGTCGACCTGGAAACCGGGAAAGTTTTGCAAATACGTCCCCAATCCGCGGATTATTTCGGCGAGGGTATCTCCGTATTCGGCGATACTATTATTCAATTGACCTGGCAGGAGCACAAAGGTTTTGTTTACGACAAAGGCACTTTTGAGTTGCGCCGTGAATTCGATATCGATACCGAGGGTTGGGGAATTACAACTGACGGCAAGCATTTAATAATGAGCGACGGTACTTCAACGCTGCATATTTTGTCGCCGCAAACATTTGAGAATATCGGCGACATCAGCGTGCAGGACACCGGAGGGCCGGTAAACAATTTGAATGAACTCGAATACGTCGGCGGATTGATATATGCCAACGTTTGGAATACCGAAAATATTGCCATTATCGACCCCGCAAGCGGCCGGGTTAATGGTTGGGTGAATCTGAAGGGTTTATTGCCGGTACAATCCGACGGCAAACCGGCAGACGTCTTGAACGGCGTTGCCTACGATGCCCAAAAAGGACGTCTTTTTGTAACCGGAAAATACTGGCCGTCGCTATTCGAGATCAAACTCATCAGGCAACAATAGCAGCCTCCCGTTACTTTTCATGTGTCGTTGCCCTATAATAGTTTCATGGGTTGCCTGACGCTTTTGCTGCCGATCCTGATCATCTTACCGATTCTTATCTTTCTTATCCTTTTAAACGTAATAGCGGTTTCCTACAACGAACTTGGGTTGTCCCAGGCGTCAGCAACGGTACTCCTGATAGTTACGCTTTTGGGGAGTATGATAAACATACCGATATCCAGGCGTCAGATTGTATACGAGGAGCCGCAGACATTCCTGTCCCGTTTCTTCTTTTATCTGCCGCCCAAAGTTGCCACGCAAACGGTTGCAATAAACGTCGGCGGTGCTCTCATTCCGGCACTATTCGCGATATATTTATTGCCGCGAGCCTCGCTCTGGCAAACACTGGTAGCAACTGCAGTAATAATTGTGGTTAGCCGGTTGCTCTCCTATCCCGTTTCGGGCATGGGGATAGTAATGCCGGCTTTTATTCCGCCGCTCGCCTCTGCCGGATTAGCCTTGCTGCTCGCTCGTACTAATCCGGCCCCGGTGGCTTACATTTCCGGTACTCTGGGGACTCTTATCGGAGCCGATCTGCTTAATTGGAATAGGGTAAAGCGTCTCGGCCCGCATATGATTAGTATAGGCGGGGCTGGTGTTTTCGACGGTGTATTTCTCACCGGAACAATCGCCGTGCTGATAACCGCCTTATAACTGACGGCGTAATGCAGCTTTCGATGTCAGGAATGGGATGTGAAAAACTAGATGAAGAAAAAGATCGCTCTCTGTGGAATACTGCTTTGCTTGCTGGCAGGTTTGACCGGTTCCGGACTAGCCTTGGCCCACCCGAATTCAGCCGGCATTATTATTCGTGAGCAGGCTCAAAATGCGATCTCAGTTCAGATCTCTACGGCTGCTGTTGATTTCCCGTATAAGTTAACTTTCAACCTCGCGGCGAACGGCGACGTCAATATTACCGACATCCGCTTGCGATTCACTATCGACCGTGATTATTTTGCCAGTGTTTTCAGTGAATCCTTCGTTGAATTCACGCCGATTATTTTCCAGGGAGCTCCAGGGACCGCAGTTCAAACCAGTTGGGTTATGGATATGCAGAAGACCGGCGGGCTTCCACCGGGCTCAATGCTAAATTACTGGTGGGTGGTAAAGGATGCAAGCGGGCGCCGTTTTGAAAGTACTCCCCAGAAGGTTGAATTCGCCGATAATCGCTTCCAGTGGAGAAATATCAAGCAGAACAACATCACCCTGTACTGGTACAACGGCAGTGACGCATTCGCCAATCAGCTGATGGTAACGGCACAACAAGCTTTGGTGCGGCTCGAAAGTAATACCGGAGCGAAACTTGTAAGACCTATCAAGATTTACATTTATGCCAATGCACAGGATTTGAAAGGGTCGATGATCTTTCCCGCGGAGTGGACTGGAGGGGTAGCTTTCACGGAATACGCTATTATCGCTATCGGAATCGCTCCGTCAAATCTTGCCTGGGGTGAAAATGCTATCGCTCACGAACTGACTCATCTGGCTGTGCATCAGATGACGTCGAATCCTTATAACGAACTGCCGGTTTGGTTGGATGAAGGCATGGCTGTCTACAACGAAGGGCAGCCTGATCCGGGAATGCTTAGCACTCTAAGTAAAGCTATATCCAGCAAGACGTTGGTTTCAGTTCGCAGTTTAAGCAGCCCATTTTCAGCCTATGGCGACGCAGCCTCGCTCTCTTACGGGGAAAGTTATAGTGTGGTGAATTACCTGATCACAACGTACGGGCAGCAAAAAATGCTCGCCTTGCTGAATACTTTCGAACAGGGCAGCGCTTACGATGATGCCTTTAAAAAGGTTTACGGTTTTGATATGGACCAATTGTATGCGTTATGGAAACAGAAGATAGGTGCCTAATAGCGAGCTATTATAAGGTGAGTGAAAACAGATAATGAAAAAGATGCTGTGGGCCGGACTTCTCGTCATAGTGCTGGCATCAGATCTGCTGGCGGGTTGTGTCCCCCCATCGGTAAAACCTCCAACCGGTACCCCTGCAGCTCCGGCAGTTGCCCCGAAAGGGACACTTAATCTGGCCGGAGATAACCCTGTCACGCTTGATCCTGCTTTGACGGGTGACGCAACTTCTCATGACTATGTTGTGCAAATATTCAGCGGCCTGGTGCGTCTCGACGATAACCTCCAACCCGCGCCAGATATCGCCGCAAGTTGGAATATCAGTCCCGACGGAACAACCTACACTTTCTACCTGCGGAACGACGTGAAATTTCAAGACGGCCGGCTTGTAAAAGCAGACGATTTCAAATACTCCTGGGAAAGGGCATGCGATCCGGGGCTAGGCTCGACAACGGCTCTTACCTATCTGGGCGACATCGTCGGAGTGAAAGAAATGCTGTCGGGAAAGGCCGGTGCAATTAGTGGGGTTAAGGTGGTCGCCAATTTTACCCTTCAAGTGACGATAGATTCCCCGAAATCATATTTTCTTTCGAAAATGACCTACGTTTCGGCTTTTGTTGTCGACAAAAACAACGTACAATCCGGGAAAACCTGGTGGCAAATTCCCAATGGTACCGGCCCGTTCAAGTTAACGCAGTACACCAAACAAAAGCAACTTGTCCTTACAAGGAATGCAAACTATTACGGCGATAAAGCGAAGGTAAATTCGGTTGTGTTCAGCATATTGCAAGGGGTCCCCATGGACCTGTACGAGACCGGCAAAATCGACGTGGTGGGCGTTGCCTTGCCTTACATTGAAAGAGCGTCCGACCAGACGGGACCGTTTGCCGGCCAGTTCATTCAAGGGCCGGAACTTAGTGTTTATTATCTGGGCTTCAATTCAGCTCAGCCGCCGTTCGACGACGTTAACGTCCGTCTAGCTTTTTCATATGCCGTCGACAAGGAAAAATTGATTTCGGTTTCTTTCAAGAACATGGAAACTAACGCCCTCGGCTTTTTGCCGCCGGCAATACCTGGTTTCAACAAAAACCTATCCGGTATCGGTTTTGACGTTAACAAGGCCAAAGAAATGATTGCTAAATCGAAGTACGGCTCCGTGGGCAATTTGCCGCTGATAACGATCACAACTTCCGGGGAAGGGGGTTCGGTTTCCGGTTCACTTGAGGCTATAGCCTACCAATGGAAACAGAATCTGGGTGTGGACGTTAAGATCCGTGCGCTGGAGCCGGATAGATTTACCTACAATCTAAAATCAGAATTGGACCAGATGTTTGATTTCGGATGGATCGCCGACTATCCTCATCCGCAGGATTTTCTCGAGCTCCTTTTCCGGAGCGGCGCCGATTATAATTACGGCGGCTATTCCAATCCGGACGTGGATGCCCTGATAGACAAAGCGGGAAGAACACAAAACTTTAAAGACAGCGCGGTATTATACCAAAAAGCCGAGCAAAAGCTGGTTGACAGTGCAGCGGCACTCCCGCTTTTCTTTACACAAAATATTATGTTGGTGAAGCCTTACGTTCACGGATACAAGCCAAACGCTCTTGGCTTCGTCATGCTTAATAATGTTTCCCTGGACAATCATTGATTCGGTATTCGCCGGACTTAGCGTGACGGCTTGTTCTTTATCGTCCTTATCGCCGAGTCTATGCGTTCGCCGATACCGGTCATGTTGGTGAAACAAAAAGATATCATATCCCGGTTCTTTTGATACCCTTCCTGCGTCAAAACATCGATCGTTTCTTTGAGTAGAGTTTCCGTGGCTTCTTTCAGGTCTTGCAGGGTCTTAACTCTTTGCTCGAGCGGCATCCCCAGGTGAGAATCGGACGCGGTCGATTCGATAAGGCCTCTTGTTTTATCATTCAACTGTTGGACCATTTTGCGGATTTCTGTTTCCCGCTGTTTATTGCTATCCAATTTGGACTCCTTATCTCGATAATCGCGGTGAAGTTAAGGTTCATTATATCATGATGTTCCTATCGGTATTGATGATGGTGCTTCATGTGACCATTCCTCTTTTGGGCCAACATCGATGAAAATAGTTATAAAATCTGGCGTAAAAAACATTACAAAACTATTACAACCAGCATTGCGGTTGAAGAAAGTCGTTTGTGTAGCAAATAGAAGTGGGCGTATAATTATATTTTCAATGCCGAACTAGTCACGAAATGAGCCTGGCCTATCTTTCCCTTAACCGCTATTAGAGGTTACGAATGGAATGCCTCCTTTGAATTTCAAGAACGTGCCCGGTACGCTGACGTAATTGCTGGAGAATAGGTTTGAATAGAGAACGAGCGATGCAATCGAAAATCGGATGGGACCCGATTACCGGGGAAATAAACGACAGTCTGAATGGTGATTTCCTTGAGAGTCTGGGACCGGTCGTCGGTCTTTCCAGGGTCGCTCAGGGGAGAATGTCTCGTGATGCCTACCTGCATACATGGGGTCACAGAGGAGTTTTGGAGATAGAAGCCGCGGCTTCCCGACCTTTTGAAGAAGAGGGTTGGCTGGATCGTGAGTTAAATGTCTTCAAGACGTCAAAAGTCGATGTCGATAAGCTTCTAAGCAAAATGTACTCCGACTATGAAGACGCCTGGAAAAGACTGCAAACGCGGTATCCGAGCCTAGCAAAAGGTTTAAAGCGGCGGCTTGACCAATGTGCAGTCGCTAATCGGGCACGAGAGTCGGTTCGCTCGAAATTTATCCGGTTGGTCTGGGTTATGCGTTCCTGGGCACTCGAATCCGGAGAGCTGGCGGGAATTGGTGATGATGCCTTTTTCCTTACTGTCGAAGAGTTGCTTGAACTTCTCTCCGGGAAGGACGAAAGTACATCTTATATACCAAACCGGAAACGTACTTATGAAAAATACAAAGCCTTACCGCCATATCCACCGTTGATTAGTGGAAAATTCGATACTTTTCAATGGGCCAAAAACTTGGGTCAATGCGGCGTCCGTTCCAATTCGGGCGAAAAATCCGAAAATCTTGAGGCAGTACTTTCTAAAGGTAGTGTCATTACCGGGGTGCTAGGTTCGGCGGGGGAGGCCGTCGGTACCGTCAGGCTTTTAAAAAGCCTGGAAGAAGGCGACCAATTGATAGATGGAGAGATATTGGTCACCTCTGCAACCAATATCGGTTGGACGCTCCTGTTTCCAAGGGTCGCGGCAATCGTGACGGATATCGGTGCTTCTTTGTCTCATGCCGCTATCGTTGCCAGGGAACTTGGCGTTCCGGCAGTAGTGAACTGCGGGGATGCTACCAGACGGCTGCGGACGGGCAATAAAATCAGGGTTGACGGCAGTAAAGGTATCGTTGAAATTCTGGACGACAGATCGCAAAATATCGACCGGGAGCGAGCATGTTGAACAAAGGCGGCAGGCGTATCTTAATAAGCGGCGGCAGCGGGCTTATCGGGAATGCCCTGGCGTCAGATCTTGCCCGCGACGGCAATGAGGTTATTGTTCTTAGCCGGCATCCTGAGAAACTGGCAATTTTGCCTGCGGGAGTGCGCGTAGAAAAATGGGACGCACAGACTGCCGAAGGTTGGTATCGTCTGGCTAACGGAGCCGACGCTATCGTTAATCTTGCCGGTGAGAGTATAGGCTCAGGACGGTGGACCGACGAACGCAAACGCACGATTGTGCGAAGTCGTGTGGAAGCCGGGCGGGCAATTGTTCAGGCGGTTGAAACGTCTTCCAAAAAACCTCGCGTTGTCATCCAGGCTTCGGCGGTTGGATATTACGGTCCAACGGATGACAAACGCATTACCGAAAAGGCTCCACAGGGTCACGATTTTCTCGCCCGGATCGCTTTGGATTGGGAAGCCTCGACCGAACCTGTCGAGCGGTTCGGAGTCAGGCGGGTCGTCATTCGAACCGGCGTAGTATTAAGTAAAAAAGGCGGGGCTTTGCCGAGGATGGTAACACCATTCCGCTTCTTTGCGGGCGGCCGCTTGGGAAATGGCTGCCAGTGGTTACCCTGGATACACATCGCTGACGAAATCGGTGCGATACGTTTTTTGATCGACAACGAAAATGCTAACGGTGCCTTTAATCTGACCGCTCCGTTTCCGGTTATCAATACCGAATTTAGTCGTCTTTTGGGACGGCAGCTAAAGCGACCGTCACATTTTTCCGTTCCGGCTTTTGTGCTGCGCCTGCTATTTGGTGAAATGGCGTCGGTGCTTCTTGCGGGTCAGCAGGCAATACCGGAGCGATTGTTGGAGATGGGGTTTGGTTTTCGTTATTCGGAAGCTCATCAAGCTTTGAAAGACCTCTTGAGTTAACTGCAAAATTCGACACTGTCTTAGATGCCGAAATGTTTTGGAGTTGCCCTGTTGGATCAAAATATTGACTTCGATAATTCCTAATCTGGTTATGGATTACAAAGAAACTGTGTTCTTTCACATTTGTTCAACACACCGAATCCACCTCAACTCCACGTCGGCATTTCTCATCGTGGTCCTGGCTTCGAATATTTTCGAAATCCTTAAATAAAAGACCTATTGCCTTAACGGCTATCGCTGCATTAATAAAGCAAAAAGAAAGAGTGGTCTCAAATGGTCTCCCTTTCTTGACTCATTTCCGCGTTGCAGAAATTTGGGCGTAAACCGGGGGAACTTGTTTTCTGTTTCGACTTGGCTCGACCAAACGCGGACATCAGGGGTTCTCATACGGCCTTTAGATAGTCGATTGCCTCCCGCCTTCCTCAATTATCGCGAGCATGTCGCGCGATTAAGGTCTCTACCCATTCAACTAATTCGTGAGCACTAATGGGTGAGCTCAAATATTCCGGGGCTTCGAGATCCAGTCTTCTTATGCAATTCTTCTCTGATTCCCATAAACCCACAAGGACGGTACGTGTCGGTGCCCAGCGATGCATGCGCAGCGCTATTTTTATGCCGGTCAGTAAAGGCATCATGTCGATAATAGCCACATTTGGGTCTACAGAAGCAACAATATTTTTTAGCCCCCGCCCGACTGATTCGGTAGAGTAGATGCTGTACCCACGGTTACCCAAAATTCCGTACGCGGAGCGCTGGAATTCCGGATTCCTGGTAACCACCAAAATTGTTCCTTTCGAAACTGCGGGTTCCGTGGTCATTGTCATAAGGTAGCTCCTTTTCGAATGGGCTTTTATTACTGTTTTAGTATTATGTTATGGCTTTTAATGGACTAATAGAATTCTTCCACGGGACTATTTCAAGGTCACAAAGGACAATATCTTAAACTATTCTGAAGCAGGAGTAATTGACGAAAATAGTTTAACACCAGGACTGAAGTTTGACCGAGGTATAAACGGACCGATGAGGCGCCCGAAATAACGTTGGGATTGTATTTCGAGAAGGTGATATGGCCCTTTTTCAAGGACAGCGGTTCGGATCAAGCATTGTCGCTACGGAGGTACTATTAAAAACGAAGGATGAATGTGCGCGAAGTCGCTTTTTCGAATTTATGAGAAGTAGGATTCGAAGAAAAACGGCTCCTTCTATTGTTCCTTGGCAAGAACTGCTGCATTAGTTGCCAATTTGATTTGTCTGGCGGATGTCTTTTCCGGCTTGTCTAATAAACCGTAGGCGTTTGCCAGAGCGACCGCTCCTGTCCGGTTTTTAGCTTCGAGTTTTCCCAAAATATTTCGAAAGTGGGCTTTTACAGTAGTCAAACTTATATAACACTGCCCCGCAATTTCCTTGTTGGAACTGCCTAGAGCCGCAAGCTGAAGCACCTCTTTTTCACGCGGAGTAAGAACATATAAATGTTGTTTGTCTTCACTCCTGTCGTTTCTGAATTCCCCAATCAGTTTGCTTGTCAAAGAGGGCGACAGAATGGATTGGCCGCTGGCAGCAGCACGAATGGATCCTGCCAATTCCGCCAAATCGGCTGTCTTCAACAGATAAGAAGAAGCTCCGGCTTTTATGGCTTGAAACAATT
>Ga0209514_10006310_pt1 | contig 14610 bp, 12 predicted proteins | sample Subgrocontami58m_FD_187452 | JGI IMG/M metagenome (GOLD analysis project Ga0209514, IMG submission 187452) | Subsurface groundwater microbial communities from S. Glens Falls, New York, USA - GMW37 contaminated, 5.8 m (SPAdes) (version 3) | ecosystem: Environmental > Aquatic > Deep subsurface >...
GGACCGAAGGCCAGGGGAGGCAGTCCGAGCCTCCGGAGGGCCGGCGGAGACACGAGGGGACACACGCCGCCGCCCCTCCGCGCACGGCGGGGCGAAGACACCATCGGCAGGCGGAATGACGGGCAGAGCCGACTGCCAAGAGCCGAGAAGGCTCCGAGCGTTCAGCGCCGTCGTCGCCGCACCCGATAGGCCGGCCCCGCCTCCTCGACGCGGAAGCCGATCGGCCGCTTTCGGAGCTCTCGGGGAGTCATCAGCGCGCGGATTGCGTCAAAAACTACCCGGAACTGGGCATCGTATTTTTTCTCCAATTCCTCCAGCTTCTGTGCGAGATCTGCGTGAGACGCAAGGAGTCGCCGCAGGCGGACGAAGGTCCGCATGATCTCGACGTTGACCTGAATGGCTTTTGGACTGTTGAGGACACTGGATAGCATCGCAACCCCTTGTTCAGTGAAGGCGTACGGGGTGGCGCGACGCAGCCCACCCCAACTTGAAGTCACAATTTGTGACTTCAAGTTGCTGAACTCCTCACGCGAGAGCTGAAACATGAAATCCTCGGGAAACCGGGACAAGTTGCGCTTGACCGCCTGCACGAGGACCTTTGGTTCGACCCCGTACAGTTCGGCAAGATGCGTGCTGAGCATCACCCGCTGGCCGCGCAGCAGAACAATTCTCGCCTCTATCCTCGTGACGAGATTCGCGGATGCCCTGAACCCCATGGCTCGCAGTCCCCAGAAGGACCAAAGGTGGTGGAGCAATGCACCACGCTGAGACACTTGAGGTCACAAACTGTGACCTCAAGTTCCGAAGCCCAGTCATCAGAGGCCGTAGCCCAGCCGCCTAGGATTCTCGCGGACCGCCTGCTTCAGCCGAATGGATTCATCACAATCCGCGGGGTGGATGCCACCCTCGAAAGAACATTCAGGGAGCCAGGGGGAATCCAGATAGCCCTGCCAGATACAAACCGCCGATCCTCACGCGAGAATCGGCGCTGGTGTGCTACGTGGCCCCCTCCGGATGTTGGCTTTCCGGACTCCCTTTTCATTCGAAGACCGCGGCGGAATCCTCGTGGCTTATATCAAACAAGGCGAGGGAATGCAAGGCCCCGAAGACGGAATGCTCCCAGGAGGAATCTGTCAGAGCTGGCCGAAGAAGGCGAGGGACTCCGCCTTGAGGACGCGCCCCAGGAGCAGGATCGTGCCGGGGACCATGAGGACCAGGGCCTGCGGGAAACGGAGGCCGACCATGGCAGACGGGGCCCCTACCCTTTTATTCCGGTCGAAGCGACGCTCTGGACGTAGTACTTCTGGAGCATGAAGAAGAGGACCACGATGGGAATGGTGGCCAGCATGGATCCGGCCAGAAGCCGCCCCCAGTAGGTGATGAACTCGGTCATGTACTTGGTGAGGGCCACCTGGATGACGGTCAGTTCGAGGGAAGAGGTGGCAACCAGGGGCCAGAAGAAGGCATCCCACTGTCTGAGGAAGAGCAGCAGGCTGGCCGTGATGAGGGCCGGTTTCACGTTCGGCAGCGCAATCCGCCAGTAGAGGTCCCACCACGTGGCCCCGTCCACCCGCCCGGCGTCAAACATATCCTTGGGCAGCTTCGCCATGAACTGGCGGATGAGGAAGATGGAGAAGGCGTCCGGCACCGCCGGGATGATCAGGGCCCGGTAGGTATCCAGCCACCCCATGGAGCGGACCACCAGGTAGAGCGGCAGGACGATGACCTCGAAGGGCACCATGAAGGTGACCAGCACGAGGCCGAAGAGCAGCTTCTGGCCGCGGAAGGTGAACCGCGCGAAGCCGAAGGCGGCCAGGGAGTTCACCAGGAGCCCCAGCACGATCGTGGTGCCGGCCACGTAGAGGCTATTCCCGAAGAAGCGGGCGAAGCGATCCTCGAACAGGATCTCCCGGAAGTTCCGGAAGGTCCCGCCGATCGGCAGGAGGGTCTTCCAGGAGAGGCGTGTCGTGTACCGGAAGATCTCGTCGTCCGGGCGGAGCGACGAGGTGAATGCCCAGACCAGTGGAAGCACCGAGACAATCGTGATCACGAGCAACAGGAGGTACATCAGCGCGCGTCGGACGAAGCGTGCGGAGGCAGTGCGGGTCGGACCGGCCGAAACCCCCATGGCTCAGTACTCGAACTCGACGCGCAAGAAGCGCATCTGGATGCTCACCGCGACGGCGATCACCAGGAGCAGGGCCGTCGAAATCGCCGCCGCGTAGCCGAAGCGGGTGTAGATGAAGGCGTTGCGGTACACCTCGAACATCAGCAACGTGGTGGCCTCGGACGGCCCCCCCTGCGTCATGACGTACACCGGAACGAACAGCAGGAAGTTGATCACCGTGTCCGCCACCACCACAAACACCAGGGTCGGCGAAAGCAGGGGAAGCGTGACCGAGAAGAATCGCCGCCCCGACCCCGCCCCATCCACGATGGCCGCCTCCTGGATGCTCTCGGGGATCTCCTTCAGCCCGGCGAGCAGGATCACCATCCAGTAGCCCACCCCCTTCCAGACGACCATGCCCATCAGCGACGCCATGGCTTGAGACTGGCTGGTCAGGAAGGTCTGGGCGGGCAAGCCCACGGCGATCAGCAGGCCGTTGATGAGCCCGCTATCCGGCGCGTACATCAGCTTCCAGATGATGGACGCCACGACCAGGGAAATGACGGCGGGCATGAAGAACAGGGACCGGAAGACCTGGATCATCCGCCCCTTCCGGTTGACGAGCACCGCCAACCCCAGGGCCAGGACGACCTGTACCGGGGTGACTGCAAGATTGAAAAGGAGGGTGTTGACCGTGGCCTTGAGGATGACCGGATCGCGCACCAGCTCAGCGAAGTTGGCCAGGCCGATGAACTCCTGCGTCCTGGCGATCGGCCGGACCTCGTAAAACGAGAGGCGCAGCCCCTCCATGATGGGGTAGAGCTTGAACAGCCCGAACCCCACCATGGCGGGCGCGATGAAGAGGTACGGGACCACCGACCAGGCGCGACGACGGGTCACGGGCGGGCGCGGCCTACTTGTAGCGGCGCAACTGCGCGTTGATCTTCTCGGCGGCCGTGTTCATCTCCTTGGCCGCATCCGCCCCCTGGCGCACGTTCGCAAAGGCCTGGCGCAGCAGGTCCTCGTACTCGCGGTAGGCCGGCGTGCGCGGCCGGGCGATTGCGGTCTGGACGATCTCCCAGTAGAAGAGCTTGTTCGGCATCACCTCGAAGGTCTCGGGCAACGCCTTGAAGGTGGACTCCCGCACCGGCATATAGTTCATGATCTTGTAGTTCCGCTTGGCCGGCTCCGGATCGGTGTAGGCCTTGAGGAGCGCCACGGCCAAGTCAGGATGCTTCGTGCCCGAGAATACCCCCGCATGCCAGGCCCCGGTCTCCGTCACCGGCTTCTTAAAGTAGGGGTGGGGGACGAGGACCCAGTTCACGTTGGGATATTGGCTCTTGAGGGTGTTGGCCTCGTAGGAAGGCGCCACGTACATGGCGAGCTTGCCGGTGTAGAAGAGGTTCGGGATCTGCTCGCGGGGCGAGATTTTGTGCTTGTTGAAGGTATCGCCGTACCAGCGGGCGGCCTCGATGGCCGCCGGGCTGTTGAGGAAGCCGTCCACCGTGGTCCCGTCGGGGCTGAGGTCGCCGGCTCCGTTGGACAGGATCAGCGGCAGCATCATGTACGGCCGGTCGTACTGCTGGAAGGCGAGGCCCCACACATCGGGGATCTTATTCCCGTTCTTGTCCACCTGGACCTTCTTCGCCAGCTCCACCACCTGGTCCCAGGTCATCCGCTCCTTGGGGTCGGTGCCCGGGAGCTTCAACCCCGCGGCCTTGAAGAGGTCCACGTTGACGAACATGCCGACGCTGGTGGAGCCCATGGGGGCCGAGATCATCTTGCCCTTGTAGGTGGCGAGGTCCCGCTCCACCTTGGTGAAGTCCTGCGCGTTCTCCTTGCTGTAGTACTTGTCGAGCTGGAGCAGGGCGCCCTGGTGCCCATAGGAGGCCACCAGCGGGCTGTCCACGTCGAAGACATCTATGCCACTGCCAGAGGAGAGGGCGATGGCCGCCTTTTGGAAGTATTGGTCGAAGGGAATCTCGGAGAGGACGACCTTCACGCCGGGGTTGGCCTTCTCAAAGTCGGCGATGGCCGCCAGGACGGCCTGGCGGCGAGGCTCTCCGCGGGCCACCGAGAGGAATTGCAGTTCCGTCGCGGCCAAGGCCGGCCCTGGACCAAACGGCAACCTCGATGGCCCCAGCAGGACCCCGCCGCTCAAGAGGGCAAAGCTCAGGACGACTGTGAGGATCGTTCGATGCGACATGTTGTGTCTCCTTTTTCAGGGTGCTGGCGGGCCAGGGCCCCGAGGAACAGTTCCATGAAGCGAGGCGCATCCAGGTCCAGGGCAACCCGCGCGTTCAGCGGACCCGGCGCCGGGATGAGAAATCGAGCTGATTCAGGGTATCCCAGGAGCTGGCCCGCGGTCAATTCCCCGCCAAGCTCGACGGCCACGTGCATGGGGGTGAGTTTCAGGATCGCTGGATCCAAGACATAGGCCAGGGCCAGGGGGTCGTGCAGCCAGAAGCCCGGGAGGCCGCGGATCTCCGTGGCGAAGCGCAGCCAGGGCCGGCTGGTCTTGGCCAGGAAGTCGTGGAGCGGGGTCCCGCCGGTGGCGATCCGCTCCAGGTCGGAGGGGGTCATGAAGGTTCGTGTCGTGACGTCCAGAGGGACCAGGGTCACCGGCGCGCCGGAGGCCAGGACGACGGCGGCCGCCTCGGGGTCATAGCCGATATTGAACTCGACCGCCGGTGTGACCAGGCCCGGGACGCGGATCGCGCCCCCCATGACCACGATCTCCGCAACCGACCTCGCCACGGCGGGATCGAGAAGCAACGCGGCCGCGACATTGGTGCAGGGGCCGATGGCGACGATCGTCACCTCGCCCGGCCGACCCCGGACGGTGTCGGCGATGAACTCGGCGGCGCGCGACGTGGCCGGGGCCAGGGTCGGCGGGTCAAACGGCGGCACGTCCCAGAACCGCTCCACGGCCTGGCGGCGTCGCGCCCCCATCAACTCCCGGATGCGGCTGGGGTCCCGGAGCAGCGGCCGGGTCGCGCCCGGTACGACGGGCACCTCGGTCCGCCTCGCAATCTCCAGCAGGCGGAGGGCGTTCGGCAGGCCCTCCTCATGGACCACATTCCCGGCCACGATAGTAAGCCCCAACAGATCGCAGCCAGGATGCAGCAGTCCCAGGGCGATGGCCAGACCGTCGTCCACGTCGGAACCGGGGCTACCGATGCCGGGGTCGGTGTCCAGGATAATGGACTTCCCTTTTGCTCGTAACGTCATCACGCCCGCACCACGTGAGTCAGCTCGGAAATCGTGAAACGTAAAACGTAAGGAACCATTACGTTTCACGTTTTACGTTTCTTGTTCCCCATACACCTGGACCTTGTCGGCAGGGAGCACCAGTCGAATCGGGCCGGGCCGCCGGAGGTCGGGGCTGTCGGCCATCACCATACCGTCCGCCAGGCGGATGTAATGCCGGTAGTGGGCGCCCAGGAACAGGCTTTCTTCCAGCACCCCGGTCAGGGCCACCGTGCCCCCCCGAGGCGGTGCCGACGGCTCCTCCATCTGAACGTCTGACGCGCGGAAGATGACGGTGACCTTGCCCCGGACGGGGCCCGTGTAGGGGATGGACTGGCCTGCCACGACCAGCTTCCCGTCGGTGACTTCTCCTTCCAGTTGATTGCTGACCCCCAGGAACTCCGCGGCGAAGGCGGTGGTCGGCTTGAGGTAGATCTCCTGGGGTGTGCCCACCTGGACGATCATCCCCTGGTCCATCAAGACCACCGTGTCCGCCAGGGCCAGGGCCTCTTCCTGGTCGTGGGTCACGTAGATGGCGGTGATCCCCACCTGCTTCTGGAGGCGGCGGAGCTCCACGCGGAGGCGCTGGCGCACCTTGGCGTCCAGGTTCGAGAGGGGCTCATCCATGAGCAGCACCTTCGGCTCCACCACCAGGGCGCGTGCCAGCGCTACCCGCTGCTGCTGCCCACCGCTCAGGGCGGAAGGCTTGCGCGACTCCACGTCGGCCAGACTCCCGATCTCGACCAGCTCCAGCACCTTCAGGACCCGGCGGCGGATCTCGGCCGCGGGGACCTTTTGCAGGCGCAGGCCGTAGGCCACGTTCTCGAAGACGGTCATGTGCGGCCACAGGGCGTAGTTCTGGAACACCATGGCGGTCCCACGCCGCTGCGGGGGGAGCCCGGTGACCTCTTCAGCATCGAAGAGGATCCGACCCGCATCCACCTCGATGAAGCCGGCGATGCTCCGCAGCAGGGTGGTCTTGCCGCACCCGCTGGGGCCCAGGATGGCGGTCAGCGCCCCGCTCCGGAAGTTGAGGGAGACCCCCCTCAGGGCCTCGACCCTGCCGTACGTCTTGCGGACGTTCTCAACCCGAACTTCGACCATGCCACCCCTCTGAGAGCCGAGAGCCTAGAGCCGCGAGCCGAGAAACAGCGCGTGAAGGCGGGACTCGACTCTCGGCACTCGGCTCTCGGCTCTTCGAGTCAGATGCGTCCGAACATCGAGAGGTATTCAGACTTCATGTACCGTTCCAACAGGATCAGCAACACGATCCCCGGCACCATGAGCATCAGTGCGCTGATGGAGGCCACCTGCAGCTCGTATCCCACCGAGGTCCGGTACATGTACACCGGCAACGTCAGAATGAAGGGGCTGCCGACCAGCAGGGTCCCGGTGAATTCGTCCAGCGAGTACAGGAACACCAGGAGCGTGCTGGCGATGATGCCCGGTGTGGCCAGCGGCAACGCCACGGAGAAGAAGCTCTTGAGCCGGGAGGCGCCCAGGTTGATGGCCGCCTCCTCCAGCGACTCCGGCACCGACTTGAACACCGCCGTCATGGTCCAGACCGCGAAGACCAGCGCCCCCACCATGTGGATCAGAACGACGCCCCAGAACTTCCCGCCCTGGTTGATGCGATAGAGCAGGGTGGTGGAATTGACGAACACGGGGAGCTGCGGGAACGCCTGGGGCAGCAGGAAGATCATGAGGATCACCGGCTTGAACGGGATCGGGGTGCGCGCCAGCAGGTACGCCAGGGGGACCGTGATCAGAAGCGTCAGGACCGTGACCACCACCGCGATCAGGAAGCCCGATTGGAGCGCCCGCAACATGTCCCCCTGAAGGACCTTGGACCAGTAGAAGAGGCCGACCTGCTGCGGGAACAGATGCGGCCAGTACCACTTCTCGGCAAAGGACCAGATGACCAGGCTGGACAGCGGCCCGAAAATGATCACCGCCGCCAGGACGGTCCCCGCCATTCGGAGCCCCCGCCTGCTCATGGACATCGCAAGAACCCCTGACATGCAACCGCCAATGAACGCAAATGGACGCCAATTATTCTGGGGAACAGAAACCTTCCGGCACATGTTTTGGGTCCGAAACATTCGCGTGTATTTGCGTTCATTTGCGGTTACGTCTCCTTCCGGGTGATCGTCCGGAGGTAGTAGCCGGCCACGCCCATGGCGAGCAGGTACGAGACCACCCCCAGCGCGTTGGCCGTGCCGTAGTCCCCCTGGTAGTTGATCCGGTAGTAGACGTCGATCATCACCATCTGGGGCGGCTCCCCGCTGCCGATCATGAGCGGCACGGAGAAGGAGGCCAGCATGGAAGTGAACATGAACGCGCCGGCCACGGCCAGCGATGCCGCCGACATGGGCAGCAGGATGTCCCGGATCTGACGGAAGGTGGACGCCCCGAAGTTCCGCGCCGCCTCCAGGTAGGTCTCGTCCACCGACCGGTAGGCCCCCAGCACCAGGAGCACGGCCAGGGCCAGGTTCTTCCAGATCAGGGAGACGGCGATGCCCATCCACCCGAAGGCGATGGAGGGGGGATCGTTGAGGTTGATCAGGCCGACCTGGCTGAGGACGGAGTTCAGCGTCCCCTTGGGGGCCAGCAGGACGCGCATGGCGTGCCCGACCACCACGAAGGGGATGAACAACGGGATCTTGAAGAGGAACTCCACCGGCTTGTTGGTGTGAACCCGCAGGTATCCGCAGAGCAGCACCGCGATGGCCAGGACCGCGGCCAGGCTGACGAAGGCGATCCAGAGCGTATAGAGGATATCATACCGGTAGAGCCGCCAGACCAGGAAATAGTTCCGGAGGGTCCACTGGTCCTCGCGCAGGAAGCTCAGGTGCGCCGAGGACAAGAAGGGGATGAAGAACAGCCAGACGACAATGGCCAGGGGCGGGAGCGCGATGATCAGGCTGGCGATCCGGAGCGAGGGTCGCATAGTGAAAGGGCGAGGGATTCTTCACCCCTCGCCCCCTCTCCCGGGTCTCGGTGGTCTCAGTTTTCTTCGTAGGCCGTCAGCAGATTCTTGAAATACTGCTGCTGGGGGAAGACCAGGCCGTACTTCTCCAGCGCATCCGGCGGGACGTCCCCGAACAGCATGGCCTTGGCCTTGGGCGACACCACCGGCAGCACGTGCTTGGCGTCAATCCCGGGGAGCCAGCCCTGCCGCTCCACGATCACCTTGGCCTGCTGCTCGGGCGAGGTGATAAACTCCACGTACTTCTTGGCCATCTCGTAGTTCGCCGCCTTCTTCGTGACCACCAGATACATGGGCTGCCCGGGGAGGCCGGGGGCGATCAGCTTCATCTTTATCTTGGGGTCCATGCGGCCTTCATTCTTCATGTTGATCAGCATGTCCACCCAGACCGGCCCCATGGCGATCTCGCCCCGGTTCAGCTTGTCCAGGGTGTCGTTATTCCCCGTCGTCAAGGTGACCGGCAGGCCCTTCAGCTCCTTGAAGGCCGCGGGCCAGCCGCCCTCCGCCCCCTTGTCGTAGGCCCCCTTCGCGTACTGGTCGTACTTCCCCGTCTTCCAGTAGGCCCAGCCGGTGACAAATCCCTGGCCGCTCATGCCACCCTTGATTCCGTTGTAGCCGAACTTCTTGGGGTTGGCCTTGATCCACGCCACCAGCTCATCGAAGGTGTTGGGCGGGTTCGTGACCATGTCCGGGTGGTACGCCAGGACCACCTGGCTCTGGAACATGGGCATGACGTAGCCTTCCACGTTGAAGCCCAGCGCGTTCCGGCCGTTCGCCGCGGTCATCATCTTGTAGGTGCCGATCTCCGGGGCGTACTTGGCCAGAAGGTCGTTCTGGATCATCTCGGGCATGATGCTCTGGTGGACGATGGCCACGTCGATGTCGTACTTGGCGACGTTGGCATCCTTCTCGCTCTTGAGCTTCTGGAAGATGATCCGGCTGCCCGGGTCGCCCGGCCCGCTGCCGACCGCGTTGATCTCGACGTTCGGAAACATCTGCACGAACGCCGGGCCGAAGACGTTCTTCTGCAGTTCGTGCATGTTGGTGTCGCCGGCTGTGACCACGTTGAGGACGATCTTCTCGCCGGCCAAAGCGGGGATGGCCAACCCCCATGTCAGGATCGCCAGCCCGATTGCCCCCAGCATCATCCATGACTTCACGCGCTTCATCGGTCCTCCCCCTTTTGTGTCCCTGATCTTCGGCATCCGGTCCCGACCCTCGTCTTGCCGGGAAGGGCCCCGGACCCCGCCCGGCGGGGACAGTCGCCGCTGGCTGTGGAGTTCCATCGAATGGCGGGCAAATAAAGGTGCTTTACGGTAAAGGCACCAGGCGGGTGCCCTATTGGAGTGAACTCTATCCCTGCCTCCAGCCGGGTGTCAACAGTTTTCCCCGCATAGTCAAGGCGCCCAAGGTGAAAATCTGGGCAATCGCCAGCCGAGGCGCCTGTCGCGTGGGCACACTTGCCGGGCTCTCCCCTGCCCTCCCCCCCCGAGGTTTCCGTCTAACCCTTCGTTACGCTTACCACGGATGCAGCTTCGAAGCAGGGGGACTAGCGATGGCACAGAAGCTGCTTCCACCCCGTTCGACGGCCGAGGGGTTTGTCCGCATTGATTCCTGCGCCATGTGGTAGGTTTTCCCCTTGGCCTTACGACCCGCGACCTGACGGAGGCCAGACCAAAGCCCGTGTCACACATCGGCGAGCGCCAGCAATCGAATCGCCGGGTCTTGGAACTCACGACCCTGTATGAGATCAGCAAGATCCTGGGGTCGTCACTGGATCTGGAGCAGAGTCTGACCGGCACCCTCCGGATCCTGAACTCCTTCATGGGGATGCGGAAGGGCACCATCCTGCTCTACGATGCGACCACCGGCGAACTCTCCATCCGGCTGGCGCTCGGCATGACCCCGGAAGAGATGGCCCGGGGGAAATACCAGATGGGGGAAGGCATCCTGGGCAAGGTGATGCAGCACGGCCTGCCCATGGTGATCCCCGACATCGGACAGGAGCCTCTGTTCCTGGATCGGACCCGGTCGCGCGGGGACCTCGGCGCGCAGCCCATCGCATTCATCGCCGTGCCCATCAAGGTGGGCGGGGAAACCCTCGGGGTCTTGAGCGTGGATCGCCTCTTCGCGGAGGAGACCTCCTTCGAAGAAGATGTCCGGGTGCTCACCATCGTGGCTTCCCTGATCGGCCAGACGGTGAACCTCCAGCAGCACGTGATCCGCGAGCGGGAAGGGCTCCTGGAGCAGACCCGGAGTTTGCAGCAGGCGCTCCGCACCCGCTACCGGCTGGACAACATCGTCGGGCGCAGCAAACGGATGCGCGAGATCTACGAGGCTGCGGAACAGGTCTCCCAGACCCGGGCCACCGTCCTCCTCCGGGGAGAGAGCGGGACGGGCAAGGAGTTGATCGCCCGCGCCATCCACTTCAACTCTCCGCGCGGCTCGGGCCCGTTCGTGAAGCTCAACTGCGCCGCCCTGCCCCAGAGCCTGCTGGAGAGCGAGCTGTTCGGGCATGAGAAGGGCGCGTTCACCGGGGCGACGGCAGCCAAGAAGGGACGCTTCGAGCTCGCCGACCGGGGCAGCCTGTTCCTGGACGAGATCGGGGACATCCCCATGCCGGTCCAGGTGAAGCTCCTGCGGGTGCTGCAGGAACGCTGCTTCGAGCGGGTCGGCGGGACCAAGACCATCGCCGTGGACGTGCGCATCATCGCCGCGACCCACAAGGACCTGGAGGCGGCCATCGCCCTGGGGGAGTTCCGCGAGGATCTTTACTATCGCCTCAACGTGGTTCCCATCCTGCTCCCCCCGCTCCGTGAGCGGCGAGAGGACATCCCCCTCTTGATCGAGCACTTCCTGGCCAAGTGGAATCGCGAGAACAATCGGCGCGTGCGGATCACCGGACGGGCCCTGCAGGCCATGCTCAACTACGACTGGCCGGGGAACGTCCGGGAGCTGGAGAACTGCATCGAGCGCATGGTGGTCATGAGCCAGCGGCGGCTGGTCCTCCCCGAGGACTTCCCCCTGCCCGTCCAGGCCGCGGAAGACGCGCCCGAGGGGCCGCGGGTGAGGCCGGCGGCAGTCCGCGGGAGCGAGCCCCACGGGCGGTCGCCGAGCCCCGGACTCTCGAGCCTCCGCGATCTGGAGCAGCAGCAGATCATCCGGGCCCTGGCCCGCGCCGACGGCATCCAGGCCAGGGCGGCGGCCCTGCTGGGGATCACACCGCGCCAACTGGGCTATCGGCTGCGCAGGCATCAGATCGTCCGGTCATTCCAGGCCGCCGGAGAGACTGTGGCACGGGGGGCGTAGCCGAAGGCACGATCGCCGGGGCCCCGATCGCGCGAGGCACGATCCATGAAAGAGGATGCCCTTCGCATCCGCACGGGCGAGATCGCCGAGGCGGCGATCTCGCAAGTCGAAACCGACGTATTCGTTCCTTCTGACAAAATTGGTGGAATCCACATGACCCAAATCTGGGAACTCCTGTCCTCCGCATATGCCAGAAACCCCCTACAAGAGTTGCGGTTATCGCTCCTCGCCCCACCTGTGGTGGCCTGCGGCACACCGCTTGCCATTACCGGGATGACAGGGATGCGGCGACGTGGATTGCCGGCGGTCCACCGAGGCCCCGACGGAGAGAGGAACGGTGATGAAGATCGGGCCGAGAGGCAAGCAGACCTCCCCACCTCCCCGGCTCATCCCCGGCCGCCCCATGTGCCGCAGCCTGATGCGCGCTGAGGAACAGTGAGGCCGGAACACCTTTTGCCCAACAGAAGGGAGATGCCATGCCGAAAGATATCTCGGATGCCAAGACGCACCACTCTCGACGGGAATTCCTCAAGGCTTCCGCGCTCGGAATCGCCGGGGCTGGGCTCGCAGGAGGATTGTCGTTCCCGGCAATCCTTCGGGCTCAGGAGAAGGGGCCGATCAAGGTCGGCGTCCTGCATTCACTCAGCGGCACCATGGCCATCAGCGAGGCGCCCATCAAAGAGGTAGTCCTGATGGCCATTGATGAGATCAACGCGGCCGGCGGCGTCCTGGGCCGCAAGGTGGAACCCCTCGTGGAGGACCCGGCCTCCAACTGGGACCTGTTCGCCGAGAAGGCCAAGAAGCTCCTCTTGCAAGATAAAGTGGTCGCGGTCTTCGGGTGCTGGACCTCGGTGAGCCGGAAGTCGGTCCTGCCGGTCTTTGAGAAGAACAATGGCCTGCTCTTCTACCCCGTGCAGTACGAGGGTGAGGAGTGCTCCAAGAACGTGATCTACACTGGGGCCACCATCAACCAGCAGGCCACACCGGGGGTGGACTATCTGATGAGCCCTGAGGGCGGGAGCAAGAAGAAGTTCTATCTGCTGGGCTCGGACTACGTCTACCCGCGGACCACCAACAAGATCCTGCGGCTGTACCTCACCAAGGTGAAGAAGGTGCCCGAGGCGGACATCGCCGAGGAGTACACCCCCTTCCACCATCAGGATTACCAGACCATCGTGGGCAAGATCAAGAGCTTCAGCGCCGCGGGGGATGCGGGCGTGATCAACACCATCAACGGCGACAGCAACGTCCCCTTCTTCAAGGAACTGGCCAACCAGGGCGTGACCGCCGACCGGACCCCCACAATGTCCTACAGCTTTGCCGAGGTGGAGCTCCAGACCCTGGATGTCAAACCGCTGGTGGGGCATCTGGCCTCCTGGAACTACTTCATGTCGCTCAAGACGCCCGAGAACCTGAAGTGGGTCAAGGCGTACAAGGAGTGGGCGAAGAAGCGAGGGATTCCCGATAAGCAGGCCGTTACCGATGACCCCATGATGCACGCGTACCTCCACGTCAAGCTCTGGGCCAAGGCGGTCGCCAAAGCGGAATCCACCGACGTGGATGCCGTGCTAAAGGCCCTAGAGGGGCTCGATATCCCGAGCCCGGTCGGGAAGTATAAGGTGGACGAGAAGAACCACCACACATGGAAGCCGGTGTATATCGGAAAGATTCGCGCGGATGGCCAGTTCGAGGTGGTCTGGAAGACCAAGGGCTGGGTGCGTCCGGAGCCCTGGAGCCCCGTCACCTACGCCAATCGGGCCTGCGACTGGAGCAAGGGCGGAAAAGGCACGTACGACTTGGTTGCCGGAAAGCGCGTGTGGCTCTCGGACAAGCAGTAATCCCGCTCGCCGCGTTCGCCCTGCTGGTTCTGGGAGGGATCACCAGGCCCGGGGTCGCCGCCAGCGCCCCCGGGCCTGCGCTCCCTGACATCGAGTCGGCCGCTAAGACGCTCGCGGTGCCGGCCACGCAGAAGGCGGCGATCCTCGCCTTGCAGGATCTGGGCGACCCGGCAGTGGAGACCCTCCTGAGGGCGCTCAAGGATGGGTCTCTGTACCTGTGGAAGGGGCGGGTCGCCATTCTAGGGGAGGACGGCGCCCTGAAGGACGTTCGAGGCAACCCGATCCTGGATACCCGGGGGCAACCGGTCTCGCCTGAGCAAGGACAAGAGGGGGTCGCCCTGGAGGAGCCGTATTTCGGCCTCGTCCAGCGCGCCCTGGAACGTCTGGCGGTCTTCGGTGCGGATCGGGACGCGCGGAAGTCGGCCGCCTTCAAGCTGGGGAGCTCGCGGGATCCTTCGGCGATCCCGTTGCTGGCGAAGGCCATGGAACGGGAGGGGGACCGCGAGGTGAAGGCCGTCCTCGAGGAGGCACTGGCGAAGCTCCAGCTCACCGCCCCGGACCCATCCACGCGCGCGAGCGCCGCTCAATCTCTGGGCCGGCTAAAGTCCGAGGCAGCCCTCCCGCAACTCCTGGCCATGCTCCAGCAGGAGACCGATGGGAAGGTCAAGCAGGCCCTCAAGGAAGCGATCCAGCGCATCGAATCGTTCCTCTTCTTCCGGAACATCGTGGGCTACCTCTTCAATGGCGTAAGCCTGGGCGCCGTACTGCTGATCATGAGTCTGGGCCTGGCCGTGACCTTCGGACTGATGGGCATCATCAACATGGCGCACGGGGAGATGCTGATGCTCGGCTCCTACACGGCCTACGTGGTGCAGGAGCTCTTCGCTTCCCATTTCGCATCCCACCAGGACTACTACTTCTTCCTGGCCCTCCCGCTCTCATTCGTGGTGGCGGGGCTGGTGGGGCTGGCGCTGGAGGCGGGGATCATCCGATTCTTGTACGGCCGGCCCCTGGAGACGCTCATTGTCACGTGGGGCATCGGGATGATCTTCCAGCAGTCCGCCCGGCTCTACTTTGGAGACCAGACCAGCGTGAACTCGCCCACGTGGTTCAGGGGA
>Ga0209514_10006314_pt1 | contig 14601 bp, 9 predicted proteins | sample Subgrocontami58m_FD_187452 | JGI IMG/M metagenome (GOLD analysis project Ga0209514, IMG submission 187452) | Subsurface groundwater microbial communities from S. Glens Falls, New York, USA - GMW37 contaminated, 5.8 m (SPAdes) (version 3) | ecosystem: Environmental > Aquatic > Deep subsurface >...
TACCGGCCAGGGCACGGCGCTAGGGCCAAGCGTAGCGGGTGTCAGCACCTCACGAACGCAGAGCGTGGTCAGGAGCGGCGCCGGCATCATGCCGGGCTACACCACCACGCAGATCAGCAACGCCGACCTGACCAGCCTGGCCACGTACGTAGCAGGCATGGGCTCGGCAACGCCTACCCCAACGCCCACGCCGGGGCCGGGGCCAACGCCAACTCCAACTCCGACACCCGTTCCCGGACCCACACCTACTCCCACACCCAGCAGTGGCGCCACGGTGTACGCCACCTTCTGCGCCGTCTGTCACGGCGCTACCGGCCAGGGCACGGCCCTGGGACCCAACATCAGGGGGACGAGCACTTCACGAACGCAGAGCGTGGTGCGGAACGGCGCCGGCAGCATGCCCGCCTACAGCACCACACAGATCAGCAACGCTGACCTGACCAGCCTCGCCACCTACGTAGCGGGCCTGGGCTCGGCAACGCCTACTCCAACGCCGACGCCTACCCCAACGCCTGCCCCCACGCCGGGGCCAGGGCCAACGCCAACACCGACTCCGACACCCGTTCCCGGGCCAACGCCAACTCCGACACCTACCTCTGGGGCCACAGTGTACGCCACCTTCTGCGCAGTCTGCCACGGCGCTACCGGCCAGGGTACGGCGCTAGGGCCAAGCGTAGCGGGTGTCAGCACCTCACGAACGCAGAGCGTGGTCAGGAGCGGCGCCGGCATCATGCCGGGCTACACCACCACCCAGATCAGCAACGCCGACCTGACCAGCCTGGCCACATACGTAGCAGGCCTGGGCTCGGCCACGCCCACTCCCACACCCACGCCGGGGCCAGGGCCAACGCCAACTCCGACACCTACCTCTGGGGCCACGGTGTACGCCACCTTCTGCGCAGTCTGCCACGGCGCTACCGGCCAGGGTACGGCCCTGGGACCCAACATCAGGGGCACCAGCACCTCACGAACACAGAGCGTGGTGAGAAGCGGGGAAGAGGACATGCCCGCCTACAGCACGTCGCAGATCAGCAACGCTGACCTGACCCTCCTGGCCACCTATGTGGCAGGCCTGGGCTCGGCAACGCCAACTCCAACGCCTACCCCCACGCCAACGCCAACGCCCGGCGGCAATGGGGCAACGGTGGTGACGCTGCCATCGGTGGCGGACTCCTACGTGAGCCAGTACTCCAGCACCACGAACTACGGGACGAGCTCCAGCATGTACGTCCGTTCCACCACCACGGGCACCCCGGATGCTAACCGACGCCTCCTTGTCCGATTTGACGTCTCGTCCATACCGGCGGGGACGACGATTGTCTCCGCCAAGATACGGCTATGGATGACAGTGGCGCCCTCGTCCTCGCGCAACCATTCCGCCTACCGTGCAGGGGGGTCCTGGACCGAGACCGGCGTCACCTGGAACAACCAGCCGGCGGTGGCGGGCAGCGCGACCACCACCACAGCCACCGGGACCGCTTCCAACGTGTGGCTCGAGTGGACGGTCACTGCGGATGTGCAGGCTTTCGTGAACGGCTCGCAGACGAACAACGGCTGGAGCATAAGCGACACGGTGGAGAGCGCCTCCGGCGACTTCGCGGCGACTTTTGCCAGCCGGGAGGCTACGGGGACGACCAACGACCCGCAACTGGTGGTGACGTATCAGTAGGGGACCAGCTTGGTGGTCGAGTTGACATGTGGCGTCAGGCAGCAATAGCCACAATGGAGTATTGCTTGACCTTTGCCCATGTCCGCGCGCTCCGCCTCTGACCGCTGTACAACATGTCTAGAACGAGTGGAGGCCCCCCATAGGGCCTCCACTCGTTTTCATCTGGCGCTAACCTTGCGCCCCGAGTATCGTTATTAATATGCGGAATACTCAAAAGGAGGCAAGACACATGACACCGTCACGGCTGCTGGTAGTCCTCTCTCTTATAGCAGTCCTGGCCCTGGGTGGGATCACAACCGCCCTGGCCTCTCCCCCAGCACAACTGCCGCCCGGGGAGCATAGGGGCATGTTTGGCACGGTGACCGCTCTGGGCGCCGACTCCATCACGCTGGACACCGCTCAGGGGCCAGCCACCGTGAAGGTGGACCAGAATAGCAAGCTCCGCCTGCCCGGCAAGGACACGGCTACTCTGGCCGATGTGAAAGTCGGCGACCGCCTGGCAGTCCTGGCCACCAAGCAAGGCGCCGTGCTCACGGCCCTGGTGATAATGGTGGTGCCCGGCCAACCCCAGAACCAGCACAAGACCGGCGTGATCACCGACATCAAGGGCATATCCATTACCATCACTGACAAGGACGGCAACAGCCTCACTCTCGATGTGCCCGGCGATGCCGCCGGATTAGCCCTGGGCAAGCTCATCACCGGGGTGGTACGGAACGACCCCAAGACAGGCAAGCCCATTGCCCGAGAGCTGCACGAGGTAGGCAAGGTAATAGAGCGCCTCACCGATAACGTCCGCAAGGCCGAGAAAGAGGATGGCCAGCGCGGAAAGGACAAGGAGCAGGACCTCCAGCGTCTACGCAAGCTCCTCGACGACAACATGACCCGCGAGCAGAGCATCTTGCGCGAGGTCATGGAGAGGGTGCCCGACCAGGCCAAGTCCCACATCAAGGACGCCATGGAGCACGCCCGCAAAGCCCATGAGGAAGCCCTCAAGGGCATGGGGATGAAGGGCGTAAACATGGAGGTCATCGGCAGGGTCGCCGCCGTTGACGCCACCGCCAAGACGGTGACCGTCCAGCCTCGCCGGGGTGAGGCAATGGTCCTCAAGGCGACGGCCGACAGCCGCATCCACAAGGACGCCAACGAGCACGCCACCCTGGCGGACCTCAAGGTGGGTGACACCGTGCTGGCGGTGAAGTTCAACGCCGAGACCAAGGAGATCGTGAGCCTGGTGGCCAAGACCCCCAAGACGGACGAGGCCCAGGGCATCATCTCAGCGGTGAACGCGGCCCAGGGCACCATCTCGGTCCTCACCCCAGACAGGCGCGAGCCACTGATGCTAACCGTCAACGCCAGCACCCAGGTGCTGCTGGACGGCGCCCCGGCTGGGTTAGGCTCCCTCCTCGTGGGCCACATACTGGACAAGGCCGAGTTCACCGAAGGCACCCTGGTGGCGACGCAGCTAGTCGTCCTGTCCCGGGCCAAGGCCGTGGGACACGCGGTGAGCTTCGCGGGCAACATTGACAGCTTCACCAGCACACAGGTAGTGGTGTCTGGCCAAAGCGTGGCCACTAACGCTCAGACCCAGCTCAAGGGACAGCCGCAGGTCGGGGCCGCTGCCCGCGTCGAGGCCATCGTTCAGGCCGACGGGAGCCTACTCGCCCTTGAGGTCAACGTCTCCCAACGCAGAGGCCCGCCCGAGGGGGAGAGGCAACGCACCCAGTTCAGCGGCACCATCGAGAGCTTTACCACCACCCAGATCATGGTCTCGGGCAAGAAGGTAGTAGTCAACGACCAGACCGAGGTCAATGGCACCCTGGCCGTCGGCGCCACTGCCCAGGTTGAGGGCGCGCTCCAGGCCGATGGCAGCGTCCTCGCCAAGGAGGTGGACGTGCGCCAGCCCAGGAGCGAAGAGAAGCGCACGGAGTTCATCGGCGTTATCGAGAGCTTCAGCACCACCCAGATAATGGTCTCCGGGCAGAAGGTGGTGGTCAATGACCAGACCGAGATCAAGGGCACCCTGGCCGTCGGCGCCACCGCCCGCGTAGAGGGCACCCCCCAGGCCGATGGGAGCACTCTGGCCCGCAAGGTGGACATCCGGGCCAAGGAGCAGGCCAAGATTGAGTTCACCGGCGCCATCGAAAGCCTGACGGCCAACCAATGGATAGTGGCGAGCAAGAAGGTCACCATTGACACCCAGACCAAGATCGAGGTGAAGGGCATTCTCCAGGTGGGAGCCATGGCCAAGGTGGAGGGCATCCTACAGGCTGACGGCAGTGTGCTGGCCCGCACCATCGAAGTAAGGACCACCCGGCCCGAGGCGACGCCAGCATCCAAGGGCAGGCCCAATGTGCCACCGATGGCCACCCCCACCGCCACTTCAACTCCCGTACCTAGTGCAACTGCGACTTCAACACCAACTCCTACTCCGAGTCCGTAACAACCACTATCGAGCCAGGTAGAGGCCCCCAGGTGGGGGCCTCTCTTTTTCCCCCTGCCGTTGACCCTCCTTGGCACAGCCCTACATCATCCAGCAGTCCCACCGGACCACACACTCCACTCTCACCCAATCCATCCTTTCTTTGAGAAGCGCCGAACGTTATTAGTCTTTGGAACACAATCAAGGGGGGTTAGACATGAACATACGCAAGGCATTGGTAGTCCTCATCTTAGGTGGCACGCTGGCATGGGCCGGCTTGAACGCCGCTTCCGCCGCACCCTGGAGGCCGGCGGCCTCTGAGGGGCGCGGGCAGCCCACGGCAGCCAGGGAGCACGGCCCAGACGAGGACAAAGGCAAAGAGCATCAGGCCAAGCAACCCCCGGCCAACCGCGGCAATGAGAAAGCTGCCTCTGCCCAGGGGAGTGCTTCCACTGAGAAACACCGTGGTGAAGCCGATGACCGCCGCTCCATCATGGGCCTGATCCACGGCAAGGACCAGGAGCACCGCGGGCGAGGCAATAGCGGCAAAGGCGCCGCCCGCAACAACGAGGACGACGAAGAAGAAGACGGCGGTGACGACGAGGAGACCGGGGAGATAGAGTTCGCCGGAGTCATCGAGAGCTTGACAGCCACTGAGGCGACAGTCTCGGGCATGGTAGTGGTCATGACTACCCAGACCGAGGTGGAGGGCACACTGAGCGTCGGCGCCAGGGTCAAGGTGGAGGGGACGCTGCAGAATGACGGCAGCGTCTTGGCCGAGGAGATCGAGGTCCAGCGGCCCCGGGCGACGCCCATCCCACTGCCGCCACCCTCGGGCACACCCACCCCTGGCCAGTCTCTCTACGATGCCCAGTGCGCTAGCTGCCACGGCGCCGGCGGCATTGGGGGCAGTGGCCCGGCCCTGAACACCAGCGAGTTCGCTCGGCAGTTCCGCAGCGACGCCCAGATTGTAAAGGTGGTCCGCCGCGGCGATGACGACATGCCCGCCTTCAGCCAGAGCGTCCTGTCAGATGCCGACCTGGCGGCCATTGTTGGCTACATCCGCTTGCTGAGAAACCCACAGCCTACCCCAACACCGACGGCCGTGCCCACGGCTACACCCGTGCCCGCCACGCCCACCCCGACCCCCTCGCCTACACCTACGCCTGTACCTCCGACGCCGACCCCGGCGCCAGCCACTCCGACCCCCATTGCACCCACGCCCACACCATGACCCGTTACCCACCCCACCGAGGCCCCCAGGCACCGGGGGCCTCGGCCTTTCCATCCGTCCACCTCAGGACCAGAATCTCCTGATTGTTCCACACCCATCTCCCACCCCCTTCACCGGACAACCAGCCGCACCTGCCGTAGACTCTAACGCTGAATGCCTGGTGAATGTGAACGCTATAGCAAAGCACCCGAGCGGGTCACGCATACTGCCCCTCATCGAGGGTTGCTCGGAAGTGCCCCACGGCGTCTGAGGCAATCTACCGCCAAGAGCACAGGGCGACGAGTGGTGGCGCGCATGCCCTGCGGCACATATGGGAACCGGCAACTTGCCAAGCCTGGTACTTTTGACACAGTAGCAAGATACCAGTCCCCTTGTGACCACAGGACGAAGCTAATGACATATGGCCCAACTAGAGTGTAACAAAAGGTTGGCGCAGCGTTCCGGAGGCGCCTGTGTCAGACATCGAGCCAACTCAAACTTCAGCGGAGGTAGCACACATGAGGAGTACCCCCAACAGACGGTCAACTGCCCGTAGTCAGAGCACTAGCTCTACAAGAGGAGGGAATAGTATCGTGAGAAACCCTAAGTTGCTCCTGGTCCTTGTGCTCATCGCTATCTTAGCCCTGGATGCCCCGGCCACGGCCATCGCCTCATCCACCGGGAGGTTGTCACCCGAAGCCGGGCTGTCTGCTGCCGGCCCCCAGACGAAGGACGCGCCCACAGCGGGGGGCTACGGGGAAGAAGCGGATGACGAAGAAGGTGATGACGCAGAGGTGGAGTTCACGGGCATCATCGAGCGCATGTCACGTTACCGGTTAGTCGTCTCGGGCAAGACCGTGGCCTGGAACAAGGACACCGAGATTGAGGGAAGGCTGCGCGTGGGCGCTGTGGTGAGGGTCGAAGGCACTCTGAGGTCCGATGGCAGCGTGCTGGCCGAGGAGATAGAAGTGATGCGCCTGTCCAGGCCGCGGCCCACGCCAACACCGGGACTACCGACGCCCACCCCTAGGCCAGTACCGGCTACGCCTACGCCGGTCCCGACCACACCTACCCCCATCCCACCGACTTCGACCCCTATTCCGTCTACCTCCACGCCGGTGCCACCGACAGCTACTCCCGTACCGCCGACACCCACGCCTACACCGGTGCCACCGACACCAACGCCAGTACCGCCGACACCAACGCCTACGCCAAGGCCGCCCACGCCTACGCCTACACCGGTGCCACCTACGGCCACACCAGTACCGCCGACACCGACACCTACGCCAAGGCCGCCTACGCCTACACCGGTGCCACCTACGGCCACACCAGTACCGCCGACACCGACACCTACGCCAAGGCCACCCACGCCTACGCCTACACCGGTGCCACCGACACCCACGCCAGCACCGCCGACAGCGACACCGACACCGATGCCCGGCCAAGCGGTCTATGTGACCTATTGCCAGGTGTGCCACGGTGTGGCTGGGGCGGGCGGGATTGGACCGCGCCTCCGCGGTTCGCTCTCCACCTCTAGCATCACCTCTTGGACACGGAACGGCGGTGGAGGCATGCCTGCCTACAGCACGGCCCAGATCTCCAATGCTCAGCTCACCGACATGATCGCCTACATCCACACGTTCCCATAACCCAATCCGAGCGGGAAAACCGGCTATCCTCGCAGAGGCCCCCTTATGGGGGCCTCTGCCTTTGTTACCCAGGCGATGGTCCCAGGTTTCCCCTGGTGGCGGTACGCCCGTATAATGGGGGAAGATGCGACTTCAAGGACGTCCCGTACTCCGCGTGGTCGGTCTTCTTGGCCGGTACAAGCTCCAGGTGGGCATCACCTTCTTCTGCGTCCTGGCAGGGACCCTGCTATCCCTGGCAGTCCCTCGCTTCATCGGCCAAGCGGTAGACCTGGTGTTGCGAAAAGGGGAGACCCACGTCCTGTTTGTGCTGGCCGGAGCAGTCGTCGTGGTCAGCGTGCTGCGCGGCCTGTTCAACTATGGGCAGACCTACCTCTCCGAGTGGGTCTCCCAACGGGTGGCCTACGACCTGCGCAACTCTCTGTATGACCACATCCAGCGCCTGAGCTTCTCGTTCCACGACCAATCCCAGACGGGCCAGCTCATGTCCCGCGCCACCGCCGATGTCGAGGGCATCCGCATGTTCCTGGCCTTCGGTTTCTTGAGGGGGTCTTCCCTGGTGGTGCTCATCCTCGGTATAGGCGGCCTTCTGCTTGCCTTGGACTGGCGACTTGCCCTGCTAAGCTACGTGGTGATAGTGCCCATTGCGTACCTGGCCGTCCGCTCCAGCCGCAGGTTGCGCTTCCTGTGGTGGAACGTACAGGAGGGGCTGGGCCGCCTGGGCATCGTTCTCCAGGAGAACCTGGCCGGAATGAGGGTGGTCAAGTCCTTCGCCGGACAGGACGCTGAGTCGGCCAAGTTCAGCGCCCGTAGCCGCGAAGTATACGACACCAGCATGGAGGCCAACTGGCTGTATGCCGTGTACAGCCCGCTCATGGCGGCCCTGGTCATGCTGGCCATTGCCACTCTGATATGGTCTGGTGGTCAGGCAGTCGTCGCGGGGAGGCTAACGCCTGGCGGTCTCACCCAGTTCGTGCTTTACCTCTTGTTGTTGCCCATGCCGGTGCGCATGCTGGGATGGATGGTCTCCCTGGCATCTCGGGCGTCATCCTCTGGCCAGCGCGTTTTCGAGGTCCTGGACGCCGAGGCTGCCGTAGTGGAGCACCCCGGTGCCACCGAGATGCCCAGAGCACCGGGGATGGTCACATTCGAGAACGTCTCATTCGGCTACCGCTCTCAGTCGCCGGTGCTGCGAGAGGTGAGCTTTCAGGCCCATCCCGGCGAGATCATCGCCCTGGTGGGCACTTCAGGCAGCGGCAAGACCACCGTAGCCCACCTGCTCCCCAGGTTCTATGACGCCTCCAGCGGACGGATCACGATAGACGGCCACGACATCCGCGATGTCACCCTGGCCTCGCTGCGGCGCAACATCGGCATCGTCCAGCAGGAGGTCTTCCTGTTCTCAGCCTCCATACGGGACAACATCGCCTACGGGGCACCCCACGCTTCCGAGGAAGCCATCGGGACTGCCGCCCGGGCCGCTCGCCTGCACGACTTCATCGCCAGTTTGCCAGAGGGCTACAACACCTGGGTAGGGGAGCGGGGCATCACCCTCTCGGGGGGCCAAAGGCAGCGAGTGGCCATTGCCCGCACCATATTGCTGGACCCCCCTATCCTCATCCTGGATGATGCCACCTCCAGTGTGGACACCGAGACTGAGGAGCTTATCTACCATGCGCTCCAGGACCTGATGCGTGGCCGTACAACCTTCATCATTGCCCAGCGCCCGCGCACCCTGGAGTACGCCCACCGAATCCTGGTGCTGGACGAAGGCCGCATCGCCGAGCAGGGCACGCACCAGGAGCTGTTGGCCAGGGACGGCCTGTACCGCCGCATCTACTACAGCGCCATGGAGGTCCAGGGTGTCCAAGTTCGCTAAGTACCAGTATCCAGGCCATCCGGCTATGCGCCGCATGCTGGTCGAAGGGCGCCGCCAGGCCCTGGAGAAGTCCCTGGGGCTGCTGGAAATCCGGTTGGACCGCTCCCAGGACGTGGCGGAGCGCCAGCGCCTCACCGAGAAGATCGGCGAGGTCAAGGCGCAGATTGCCCGGCTACGCCGCCTCCCTAAGTCGGGCGGGGATGACTAGCATGCACATCGGCGTCCACTACCATAGCCACGGCGGCGGCCGGCTGGGCAGCGGCGCTGACGAAGAAGAGAAGGTCTTTGGCCACGTCTATGACCACCAGGTGGTGTCCCGTTTGGCGGGATATTTCTGGGACTACAAGCTCCTGACCCTCATGGCCGGACTGTCCATGCTGGCCTACACCCTGGCCGGCGTGGCCACTCCCTGGCTGGTCAAGGTGGCCATAGACCAGTACATCATCCCGGCCAACCTTTCGGGCCTGGCGTGGGTGGTCGTGGTCTTTGTCGCTGTCGCGGCTGTCGGGGCCATCGGCCAGTACGGCTATCTGTGGCTCACCGCTAGGATCGGCCAGGAGATACTGTTCCGCTTGCGCGTCCAGATGTTCCAGCACCTTCAGCGCCTCCCCCTTTCTTTCTTCGACAGGAACGAAGCCGGGCGCGTGATGTCGCGGGTGCAGAACGACGTAAGCCAGCTCCAGGAGCTCCTGAGCGGGGGCATGCTGACCGTCCTCAGCGACCTGCTCAGCCTGGTGGGCATCGTGGTCGCCCTGTTCACCATGGACATCCCGCTGGCGGCCCTGGCGTTAAGCGTGATACCCATTCTGGTGCTGGTCATGTTCGTGTGGCAGAAGCGTGCTCGGGAGGCGTTCCTGAGGGTGCGCCGAGCCATCGCCGTGGTCAATGCCGGGCTTCAAGAGAACATCTCAGGGGTGCGGGTGGTGCAGAGCCTGCGCCGGGAGGCAGTGAACCTGGAGCGCTTCGAGCAGGCCAACGAAAGCCACCTGGAGGCCAACCTCGAGGCGGGACGCCTCTCGGCGGCCCTGTCGCCTGCCACGGAGGTGCTGGGTGCCGCAGCCCTGGCCCTGGTCATCGTTTTCGGAGGGCTACAGGTCCAGGGAGGCGCCATGCCGGTGGGATCGCTGGTAGCCTTTGTCCTCTATGTCCAGCGGTTCTTCGAGCCCATACGCTCCCTCACCATGCAGTACAGCATGTTCCAGCGGGCCATGGCCGCCGGCGTGCGGGTGTTCGAGCTGCTGGATACGCCGCCGGAGGCGCCCGAGCCTCATGAGGGAGTAGACCTCCCCCGGGTGCGAGGCGAGGCGGAGTTCCGGGGCGTGACCTTCGGCTATGGCCCGCAGGCGCCGGTGCTTCACAACATCATCCTGAAGGTGCCGCCGGGCCATACCGTGGCTCTCGTCGGTCCCACCGGCGCGGGCAAGAGCACCCTGGCCGCACTACTGCTGCGCTTCTACCAGCCCCAGCAGGGGTCCATCCTGGTGGATGGAATTGACATACGGCGGGTCACTGCCCGCTCCCTGGCCCGCAACATCGCCTTTGTACCACAGGACCCCTTCCTGTTCTCGGGGACTATCACCGATAACCTGCGCTACGGCCGTCCGGAGGCATCCCCTGCCCAGGTGGAAGCTGCTGCCCGTGCCGTGGGCGCCCACGACTTCATCCTGAAGCTGGAAAAGGGGTATGACTCCCCGGTAGGCGAGCGCGGTGTGAACCTGAGCCTGGGGCAGAGGCAGCTCCTGTGCCTGGCCCGGGCGCTGCTCACCGATGCGCCCATACTTGTTCTGGATGAAGCCACCGCCAGCGTGGACCCCGCAACCGAGGCCCGTATGCAGCAGGCGTTGCACCGCCTCATGGCCGACCGCACCACCATTGTGATCGCCCACCGCCTGTCAACGGTGGAGCGAGCGCACCACATTGTGGTGCTGGACCAGGGGCATATCGTGGAGCAGGGGACTCATGCCCAGCTCCTGGAGCAGGGCGGCCTCTATGCCCGCCTGCACCGGCAGACGCACGCCAAGGCGGCACTGGCAGAGACAAAGGCCCTCTAGCTGGAACGACCGGCCATCACCTTGAGATCGGTCCTTTCGCCTGCCGGGAACGAGTGGGGGGTAGATCAGCCTTGTACCCTAGTTAACAATGTTCTTAACCTTTCTCTTACCGCCAGGCCCCCACAGCCGGAGGGAGCTTCCCTATACTAGACGACAATTCACCGGCGGCCTAGAATAGATATTGCACAGCCGAAACGCCGGGAAGGTTGGGTGTCGGGTGCTGGACTTAATTGGAGGAGGCAGGCGATGGCGGCAGTGTCAGCGGCGGTTATGGCGGGAGGTCGCGGGGAGCGGCTGGGTGTCCTCGGTCAGGGGCGGGCTAAATCTGTTCTACCCTTTGCCGGCGACAATAGGCTCATTGATTTCGTCCTAAGCAACTGTATTCAGTCCGGCGTCTCCAACATCGCCATCCTCGTACAGCATGAGGCTGCCTCTATTGCCAGCTACCTCAACCAGGGGTTCCGCCGCGTCCACAGTTGGTCCGGGGAGCTACGCCTGTGCCGGGGCGCCCCAGGTGGGCCTCGCGAGTACCTGGGTACTGCCCATGCCGTGTATATGAACCTGCCTACCCTCCTGGAGAGAGACCCGGAGGCGGTGCTGGTGCTGGCCAGCGACCACGTGTACACCATGGACTACCGGCAGATGATAGCCTATCACCGAGACCACCAGGCTGACGTCACTGTGGGCGTGGTCGAGGTCCTGGCTAGCGAAGCGAGCCGGTTCGGCATGGTCACCACCAACCAGGAGGGGCGGGTGCTGCGTTTCGTTGAGAAGCCGCGCACTCCCCTGGGCAACCTCGCCTCCATGAGCGTCTACGTGTTCAACCCCAACATCCTGGCTGAGCGGCTGGCCTACGACGTGTGGGACCCAGCGTCGGACCACGATTTCGGTCGCTCCATCCTTCCCCGCATGGTGCAGACCCATCGGGTCTACGCCTTCCCCTTCCAGGGCTACTGGCGAGATGTGGGCACCATCCATGCCTACTGGCAGGCCCATATGGACATGCTCCAGGGGCTGCTTCAGCTCCCCAAGGGGTCGGCCGGTCCTGTTCCCTTCGGGACGGCCACCCAGCGCAGCCTGGTCTACCCCGGCTGCGTGGTGGAAGGCATGGTACAGAGCTCAGTGCTGTTTCCGGGCGTGCGGGTGGACAGAGATGCCCTGGTCAGGGACTCCGTAGTGCTGTCCGGCGCACGCATCGAGGCGGGGAGCGTAGTCGCCCGGGCCATCGTGGACGAGGGCGCCTGCATAGGCCCTTCTTGCTACATCGGGTACGGCCTGAGCACCGAAAGCCCCACCACGGGCGAGGAGATTACCGTCATCGGGCGTCAGGCCGTCATCCCCCAGGGTGCGACTATCGGCCAAGGCTCGGTGGTGCACCCCGAGGTCTCCCCAGACGATTTTGCATCGCTAGTCGTGCGCCGGGGGGGCGAGATAGCGGCCCGGCACGAGCGGGAGCTTGCGGCGCAGGCCGCCTCTTAGCGCTGAGGGCCCTCATCTCGCCGCCTAGTCCGGTCTCGCCAACGGCTTGTGTCGCCGGTCCTCAGGTGTAGTGCTCACCAAAGTCCACGCCTACGGGCCACAACAGGGCACTACGCCAAAGCCCGAGCGACGCGTTCTCCCTGCCCGTGGGTGGGCGCACAGCCGGCGATACATATCCTCACACCCCTGCGCACCTTGTGGTAAACTGGACTCAGTTGAGGCTGGCCCACAGGCCGTCGTTCAAGGAGCGCGGACTCCATCGAGCCGTCTAGTTCTCGTGCACCTATCGAACACCCCGTTTCCGCCGGGGGAGTGGTCTACCATTGGGCTGACCACGAGCTCCAGGTAGTTATCTGCTGGAACAAGGAGAGGGATACGTGGGGGCTGCCCAAGGGCACACCTAACCCCGGGGAGACCATTGAGACGTGCGCCCTACGCGAGGTGCGGGAAGAGACCGGGCTGGACACTAACATCACCGGCAAGGTGGGCACCATCCGCTACTGGTTTTCGGCCCGAGGCGTCCGCTACCATAAGACAGTGCACCATTTCCTCATGGAGCCAGTGGGGGGTTCCCTGGACCAGCACGACCCCGAGTTCGATCTGGTGAAATGGGCGCCTGCCACAGAGGCCCAGCGAACGCTGACGTACAAGAACGAGGCGGACATGGTGGCGCAGGCAGTGCGCATTCTCTCTGGAGAGGCCCCCCAGCCACCCACCTCAGCCACAAGGCAACAACGATGAAGATAACCGGCGCCACGGTCGTGCTGCGGGAGAAGCGCCTGGAGGATGCCTTCCGAGACTACCAGTGGCGGACCGACGAGGAGCTCGCCAGACTAGATGCCTCCGCCCCACTGGCCATGACCTTCGCTGACTACCGCGCCTTCTATTCCGAGGACATGCACTTCCCGGACCCCCTGCGCAGGCGCTTCGCCATCGAAACCTTAGACGGGAACCACATTGGCAATTGCACCTACTACGACATTGACGAGGAACGCGGCCAGTGCCAGATAGGCATAATGATCGGCGACAAGGCCTACTGGAGCCAGGGCTACGGTACTGACGCTATGACCACGCTGGTGGACTACATCTTCCGCACCACCAAGTTCGGGCGAGTATACCTGGAAACGCTGGAATGGAATGTGCGCGCCCAGCGTAGCTTCCAGAAGGTGGGCTTCATGCAGTGCGGACGGGAGCACCACCCACCACATACTTTCCTGGTGATGGAGGTCCTTCGCCCCCAATGGGAGAAGAGGTTAGCCACCCCTGCGTCGGCGGAGGCCGCGCCGGCCCACAGCGCTCCCAGCCGAGGTGTCCGTCAGTGAACCTCCAGCAAAGGGTCACCCAACAGCCCGGCACCTCGCGTCGCTGGCTGCGCCGGTCGGGGGTGGTGCTTGTGGAACGGATAGCGCGTTTCCCCCTGTTCTACAAGGTGCTCATCGCCAACACCCTGCTCGTCATCGTAGGGGTAGTTGTGGGGAGCTTCCTCACCGCTGACCACGTGGCGAACTCGCCCGATCACCGGATCCACTGGGAGTTCATGGTGTGGTTCGGGTCTCTGGCGGTGACGGTATCCCTCATCCTGAACTACGTGCTCCTGCGAGCGGCCCTACAGCCGGTGGGCGCCCTGAGCCGTTTGGCCGAAGCATTGCACCGGGGACACTTGGAAACACGAGCCACGCGTCCCTTCTTCACCGACCCCGACGTGGACCACCTGATCATGGCTGTGAACGAGGTGCTGGACGAGTTGAGCCGCTACCGCGAGCAGCTCCGCCACCTGTCCAGCCGCGTCACCGCCCAATTGGAGACCGAGCGCAAGAACCTGGCCCGAGAGCTCCACGACGAGACCGCCCAAGCCTTGGCCACGCTGCTCGTGATGCAGCGCATGGTAGCTCGCGAGGCTACCACTGACCGCCAGCGGCAGGCCCTCCAGGAGCTGCGCGAGCTAACGTCGCTCACCCTGGAAGGCGTGCGCCGCATGAGCGTAGGACTGCGCCCTTCCATCCTCGACGAGACCGGCCTGGCAGGCGCCCTGCACTGGTACGTCGAGGAGTTCTGCGGCGACACGCTGCCGCCCGTCAAGATGGACCTGGACGAGACACTGGGCAGGCTCGCGCCCGACACGGAGCTGGCTATCTACCGCATCACCCAGGAGGCCCTGAGCAATATCATGCGACACGCCTCGGCCTCCGCCGTCACCCTCACCATGAGGCAGGACGGCGAATGGGGCGCCTTGCTCGTCGCC
>Ga0209514_10006316_pt1 | contig 14598 bp, 16 predicted proteins | sample Subgrocontami58m_FD_187452 | JGI IMG/M metagenome (GOLD analysis project Ga0209514, IMG submission 187452) | Subsurface groundwater microbial communities from S. Glens Falls, New York, USA - GMW37 contaminated, 5.8 m (SPAdes) (version 3) | ecosystem: Environmental > Aquatic > Deep subsurface >...
GCCCGTTCCTTGAGGTCGCAGATCTCATCGAGTCTGAGGACTCTTCAGAGTCTGAACGACCTGAAAGGGTTCTCGAAAGGACGGGCGGCGGCCTTCGAGAACCTCTCGCCTCAGCGAGTCGGTCGCCAGAGGCGCCTCTGTCGACCGTCGGAGACAGGCAACGCTCGCCAGAGGCGACTCTGTCGTCCGCCGTTGTACAGTATCCCAAGACCTATTTTCGTAGCAAGGACTATTCCAACGTTCTTCGAGGCCGCCACACTATCTCCTTCTGCTCTCTCTTGACTGCTGACGGTACAATAATGTGGTTTGCCCCATGAGTTTCCGTAAGAAGACATGCCAGTCCTGGCGATGCGAAAAATTGACTCTTGCGACGTTAAGGAGCGTACTGTAGCCCTCACAGTAAAGCCTTGGCCTGTTCACGAAGCCCGCGCCGATCAAGGGGCCGAGGGGCGGCTCCCGGAGCTTGATGTGGTGCGGGTGCTGGCATTGGGCGGCGTGGTGGCCGTGCATGTGCTGGCATGGGCCGGCCGCGACGTCCCGCCTGCCATGCGCTGGTACATAGAGCTCGACCTGCTGGCGCGTCTGCTTGTCCCTTCCTTCATTCTCCTCACCGGCGTCGTCCTCGGCCAATCGGCAGAGCGCACGCGCCGCGCTCCCGGTGAGTTTCTGCGCAAGCGGCTGCTCCGGATCGCGTTGCCGTGGTTGGTCTGGACAGGGGTCTGGATGACGGTTTGGGAGTTTCTTGCCCCGGTTCTATCCGGCAGGGAGATTGCCTCTCCGCCGGAGCTATTGGAAGCGGTCGCGTCGGGGCCGGGCTACCTCTACTTCCTGCTCTTGATATTGCAGTGCTCCATCATTTTTCCGCTGTTTCCCACGGGGCGGCGCGCCCGGTTCGTGGTGGCGGGGGCCGCGATACTGCTTCAGTTTGGCCTTTCCTTGGCCCGCCTTGCGCTGAATGACCTGCCGGATCCGCTGCACTGGCTGCTGGTGGTCCATGCCTACGAGATAGGAGCCTTCTGGGTCGGCTATTTTGCGCTGGGCGTGTTTCTGGGTAGCGATGCTGTGCGCCTGCTGCGCCCGACGAGATGGCGGGTCACGGCGGCAGTTGCGGTGGCGGCGGTTTCCACTGGACTCCTGATGGCGTCTTCCTACGCGGAATGGTGGAACTACGACCGGCTCTCCGGCGCAAACATGTATCTGCACCCGCTGTTCCTGCCCGGCGCGTCGGCCATCTTTGTGCTGCTCTATTGGGGCGCTGGAGCCGCTATACGCCTGGTTCCCAGGCTGGCCGAGTGGGCTGTCACCTGGGCTGCTATGAGCTTTGGCGTCTATCTGGTGCACCAGTATCCCCTGGAGATAATCGGCCCCAGCATGCAGCCGCGTGAAGCGCTGCTGCGCGTCTCTGATCCGCTGCCGGCGTCGCTGCCGGACCTGGCGGTGCTCTACCTGGTCACCTGCGCGATGGCTGCGGCCATGGTTGCGCTCCTGCGGCGGCACCCCTGGGGCCTTTTGGCGCTGGGAGAGAACCGTGAGCCGCGAGTGTCAGACGACGCCGTACAGGAGTAGCTACAGGACTGCGCCGACGTGTGATGAACAGTGGTAGCTGCACACGCGGAAAGGTTCTAAACCTCCCCCGGTTCCACCGCGGTGGCGGACGTGATGGAGCGGCGTCTCGGGAGTCGCTCTATGTGTCCTGGCTATTGCTACTTTTTCTGGCCGCTGATTGTGACCGATGCGGCGCCGAGTTCCAGGCTGTCTATCGATACCGGAATAGGATACCGCGACAAATCAAGGTAGTCGTTTACAGCCTTCAGGATTTGGTCACGCAATACCCCTGGAACCGGGACTTGTCCCAAGCTGACATCCTTTACTTGCGCCCAGGGAACCCCGTCCTTGGCGCCCACCAGCGCAGAGACGCGTACCGGCAGCGTCAGTGGTAGCCCTCTCGTGACTCCTGTGACAACCACGCTTTCACCGTCAATACTAACCTGCGCCTGGGTGAAGGGCACACCTGGATTGGCAGCCAAATATTGCCCTGCCAGGGTGGTGAGTTCACCCGAAGAGAGGGTCAACGTATATGGCTCACCAGAGTGAGCCTGGGATATCTGAGCCTGGGGGGTTTCCACCTGCGAAGACGCCTTAGGTGCTGGGAGGTCAGCCGGACTTGGGGGCTGGGTTCTCGGGTACAGGAAGAACAAAGCGACCAGACCGAGGGTCCCGACCATGAGCACAGTGAAAACTTTCACCATCGGCGATTTCACCAAAACCAATCTTCGGCGTTCTGGGTCGGTCGCGCCGTCACGTTCCCAACACAAGCAATGCGACACCGTGTCTCATAAGCAACGTTGCTCTAATTCTAGCACTGACTGCGATCCTGTTGCGGTGATCTACCCTGACATAGGAACCACACCCTGGCCTCATAGCGGCCGGTTCATGGTTGTCAGGCCTGTAGTGTCTTGCATAGTATCACACGTGGATGAACCACCAAGGCGCGCCGTTGCCCTGGACGAGCAACTGCAAGTATCCTTGGAATGATCGCCAAGCGGCGGCACGGCAGCGCCGGTTCTACGCTCTGTACATAAGGAGTTCCCTGATGCGAGTGGCCTTCCTCGATCCCCTTGAAACGCGGCTCCATGACTTTCCCGCCCAGTACTTGCCCTCGCCCGACTTTGATGTGCTGGTTACCGATACTCCGGGCAAGCTTCCGAATGGCTGGGAAACCGCCGAAGCCGCAATCTGGTGGAACACGCCCGTGGACCAAGCCTTCATTGAAGCCATGCCCAACCTCCGTTTCCTGCAGCGCGTGGGGTGGTTTCGGTCCCGTGGCGATGCCGCCTATGCGTTGGAGCGTGGTATCCCTGTCGCAGTGACGCCCTTCGGCGTAGCCGACCGGGTGGCACAGCACGCGTTTACCCTTACCCTGATGCTGCTGCGCCAGATGCATGTCGCAATTGAAGCCATCCTGGAAGGCATGAACCCGTCCCGATTGCCCGAGGCCGCGGCCGACACAGGCACGTCGACAGTCAACTGGGCCGCGATCTCCAACATCGCCAGTTTGAACGACAAGACCGTGGGCATCCTGGGCTTCGGGGAGATCGGCGCGGCCTTCGCGCGGTTGCTCCCGGCCTTCTCTTGCCGGACCCTCGCGTATCGCCGTCGGCCCCTGACCCGTGAGCAGGAGGCCTTTTATCAGGTTACCTCAACGTCCCTGGACGACTTGCTTCGAGAATCGGACGTGGTGGTGAGTTTCGTGCCGTCCACCCCTGAGTCCCGACATATGATGGGAGCGCGGGAGTTGAGCCTCATGAAGTCCAGCGCATACTTTGTCAACTGCGGCCGCGGGGCGACGGTCGACGAGCAAGCCCTCATCCGCGCCCTGCGGGAGAAGCGGATTGCTGGAGCGGGGCTAGACGTATTCTCTGTGGAGCCGCTCCCGATGACCAGCGCACTGCGGGGACTCCGCAACGTCGTGATCACGCCGCATTCCGCGGGCGGCATCGGTGGTTGGACGGATACCTTCAGCCGCATCCGCACCAACCTGGACCACGTCCAAGCTGGCCTGCCCGTTACCATCGCCATGAAGCCGGGCGACTACCAGCCAGGTTAAAGCCTCCGTCACACCGTACAAGACGTCGCCGTGCGGCGACTGCTACATCCGCGTTCCTGTCACCGGGAGGAGGCTCCGACCCTCTAATCTCCCAGCAAAGAGCTGCCCATTGAGCGACGCACAAGGGTAGACTTGCGTGCGAGCCTCGGAAGTCTTACTAGCAGGCTGTTGAAAAACTCGAATTTGGGCCTATTGGGGGGTTCCGTCAGGCACGAAAGTCGACCTCACTTGGCACCTGGAAGGGCTATTTCAACAGCCTGCTAGGGTCACCTGCAAAACCACCCACGAACCGAAGGGGCGAAATTGAAACCCGCCCCCCGGCGTCGTGGCTGCTAGGTGTTCCCGGCTCTAGCCCGTGCAGCGATTTGCCTGTTCTCGCTCAGGATCCCTCAGCGCAGTCTGGGAAGCTGCTACGGCAGTTCACCTATGATCTGCCGGAACTCATTTTCGGTGAAGGCTTTAAGCGTCAGACTCCGTATGTTTCCCTGACCTCCGAGCGCAAGGAGAAAGCGCGCCGCCGTTTCATCGTCCGGAAACTCCGTCAACGTCGCAAGGTCGTATTGCCCCATGGTCATGTAGAAGAAGACGATCCTTCCGCCGGCGTCCTTAGCTGCTTGCTTTGCGGCATCCAGCCGCTGTGGACTCTCCTTGACCCCCTTGACCCCTTGGTCTGTCCAGTTTATGAGCGATAGATAACTTGGCATACCTGACCTGCTTTCTTAATTCACGCGCCTGGTGCGGTAACTCTTTTGCGGACGCCGGAGTACTTTATCTGCATGTTCTCTTGGCATACCTCCCCCAACTCCCTGAGAAAACGGTAGGACAATCCTATTACTATTAGATGACGCGGTAAAGGGCGAAGGGTTCAGGTGGCTGCGATTCGCGGCAAGAGGTCTCTGAAATTCTGCGCCAGTCACCCCCGTGGCGAGCAGCGGGGAGGTGCGTCCTGGCGATCGAAAAGCGGAGGAAAGGCTGCGGGACAGTGGCTGGAAAGGCATGAGCCGAGCGAAACCCTAACGAGAAAAGAAGCGAAAACAACGGAAGGTCAGGCTACTTCGCCCGCTTCCCTTCTTAGTCAGCTCTCTCCCATCTGGGACTGACGGCTCACACCGATCCTCTGAAATTCCGGCTGGGCGCATTGCCACGTCGTCAGGCCAGTTGGTACACTGACGCGACCATATGCAGAGCCTGTAGCGCTCTCGGAATCGAGGAGTAGGCATGATCTACGAAATCCGCACGTATTCGATGAAACCGGGCACCGTGGGGGTGTTTGAGCAGCGCTTTGCCGACGGGCTGCCTTCCCGAGAGAAGTACTCCAAACTGGCGGCTTTCTGGCACACCGATGTTGGGCCCCTCAATCAGGTCATTCATGTGTGGCCCTATGAGGACATGAAGCACCGGGAAGAAGTACGGGTCGCAGCCGCCCGGGACACTGGCGGCAAGTGGCCCCCCAAGTCCGACGACGCCGTCGTTTCCATGGACGTCCAGATCCTGCTGGCCGCGCCTTTCATGCGCCCCCTCACCGGCGAGGCGCAGGAGCTGGGGAGCATCTACGAGATGCGGATTTACACGTACCAGCAGGGCTGCATCCCCAAAGTGCTGGCAACCTGGAAGGACCGTGTGCCGCACCGCGAAGTGCTATCGCCGCTGGTAGCCTGCTGGTACAGCGATCTGGGCACCCTCAACCAGTTCTACCACGTGTGGCCCTATAAGGATGCCCACGAGCGCACGCGCATCCGCGCAGAAGCCACAAGAGACCCCAAGTACCAGTGGCCGCCGCCCACCGCTGAATGGCTGCTGACCCAGGAGAACAAGCTGCTGATCCCCGCGGCCTTCTCCCCACTGCGCTAGGGTGTCACTGCTCGCACTGTGGGGTTCGTACCAGAGCCAAGCCTGTGCAGCATCGCGATAACACCGCCAAGGGGACTGCGGTCAAGCTGCGCCCGGAGTTCACTCTTCAGAAATCCGCGCCGCAGCGCCTCACAGCACGTTGAAAACCCGGGAATAGGGCGCGGATTATACGTAAAGAAGCGCTTCTGGCCGTCACACGTGGCGTCCCGAATATTTGGAACATTGGGGGGAGTAATCTGGTCGGGGCGACTGGATTCGAACCAGCGATACCCACCCTCGCCTACCTTCAGGCGTCGTGGTTTATGGCCTCGAAGTGTGGCTGCATAGATTGGGTGTCGTCGTATGACGCACCAGAATTCTCTCTTCTCGGACGACACTCGATTCCTTGCCCTGCTCTGGAAAGAAGACGAAGTGCGCGAGGTTCGCATCCTCAAGCACAACCAGTACGGCCACACCGCTTCCGGCTATTTCTCGTCCCCTGATCATCTCGCCGCTGCCGTCACCCAGTGGGATGGCAGGGCAAATATCTATGTCACCCTGAATCCGGTCAACCCTGCCCTCCTCGCTCGCGCCAAAAACCGCATCGTTGAGCGCGCTGAGCACACTACTGCCGACACCGACATCCTCTCCTACCACTGGCTCTTCCTCGATATCGATCCCGTCCGACCTTCCGGCATCAGCAGCACCGATGCCGAGACTGCCTGGGCCAAAGACGTCCTGGATGCTGTTGTTTCCTATCTTTCCGAGCTGGGCTGGCCGGCACCGCTAACTGCTCTTTCCGGCAATGGGTATTACGCTCTCTTTGCGATTGATCTATCCAACACCTCTGCCAGCACCGAGCTGGTCAAGCTCGTGCTCGCGAGGCTTGCTGAGCGGTTTAGTACCACGCAAGCCCATCTCTGGACCCGACGGTGTACAACCCTGCCCGCATAGCTGGCCTCATTGGCACCCTCAAGGTCAAAGGGGACGCTACTCCCGACCGTCCCCATCGTCGCTCCTCTCTGCTTCAGGTACCGAACGAGTTCGTCCCCGTGACCGCAGCCCAGCTTGCGCTCCTCGCGGGTAACAAACCAGAGGAGCTTCGCCATCAGGATCAGGGTCGCGAACACCAGCCAGCGACGTTGTTGGTCCAGTTCCTGCAGGAGCGAGGAATTACCTTCAGGGCGCAACAGCCTGATGCCAACGGGATCACGTGGTACCACCTCCAGCAGTGCCCCTTTCACGACGATGGGAGGCCCTTTGAATGCGGTGTGGGTCAGAAACTGCCGGACGGGCCCTATGCTGGCCACTGCTTCCATCCTGAAGGACAGGGCAAAGGTTGGCAGGAGTTTAGCACCGCACTTGGGCTTAGAGGTTCCGCGGCCCCCAAGGTCACGCAAAACGAAGATGACCTCGGGCTGACGCGCCGGCTCGCGGACGCCATCATGGCTGAGGACGCCTTCGCCACCGACCCAGGGCTTCGGTTGTACGTGTTCCGCGACGGGCTGCTATCGCCCTGACGGGGAGCGGCACGTCGCCCGACGGGTGAAGGCCCTCTGTGCCGATTGGAGGCTCTCCAAGCAGTGGTCGACGCACCGAGTGGCTGAGGTGGCCGCTTACATCGCCACCGACGCACCGGCCATCTGGCCCGTCCCTCCTTCGGACTGCATCAACGTGACGAATGGGCTGCTGACGTTGGACCCGCCTACCTTGGCCCCACACCGCCCCGACTTCTTGTCGTCGGTCCAACTCCCGCTCATTTACGAAAAGGGCGCGGTGTGTCCTGCCTGGGAACGGCAGATCCAGGAGATGATGCCCGAGGACACGCAAGACCTCGTCTGGGAACTCCTGGCTTGGCTCCTCTCGCCTGAACTGAGCATCCAGAAGGCCGTCCTCCTCCTGGGCGAAGGCAACAACGGCAAGAGCCGACTGCTACGAGCTATCAGCGCGTTCCTTGGCGAACCCAATGTCACCGCGGTTTCACTCCAGCGCCTGGAAAGCGACCGCTTCTCGGCGGCACGGCTCGTAGGGAAGCTTGCTGATATCTCGCCCGACCTCCCCAGCGAGCACCTGATCGGGACATCGACGTTCAAGGCGATCACGGGCCATGATCGGATGCAGGCAGAGTACAAGTACAAGGAGGCCTTCGACTTCCTTCCCTACTGCAAGCTCCTCTTCTCCGCTAACCGACCTCCGCAGAGCAACGATGCGACCTATGCCTTCTTCCGGCGGTGGGTGGTCGTCCCCTTCGAGCAGAACTTCGAGGGCCGCGCCTTGGCGTCCCACATCATCGACGCCCGTCTGAGCAACCCTCAGGAGTTATCTGGCGCGCTTAACAAAGCACTAGCGGCGCTCCCCGGCCTGCGGCGGCGAGGGGACTTCACGGAGAGCCCGTCGATGCGTGCCGCGTGGACGGAATTCCGCCAGACGACTGACCCCTTCGCGGTCTGGCTCGACCGAGCCACCATCGCCAAACCGGATGCCTTGGTGGTCAAAGACACGCTGTTCAAAGCGTTCAGGGTGGCCTGCATCCAGGGCGGGCTTACCCCCCCGAGCGAGAAGAGCTTTGGGGCAGATCTCCGACGGCTGCGACCGGCAATCAAAGAGGGGCGTCGGACGGTCGGTGGTCAATATGTCTGGTGTTGGCTCGGGATCGGGTTGTCCTCAGACCCTGCCGTAGGCGTCACTCGTGTCCACAATGTCAACCATGTCAAGGATGCCGCGATCTGTAATGAGGAAGCAGAAGAGGAGGAAGGGGTGAGAGGAGAAAGAGGGATAGGGCCAATGGTTGACATTGTGGACATCCATGACAGCGAGAAGCACTGCCGCACGTGCGGTATGAAGCTCAGCGTGGTCGCGGAAGGCGATCTCTGCGGCAGATGCCAGTGACCGTGGCAATGAACACCATGACCGGATGGTGCAACCCGAGGGGGAGGGGGGTCGATATCTTCCCGAGCGTCGCGCTTAGACCGCATCGACACGTTTCTCGCATCCTGTATAGGTTTTCGATGGTTTTTTGTGTGCCTAAAATCGACCTTTTAGCTTTGGCGATATGCGCTGAAATGGCCCTACTTTGGGGGCCCGCTGATGGGTAGCCGCGGGCCGCTGCCCAAGCCCAACCCCCGCCACCGCATTAAGCGACCGGTGGCCGGCAAGGTTCACAGCACGCGTCCTGTGATGCCAGCGTCGCTTGTTGGCGAGGCCCGGAAGGAGTGGCGGCGCGTGGTGCCCGTCCTGGCCGAGATGGGCATCCTGGCGACGGTGGACCGTGCGGCCCTCATCCGCTACTGCCTGGCATGGGCCGAATGGCTGGAACTGGACGCCGCGCTGGGGCAGACCGGCAGACTCTTGCGCGGCCGCGACGGCACCCCCGTGCGGAACCCCCTCTGGGCGCAGCGCAGAGATACCGCCGCGACCCTGGATACGCTGGCGGCCCAGCTTGGCCTGACGCCGATGACGCGGCTGCGCCACAACATCCGCCACGAAGCCGGCGAGGCCCACGAGGAGACGCCGCCTGGCGTCGCTAAGCTCGCGGACTTCCGGGCCAGGATGGAGGCGTCGGCACAGTAACTCAGGGAGGTAGCCATGACCACCGACCAGACTTTACAGATTGAATACCGCCCCATCGAGGGGCTGATCCCCTACGCCCGCAACGCCCGCACCCACAGCGACGCGCAGGTGGCCCAGATCGCCGCGAGCATCCGGGAGTTCGGCTGGACCAACCCAGTGCTGCTGGACGGCGACAAGGGGATCATCGCCGGCCACGGGAGGGTGCTGGCCGCGCGGAAGCTCGGCCTTACCGAGGTGCCCTGCATCGAACTGGCGTGGCTGAGTGAAGCGCAGAAGCGGGCCTACGTCCTGGCCGACAACAAGCTGGCCCTGAACGCGGGCTGGGACGAGGAGCTCCTGGCGCTGGAGCTGGCCGACCTTCGGGACCTGTCCGTCGATCTGGCAACCATCGGCTTTTCGGAGGGTGAGCTGCAGTCCCTGCTCAGGCGGATGGAGCACCCGACGGCAGGGCTGACGGACCCAGACGACGTGCCGGACGTTCCGCCGCAGGGCAAGGATGTGTGGGTGCAGCCAGGCGACCTCTTCTTGCTGGGGGACCATCGTATTTTGTGCGGTGACAGCACTAACCCGGAGGACGTGGCCCGGCTCCTGGGTGGGGCCAAGGCAGTTCTCCTCGCGACCGATCCCCCATACCTGGTGGACTATACCGCCGATGCCAAGAACCACCCCCTCAGCACTGGCACACGGGCAGAGCATGGTTGGGACGAGTATCACGACCCTGAGACGTCAGTGGAGTTCTATGCGGGCTTCCTCCGCCTGGCCCTTGAGCATCTGAAGCCCCGCGCTGCGGTCTACCAGTGGCACGCGTCGCGCCGTCAGGCGCTCGTAGAGGCCGCCTGGCGGCAAGTCGGGCTGCTGTGGCACCAGACCATCATCTGGAAGAAGAGCCACGGGGTGCTGACCCACAGTCACTACCTTTGGAGTCACGAGCCTTGTGCGTACGGATGGGTGGAAGGCAAGCAACCCAAGAGACGCCCGCCGAGCAACGAGCGAACGGTGTGGGAGGTGGATCAGAAGGGAGAGCAGGACGGCATCCATCCCACCCAGAAGCCGGTGGAGCTTTTCGCCCGTCCGATCTTGTACCACACCCAGCCGGGCGAGGTGGTCTACGAGCCCTTCAGCGGGTCTGGAACCCAGATCATCGCGGCGGAACGTTTGGGTCGGCGGTGCTTCGCGATGGAGAAAGAACCCGTAACTACTCAGTCTTCGGGTGTTACACCAGTCCTCAAACCACGTTTGGAGTGCAAATACGTTAGGTCCAGGCACAAAATGGCTGACTTGGAAAGGGTAGGACTCATTTCGTCCCATCAAGACTGAGCAGTTACAAGAACCCGCCTATGTCCAGGTGGCCATCACCCGGTGGGAGCATTTCACGGGGAAGAAGGCGAGGAAGGAATGAAGGGAGCGCGAAGGACAGGGTTAAGCGTCGAGGATGGCTGGCTCGTCGTAGTAGGGGAGAGCTTCGCACCAGAGCCGATGGGCTTCCTCCAGCGCCCGCCAAGGGGGTTCAGGGCCGTCCAGGTCGAACTGTGCGACCACCCGGTGGGCGAAGCGGCGGATGCGGTACGGGCCTCCAGCACCTTGCTTCTCTTGGTAGTCGGGTGCGGGGTAGGCCCCCAGGATGGTCATGGTGCGGTCGTAGAGGATATAGACCCACTCGATATACAGGGGGTCGGCGGTCCCATCATCAAGGAGGTCGTGGGGCTTGGCCGCTATAGCATTGTGGACCAAGGTCGCGGCATCCGCATTGGCCTGGAGGCGGTGCCAGAGGTCGCATCCGAGTCCCGAGGGATAGGCGTCGGGGCTGTGGAAGGCCCCTTCCCAGCCGTCGCCTTTGGGTCGGGCAATTGCGCCGCGTGTGGACATGGTCGTTTCTCCTTGTGGTTCCCGGTCTTAGCTGAGACCAAGCATGCCGTCGGCGATAGCATTGCGCACGGCCTCTGCCAGCGCCTGGGTGCGCTCGGTGCCCGTGCAGGAGAGGCCCTCGCCCGGTGCCAGGGTGAATACCAGGGTACCGGTGGCCAGGGCCGCCGCAATCTGGGCGGTGAGCTGGTGCATGCTACTTCCGGTAGAGAAAGAAAGGTCACCTGCCTGGATGCGGTAGAAGACCGCGGGCATGGCGGTCCGGTAAACCCTGACGTCGCAGCCCTCGTCCCCGTTGCGGGGGTACGCGGCGCAGAGCAGCTCTTCACCGTAGCCGGGGTGTCCCTCCAGGCACCAGCGCTTGCCGAGGGGTGCTTGTTCATAGGGACGAGGCGGGTAAAGGGTCTCAAAAAGTCTCGTCATCGTAGGTGCCTCCTGTGGTGTGATCACTGCTATCTATCACTCAGCGGCGGGACGAAGTCAAGCGATCCTGCTGAGAAAGATTCTTTTGCCAAACCCGTTGACTTCCTCCCTGAGCAGAGTGATAGATGTGCTCACCAAATTTAAGGAGGGCAAAGATGCCTTTGGACAAACAGGAACTGGCGATGGGAACCAGGCTCACCGGGCGGTACAAGAAGCAGGACTACACCTGCGAGGTGGTGCAGACCGAGGAAGGGATTCGGTACCGCCTGGAGGACGGCCGGGAGTTCAAGAGCCTCAGTGCGGCGGGGATGGCCATCACGGGCGGAGCGGTGAACGGCTGGCGCTTCTGGAGCCTGACGGGGGCCGCAGGGCCTCCAGGGGCGCAGGAAGCGGAGAGCACGCCGCCCGAGGCTCCAGCGACGCCCACAGGGGCCAAGCACAAGGTCATCAAGCGGACGCCAAACCAGAAGGGCGTGCCCGAAGGCCAGGTCAAGTGGTTCTGTTCGGCCTGCATGAGCGGGTTCCTGGCGAATGCGGGCGAGACGCCAGAATCATGTCCGCAGGGACACAGGACCGAGACCGACGGCAACGGCCAGGTGGTGACCACGGAACCGCAGGCGGCACCGGAGGAGACGATTCCCTTCTAGGACGACGCTTCACTGGCGGGTTGCAGCAGGCCACAAAGCCTGCTGTACTCGTCGTACATAAGTGATCACTATGGCGAGATGGTGATTACCAGGGGCGTGTGTTACCAGAGGTAAGCATTAGTAAGGACAAGTAAGTGGTGGGACAGAATTGCCAATTTGTCAAAACCAACGGACAGCGGTGCGGTGCGCCGCCGCTCCGGGACGGGACGTTCTGCTTCTGGCACAGTCCGGAGAAAGCCGAGGACGTGGCTGAAGCTCAGCGGTTGGGTGGGATGCGCCGGAAGCGCGAGAAGACCGTCGCCGTCGCCTACGAGGTGGACGGCCTGCGGGACGTGGACCAACTCCGGCGGATCCTCGAGATCGCCCTGGTGGACACCCTGAGTCTGGACAACGGCGTCCCGCGTAACCGCACCCTCATTGCCCTGGTGATGACGGGCCTCAAGGCCATGGAGACGGGCGAACTGGAAGACCGGGTTGCGGCGCTGGAGGCGGCCGTCAGGGGGCGGGATGCCGCGCCGGTGTTCGATGTCGAGGTAGGTAACTCATGACTCTGGAGCGTCGGGTAGCCAAGGTGGAGCTGACCCTGACGCCCGCCCAGGCGGTGGTTCTCTGGCTGGAAGAGACCCTGCAGCACGGCTCCTTGCGGGCCTATGTGCACTGGTTAAAGGAGCAGCCCAACAGCGCAGATCCGTTGGTGCGACTGCCCCGCCAGGTCCGGCAGGCCGTGCAGGACGCCCTCAAGGGGTATCCCAAACAGCACGTCGCCGTGGCAATCGAGCGGGCCGAACGGGACGTGATCTTCCTGTACAAGCTGTTCATGGCCGTGAACGCCCGGGTGCTGGAGGCGCGCAAGGCTGATGCCTTGGGCTATCTGTGGTTGCTGGAGCGGCTGCGGCGGCTGGGGGACACTCCGCCTGCTCAGCTCCGTAAGGAGGCCGCCTCCTGGCGCGAGCATGCGCTGCCGCGCGCTGGCGAAGCCTATGCCCTAGCGGGGGCAGTGGAAGGCCTTGCAGAGCGGTACTTCGGGGGGCATACGCCGCTGCTACCGGACGAGGCGGAGGGGTTGGCGCAGGCGACGCAGGGGTGGGATGCCCTGCTCGCGATGTACACCGACCAGCTTTGGAAGCTGCCCGCCAAGCAGCAGCACGCCCTGGCGTTAACGCCGGAGATTGCGCGAAGAGGGGGAGCGGCGCTGGCCGCGCACGATAGCATGTCTTTAGTGGTGCTGGCCAAAGCCGAGACATTACAGCTCCTGGGAGATTACAAGGGGGCCGCACTCTTGGTCGAGCCGTACCTCTAGCACAGCGGGAAGGTCACCAGGACGGCTTTTCCGGGGGTGACGAGCATACACTACGGAAGAATAACGTCCGTAAGCTATGCATTGTCTCGGGGAGCATTGCGCTCTCTGCTTGGAGCGTGAGCCGAGCGCTTGCGGACACGCCGTCTTAGCAAACTGTCACCTTGCAACCGTGCGGATGCCTGAGCCTAAACCCGGGCTGTAATCGTGGCGAGCCTCTTCTATGTGGCTTGCCCACCTACCAAGGGATAGCGTAGTCGACTCAGTATAAGGAGTTCCGATAGCGACGCGCTAGGATGACCCAACGTGCCAGTCTCTTCCTCTAGATTAGCACTAGGGTCTCTCTGGTTATCCGAAAGGCAAGTCGAGCCACAGGAAAAAGCCATTTACCATGAGCATAGTGGCCACGGCGCCAAGGGCTAAGGACAGCGCCATGACATGGCGCGAGTTGGCCACGATGGACACCGACCCGAGCACGATCGCAATTTGATAGAGCGCCACAGAATAGTCGAAGTTAGGGTCCTGTTTCTGCGCGTGGTCCCGCTTCTCCTCCCAATACTTGGCCCGAATCGTTAACTCCTTCTTGCCGTCGCCCTTAAGGGGGTTGTCCGGTTGCTGAGGGTCCGGCTCGCTCTCATAGCGGGCAACAGTACCCTTATAAGTGTCTACCTTCTGCTTGGTCGCTGCTTGCTGCTCAGGCGGAAGGGTGGGCAATAGCAGCTCTAATTCGTCTGCAGCTAAGCGGAAGCTGGTCTGACGTATGTTTTTGGCCTGAAAAAATGCCCAAGTGTCGCTGGCCAGGATGTTGCTATTGATCGTCTCCTTGGTGGCGTTCTGGCCCCCGAGGCTGCTGATGGCAAGAAGCATGGCAAGTACCGCGATAGAGATGGCGGATCGGGTGCGGAAACGTTCTGCGGCTTGACTACGGGCCTGCCCTTCCCCCCCGAGCTCTCGAAGTTGGTCAGCGGCATCTGACGCTTCCATGTTCCTCCTCCTTTGCAAGTTCTGTACGCACTTGCGGCATTACTTTCCTGGCCTTTATGTGTCAAGGGGTCCGGTGTAGGGTGACCAAGCCATACTACACCCGTTTGGCCTCCACTCGCCCGACGAACTAAGGTACACCATGACTTCATAGCGTGGGCTAACACGAATTGGGCTACCGAAGAGGCTAGCCAAATTGCTATCCTCGAGAAAATGCTCTGCGCTATACATGCGGCGGCAAACCAAGCGGGCGCTAGAGAAGGGAGTAGCACGCCGCGCCCGCCCTTGTGGGTCATTTCACGCCGCTCGCCACCCAGGCGCTCCAGCCCAGGGTAACGACGGATAATCCATCCGCGTCAGGCTGTACAGCCTCTACGACT
>Ga0209514_10006317_pt1 | contig 14596 bp, 10 predicted proteins | sample Subgrocontami58m_FD_187452 | JGI IMG/M metagenome (GOLD analysis project Ga0209514, IMG submission 187452) | Subsurface groundwater microbial communities from S. Glens Falls, New York, USA - GMW37 contaminated, 5.8 m (SPAdes) (version 3) | ecosystem: Environmental > Aquatic > Deep subsurface >...
GGGGGGGGGCCGGAGCCCGCTGGAGGTGTATGTACGCCTCCCCTTGATGAGTGTCAAGAACGAGCCTTGCGAGCCCCGGACCCTGTTCTCGCGCAGAGAACTTGTCTGCCCCGAACCCGCACTATTCAGGAGAGTCGATGCTTCGCTAATGAAGCGGGTTAAGCGGCACGCACGCGAATCTTCGGCTCGATCTTGGGCCAGGTGGTTCGCCGCATCACGCGGAGGTCGTAGTCCGACTGCAAGTCAAGCCAGACCTCGGGCGAAACGCGGTCACGCGGCATCCCGGAAAACGGGTACATCTAGAATCGGGGGACAGTCAGGATGGAGTCCCGATCAACCACCGCGTGAGGCTGCGATCTGCCGGAGGCACATCCGGACCGCAATCATCGCGGCCTCGGCCTCATCCCGTGTCACTTCGACCTTCTCGCCCGTCGGCACGCCTGGGTGGATCAGGTGCCGGAACTCCCGCAGGGCCTGGCCGAGGGGAGGGAGGCCAGTGCCGAGGACGCCCCGCTCCCTTGCGGCCTTCAGTAGATCCGCAAGGTCCCGCCGGCTTGCCTCCGCGGACGACGCCTGCTGCCCACGGGGGAACGCATCGCGAGGCAGAGCATCCAAGAGGAGTGCCTCGAGGATTCCGCCGCAGAGGACCACGCAGCTCTTCCACCCACGCACCTGGTAGACGTCCTGGGTCTCGCGCCAGTCCAGCGTCAACTGCCGCTGCAGGCCGGGGTCACCGATGAACCAGAACTCCCCGCGCGGTTTCTCGGTCTCACGGGAAAGCGCACCTGTCGGAAAGTGTCTGAGAATATGCTCCCGGACATAGCCGCGCAGATCTGATTCCGGGAACAGATCATCCACGTCAGCCGGCACGCCGACGGTCCATTCCTGATATCCGAACCCGCTGCCGCCGCCCCACCAGTGACTCAGCCGGATGAGCTGGCGTAACAGGCGCGATCGCGGTGCGGTCAGGCCCAGGGCCGCCTCCACCTCCTGACTTCCCACCCACTCCAGGCTGGGATCGGTCTTGCACCGGTCCCGGACATGTTCTAGGTAGCGGACCAGGAGATCCTCCGATTCTTCTCCCTCGCCGGTCAGAAGGACCCCCAGGAAGGTCAGCCGGTAGTACCCCTTCCCGTCGTCCCGGGTCTCGTAGATGATATTCTCCCCAAGCCCTTCGAGAATCGCGAGCGCGGCGAGCTTGCCGAAACGCTGATGGAGCAGGCGGCGAGGGACCCACTGGATGTGAGCGAGGTAATGTTCCCAGATCGCATTCAGGACGGCGCGTTGGTCGGCGGTGAGTCGCTCCCGGAGGACATCGAGTTCGGCCCCGCTGGTTACCATCACCGGACCATCCTCCTCTGTGCGCCATGCCGGGCAGAGGAAAGCTCGGAGGCTTTTCCGCCTCTGGTCGCTCTTACCACAGTCAACGGCGAACCTCTGCCATGACCTCGGGATTGTTGCCCTCACCGGACATGGTGGGAGGGGGGTAGGGGGCACGAGGTCGTGACGCCTTCCGCCCGGTTGCCTGGTTGACCTCACCTGGTCCGAGCTTCGCGCGGCCCCGTTGGATCGCGTTGTCTTGGGCTCGACTTGCGGCGACTTCTGGGGTACAAATATCCGGGCCGTCACCATTCGGGAAGCGTCTCTCGTGCCGGACGCGATGCAAGCCGTGGAGTATGGTGAGATGACCAGGAAGGAAGGAGTGCTTGGCTCTGCAATCGAGGCGATCGGCGACACACTGCTGGTGAAACTCACCAGGCTCACTCGCGGCCTGGATGGCACCATCCTGGCCAAGCTGGACTACCTCAACCCCGGGTTCTCCAAGAAAGATCGGATTGCCCGCCAGATCATCGAGGATGCAGAGGCGCAGGGGTTGCTGCGGCCCGGCCAGACCGTGGTGGAACTGACCAGCGGGAATACGGGCACCGGCCTGGCGATCGTGTGCGGGATCAAAGGGTATCCCTTCGTCGCCGTCATGTCGCGGGGGAATTCCGCGGAACGGGCCCGCATGATGTCTGCCCTGGGGGCGGAGGTCGTGCTGGTGGATCAGATGCCGGACTCCAAACCGGGACAGGTATCCGGCGAAGATTTGAAGCGGGTGGAGGAGGAAGCCCAGCGGATCGTCGCAGAGCAACGCGCCTTTCGCGCCGACCAATTCCGGCTGGCGGGGAATTTCCGGGCCCACTACGTGCACACCGGTCCGGAGATCCTCCGGCAGTCCGGAGGCGCGATTGATGCCTTCTGCGACTTCGTCGGGACGGGTGGCACCTTCGCGGGGTGCGCTGCCGCCTTCAAGGAATTCAACCCGCTCATCCGCTGCTATGTGGTCGAACCCGAGGGCGCGGCCGCCCTGGCGGGAGAGCCCGTCACCCATCCGGGCCACCGCATCCAGGGCGGCGGATACTCCATGCCCGAGCTGCCCTTGCTCCGGCCCGAACACATTGACGGCTATGTGAAGGTGGCCGACGAGGAGGCCATAGCCTGGGCGCGCCGGCTGGCGCGACAGGAAGGCATTTTCGCCGGCTTTTCGTCGGGGGCGAACGTCGCCGCCGCCGTGCTATTGCTCCGTGGACCCTGCAAGGGCAAGACGGTCGTTGTCATCGTGTGCGATTCGGGGCTGAAATATTTGAGCACGGACCTGTGGACGTGAGCCGACCGTCGAGCCATTAGCCCGCATTATTCACGAATGGACCCGTGAACTCTCCGGATCAAATGACCAATGACCAATTTCCAATGACCAATGATGGTGGGCGCGCACAGCGCGCCGTCAAGGGGCTTCACGGACATCCCATCCGCCATTGGTCATTGGCCATTGGGATTTGGTCATTCCCCGCGATTATTCGCGAACATGTTCGCGAATAATCCGGGTTACATCTCGTCTGGGGTCCAGCCTTAACCGACATAGAGAGTGTGCCCAGAGGGGGAAGGCATGCGAGATCATGCCCGAGTCGTCATCATCGGCGGCGGCATTGCCGGGTGCAGCATCGCATATCATCTGGCGAAGATGGGCTGGACGGATATCCTCCTGGTTGACAAGGGCGAGTTGACCAGCGGCTCGACCTGGCACGCCGCCGGCTTGGTCACGCAGTTTCACACCTCGCCGACGATCATGCGCATGCGGCTGTACAGCGTCAGCCTCTACCGGCAAATCCAGGCCGAGGCGGGGGACCAGGCGGGCTGGCACCAGGTCGGCAGCCTACGCGTGGCCTCCAGCCCGGATCACTTCAAGTCCCTCCAGCGGCAGATCAGCCAGGCCAAGGCGCTGGGGATGGACGTCGAGATGATCTCCCCCACCGAGGCGCTGCGGCTGTACCCCCACATGAGCGGCAAGGACCTCTACGGCGCCCTCTACATCCCCGGCGACGGCCATCTCGATCCCTACGGCATGACCACGGAGCTGGCGCGGCGGGCCAAGCAGATGGGCGCGGCCATCCAGACCGGGGTGCGGGTGACCGGCATTGACCTGTCGCCGACCGGCGCGGTCACCCGGGTCCTCACCGATCACGGGGCCATCACAACCGAGATCGTTGTCAACGCTGCCGGGATGTGGGCCCCGCAGATCGGGGCCATGGTCGGCGTGCATCTGGCAATGATCCCCCTCATGCATCAACACATGACCACCAAGCCGATCCCCGGTCACGAGCTGCCCCGGAACACTCCGGTTCTTCGCGATCCGCAAAATCTGTTCTACGCCCGCGAGGAAGTGCGCGGCTTCCTCATCGGCGGCTTCGAACGTAATCCCAAGGCCTGGTCGGTGGACGGTGTGCCCTGGGAGTTCAACCGGCAACTGCTCAACCCTGACTGGGAGTTGTTCGATGAGATCATGCAGGGGGCCATCCGGCGCATCCCGGTGCTGGCCCAGGCCGAGGTGCACCGATTGATGAACGGGCCCGAGGCGATCACGCCGGATAGCCGTCCGCTGCTGGGGCCCATCCCAGGCCGGCGCGGCTTCTATATGGCCGCCGGTCTGTCCCACACCGGCTTCGGCGCCGGGGGCGCCCTGGGCCAGATCCTGGCCGAGTGGATCGTGGAAGGATCGCCTTCCGTGGACACCAACGAGCTGAATGCGCACCGCTTCGGAACGATGTACACCGACCGACGCTATACGGCCGAGCGGGCGAAAGAATCCTACCGGTACTACTACCTGCTCCGGTATCCCGAGGACGAGAACGAAGGGTGCCGTCCCCGGCGCGGCAGCCCCGTCGAGGAACGCCTGCATGCGCTGGGCGTCGTGTGGGGCGAGAAGAATGGCTGGGAGCGGCCCAACTTCTTCGACCCGGGGAAGCCCTGGCGGCGCGCCGGCGCGGACCAGCACGCGTGGGGCTGGGCGCGCCCACCATACTTTGCGACTGTGGGAGAGGAACACCGGGGGGTCCGGGAGCGGGCCGGCCTGTTCGAGATGAGTTCGTTCGGCAAGATTGACGTCCGCGGTCCCGGCGCTCTCGCCCACGTGCAGCGGCTGACCGACAATGACGTCAGCAAGCCGGTCGGTAGCGTCATCTACACCCAGTTCCTCAACCAGCGTGGGGGGATCGAGAGCGATCTCACGATCACCCGGCTGGCAGAGGATCACTTCCGGGTGACCACCGGCAGCAACTTCGTGCCCGGCGATCTGGGGTGGATCCGGATGCACATGCCGGAGGACGGCTCGGTAGAGGCGCGAGAGGTCACCGAGGACTGGGCCTGCCTGGGCCTATGGGGACCGTCCGCCCGCGAGATCCTCCAGGCCGTGACCGGCGATGATGTGTCGAATGCGGCCTTTCCGTACATGACCGCCCGGACGATCCACGTCAACGGCATCTCGGCACTGGCCCAGCGAGTGACCTACGTCGGCGAGCTGGGATGGGAACTGTACATGGCGCCGGAGAAGGCGGGCGAGGTATGGGATGCCCTGATGACGTCAGGCCAGCCCCGCGGCCTGCGACCGGCCGGGTACAAGGCCCTGGACTCGCTCCGGCTGGAGAAGGGCTATCGCTACTGGAGCGTGGACCTCACCCCCTCGGACAATCCCTTCGAGGCCGGGCTGGGCTTTTGCGTGCGGCTGAACAAGGGGGATTTCATCGGCCGGGAAGCACTGGCGAAGATCAAGAGCCAGGGCCTCAAACAGCGGCTGTGCACCCTGACGCTGACCGATGCGTGCGTGGTCTATGGCGGCGAGGCGGTCTATGCCGAGGACGGTGCAGACAGTCGCATCGTGAGTCGCCTCCGCAGCGCCGGCTATGGCTATACGGTGGGGAAGAATATCGGCTTCGCCTATCTGCCGCTCGAGCTGGCCAAGGAGGGGACCTTCCTCACGGTCGAGATCTTCGGCGAGCGTATCTCCGCCCAGGTCGCCCCCGACGTACTATATGATCCCCGGGGCGAGCGGGTCCGGGCGTGAGGAGCTGATCGGGCATGAGGCGTCGCGTTCTCAACTTCATGGCGGCGTGGCTCGGATCACTGGCACTTCGTGCGTGGTTCAGTACGATCCGCATCCGTTGGTATGGCGGGAAGTACCTGCATCCCCACCCCGGCAGACGCGGTGAAGCCATCTACGTGCTGTGGCATGAACGGCTTCTCTGCTCCGCCTATACGCATGCCGACTTCCAGGGTCGGATCCTCGTCAGCCGGTCGAGGGACGGTGAGATGCTGGCCCGCATGGCAACAGGGCTGGGGTTCTCTCCGGTCCGTGGATCCAGTCGCCGCGGGGGAAGCGAAGCCCTGCGTGCTCTTCTAGCGGAGGTCGGCAGCGGGTACGACTTTGGCATCACGCCCGACGGGCCGCGTGGCCCACGCCAAGAATTCAAGGTGGAGGCAATCTACCTCGCCTCCCGGAGCGCCCTACCCATTGTTCCGATCACTTTCAGCTACCGCCAGCTCTGGCAGTTTCAGAGTTGGGACCGGCTTCAGCTCCCTTGGCCCTTTACCAGTGGCGTAATTCACGTCGGAGCCCCGGTGACCGTCCCGATCGCCCTGGAAGACGTTGGCCTGGAAGCCTGGCGTCTGCATCTTCAGGAGATCCTGCGTTCTCACACTCGGATCACCGACGAGCGGTTCGAGGAGTTTTACCAGGGCGGCCGCCTCCGGCGCGACCTCTAACTGCGACAAGGCTATAAGAGAAGGGGACGTCCCCCCTTCTTCCCCCGCTTTCTTACACCGATATCTGCGATAACCGCGCTACGCGGTCCCTCCTTACTCCGCTTCACCTCAACGTCGGCTTCTGAGCGGACGCGGGAGGCAACATGGAACCCCCGGGGATCGGGGCGGGGTGTAGGGCGCCCAAGGGTAGAACCATACGCAACAGTGCTTGCATATAGTAGAACCATGTGCAATACTATCCGCGATGGTCAAGCGGCAGCACTGGATCAAACTGATCGAGAAAGCCTGGACGGAACGGTCCATCGTCTGGCTGTCCGGCGTCCGCCGGGTAGGGAAGACGTGTCTCTGCCAGTCACTGGGGAATATCGAATACTTCGACTGCGAACTTCCCCGGGTCCGCCGGATGATGGAGGACCCTCAGGCGTTCTGGGAGGGCCTCACGCGACGGCGCGTGGTGTTGGACGAGGTCCACCGCCTGCCGAATCCCTCGGAACTGCTGAAGATCGCCGCCGATCACTACCCGGCCGTGCGGGTCCTGGCGACCGGCTCTTCCACCCTGGGTGCGTCGGCGCGGTTCCGTGACACCCTGGCCGGGCGGAAGCGAGACGTCCGGCTGACACCCATGACCCTGGCGGACCTCGAGGATTTCCAGGATCCCGACCTGAAGCACCGGTTCCTGCGTGGCGGGCTGCCGCCGTTCTTCCTGGCGAAGACCCTTCCCGAACGGGACTTTCAGGAATGGATGGACGCCTACTGGGCCAAAGACATCCAGGAGCTCTTTCGGCTGGAGCGGCGGAGTTCCTTCCAACGCTTCCTGGAGCTGCTCCTGGCCCAGAGCGGCGGGATGTTCGAGGCCACCGCCTTTGCCCGGCCGTGCGAGATCAGCCGCACGACGGTTGCAAACTACCTGAGCGTTCTGGAGGCGACCCAGGTCGCGCACGTGATCCGCCCCTTCAGCTCCAGGCGGGCCATGGAGATCGTGGCCGCACCGAAGGTCTATGGCTTCGATACGGGGTTCATCTGCTACTACCGTGGGTGGTCGTCCCTGCGCCCGGATGACCTGGGGCCGCTCTGGGAGCATTTCGTGCTGAACGAAGTGCACGCTGCGTTCCAAGGAGAGCCCGTACACTACTGGCGCGACAAGGCAGGCCATGAGGTGGATTTCATCCTGAAGCGGCGTGGTCGCCCGCCCATCGCAATCGAGTGCAAGTGGTCGGCAGAGGAATTCCACATTCAGAACGTGCGGGCCTTCCGGTACCAGTACCCGGAAGGGGAGAACATCGTCGTGGCGCAGGAGGTGGACCGCCCGTATGCGCGCACTCTGGCTGGCGTGCGGGTCACGTTCGACAACCTCCGCGGGTTGATCCGCCGCCTGTCTCATCCAACTCGCACCGGCTAGTCGGCTGTCCTGTGATTGGGACCTCAGGGGTCCCTGTGCCGTTATCGAAGTCACTCGATTGAGGGCCCATGACGCCACTGGAGCGCTACCGGGGCGCCCTCCTTGTAAGAGAAGGTGACGTTGCTCGATAGGTAAAATCTCCTCAGCTGCTCTGTTGGGGGGTTACCCTTGATCATGGGTGGGCTCGCAACAGTGTGGAGGTTCGTGAGTGGCCGTACGAAGTGCTCACGGTCGCGGCTAGCCTTGAGCCGGCTCGTCCCGCGATACGCCTCACCATAATTTGACTTGTAATGCAACGGCCCCCTTTCCAGCTACTAGTGGCTCCCACGGAGGAGGGCTACTCCCCACCGTGCCGGGCTGGAGCTCCCCATGCCGGACCCTGAATGAAGGCCCCTCCATCCACTGTCAGGACTGCCCCGCACACATAGGCGGCCTGGTCTGAGGCCAGGAAGGCCACCGCCCGCCCGATGTCCTCGGGCGTGGCCAGCCGGCCGAGCGGCAGCCTCTTGCCCTCGCGGGACAAGACTGCGTCCGGGTACCACGCCCGTTCTCCAGGCGTATCCGTCCAGCCTGGCTCGACGATGTTCACTCGGATGCCATGCCACATGAGTTCGTTTGCAGCGGACAGTGCCAATTGGTGCGCGCCCGCCTTGGCGATGTTGTAGTCAATGCACCCCTTGAATGGAAGGCGGGCGTGGGGCGACGACACGTAAATCATCGAGCCCTTGGCCTGCCGCTTGACCATCTGCCGGGCGACCACCTGGATGACATGAAAGGTGCCGAAGATGCTCACGTCGATCGCGCGCCGCAGATCCTCCTCGCGGGTGTCCAGGATCGTCTGGCGGACGCTGGTGACGGCGCTTGCAACGAGAATATCAACCGGCCCCAGGGTCTCTGTGCACTGGGCCACCATGCGTTCAACGGCGGGCCGTTCGCTTACGTCGGCCTGGACGAAGAGCGCTCGGCCCCCGAAAGCTTCGATCGCTGCGACGACCTCGGCGCCAGCGCGGTCCACGGTCCGGTCATTGATACAGACGTCGGCGTCGGCCCGGGCCAGCTCCAGGGCAATCCCCCGGCCGATCCCTCGGGCAGCCCCGGTTACCAGAGCGACCTTTCCTGTCAGCAGCATCGCGGTAGCCTCCTCACCGGCACGCGAAATAGATAAACCGTTCCCCCCGCGCCATGTAGTGACACGGCTGTTCGGGATGCACGCGGGCCAGGTACTCGAAGAGGTGCCCGGGATTTTCGCTGTTCCCCGGGAAGAGGTCCCAGTGGGCCGGGATCAAGAGACGCACGCCCGCGGCCGCGGCCAGGTCGGCGGCCTCGCGTGCGTTGAGGTTCCCAATGATGTCCCGGCGGGTCCGGAAGTAATCCCGACCGTTGATGGGAGCAATGAGCACGTCCACGTGGCGTTCGCGGAGCCGCTCGATCAGGCCATCGTACATGATGGTGTCACCGGTATGGCAGACTGTGATCCCATCCAGCCGGACAATGTACCCTTGCCAGCGGTGCCCTCGCTCCGCCCCCTCCAGCGTGTCGTGGGACGCCGGGATCGGGTAGATCTCCACCCCGTTGATATTCAGCGGCACATCGGCCCGGCTGCCCACCACCCGCTCAGCCGGCAGCAGGCCCTTGACAAGCGGCACGCAGCTCTCGGGGAGCACGAAGACGGCCTGGGGCGAGGCCGCTGCTACAGGCCCCAAAGTCCAGGGATCGAGGTGGTCGCTATGCTCGTGCGTGCAGAAGACGATGTCCAGGCCGGTCATCTCTTCCGGGCGAGCCAGCGGGGGATACAGCCGTGGCGCATTGCCCGGGTAGTCCGACAGGTACAGGTCAAAGGCGAGGGCCCGATCCTGTCCCTTGAGCACGAAGCTGTGCTGGCCGAACCACCAGAGGGCCACGGCGCTCCGTGGTACGGTCGTCGTCTGGATTTCGGCCGCGATGTTTCGCAAGCGTCGCCCTCCTGAGAAGAATCAGAGAACCAGGATGTTCGGGCGCGAAAGAGTCACCCCAGTGATATTGATCTCGATTGTCGGGAAGTTCCGAATGTGTTGAGAGAAGATCGTTCGATAAGTATTATGTCTTCAGGCGGTCCACTGGACGATCACCCGCTTTCGCCGAGCAGTAATTTGACTTGTAATGCAACGTAGTATCTCCCGCATGAAGAAGGCGCACGAGGATAGACTCCCACAGTCTGAGCCCCTTTCACCGAAAATGGCAGCTAGCAAAAGGGGCTTCTCTTCGGTAGAACCGGGGTCGCGCGCGAACGAGACCCACCCGAACCCTAGCCGAAGGAGAAGCCCCATGCCTATCATCCGTCCAAATGCAATCCGCATCAAGCGCTTTCGAGAACTGAAGGAGGATCTCCGGATCCGGCGGGACCGCCTCCTCGTCGGGATCGACATCGCCAAGGCCCAGCACGTGGCCCAGGTCCGCCTCGCGCACACCCGGATCCTGGACAAGCAGCTCGGCATCCCCAACACCTGGGACGGCTTCGCCGCCTTCTGGGCGCACCTGCAGCACCGCCAGACCGAGACCGGGGCGGCCGCGATCGTCTGCGCCGTGGAACCCACGGGGACCTACCACGAGGCCCTGGCCCAGTTCCTCGAAGGCCACGAGGTCGATGTCGTCCTGGTCTCCAATCACGTGGCCGCCCTGAATCGCCGGACGTTGGACGGGACCTGGGCAAGAGTGATCCCAAGGATGCCCACAACCTCTGTGACCTCCTGGAGCGGGGGCACGTGCTCTTCTACTCGCGCCCGGACGCACCCATCGCGGCCCTCCGCCGCCTCGTGCGGCTGCTCCGCCACGCCCGGACGGACCGGGCCGCGTGCAAGGCCCGCTTCCGCAACACGCTCCTCCCGGCGCTCGGCCCCGCGGGCGCGCCGCCCCCCGCGGCCCGCATCGCCGCCCTCCCGGCCCCCTTGCAGCGGCTCTGCCCGAGCCCGGCGGCCGCAGGGGCGCCGCGCCGATGCCGCGCCCGGGGCACGCCCCCCGAGGCTCTGCACGCCCCGCAGGCCGGCCTCCTCCCGCCCGCCCTGGCGTTCGAGTTGACGGATCTCGCGGCGCGCGTTACCGCTGTGCAGGCGCGGATCGCCACGATCGCAGCGGAGCTGGTGCGGATCGCAGGGCCCTTCCCAGCCTACGCCTGGCTCCGCAGTATCCCGGGGGTCGGCCCCACCGTCGCCGCGATCCTCCTCGCCGAGGTCGGGGACATCGCCTGGGACCACCAAGTTCAGTCAACTCCGGAAGCTCGCGGGGCTGGATATCATCGGGGTGGCGTCGGGGCAGTGGACCGGGACGGCGCGCATCTCGAAGTGCGGCCGCCCGCTCCTCCGGTGGGCCCTGGTCCCAGGCGGCTTGGGGGCCGCCCGCACCCCCGCGTGGCGCGCGCGGCGGGAGACGATGCTGGCGAAGCGCCAGGGGGACCGCTTCGCCTTCTTGAAGGCGAATATCGAGGTGGCCGCGAAGCTCCTGCGGATTGTCTGGGGGGTGTGGCGGAGTGGGCAACCCTACGACCCGGGACGGGGCGCGGGGGGGCCCGCCGGGCGGCCGGCGATCGCCTCCCCCGCGGCGCGCGCCGGCCGCCGCGGGGCCCCACCCTCCGGCCAGGGGCAGGCGGAGATCGTCGATTCTCGCGGCAGCCAGGCTGGTCGAGTTTCGGCCAGGCAGGCCTTGTCCCGGCAAAAAGGGACACGCGGGAGGGCGTGACGCGCATTCGCCCGGTGTGAGGAGATCGTGACAATCACCCGTTTCCCGGGGAGAGGGAGCGCGAGCACGCAACGTGGAGGTGCCCCAGGGCAACCTCGAGGGGGACACAGGCGCGCCTCTCCCGCTTCTTGAGTCTCCGCCTCTGGCGGAGTTGAGCGCGTCCGGCAGCGACGCCGCTGAATAGCCACTACGATGGGACGAGAAGCAGATTCGGGAGAGGCGCTCTCCGGGACGGGGACAGGCAACCAGACCAGGACGCGCAGGCGTCACTCACAGGAGGGTTTTGTCTTGACACCGAAGAAACGGCCGGGTCCCCCATTACGCCCCCAGTCCCCAAACCCAATACCGGTCCTCCAGTGTGGCACGACCGTTGCATATCCCAGAATCATAATCACTCACAACTTTTTACCTTGACACTTCCAGGTCATCGAGGCATTCTCCAGGACGAGGGAAAAAATGAAAACCTACATTGACGACCCCGACCTCAAGTAGTCCCATTTAAGCCGAAAAGCGCTCGAAATTCCGGCAGTTCTCTTATAATGTCCAGGTCCGGATCCGGGCCCACCCCGAGTCTTACCCCGAGGTCCATCTGCTCAGGCTTCCGCCCCAGTGCATTCCGCCTGACGTAATTTTCCGACCTCTCTTTCGCGTTCCTTAGCAGTTCGAGAGCCTGCCTCGTCATCGCGTCTCTTTCCTCCCCGGTCTTGGAGGCGGCAACTAAGGACGCATAGCACGCCGAATTGTACCAGCCCTGAGCTGGTCTTTCATCATCTCTCAATGCTTCTTTAGCTGCCTCCAGCGCTTCACCATATTTTCCTTGCCTTTTGAGACAAGCGGCCCTTAGTAACCTGCCTTGGAACACGTGACGGTTCGTAATGGCCCCTTGAACTACCTTATCCGCGGCCTCCAATGAGTACGAAATCTGATATAGGTCAAAAAACTTAGTTCCAAGCCAGAGCAGATCGTCAATCTCAATGACCTTCTTGAGCTTTTCGTTTGTTCCCGCAAGATCCTTAAGCTGCGCCTGAGCGTTGGCAAGCTCGCCGCCTATTGCCTTTTTCCCCTCGGCGACCAGAGCGCTCGCCTCTCCCTCAATTCTGGCTCTTCCCTGTTCGATTAGCGTGTTCGATTTCTCCTCGATTCTTTTCCCCGCCTTATCAATTTCCTTCTCCATTAGCTGCTTTACCAATTCTTGGACTCTCCCCAACTCTCGGAACCCTAACCAGCCAAGAAAGAACGCGAGCAATGTCAAAACTCCTGCGACAACGGTTATTACAGTTTGAATGGTGCTCATTGCCGCGGAAGCGGCTGCAGCAGCGTTTACCGAGGAGATTCTCGCTGCTTCAGTGCTCTGCGACGACGAAGTCTTTATGGCTTCAATTGAGGCCTCTGACACCTTCCAGATCGAGTCTATTTGAGTGTCCAGTCTATTCCTGTTAGCGCGAAGCTCCGCTTCGACATCGCGGACACGTCGTTCGATTGATTCGAGGCGTTTTTCGTCAGTGGTCGGTTGAAGCTGCTGTGCGAGCGCTAATGAGACGATACAGAAGCCGGCGAGGATTGAGATGGTGAAAAGCTTGCCCATGTTGCACCTCCCTCCCTTTGGTAAAGTTCGGGAATGCTACCGCCGGGGCCGAGTCAGCTACCTCCGGCAAAGCCGGAGGCTTGAAAGACGTGAACCGCTCAAAGCGGTTGGCATAATGGGGGACGTTCTTGACCAAGTAAACTTACTCATGCTCGGCGTCTGGCGGCGGCCTGCGCGACCCCCACCGTGGAGCGACCCGGATGGGGCCCCGCCGGCCAGGACGTGCCCGCGCCGGCCCGGCGGGTTGGACGGGTGGCCGGTGCCAGCCACCAGCGTCCTTCACCCTCGTCGAGAACGTCCCTCGCTCCGGGGGAGCGCACTGCGCGTCCGGCGGTCTGTCCTCGCCCGGGGCGTGCTCCCCGCCGCGGTGGCTCCGGTGCCGGGCATAGGCGCACCCGCCATCGATAAGAGCCTACGCCCGGGGGCGACGGAGCAGGTATAGTTAGTCAAAAACGTCCCCATCTCACGGAGATGCGATTCACCGAGCAGCGTCCAGTTCCTTCACTTGGCGGAGTACGTCCTCACGCAGGTATTCGGCTGCCGGGTCCATCTCGGGGTACTCCGCTGCCGCACTCAGGAGTCGTCGCAGGAAATCTCCCTTTAGCCTGGCAGGGAACGGCTTCGCCATCTCAACCCCGCGCAGCACCAGCCAGGCGGTGACAAAGGTCTGTTCCGCGCTGAGCCACCACGCGCCTGCCTCGGCACACCGTGCAAGCTCTACACCCAAGGCGGCGACTACGGAGGAATCCACGCGGGAATCGAGCAGCGAGAACAGCCCGACGAGGGCGAAGCGGGCGCGCAACTCGTCGCGCTTGCCTTTCTGGCCCACGCTCGCGGCGAGGCTGTCCTTCAGCGACCGCATGAACTCCGAGGGCAGGCTTTGCCCGAACGCGGCGGGCGCGAGCTCTTTGCGCCGGCGGGCAAGGGCGAACAGCGCCCACAGTGTCCAGAGGATATCCACCGTGCGGCACTTGGCGATCAGTTGCGGCGTCAGGCACTGCATCAGACCGCCCACCACCTGCTCCGCATCGGCGTCCCCAAACTCGGGTTTGGCCACGAGCCGGAGCAGAAGCCTCGGCAGCGCCATGTCCTCCTTCGGATTGAGCATCCACCACTGTTGGGGCGGGAGCAGCACCCTCAGCCCCGCAGCGAGCGAAGATCGCGCATCCGGCCGCTGCTCATACAGTAGTTCGAGGCCGTTCACCGCATCCTTTAGGGAGGGGAAAGACAGTCGCTGCACCTCGACCTGTGCCAGCCACCCGTCCAGTGCCTGGGAGGCCACGTTCCGCGCTAAAGATTCCGGGCACGTGGCGAGGCGCTTGGCGCCGCCGTTGCGTTGATACCAGTTGCTGCGGGCCGCCAGTCGTGGCGCCTCGCCTTCGACCGCCGCGAGTAGCTTGGGCCCGCCCGCGCCATCCTCGAAGACCGCCGGGCCGTCTGAGATCAACTCGCATAACTGGAACAGGTCGCCGCGTCCGAGCATCTGCTCCCACTGCTCTTGGGACAGATCACGAGCGGCGGCGAGAAGCTGCCGGCCAAAAGCGGGACTCACGTCCTTCAGGAGGTCCACGAGGGGCCCGGGTGACCCGGTGCCCACGAGAAGCGTCCAGAATCCTCCTGCACCAATCTTCCGTTCCAGATCTTGACCCAGCGCTGCCGTCTCCTTGCTCATGCGCAACCCGCGCAGGGCGAGGTCGAGGGTGCCGATGGAGCGGCCGGCGGCAATGGTCTTTTGGATGAGCCGCTCCACCCGCGCCTCGTCCAGGGCCTCGATCAGCCCGCGGGCGAGGGCGGGGGAGGCGTGTGCGGCGATCCTGAACAGC
>Ga0209514_10006322_pt1 | contig 14589 bp, 14 predicted proteins | sample Subgrocontami58m_FD_187452 | JGI IMG/M metagenome (GOLD analysis project Ga0209514, IMG submission 187452) | Subsurface groundwater microbial communities from S. Glens Falls, New York, USA - GMW37 contaminated, 5.8 m (SPAdes) (version 3) | ecosystem: Environmental > Aquatic > Deep subsurface >...
GGCGGCGGCGGCGGGGCTCGTGATCGCTCTGCTCGGCCCGAGGCTGCAACGGTAGGCTCGCGGCGTGGCGAAGGACGTTCAGAAGGTCGGTGTGGTCGGCCTGGGCGCGATGGGCGGCGGCATCGCGCAACTCTGCGTCGAAGCCGGCATCGAGACGGTCGGGCGCGAGGTCTCGCTCGAGTTCGCCGAGAAGGGGCGCGATCGGATCGCGCACTTCCTGACGCGCAAGGTCGAGAAAGGGCAGCTCGAGCAGGCCGCGCGCGACGCAGCCGTCGGGCGGCTCACGCTCACGGCCGACCTCGCGGATCTCGCCGGCTGCGACCTCGTGATCGAGGCGATCGTCGAGGCGCTCGAGCCGAAGCAGGAGCTCTTCCGCGAGCTCGAGCGCGTTTGCCGTTCTGATGCGGTGCTCGCGACGAACACGTCGGCGCTGTCGGTGACGGAGATCGCGTCGGCGACGTCGTCGCCCGAGCGGGTTGTCGGCATGCATTTCTTCAATCCCGCGCCGCTGATGCCGCTCGTCGAGATCGTGCGCACCGAGCTCTCCTCCGACGAGGCGGCCGAGGCCGCGTTCGCCCTGGGCGAGCGCATCGGCAAGCATCCGATTCGCTGTCACGACACGCCGGGCTTCGTCGTGAACCGCGTGCTCATCCCGGTGCTCAACGACTGCATCCGGGTGTTGGACGAGGCGCGGGTGACCGTGGAGGACCTCGACGCGGGCATGAAGCACGGCGTCGGCTGGCCGATGGGACCGTGCGAGCTGATCGACCTGATCGGGGTCGACGTGCACGTGCACGCGAGCGAAGCGTTGTGGGAGAAGCTGCGCGAGCCGCGGATGGCTGCGCCGCCGCGCCTCGTCGCAATGGCGAACGCCGGGCTGCTCGGCCGCAAGACCGGCCGCGGCTTCTACCGGTACGAGCGTTAGGCTGCGAGCGAGACGCGCGTGACGGCGGGCTCGGCCGCGGCGGCGGGCTCGGGCTTGACGGCCGTCGCCGGCGGCTCCTCGCGGAGCCCGTCGAGCATGAGCGCCTGCATCGTCGCGAACGCAGCGGAGGCGAGGAGGGACGACGACTGCTCGGGCGAGACGCCCGCGGCGCGGAGCGCGGCTGCCAGAGCGTCGATGCGCTCGGTCAGGACGATCGCGGTCGACTCGACGGCCATCCGTTGAAGCTTCGCTCGGGCGCCGGACATTCCTCTCCTGTCACGGAACGCTGAGACGGCCCCAGAGGTTCTCCAGGAGCGTCGAGACCGGCGGCTGACCGGCGGAGGCGGCGAAGTTCAGCGCGCCCGCGGCGAAGACCTTCGCGCCTGCGGGCGTCTCGTAGTACGTCATCTCCGCGGACTTGTCCCGCCCGAGGAGGTCGGGGATGCGGGCGAGCACGATCGTGCCGCGGGGCGAGGCCGCCGTCGTCGCGTCGATCTCGATGCCGTAGCGGCCGAAGGTCGATCCGTTGACGAGGCCCGTGCCGGCGAAGAGCCACGGCGCGCGGTCTGCGCCCGCGACGACGTACGGTCTCTGGACGGCGCCGTGATTCGAGCCGACGTACTGCACGCCCGCGAGCGACGCCTCCGGGCGGCCCTGGTTGCGCCAGAGCGCGACCTTGCTCATCAAGGGACCGTCGAGGCCGACGCGCCAGAACATGTTGTTCGCCGCGAGGAACGCGAGGTTCCCGCCGACGTCGCGGAAGCGGGTCACGACGTTCAGTTCCTGCAGCGTCACGTATTCCTCGTGTCCTGGGAAGACGACGAGGTCGTAGTCGCGCGCGAGCGCGTCGCCGTTGGTCACCGCGCCGAGATCCTGGTCGCTGAGGAAGTCGACCTGCTTGCCCGTTTGCTGGAGCCAGGTGAGGAACGTGAGGTCCCAGTCGTGGAAGCGGAACGGCAGCCCGAAGTCGAGGAAGGGGCGAGTGACGTCCACGAAGCGCTGCCGCCCGCTGACGTACCACGAGTCGCCCCAGCCGTCGCCGTTCGCGTCGGTGAAGTTGTAGGCCTGCCAGGTCTGCGTCGCGAGCACGACGGCGACCCGGTGCGTGCCGAGCGTGCGGGGACGGACGACGAACGGTGCGTACCCGACGCGACCGTCGTCGGCGCTGATGCGCAGGAAGTAGAGCCCGCTCGGCCAGTTGCCCGGACGCACGACCTGGATCGCCGCGGGCGCATCGCTGTGCGCCGTCCAGTCGACGTGCGCGGCGGCTGTCATCGCCTGGCCGCTCGTCCGCAGGTCGCGAACGGACGGAAACGCCCCGCCGCCGTAGGCGAAGACCTGGAACGTGAGCGCTTTCGCGTCGGTTGCGACCTCCAGCTCGGCGAGCTGGCCGGGCGCGTAGCTCGGGAGCGCGAAGCCGGCGTCGATTCCCTGCACGCGAGCGACCGGCGCGCGCCCGCGTGTGCCGGGTGCGGACACGCCGTAGACGGTGCGCCCGCCGCGGCCGGTCGCCGTCAACTGGAGCACGTAGGTGCGCGGAGGCGTCGTCCGGGAAGGCCGCCAGACAAGCTCTGCGGTGCCTGCGGGCAGCGTGCGGCGGATGCGCTGCACGACGTGCGTCGACGCGCCTTCGCTGCCGTGCGTGTCGGTCTGGACGACCGCGAGCTCGATCGTCGCCGGCGTCGTGAGGGTGAAGCCGACGTGGGCGGCGTCGCGGAAGCCGTCGCCGTTCGGGCTCACCGTCGTCAGCAGGGGCCCGTCGCCCGTGAACGGGGTCGACCCGTTCGTCACGTGCAAGCCCTGGAGTTGCGGCGGGGCGGGTCGCGGCGCGGCCGACGCGTGGCCCGCGGCGATCAGCGCGGCGAGCGGGAGCAGGGTGAGACGGCGCACGAAGGCGCGTCTTCCCGTCTGCGTCCACCTGAAATCCGCCATGCAGGGTAGTGGCTCAGGCTGAAAGTTGCCGGGCCGCGCGGGGCTTGTAACGACCGCGCGTGATCGGGACGGCCCGCTCGGCTGCATCGAGCAGCGCGATGATCTCCCCGAGCTTCCAAATGTGGTCTGACACTCCGGCGGCGACGGCTGGGGTCGTGCCGAGAGTCTTGTGGACGCGGCAGAAGTTGTAGTGCATGAAGTGCAGGCTGACCGCTGCGGCGTGGTTCTCGACCTTCTTTGAGAAGCCGTTGGTGAGCCGTGTGTACCGCCGCATTGACATCCGCCTTGTGAGATTTAGCCGCTCGACGTAGCTGGTCGAGATGTGCTCGGGGTCGGGATTGCCAGAGACCCGCATCGGGACAGCTTCCAGACAGATGGCGGGCGAGTAACGCCGCTCAGGTTTGCGGCTGTTGTCATTGCCGTAGACCTTGACGAGTTGGGCGTAGTCGAGGTGGCCGCCGAATGCGCCTGCAACGGCGAGTCGGTATGGGGCGTGCCCGTCGGATGTGATCTGGACACGGTTGCGGAGGCGCCCAGCAAGATCGGTCATGAAGGCGGTCGCTTCACTGAGATCGCGGCCACCGATCCGATAGGTCGGCACGAGCTTCGTGTCGGCGTCGAGCGCGACCCATGTCCACACGTCGCCAGCTTCGTTGCGCTTCTCGGCCGGGACGTTCTTCTGCTTCGCGTAGACGAACGACCAGATCTCGTCGACCTGTATGCGTTCACAGCTGAGGTCACGCATCGCCATGTCCTGGTGGACAGAGCAGACCGTGCCGAGATCGACGAGCAATTTCGACACGGTATTGCGGGCGACCCCGGTCATCCGGCTCGTCGAGTGGAGGCTGTTGCCCTCCGAGAGGGCTGCTACAACCGCTTCACGGCCTTGAGGAGACAACCGATTCATACTGACAGTATATGCGTGACCGGTCTAGAAATCAAGAGCAGATCCAAAGACCTTCCTGTTCCCCGTCCTCCACATGAGGTACAGTAACAGGAAGACCAGCGAGCGAAAGGACGCGTCTTTGGCAGTCCATCCCTTCCCGATACCGGAACCTGATCCAAAAGTCGACGCGGAGCTAGCGGCTCTTGGGCTTCCGTCTCAGGTGATCCTCACCACCGCGCTTCTCTTCTCGGAGGCGGAGCGTCGAGGCTGCACTGAGAACGATCCCGGCATCCTTAAGGGGATGATCGGCTCAGGTCGTGGGATCCGATCACTACGCGAGCAGCTACGTCCTTTGAAGTGGCATCGCGAAGAACCGAAGAGCCTCCCGCTTGTCACGTCCCCCGACCGGCAGATCGCTCTGACGCTCGCGACCGGCGACGAGAACGCCGGACGGGAGGGCACTCCGTTCGCCCGGACGAAGTGGAGAAAGGGCCCGATGTTGACCGAGTGGGTAGCGCCGTCGCGGCAGATTTCATTGCTCGACGCCGACGAGAACGGCGAACCCGAGAAGCGTCCCGATCTCTGGATTCTGCTCGTGCAGCGGACGACTACTCAGGTGCTTGCCGAACTGTCGCAGCCGACCGCTGTCGGAAGCGGCGATCACCTTGTCTTCGCCGGGAAGCGGATCTTCCTGACGCCGATCTCGATTGACCAGACGCAGTACCACGACGACGAAGACGAAGGCGATGATTTCGAGTCGCCTGATGTACCTGTCGAACGGCTCTGATGTTCGTCCCGTCACGTCTCTCCCTCGCCCGTAGACGGCGAGGCTTTACCAAGGTCCAGCTCGCAAGAATGACCGGGCTGACTGTGCGAAGCCTGTCGGCCTACGAGTCAACCGGTGCCGGCCACTCCGATCCTCTGCCCGAGACAGCGCGCCGTCTCGCTGACGTGCTCGGCTTTCCCATCGGCTTCTTCGAGGCTCCAGAACTTCGTGAGATCACGGCGGAGGAGACGACTTTCCGTGCGTTGAGCAAGCTGAGCGCGATCAAGAGGGAACAAGCCTTGTCTGCCGGGACACTTGCGCTCGACTATCACCGATGGATCTCCGAGCGGTTCCGCCTCCCCGATCTCACCGTTCCTGATCTCGCCGGAGAGCATCCCGAACGCGCGGCCGACATCCTCCGAGCGGAGTGGCAACTAGGCGAGAAGCCAATCCCCAACATGGTGCATCTACTCGAAGTGCATGGTGTGCGCGTCTTCTCGCTTGCGGAGGACTACGCCGAAGTCGATGCCTTCTCCACCTGGGACGACGGGATCCCATTCGTCTTCCTGAACACGCTCAAAACGGCTGAGAGAGGTCGAATGGATGCCGCGCACGAACTTGCGCACCTCGTCCTCCATCGGCACGGCACCACGGTCCTGTCGCGGCATCTAGAGGAAGAGGCCAAGCAATTTGCATCGGCGTTTCTGATGCCGCGCGGAGGAATGCTCCCGACAGCGCCGCACTTCCCGTCGCTCGATCAACTGATCCGCGTCAAGCGGAAATGGAAGGTATCGCTCGCCGCGGTTGTGTACCGCCTCCATGAAATCGGAGTGATCACAGATTGGCACTACCGATCACTCAACATCGACATCGCTCGGCGCGGCTACCGAAAGACTGAGAAGAACCCGATTGAGCGTGAGACCTCACAGATCATGGCGAAGGTCATGGCGTCCCTTCGTACCGATGGAATCTCGGTTGTCGACATCGCCCGCGAGCTTCATCTGCCACTCAACGAGCTTGGAGCATTCATGGCTGGATTCACGATCCTTCCAGTGGGCAACGGCACCGAACAGATCGAACCCACCGCAACCGAACCGCCAGCACTCACTGTGTTACGAGGTGGACGCTAGGTAGCGTCCCGCTGCCAACGGGATCGTGCAGCGCGTCGCGCCGCCTCGCTGCGTTCTTCGGCAGTCATCTTCTCGGCACGTGCCTTACCGCCCTTCAAACCGCCGCGCCGTCCGAGCGCGACCGCAGCCGGGTCCTTTCCATCATCGGAAGGCGTTGAGTCCGGTGACTCGGGTGCATCGCCGGTTGCTTCGCGAACGATCTCCGACGCAAGTTCGTTTACGTCGCGTGGACGCTTGCGTGACCGCTCAGGCATCCCTAGGATCGTAGCTCATCCGAGCCAAGGAGAACGAGTCGCTATGAGAGCTGAGATCGAGGCGATGCCCGTGGTTCCCCTCGGGAATGATGGGGTCATGATCCGCGTCCGGAATGAGAACGGAACCAACGTCGGAAAGTTCTGGTTCGGCCAAGCGAATATCAAGTGGGCACGCGGGAGCGTTTCAAAAGCAAACGCGAAGATCATCCCGGTCCAGGATCTCGTTGCGTGGCTCGACGCCCACTAATTTCAGCCTGAGCCACTACCCCATGCAGCCCCTCACAGAACCTTTACGGTCCGCTCAATCGCGGGTCACGAGACATGCCGATACTCTGATCACGTGCGGCGGACAGTCGTTATCTGCGTATCCCTGGTCGCGCTTGCTGTGCCTGCGGTGGCCCTGGCGATCCGAGATGCGCCCGGCGACGGCACGCTCGTCGTCAAGAACGGTAGTGCGCCGCGCGGCACGCCCGTCGTGACGCTCGTGATCCGCGGCGCGGTGATCGGTCAGATCACCCAGGGCGCGGTCGTCATCGACGACCCGACGCCGGGCGATGGATTCTCTCCCGAGGTCACGGGCGCGAGCTGGCGGAAGGACGTCGGGGACACCACCCAGAAGTGGGGTGGGGTCGATTTCCGGTTCAGGGCCGTCGGCGGGAGCTACAGGATCACGATCTACGGCTCCGGCGTCGATCTCGTCGCGAGCGGGCACGGCAACGTGATCCTCGCGGGCTCGCCCGACCTGCCGACGCGTGACGGGCTCTTCTCGCTGAACGGCGGCGACTTCCGGTCGCTGCCCGCAACGCCGACGAAGCAACTGACCGTCGGCATGCCGACGTCTGCCGGATAGGACGACATGGCCACGAAGCCGCAGACGGTGCTCGTCGTCGAGGACGAAGCGTCGATCGCGTCGTTCGTCGCCGCCTACCTCAAGAACGCTGGGTATGCGGTACGCACGACGCCGAGCGGCGCCGAGGCGCTGAAGCTCGTCGAGTCCGAGAAGCCTGCGCTCGTCGTCCTCGACCTGATGCTGCCGGACATGGACGGCGTCGAGGTCTGCAAGCGCATCCGGCAGAGCACCGACGTCCCGGTGCTGATGCTGACCGCGCGCGACGAAGACGTCGACAAGATCATCGGGCTCGAGGTGGGCGCCGACGACTACATGACGAAGCCCTTCAATCCGCGCGAGCTCGTCGCACGTGTGCGCGCGATTCTGCGCCGCGCGACGACGGAGCGCGAGAAGGGGGCGAGCGCGACCCTGCAGCACGGCGACCTTCACGTGGATGCCGGCCGCCGCGAGGCGCGTGTGGGCGAGCAGGAGATCCAGCTCGCGCCGAAGGAATTCGACCTGCTCTGGGAGCTGCTCGACCATCGCGGTCTCGTGCTGACGCGAGACCAGCTGCTCGAGCGCGTCTGGGGGTACACGTTCGCGGGCGACACGCGCACCGTCGACGTGCACGTTCGCCAGCTCCGCCGGAAGCTCGGCGATGCGTCGCCGATCGTCACTGTCTGGGGCGTCGGGTACAAGGTGAGCCCGGCGCGCGAACAGCAGTCCGCCTAGCCCAGTAGGCTCGCCCCGTGCTCGGGTCGCTGCGCTTCAGGCTGCCGGCGCTGTTCCTCCTCGGTGTCGTCCTCTCGGGGTTGGTCGCGTCGCTGATCGCGATTCGCTTCTTTCAGAGCTACGAGCGCACCCGCGCGGTGGGCGAGCTGCGTGCCGAGTCGGTCGGCATCGTTCGGCTCGAGGCGAGCCAGGCCGGCGCGCGAGACGTCCCGATCCGCAACCTCGAAGCGGCGATCGGCGGCGACCGCATCTTCTACGTTCCCATCGTGCGTGGAGCGCAGCTCTTCACGGGCCCGCTGCCACAGCTTCCGCGCTCGACGGTTTCCGTCGTGGAGCTCAACCGGAGCGTCCCTCGAGCATTCGACCTGCAGTTCGCAGGCCGCCGCTACCTCGCGGTTGCGCAGCCGCTCAAGCTCGGCGACCAGCTCTTCGGAGCTCTTGTCGTCGCGAAGCCGACCTCGCAGCTGCGCAGCCGGTGGGTGACGTTGTTCGAGCGGCTCGCGATTGCGTTCGGCGGCGGCGTGATTGTCGCCGGGCTGCTGGGCGTGTATCTGTCGCGGCGGATCACACGGCCACTACTCGCACTGTCAAAGGCCGCCGACGAGGTCGCGGGCGGCAACTACGGGGTCGAAGTCCCCAAGCCGCGCGGCTCGGACGAGATCTCGCATCTCGCCGCACGTTTCAGCGACATGGCGGCCGAGCTGTCCGAGTCGGAGCAGCTCTCGCGGAACTTCCTGATGTCGGTGTCTCATGAGCTGCGAACACCCCTGACCGCGATCCGCGGTCACGTCGCCGCGCTGCGCGAGGGGGTGATCGACGACGCTGCGATGCAGGAGGCGTCGCTCGGCGTGATCAGCGAAGAGGCGATGCGGCTCGAGCGACTCGTCGGCGACGTGCTCGATCTCGCGAAGCTGGACGCGCACCGCTTCACCGTGCTGCAGGAAGAGGTCGACATGAAGCACCTGTGCGAACGCGTGCATGCGGCCTTTGCCGAAGTTGCACGGCGCCGCGCGATGGACTATCGCCTCGACGTCCGTGCGCATCCGGTGATCGTGACGGACGGCGACCGGGTGCTCCAGATCATCTCGAACCTGCTCTCGAACGCGTTTCGGTGGACGCCGGAGGGTGGCCGCGTCGAGTTGTCGCTCTCGGAGCAGGGCAGCTGGGTGTCGGTCGTGGTCGCGGACAGCGGACCCGGAATCACGGCCGAGGAGCGCGAGCGGATCTTCCGTCCTTTCTGGTCCCGCGACGGCGGCGGCACCGGTCTGGGTCTCGCGATCGCACGTGAGCTCGCGGTCGCGCTCGGAGGTGGCATCGACGTTCGCGGGGAGCCGGGGCTCGGCAGCCGATTCGAGCTCGTGCTGCCGGCGCAGCGTCCGCCGGAGGGCTAGCCAGTCTGCTGGTCGGGAGCGACCGGCTCGGACCGGTGCTCTTCGATCCGGTAGACAGTCGCGCCGCTCTGCTGCTTCGCGATGCTCGCCTCGATGCGGGCGAGCCGCTGGTCGACGCCGCGCCAGCCGGAGGAGACGAGATCGACGAGCAAGGCGAGATCGTCGACACGCGCGTGCCGCTCGGCGAGGAGGTCGCCCTCGACGCGCTCGAGCCGGCGGAGCAACTGGTTCATCAGGCCGCGCACCTCGGCGAGGTGGCGGGCAACGGGTAGCACCTGAGCGCGCAGGCCGTCCTGGACTGCGTCGCCGACCCGGGCGGGCAGGGTGGACTCGAGCTCGGCGGCCGCCGCCGCGAGCGCCTCGACTTGGTCGCGTGCGCGCTCGAAGGCAGCGTCAACCTGCGCGGGCTCGACCCGGCCCGAGGCGGCCGACTCGATGCGGGCCTGCGCGCGGGCGATCGCTTCGGCGTCCATCGCGGGCGACGTTACCGTGGCGGTCGGATGGAAGTCTCCCAGCTGGACTACGACTTGCCTCACGAGCTGATCGCGCAGCATCCGGCCGCGCGGCGCGACGAGTCTCGGCTCCTCGTGTACGAGCGCTCGACCGGCACGGTGCGCCATCGGCGCTTCTCGGAGTTGCCCGAAGAGCTCGGCGGGCAGCTCGTGGTGGTCAACGACACGAAGGTGGTGCCGGCTCGGATCCCGATCGAGTCGCCGCGCGGCGAGGTGCTGCTGCTCGAGCGCATCGAGGGCGACCTCTGGGAGGGCCTCGCGCGCCCGACGCGCCGGCTGAAGCCCGGCCGGCGGTATGGGCCCGTCGAGCTGATCGAGCATCTCGGAGAGGGTCGCTGGCGCCTGCGGCTCGACGGTGAGCCGGACGGCGTCACGCCGCTGCCGCCCTACATCACAGCACCGCTCGACGATCCGGCCCGCTACCAGACGGTGTACGCGCGCGATCCCGGCTCGGCGGCGGCGCCGACCGCCGGCCTGCACTTCACGCCCGAGCTATTGGCACGACTCGACGTCGAGCGGGTGACGCTGCACGTCGGGCTCGACACGTTCCGCCCCGTCTCCGAGCAACGGCTCGAAAATCATCCGATCCACGGCGAGCGCTACGAGGTGTCGGCCGGCGCGTGGCAGCGAATCCGTGCCGCGGGGCGCGTGCTCGCGGTCGGCACGACGACCGTGCGTACGCTCGAGACGCTCGCCCGCGGAGGGCCGCTCGCCGGGCGCACGGAGCTCTTCATCACGCCCGGCTTCGAGTTCCGCCGCGTCGACACGCTGCTGACGAACTTCCATCTGCCGCGCTCGACGCTGCTTGCGCTCGTGATGGCGTTCGCAGGCGTGGAAGAGACACGGCGGCTCTACCGGCTCGCCGTCGAGGAGCGCTACCGCTTCTACTCCTTCGGCGACGCGATGCTCCTTCTCTAGGCAATCCGAGCTGGGCAAGGAAGCCCCGGCCCAGGTGTCGGACACCCGTACAACGTGTTCGACCTCAGGACATGTCTGAGGCGGGCGGCGTTGACGGCGTTACGCTCGGCGGCATGAGCTGCTTCACCCTCGCGGCCACCGACGGCCTCGCGCGCGCCGGCGTGCTGCACACTGCGCACGGCGACGTGCCGACACCGGCCTTCATGCCCGTGGGCACGAAGGCGACGGTGAAGTCGGTCGACCCCGGCGAGCTGCGCGCGATCGGCACCACCATCCTGCTCGGCAACACGTACCACCTGCACTTCAGGCCCGGCGAGGACGTGATCGCCGAGCTCGGCGGGCTGCACTCCTTCATGGGCTGGGACGGCCCGATCCTCACCGACTCCGGCGGCTTCCAGGTGTTCTCTCTGCGCGACACGCTCATCGCCTCCGACGACGACGGGGTGACGTTTCGCTCCGTGTACGACGGAAGCCCGGAGCGCTTTACGCCGGAGCTCGCGGCGCGGATCCAGGAGCAGCTCGGCTCGGATGTCGCAATGTGCCTCGACATCTGCCCGCCGTCGGGCATTCCGCGAGCGGAGCTCGAGGACGCGGTGCGTCGCACGACCCTCTGGGCGCAGCGCCAGCGCAACCTGCCGCGCGCGCCGGGGCAGCTTCGGTTCGCGATCACGCAGGGCGGCCTCGACACCGAGCTCCGGCAACGCTCCTCCGAGGAGCTCGTGCCGCTCGACTTCGACGGCTATGCCGTCGGCGGCCTCAGCGTCGGCGAGGCCCGCGACCCGATGTTCGATGCGACGACGCGAGCTGCGTCGTTCCTGCCGGCCGGCAAGCCGCGCTACTTCATGGGCATCGGAGATCCCGAAGGCGTGATCGAGGTGATCGCGCGCGGCGTCGACATGTTCGACTGCGTTCTCCCGACACGCACGGCGCGCACCGGCAGCGCCCTCACGTGGGAAGGGCGGCTGAACCTCCGGAACGCGCGCTTTGCACGCGATCCTCGCCCGCTCGACGAGGGCTGCAGCTGCCCCGCCTGCACACGGTTCACCCGCGCGTACATCCGCCATCTCGTGAATCAGCAGGAGATCCTCGGCCTGCGCCTCCTGAGCCTGCATAATCTTCGCTTCCTGCTCGACCTCGCCGCCGACGCGCGCCAGGCGATCGAGCGCGGCGCCTTCGAGACCTGGCGCACCGACGCGCTCGCACGGCTCGCACCCCCAAGCTCGTCCACCTCGACTCTGGAGACCCCGTGAACAGTCCCGGCTTTCTGATCCTCATCGTCGCGTTCGGCTTCATCTGGTTCGTGCTCATCCGCCCACAGAAGCGGCGCCAGGTCGAGGCGGCGCGGATGCTCAACAGTCTGAACGTCGGCGACGAGGTGCTCACCGCCGGCGGCATCTACGGCGAGGTGACGGAGCTGCACGACGACGCCGTGATGCTCCGGATCGCCCCCGAGCTCGAGGTGCGGGTCGCCCGGAAGGCGATCGGAGCGGTCACCCCCCGGGCGGACGCTGGAGAGGCCGACGAGCCGGATGCGGAACCGGATGTCGAGCCCGTCGAGTCGCCCAACCCCGAAACCGGCGGCTAACCTTCTTCCGCACGTGAGCGACCGGCGCAAGTACCTCCTTCTCATGGGCGCGATCGCGATCGCGCTCGTCGGCGCGGTCCTGCTCGCGGTTCCCGGGTCGCCGATCCACCAGAAGCCGACCCTCGGCCTCGATCTCCAGGGCGGTCTCGAGGTCGTGCTCAAGGCGGTGCCGCCGAAGGGCCACACGCTGACGCCCGACGACATGAATCGGTCGATCTCGATCATGCAGAACCGGATCAACAAGCTCGGCGTGTCCGAGCCGGAGATCCGCAAGCAGGGCAAGGACCAGATCGTCATCCAGATCGCCGGCATCCACGATCCGGCGGCGGCGGCGAAGCTGATCGGCAAGACCGCGCAGCTGATGCTGTTCGACTTCGAGAACGACCTGGCCGGCCCCTCGCTCGACCTGAACGGCAATCCGGTCGCGACCCCGTCGCTCTACGAGCTGCTGACGCAGGTGCAGAAGCAGGCGGCGAAGGGGACGCCCGAGTCGTACTACCTCTTCCGCACGAAGAGCGTGCAGGTCGCCTCGACGAAGAAGGAGACGGTCAAGGGCAAGAACGGCAAGTCGTCGACGGTGATCAAGCCGGTGACGAAGACCGTCGCCAAGCACTCCCTCGTCGCGGGCCCCGCGAACACGCAGAAGGAGCTGCTCAAGCCGTACGGCGGCACGGTTCCGCCGAAGGGCGAGGTCATGAAGGTCCCGGCGCACACGATCGTGATCAGCTGCCAGACCGCGAGCGGCTGTCTCGGCGCACGCGTCGCGTCGCCGAGCGGGACGTACTACTACCTCGCGAAGTTCTTCCCGAACCGCGCGTCGAACCCCATCCCCGAGATGACCGGCGCCGACCTCGTGCTCTCGGGCACCCGCGCCGACTTCGGCCAGAGCGGCGGGCCGATCGTGACGCTCCAGTTCACGAATCACGGCTCCGACCAGTTCCAGAAGATCACGCGCGACGAGGCCCAGCGCGGCCAGACGAAGTTCGACCTCGCCGGAAAGCAGGGCGACTATCTCAACTTCACCCAGCACTTCGCGATCGTGCTCGACGGACAGCTCGAGTCGACGCCGTACATCGACTTCAAGCGCAATCCCGACGGCATCCCGGGCCCGAACGCGGAGATCGACCTCGGTCAGGGCGGCTCGATCGGAGAGGCGAAGAACCTCGCGCTGATCCTCCAGACCGGTGCGCTACCCGTCACGTTCCAGCAGATCGAGCGCACCGACGTCTCCGCGACGCTCGGCAAGGACTCGCTCACGCAGGCGTGGCATGCAGCGCTCATCGGCCTCGTACTCGTCGCGCTCTTCCTGCTGCTCCTCTACCGCTTCCTCGGGCTCGTCGCGGTGATCGGCCTCGCGATCTACGGGCTCTTCTACTACGCCGCGATCCTGCTCTTCAACGTGACGCTGACGCTACCGGGCTTCGCCGGCCTCATCCTCACGATCGGCGTCGCCGCCGACGCGAACGTCGTCGTCTTCGAGCGCATCAAGGAAGAGGTGCGCGCCGGGAAGTCCGTGCGCGCCGCGATCGCCGCCGGCTACGGCAAGGGCTTCCACACGATTCTCGACGCGAACGTCGTCACTGCGATCACCGCGCTCGTGCTCTTCCTGATTGCGGTCGCCTCGGTCAAGGGTTTCGCGCTCATGCTGCTGATCGGCACCGTGATCTCGCTCGTCACGGCCGTCGCGGCGACACGCGGCCTGCTCGGCCTGCTCGCCGGCTTCCGCTGGTTCGACAACCCGCGGTTCATGGGAGCCCAGGGCCAGCAGACCGCGACGTGGCTTCAGATCGACTTCATGCGGCGCCGCAACCTCTGGTTCGCCATCTCGGGCGCGATCATCCTCGCCGGCGCAATCTCGCTCGGCGTCCGCGGCCTCAACCTCGGGATCGACTTCAAGGGCGGCACGCAGGTCACCTTCAAGACGCACAAGGCGTTCACGACCGAGGACGTCCGCGCCGTCACGACCCAGCTCGGCGAGAAGACGGCCATCGTCCAGGGCCGCGGCGCCGCGGTTGCGGGTGGCAAGTACCAGCAGTGGCAGGTCCGCACCGAGTCGCTGACCGGCGCGAAGCAGTCGGCGCTCTCGCAGGATCTGAAGACGCAGCTCGGCGCCTACGCCTCCGGTGTGAAGAACGTCTCGTCGAGCTTCGGGCGCCAGATCGCGGTCGACGCGATCTGGGGGATCATCGTCTCGCTCGTCCTGATCGTGATCTACATCACGCTGCGGTTCGGCGCCAAGTACTCGATTCCGGTGATCCTCGCGATGCTGCACGACATCGTGATCACCGTCGGCGTGTACTCGATCGCGTTCAAGGAGGTGTCGGTCGCGACCGTCGCCGCGGTCCTCACCGTACTCGGGTACTCGATCTACGACACGATCATCATCTTCGACCGCGTGCGCGAGAACGTGCCGCTGATGCGCCGCCAGCCGTTCGCGACGATCGTGAACGTCTCACTGTGGGAGACGATTCGCCGCTCCCTCGCGACGACGTTCATCACCTTGCTGCCGGTCGTCGCGCTCGAGATCTTCGGCGGCGCGACGCTCAAGGACTTCGCCTTCGCGCTTATCGTCGGCGTCATCTCCGGCGCGTACTCGTCGATCTTCATCGCCGCGCCGCTCCTGACGATCTGGAAGGAGCGCGAGCCGGAGTTCGCGAAGCGCAAGCAGATCGCCCCGGGCGACGAGATCGGGACCACGGTCGGTGGCCGTCGCGGCCGCGGCAAGGCCG
>Ga0209514_10006325_pt1 | contig 14587 bp, 12 predicted proteins | sample Subgrocontami58m_FD_187452 | JGI IMG/M metagenome (GOLD analysis project Ga0209514, IMG submission 187452) | Subsurface groundwater microbial communities from S. Glens Falls, New York, USA - GMW37 contaminated, 5.8 m (SPAdes) (version 3) | ecosystem: Environmental > Aquatic > Deep subsurface >...
CGCGGGTTCACCGCGACGCGATCGCGTGAGGTCGCGGTGCATCGGCGCGATAAATCCGCGCCCTACGAGCGGGTTCCCCAACTGCGCGCGGCGCTCGCCTGCCTCAAACCACGAAGGCTGGTTCGAGTTGGCGTATAACGAGTGTTGATGTGTTGAAAATTGCGGCCAATGGAGGGGACAGGACTGCTACACTCCCGTCCGATCCCCATTTGGATCCTCCAAGTCTTGAAAGAAAGCCTGCATGATCGATGTCCACTGCCACCTCCTTCCGGGCATAGATGACGGGCCGGCTACGCTGGAGGCTGCGATCGCGCTGGCCCGGCATGCGCTAGCGAGCGGCATCGTCAAAGCGATCGTCACGCCGCACATCCTGCCGCGCCGCTACGACAACACGCTTGCCGGCATCCGCGAGGCGGCGGCGCGTTTCCGCGCCGAGCTCGATGCGAGGAACATTGCGCTTGAGATCGGCTGCGCGGCCGAGGTGCGCATCGGCCCGGAAGTCATCGCGCTGGCCGACAATAAGACGCTGCCGCTATTGGGGACGGTCGGGGGCTACGGCATCGTGCTGCTCGAGTTTCCCGACAGCCACATTCTCCCGGGGAGCGACAAGCTTTGTGCCTGGCTGCTCGATCGCAAGATTCGGCCGCTGATCGCGCACCCCGAGCGGAACAAAGAGGTCATGCGCGACGTCGTGACCATCGCGCCGTTCGTGCATATGGGATGCTGGCTGCAGCTTACCGCGGGGTCGGTGGCCGGCGTGTTCGGCCCGCGCTGCCAAGAGCGCTCGCGCCAGTTGCTCGAGCGCGGCTGGGTGCATGTGCTCGCCTCGGACGCGCACGACATGCCGGGGAGAAAGCCCGAGCTCGAACCCGGGCGAGCGGCCGCAGAGGAGATCGTCGGCGAGGCGGAGTCGTGGCGCCTGGTGCGCGAGCGGCCGGGGGCGATTGCGGCGACCAATGCGGGGTTTGCCGAGGCGGGAAGCGCTGCGGCACAAACGCCACCGAAATCTGCGGGGGGCGCGGATTTATCGCACCATGATCGCGTGATGTCGGGGCGCGTGTTGGCGCGGTGAAGATGCGGCATACGCGATGTGAGGTGCCCTCGTAGGGCGCGGATTTATCGCGCCATGATCGCGTGATGACAAGGTATGTTTCGGCGCGGTGAACCCGCGCCATGCGGCGCGCTGAAGCCGCGCCCTACGCTGCGCCTTACGCGACGTGAGCCCCGTAGGGCGCGGATTTGTCGCGCCATGATCGCGTGATGACAAGGTATGTTTCGGCGCGGTGAACCCGCGCCCTACGCTGCGCCTTACGCGGCGTGAGCCCCGTAGGGCGCGGATTTATCGCGCCACGGTGACGCCACGGTCATGCCATGATCGCGCGATGACAAGGTATGTTTCGGCGCGGTGAACCCGCGCCCTACGCTGCGCCTTACGCGACGTGAGCCCCGTAGGGCGCGGATTTATCGCGCCATGATCGCGCGATGACAAGGTATGTTTCGGCGCGGTGAACCCGCGCCCTACGCTGCGCCTTACGCGACGTGAGCCCCGTAGGGCGCGGATTTATCGCGCCATGATCGCGCGATGACAAGGTATGTTTCGGCGCGGTGAACCCGCGCCCTACGCTGCGCCTTACGCGACGTGAGCCTCGTAGGGCGCGGATTTATCGCGCCACGGTGACGCCACGGTCATGCCATGATCGCGCGATGTCGGGGTACGGTTCGGCGCGGTAAACCCGCGCCATGCGGCGCGCTGAAGCCGTGCCATGCGGCGCGCTGAAGCCGTGCCATGCGGCGCGCTGAAGCCGCGCCCTACGGATTCTCTTTACAGTCAGCAATCAGCTTCCGATAAGCGCACGAATCTTTCCACGAACCTCATTCAGCACTTCTGCCGGCACGGTTCCTTTGCGTTTGGCTCTGCGCACGCGCCAATCGAGACTCTTGACCTGATCAGACAGAATCGCGCTCGGGGGATTCGTTCCAACGACTACCTCGAATGGATACCCTTTGATCTGCGTCGTCATCGGGCAGCAGAGCATCATGCTTGTCTTGCGGCTGTAGCTTGCGGGACTGAGAACAAGTGCCGGACGATGCCCTGCCTGTTCGCGCCCCGCCTGCGGCGAAAATGCGAGCCAGACCACGTCACCCGCGTCGGGAACGTAGGCGCGCGCCATCACCAGAGCTCGCGGCCTACTGCGGGGCCGGTATCTACGGCGTCATGCAGATTGGCTGGCGTAATCCCGCGCACGAGTTCTGCAAGCGTGTAGACGCGCGCGCGCTTGGGTTCGATGACGATGCAACCGTGCTCCTCTCTTACATCGACAGGCTGGTCAAGCTTGAGATCGGCCGCCTGCACGACCGAGGCCGGTATGCGCACGGCAGCGCTATTGCCCCATTTCTTTACCAGGACTTCCACGCAGATTCTCCATGTTCATGGGTTATCAATGCAATGATGATACCGAGGGGGCGAGGATGTGTCAACATTGTCGATACATGTGACAGCACGATCACCGCGTCACCGCGTGGGTCGCGGGCTCCCCGCAGCGTGATTGCGCCGCGACGCGCCAAATTTCGGCGCGATCAATCGCGCCATACGGGTTGCCGATACAACTGCGCGGCGCGCCGATTTTCCGTAGGGCGCGGCTTCAGCGCGCCGCATGGCGCGGGTTCACCACGCCGGCGCGCCGCATGACGCGGATTCGTCGCGCCGAAATACACCATGAACGTTATGCGATCGCGTCGCGGTAAACCTGCGTTCTACGCTGCGCCCTACGCGACGTGTGCCCCGTAGGGCGCGGATTTATCGCGCCACGGTCATGCCACGATCACCCCATGATCGCGTAATGTCGCGGCGCGTATTGACGCGGTGAAGATGCCTCATTCGGCGCGGTGAACCCGCGCCCTACGCGCCGGTGCGCTTGCGCGCTGTCCGGGCAGAGCGTGTGGTCGCGCGTCGGACAGCTTGGCTCGCTTCCAGCACAACGCGTAAGGCATCATTCACAGCTGCCGAGCTGGGAAAGGCCTTTGCGATGTCGGGCTCCAGCACTACAACGTTTGCACCTTCTCTCAGTATGCGTTTGTAATACTTGCCGCGAACACCCTTTGAATAATCGAAGTTGTACTCGGATCGCATATCTTCAGACACATGATCGGTCTTAGGTTTCATGGCGTTTGCGCTCTCGCGCTGTAGTTGATCGGGCACTGATGATTCTGATACTTTCCACGGATTCTGCATGCGCAACGATAAGCAGTCGTCCACGCGCGGAGCGCCCGACAGTGACAAAGCGGTGGTCACCGACAGAATGATCAGGGTCGTCGAAGGTCGCGGCCAACGGGTCATAGAAAACGGTGACCGCTTCGTCGAAGGAGACTCGATGTTTCGCGAGATTTCGCTCGGCCTTCGCCCGATCCCATTCAAACTTCGTCGACGAATCTTAGCGCCATTCTGTCGTCTACGTTCAATGTGAATTGGTGCACGAGGCGAATTTGCGATTTTGCCGACATGATTGGCGGGAGCGGATCCCGGCCCGATAAATTCGCGCCATGCGGGTTGCCGATACAACCGCGCGGCGCCCCGATTTTCCGTAGGGCGCGGCTTCAGCGCGGCGTGCCGATCGTCCGTAGGGCGCGGCTTCAGCGCGCCACGATCACGAGCTTTCGCGGCACATTCCGGCGCGGTGAACCCGCGCCCTACGCCACGATCACGGGCTTTCGAACCACATTCCGGCGCGGTGAACCCGCACCCTACGTCACGATCACGAGCTTTCGCGGCACATTTCGGCGCGGTGAACCCGCGCCCTACGCCACGATCACGGGCTTTCGCGGCACATTTCGGCGCGGTGAACCCGCGCCCTACGAAACACCACGCTTCGGCGTAGGGCGCAGATTTATCGCGCCGTGATCGCGTGATGACGAGGTATGTTTCGGCGCGCTGAAGCCGCGCCCTACGCCGCGCCCTACGCGCGTTCGCCTACGCATTTTTCGAGCTTGCTGCTGCCTGACCAATCGCGCGCCAACAAGCCCATTTGTATGTACCGATGAAGGCTCGAATACGGCCAATCCGCGGCGCATTGGGCATGACCATGTTTGACCGGGTTGAAATGAATGTAATCGACGTGGCGCGCGAGGTCGTTATCGTCGCGCAGCAAATGCTCCCAGAACCGCCCCTGCCATATCCGCGGAGGAGAGGCGCGCCTTGTCCGCAAGATGCCCGTGTCCCGACAGGCGTGGGAGAAGCGCGCCTTGATGCGCTGCCAGCGCAGCGAAAAATCCGCGTCATCAGGGGGTAACGACCATATGCAATGCAGGTGTTCCGGCAGCACGACGATCGCATCGATGTGAAACGGCAGCTCGTGCCGCGTCTGCTCGAATGCGTTTCGCAGGAGGTCGATCCGTTCGACCAGAATGCGCTCGCTTCGATCGGCAAGGGTGACGGTGAAGAAGTACGAGGCCCCGGGGATACGGGCACGACGATAATTGGGCATGCCCCCTTAAGCGCAGAAGTGGCCGTGGCGGTTGACATGGCGCGTTGCCGCGCGGTGAGCCGAAGGCGCGCGAGGTTCGCGGCCGGCGTTGGCGCGGTCAAGCCGCGGCGTGATCGCGCAATAACACGGCACGGCCTGGCGCGACAAATCCGCGCCATGCGGCGCGCTGAAGCCGCGTTCCGGCGCGATAAATCCGCGCCCTACGGATGGTGCGAGAATCCGCGTAGGTCGCGGGTTTACCGCGACGCGATCGCATGATGCGACGGTGCATTTCGGCGCGACGAAGCCGCGGTGTGCGCGTTCGAAGACGGTGTGCGGCGCGCTGAAGCCGCGTTCCGGCGCGATAAATCCGCGCCCTACGGATGGTGCGAGAACCCGCGTAGGTCGCGGGTTTACCGCGACGCGATCGCATGATGCGACGGTGCATTTCGGCGCGATGAATCCGCGGTGTGCGCGTTCGAAGACGGCGTGCGGCGGCGCGGTGAGGCGGCGTTCCGGCGCGATAAATCCGCGCCCTACGCCGCGCCCTACGCCGCGCCCTACGCGTTCGAGGTGAACCGGCGCCGTATCATCAATTTTGTAAATTTGGCAATTCTGTTGGTAGAATATGCAGTTGTTGGGCAAGCTCGGATTCCTTTTCCGGGAAATTCTCCTAGGCAACTGAGTAAGGGGGGTAAGAAAAATGCATAAGAATAGTTCGATAGTTGCGTACCGTGCTGGATTCATGCTTCAGGTGCTGGTGGGGGCGATGGCGACGACGGCCATGGCGCAGACCCCTCCCGGTGCCATGCCCGTCGGGCCGATGTTCGCTTATCCCGAACTGGAAATCGCCGCCAACAGGGACAGCAACATTGCCCTTCAGCCCGATGCGACGCGCAAGTCGGGTACGATCTGGTATGTGCGCCCGGCCGTGCGCCTCGAGGCCAAGCAGGGCGTGAATGCTTTCAACCTGAGCTATCGCGGGGAATACGGCCGCTACGACAGCCAGACGAACTTCAATTTCAATAACCACGAGGTCGGCGCCACCGGCGACATGACGTTCGACGAGAGAAACAACCTCAAGCTCGGCTTGCAGTATCAGGATCGCGTCGATCCCCCGGGTACCCTGAACATTGCCCAGACGCCTACCCCGAACAAGTATCATCAGCCTACCTTTACGGCGCTCTACACCTACGGCGCCCAGGACGCGGCCGGGAAACTCGAGCTGAAAGGCGGCTTTCTCGATAAGGAATACGTCAACAATCGGTTCGCGACTTCGGGGCTGGATCACAGCGAAACGGATTACGGCGCCACGTTCCTGTGGCGAATCAAGCCCAGGACCTACGCAACATTCAACGTCAAGCAAACTCAGTACGACTACAAGGAATCGATTTCGACGCTGAATAGCACGAATACGTTCGCATTGGTCGGGTTGCGCTGGGACGCAACCGCCGCGACCAGCGGACAGATCGCGGTTGGCCGCGTGACGAAGAAGTTCGAAGATGCGGGGCAAGCCGCGGGCCGGAAGGATCTTACGGATACATCCTGGGAAGGAAGCATAGCCTGGAAACCCGTCTCCTACTCGAGCATCGATTTCAGTACTCAGTACAGGCCGGTCGACTCCACGGGGCTTGGCAATTACACCATCAACGAGACGTATCAGGCTGTATGGACCCACGCCTGGACCAGCCGAATCACCTCGAAAATGCTCGCAAGCTATTCGAGCGACAAGTTCGCCAGCGCGCCGGTTGCCGCGATCGGCGGCGTCGACCGCAGCGACACCACCAAGTCCGGGGGGCTGCGTCTGACCTACGACATGCGGCGCTGGCTGAAGTTAGGCGCGGATTACCTCCACTCCGAGCGCAGTTCCAATGACGTCAACTTCGACTACAAGCGCGAGCAAATCATGCTCTTCGTTGCCGGAACGCTGTAGCAAACGGACCGATAAAAGTCTTAAAATATCCGGGCTGTTTCTTGACCCCCCCGGGGGGCGGGGGCCGGACGCTCGATGCGATCCGGCGCATGCCCTCCCAGCTGTTTTTGCGGTAACTCCGAAGAGACCTATGGAGCGGAACCTTCTTTACTTCCTTGCCCTGGGCCTGATGGTCCTATTGCCGCGGATCGGGCACGCGCTGGACCGCGACGATATGCTTTCGCGCTATCGCCTGGGCTCGGGCGACGTCATATCCATCTACGTTCTGGGCGAAGAGGAGCTCAAGCGCGAGAAGGTGCGGCTCACCGACGCCGGCACCATCCAGTATGCGATGCTCGGCGAAATGCGCATCATGGGATTGACGCTGGGCGAGCTCGAGCAAAGGATCACCTCCGGGCTGAAGAAGGGCCAATACCTCATCGATCCCAAGGTCATCGTGAGCATCGACGAATACCGCCCGTTTTTCATCAACGGCGAGATATCCAGGCCCGGGGGCTATCCGTACGTTCCGGGCCTTACCGTGCTCAAGGCCGTATCGCTCGCGGGTGGATTCAAGGATCGCGCCTCCAAGACCAACATATTCGTGATCCGCGACGGCAATACGAAAAACGCGGAGCTCGCGCGCGAAAGAGTGGAATTGAATACGCCGATTTACCCGGGCGATATCCTGATCATCGAGGCGAGCTTCTTTTGATGTCGCGGCGTGATGACGCGATGTCGCGGCGTGTTTCGGCGCGATTGCGGCGCGATTCGGCGCGATTGCGGCGCGATTCGGCGCGATAAATCTGCGCCCTACGCTGCATCACACCTCGTAGGGCGCGGCTTCAGCGCGCCGCAATCGGCGCAATACCACGGCACGTTTCGGCGCGATAAATCCGCGCCAGGCGGCCGCGAGTGACACCGGTTGTGGCGCGATGAATCCGCGCCCTACGCGGCGCCGCAATTGTCAACAATTGTTAAATCACCTCGTACGTCGCACCATTCACCGCGACACGATTGCGCAATAACACGTTACGTTTCGGCGCGATAAATCCACGCCCTACGCGGCGTCGCAATTGTCAAGAATTGTCAACTCATCTCGTGCGTCGCGCCATTCACCGCGACGCGATCCCCACGCCGCGCTAAAATGCGGCGTGACGATGATACAAATCAAGAACGAATCCTTCCGTCGACTCGAATCCTTCCGTCGATTCGTATCCTTTCGTCGACTCGAATCCTTCCGTCGATTCGTATCCTTCCGTCGACTCGAATCCTTCCGTCGATTCGTATCCTTCGATCGACTCGCATCCTTCGATCGACTCGCATTCTTCCCCCGACTCGAATCCTTCCGTCGACTCGTTTCGTCCCGCCGACTCGTTTTCGCGGGAGCGCTGATCGTGGCCTTGGGCTTGCTCATGTTCAAGGCCGGCAAGGAGGCGCTGTCGAATGTCTACGCGCAATCGGCGCATATGGAAGTCGAGCGCTGGTCGGCGCCCGGACAAAAGCTGCGCGGCGACGAAGGCGCGCGCGTCTCGCGGTATCTCGCGAAGAGCCTCGACTACTCGCCGGGCAATCCCTGGTCGCTCGAACAAATGGGGACGCTGCAGCTGCGCGGGATGGGAGCGCTCAGGGATCCGCAGCTCGCGCTCGCCGCGGCGCGCAGCGCCAACGCGAACTACCGCCTGGCGCTCGCGCAAAGGCCGACTTCGCCGTTTTCGTGGGCGAACTTCGCGCTGACGAAACTCTATCTGGGTGAGCAGGACGATGAGCTTTTCCGGGCGCTCGCGCGCGCGGAAGAACTCGGCCCCTGGCAACCCGAGGTCCAGCAAATGGTGGTGTTCACGGGCCTCACGGTGTGGAACCGGCTGAACCCTTCGCAGCAAGATGCGGTGACCCGTGCCATGCAGCGGGGCGCGCAACGCAATCCGGGAAAATTTGCGGAAATTGCGCAAACTTTCAGTCGCATTGACCTGTTCTGTGCTTTGGGCTACATTCCGCCTCAGGGCAGGGAGATCTGCACCAGCTGGATTAGCAAGTCCGGAAAAAAGGCCCAAGCAATAACAATGAAGGGACAAATACCATGACATTACAAAGAATGGGCCGCTCGCTGCGGCAATCATCTGTCTGGTGGATATTCGCAATGCTTGCGGCATTGTCTAGCGCCGCATGGGGCGCGGTCGGCTATGTGCACGAGGCTTCGGGCGACGTGCGCGTGCGAAACGGCAGCGCCGCCCCCAAGGCCGTCAAGCCGGGCGATACCTTCGATGCCGGAGTCACGTTTCAAACTTCGGGCAACGGCAACGCCGTCATCAAGTTCGAAGACGGGCAGCTCGCGAAGCTGCAACCCAACACGCAGTTCCGCGTCGATCAATACAGCTTCAACGCGAACAACCCCAAAGCGGGCATATCGGCATTGAGCCTGCTTCAAGGCGCGATGCGCTTCGTGACCGGCGTCATCGGTGCGACCAATCGCAGTAATCTGCGCATGGCGGCCGGCACGGCGACCATCGGCATTCGCGGGACGGACGTCACGATTATCGTCGATCCGGCCACGCGGGCGGTGCAGGCCGCGACGGTGGTGCACGGCTCGATCGCGCTGCAAACACCGCAGGGCGCGGCCAACGTCGGCGCCGGACAGTTTTCGGCGGCCCTTCCGGGTCTACCCCCTGCGCCGGTAGCGCCGCTTGCTGCTGCGCCGGCAACGGTTCAGGCCGTGCTCAACACGACGGCGGCTGCAGTGCTTCCGGTCAATACGCCGGTCGCGGTGCAATCGGCTGCGAATGCGGCATCGGCAGTTGCGAACGCCCAAGCGGCGCAAACCGCCGCAGCAACTGCACAGGCAGCGGCAGCAGCAGCTCGCACCGCCGCGCCGGCAGCCGCTGCTGCGGCAGCCGCTCAAGCAGCCCAGGCCTCGGCCGTGGCTGCAGCTGCCCAGGCTACGGCAGCCACCGCGCAAGTGCAGGCGAATACCCAGGCACAGACTGTCGTGGCTGCGGCTTTCCAGGCGGGTGCAACACCCCCTGCCCCGCCGGCTCCGCCGGCAGCCTCGGTAAGCGCGCAGGTCACGGCGGCGGCGGCGGCACCGCCGGCGACGGTCGCCACGGTGCAAGCGGCGGCAGCCTCGGCAACGCAGGTCGCGACGCGGGCCGCAGCGGTGGCGCAGACAGCGTCGACGCAAGCGGTGAGCGCGGCGAATGCGGCAAACACGGCGGCGACTCAAGCCTCCACGGCGACGACACCGGCGGCGGCGCAAGCGGCAGCGGCAGCGGCGCAGACCGCGGCCAGTGCGGCCACGGCGCAGGCGGTGGCGGCAACGGCGCAGGTGACGGTGGCGGCGGCGGCGACATCGACGACACAAGCATCGGTACAGGCGACGGCACAGTCGGCGGCAACGCAGGCGACCGCGCAAGCGCAGGCGGCGACGGTCCAGGTGCAGGTGGCGGCAACGGCGGCAACACAGGCAGCAACGGCGACAACGGCAGCGGGCGCGCAAGCAGCGGCCAGCGCAGCGCAGGCAGCCGCTAGTGCGGCCGGTGCCCAGTCGGCGGCGACAACGGCGCAGGCAGCGGTGGCGTCAGTTGCGACGACGGCAGTGACGCAGCAGAGCGCGGCGGTCGTCCAGGCCGCGCAGGCGGCGGCGACACAAGCGGTGACGCAAGCGCAAGCGGCGACCGTGCAGTCGCAAACGGCGACGACGGCGGCAACGCAGGCGGGAGCGGCAACGAACCCGGTGGCGGCGGCCGCGGCGGCCTCGGCGGCGCAGGCGGCGGCCAGTGCGGCGAGCGCAATCAATTCGACGGCAGTGGCGCAAGCGACAGTGGTGGCCGCGACGGTGACCGGGCAGGTAGCGCAGGCGGCGGCGGCGCAGACGGCTGCGACCCAGGCGGCGGTGCAAGCGCAAGGGGCAGTAGCACAGGCCCAAGTGGCGACCACGGCCGCAAACCAGGCGGCAACGGCGACTACGGCAGCCGGCGCGCAGGCGGCGGCCAGCTCGGCAGGTGCGGCGGCCAGTGCGGCGGGCGCGCGAGCTTCGGCGGCGACGGCAGACGCGGCGGTGGCGGTGGCGCAAGCAACCGGAACCACCGCGCAGATAGCGACGATACAGGCGGCTGCGACGCAGGCGACTGCGCAGGCGCAGACGGCGACAGCACAGTCGCAAACGGCGGCAACGGCAGCAACCCAGGCGGCAGCGGCAACTACGGAGGCGGGAGCGGCGACGGCGGCGGCAACGGCGGCAACGGCAGCGACCGCGGCGCAGACGACGGCAACGCAGGCGACGACTTCGGCGACCCAGGCGGCGGCAGCGGCGCCGGTCGTAGCGCCGGTAATAGCGCCGGTAACAGCACCGATAATCGCGCCAGTAGCGCCGGTGGAGACAGCAGTGGCACCGGTGGTAGCGCCGGTGGTGGCGCCGGTGGTAGCGCCGATTGCCGCGCCGACTATCACGCCGACGGTCACGCCGCCGCCCGTGCTGTGCGGCGGTAGTCCCTGCTAAAGCGGCAGAACTCATCCAACAGGCCAGGTAGCGAAAGCTGCCCGGCCTGTTTCTTTTGATGAGCACCGATTACGCGCAGCCTTCGGCAAACCGGGGTCTCTTCGCCTGCTATCTGGCGCTCGTCTTGTGGGCACCGATTCCGCTTGCGAGCAATCGGCCCTGGGGATGGGCGATACTCGAACTCTGGGTTTTTGCGCTCGCCACCTGGTGGCTGATCGATTTCGCGCGCGGACGAACGCGGCACAATCAGGCGCTCAAGGCGGCCCGCCCGGCGCTGCTCTGCGCTATTCTATGGCTCGCATACGTTTGGCTGCAGCTCGTGCCGCTGCCCTTTGGGCTGCTCGAACTGCTTTCGCCTGAAGCCGCGCGCGCACACGCGGCCGCGGCGTGGCCGGCTCAGGCGAGCGCCGCGCCGCTGACGCTGGATCAATACGGGACTCGCGACGGCGCGTTGAAAAGCGCCGCTTACGTCGTGTTTTTCGCGCTCTCCCTCGCCCTCCTCGATCGGTCTAAGCGCATCGCCGTCGCGGCCTATGCGCTGGTCATTTCCGGATTTGCGCAAGCCATGTACGGTGGGCTCGCTTCGCTTACCGAACCCGGCGCGGCTGCACACGGGTCATTCGTGAACCGCGATCACTTCGCGGCCTACCTCGTGATGTGCCTGTCCGTCGGGCTGGGTTTGTTGATTTCGAATTTGACGGGCGAAGTCGCGCGCAGCTGGAAGCAATTTTTCAGAAATACCATCGCTTGGATCCTGAGCCCGAGGATGCTGCTGCGCCTGGCGCTGGTGGTGATGGTGATCGCGCTGGTGCTCACGCACTCGCGCATGGGGAACACTTCCTTTTTCCTGAGCCTGTTGGTTACGGGCGCGATCGGCCTGCTGCTCGCGAAACGAGCGAGCAAATCGATCGTCATACTGCTCGTGAGCCTCATCGTCATCGACATTGTCATCGTCGGCGCCTATTTCGGCGTGCAGCGCGTCTTCGACCGGATCGAGCAGACCACGATGCAGACAGAAAACCGCGACGAAATCGCGAGCGATACGCTGCGCATGTGGAAGGACTATCCGGTGTTCGGCTCGGGGCTGGGATCGTTCCACGTGGTGTTTCCGCGCTATTCGCGGCAGGATCTCGGCGCGCTCTACACCCATGCGCACAACGATTACCTGCAGTTTGCGAGCGAAACGGGCGTCGCCGGCATCGCGCTGCTCGGTGCGCTGGTCGGCATGTCGTTTCTCGCGGCATTGCGCGCGCAGATCATCCGGCACGATCGGCTCATGCGCGCCATTTCCTTCGGTTCGATGATGGCCATCATCGCGCTGGGGCTGCACAGCGCAGTGGATTTCAATCTTCAGATCCCCGCGAATGCATTGACGTTCATGCTGCTGCTCGCGTTCGCATGGATTTCGCTCTATCACCGAAATCATGAGCCCCAGCCCGGCGAATACGTGGAGGAAACGGCGTAGGTCGCGGGTTCACCGCGACATGATCGGCGCAATGTCACGCCACGTTTCGGCGCGATGAATCCGCGCCCTACGCGTGTGCGAAACGGCGTAGGTCGCGGGTTCACCGCGACATGATCGGCGCAATGTCACGTTACGTTTCGGCGCGATGAATCCGCGCCCTACGGCTGCGATTGACTCCGGCTATGGCGCGATGAATCCGCGCCCTACGGCTGCGTTTGACTCCGGTTATGGCGCGATGAATCCGCGCCCCACGGCTGCGATTGACTCCGGCTATGGCGCGATGAATCCGCGCCCTACGGATGCGATTGACTCCGGTTATGGCGCGATGAATCCGCGCCCTACGCCGCGCCCTACGGCTGCGATTGACTCCGGTTATGGCGCGATGAATCCGCGCCCTACGCCGCGCCCTGTGCGTGTGCGAAACGGCGTAGGTCGCGGGTTCACCGCGACATGATCGGCGCAATGTCACGCCACGTGTTTCGGCGCGATGAATCCGCGCCCTACGGCTGCGATTGACTTCGGCTATGGCGCGATGAATCCGCGCCCTACGGCTGCGATTGACTTCGGCTATGGCGCGATGAATCCGCGCCCCACGGCTGCGATTGACACCGGCTATGGCGCGATGAATCCGCGCCCCACGGCTGCGATTGACTTCGGCTATGGCGCGATGAATCCGCGCCCTACGGCTGCGATTAACTCCGGCTATGGCGCGATGAATCCGCGCCCTACGGCTGCGATTGACTCCGGCTATGGCGCGATGAATCCGCGCCCTACGGATGCGATTGACTCCGGCTATGGCGCGATGAATCCGCGCCCTACGGCTGCGCCGTGTGCGGTGTTGCGTAGGTCGCGGGTTTACCGCGACGTGACGTTATATGTCATGTAATAAGCGCGCGGCGAAACGTTAATCTGTCGCGGCGAAACGCTAATCTGTCGCGGCGACGCGGAAACCGATGTAGAAGTCGCGGTCGTTCGAGCCGATGAAAAAGCGGAAATCGTAGCTTACGTAAGCCGGACTATCGACCCACGCGCCGCCGCGCAGCACGCGCCGGCCGCACTCCGCGCTCGTCGCGTCGGGACCGTTTGCGCCTGGGTGGTCGTCGCGAAAGCATTCCTCGGTCCATTCCCACGCGTTGCCTAACGTATCGTAGAGGCCGAATGCGTTCGGCGGGTAACTGCCGACGGGCGCCGTGGAAGCGTACTTGTCGTCGCATTCGTGGAAGAGCCAGCTTGCCGTGCCCGGCACATCGCGCTTTGCGCTCGCGTCGGCTACGTTGGCGTAAGCGCAGGCATCGATCGCATTGTCGCCCCAGGGCCGCGACGCTCGATTGCCCGCGCGCGCGGCGTATTCCCACTCGACCTCGGTGGGCAGGCGATAGGTTCTCCCCGCCTTCTTCGATAACCAATCGGTGTATGCCTTGGCATCGCCCCAGTTGACGCAGACCACCGGGTCGTTGTCGCTTTGCGGAAAACCGGGATTGCGCCAGTCTTTCGTTGCGTCCTGCCAGTATCTGCTGCCGCCCCAGACAAAGCAGCTGCCGCTTGTCGTACGGCCGCTTGCCTGCACGAACTGCGCGAACTGCGCCTTGGTCACTTCGTATTTGCCGAGGCCGATCGCATTCGCAATTGCCACGGAACGCTGCGGACCTTCGCCTCCCATTTGCCCGGCCTCGCCGTTGGGCGCGCCGATGGTGACGTTCCCCGGCGGAATCACCACCATTTCGGGGCAATCGGCGCAGTCGCGAAACACCGTCCCCGCGGCGAGACGCTGCAAGCTATTTTGTTGCGGCGCGGACGCGCGCGCCCGCTCGTGCGCTGCCGCAGTGTCGGAATTGCGCTGCTGTGCGAGTAGATGCGAACCGCCCGACGCGAGCAACAGCAGAGCAACTATCCAGCGCAGAATGCCGATAAAGACGATGATCTCCCTGACCAGCTTCGTTATGCCCGCATGTTGGCACCATTGCAGCGGCGCTTCAAGTCAGTTGCACTGGTCTGCCCTGAAGATAAACGAATTCCTGCGAGGGCGATGCAGCCCGGGCAATGCAGGCCTCTTCGAATCATCCCACCGTCCGCGCTTATTCTCCGACTGCAAGCGCAGGACGCCCGCTTTGAACATCGCAGAACACTCGGTAAAGAAAAAGCCCCTCGAAAGGGGCTTCTTCTGCAATTTCGAATACTCTTGCTGCTACTGCGGTGCACTGCGGCGGGCTTCAGAAACTATAGTTGGCGGAGTGGACGGGACTCGAACCCGCGAC
>Ga0209514_10006327_pt1 | contig 14584 bp, 17 predicted proteins | sample Subgrocontami58m_FD_187452 | JGI IMG/M metagenome (GOLD analysis project Ga0209514, IMG submission 187452) | Subsurface groundwater microbial communities from S. Glens Falls, New York, USA - GMW37 contaminated, 5.8 m (SPAdes) (version 3) | ecosystem: Environmental > Aquatic > Deep subsurface >...
GTCGCTGCTGGTGAGATTCACTGCGTAGAGTTAGATTAAACCGCACGCCGCACCCCTTGTAGTGCTCTCCCGCCAATTCCTTTAAGTTTCAGCCTTGCGACCGTACTTCCCAGGCGGTGTACTTAATGCCTTCGCTCCGACACTGCATATTCACGAGGAATATGCAACATCTAGTACACAGCGTTTACGGCTAGGACTACTCGGGTAATTAGCTGAATCATTTCTGATGATACTAAAATTAATTTTTTGAAAGTATTTTTTTTCGAACAAAAAACAAAAATTAATTCGTCGACTTCTTAACAGAAGATTCAGAATCTAATCCGTTTTGCTCCCCTAGCTTTCGTTCCTCACCGTCGGACCCGTTCTAGTTAGGCGCCTTCGCCACAGGTGGTCCTCCAGAGATTATAACATTTTACCGCTCCCTCTGGAATACCCCTAACTCCTCCCGGTCCCAAGATAAACAGTATCTCCAGCACGTCGTTTTGTTGAGCGTAACGATTTCACCAAAGACTTACTTATCCGGCTACGAACGCTTTAGGCCCAATAAATGCGATTGCCACTAGTGGCGCGGGTGTTACCGCGGCGGCTGGCACCCGTCTTACCCACCACTTATTCGCCAAGCTACTTACACATGGCAAAAGCCCAAGCATTGCTTGAGCACTGGGAGTTCCCCTATCGCACTTTCGTACAGTGTAAAGGTTTCGCGCCTGCTGCACCCCGTAGGGCTAGGGTCAGTGTCTAAGTACCCTTCTCCGGGCTACCGCTCTCACGGCCCGTACTGATCGTAGGTTTGGTGGTCCGTTACACCGCCAACAGCCTAATCAGCCGCCAACTCATCCTTAGGCATTACTTTTAAGTAAAAGAACATTCCAGTTTCTCTTACCTATCCGGTTTTATCCTCAATTTCTCAAGGTTATCCCAGACCTAAGGGCAGATTATTGACGTGTTACTGAGCATTCCGCCTGGGCCTTGCGGCCCTCTGACTTGCATGGCTAAATCGAACTCCCATAGCAGCAATCTCCCGCAGGATCAACGGGAATTTATTGTTTTAAAAAATTGTAAGGTTTTTTTAAAAAAATAATCCAATTAATTAAAAATGGTTTCTGATTACAATCGCAATTCATCGTCTTAAATTCGTCTTAATTCGTCTTATTCAAGGAATTGTCAAGATCACCTTTTTCGTACTCAAGATTAATTGAATACACATGTGTAAAATCTTGACAGGGAGTTAATTTATAAAGGTTTCTAAAAATTTAGGAAATTTTGGAAACCTCAAGAACTTCGTTTTGTTCTGGTTTTGCTAAAATTTAATCTAAATCAGAATGATTCTTAAAAAAGAATAAGATGGAAATGAACTTTTATTGATTAAAAACCGGATTTAAAATCTAAAACCCCAAGCTTTAAAAACAAAAAAGAAATTATTCTCTTAATGTTAACTGAAAAAGAAATTGAATTCCTGCGCGAAGAGCTGGCCACGGCTAAAAATCCGCTTTTCTTCTATGATGATGATCCAGACGGATTATCTTCTTTCTTGCTTCTCTATCGAATGCATCGAGAGGGAAGAGGTATTATCGTTAAATCTACTCCGAAGATAGATAAAAGATGGGTCCAGAAAGTCCAAGAGAATAATCCAGACAAAATCTTCATTTTGGATGTGCCCATGGTCGAACAGGAGTTCGTGGATGAAGTTAAATTACCTGTTTTTCATATTGATCATCATGAACCACTGCAGCTAAATAAGGTCCATTACTTCAATCCCAGGATTAAAGATAAAGAGGCGTATATTCCTACCACTCGAATGGCCTATCAAATCAATGGAGATGAAAAAGATCTCTGGATTGCTACAGTGGGCTGTCTTGCAGATTGGCATCTTCCTGATTTCATCGATGAATTTATTCAAAAATATCCTGAATTATTGCCGAAAAAAAAAGATTTGCCTGATGCGGTATTTAAACAACCGATCGGGAAGCTGGTGAGGATTTTTTCATTTTTATTGAAAGGCCAGACCTCAGATGTTCGAAAATCTGTGAAAATACTAAGCAGGATTACTTCGCCCACAGAAATTTTGAATCAGGAAAGTTCTGCAGGAAGATTTCTGTATAAGCGTTTCGAGAATATTAATATTGAATATGTTCGGATTCTTAAATTGGCAAAAAAAAATATTTCCCGAAATAAATTACTGTTATTCTATTATTCTGATGAAAAGTGGTCTTTCACTGCAGATCTAGCCAATGAGCTGATGCAGATGTATCCTAAAAAAGTGGTCTTAATCGCTAGAAAAAAATCAGGGGAGATGAAATGCAGCTTGCGCGCCCAGCAGAATATCCGTGATGCTTTAGAGAAAGCTTTAGTAGGAATCAATGGTTATGGTGGCGGCCATGAATCTGCCTGCGGAGCAGTAATCAAAGAGGAAAACTGGGAACAATTCCTGGAAAATTTCAGGAGGGAGATTGAATGAGCCCGATCATAGGATGGGTTACAGAAAGGTCTATCACTTTATCAGAAATGGTTATTTTCTTATTTTCAGTGAGCGGAATTATCTGGGGTTATCTTCTGGCTTTGATTGCCCCGGAAGAGTTAACCAAAGGTAAAAAGTATTTTGTTTTGGTTAAAAGAATTATTTTAGGTTTGATGATAGTTTTAGTAAATTATTATTTATACCTATTAAAAGAATATCTCTTTTTAATCATCTTTACCCTACTAATTATTTTTCTTTTTTTGATGGAGGTAGTTTTTGTTCCTAAAAGAAAAGTCTATGAATTATTGATTTATTCTCTAATCTTAAGTTCATTCTTTTTAATCTCTGATTCAGATTTTAGGCTGATCTTAGCCAGCCTGATCTTTTTATATAGTTTAGTCAGCGGAACTCTGCTAAAAAGAGCAGTGGAGTAAAAGATTAATATGGAGAGCGCATCAGAAAAATGAGCGAAAAGAAAGGATTAGAAGAAGCGATTAAAGATAAGGTTACACCTCTGCTGGAGGAAAGTATGGAAAAGCAATGGGGGATAACCATTCCTAAATTAGAATCAGAACTAACGGATAAATTAAAACATCCACTTCTGCAATTGTATGTTCCGAGCAATCTGAGCTTTTCTGCAGCTAAAGAACTTTTTAAATCTGAATTCCTGAAAAGAGAATTAAAACTGCATGCAGGAAATGTCTCCCAACTAGCCAAGATCTTAGGGATGGATAGGCGCAGCGTGCACCGCACCATCAGAAAATTAGGAATTGATATCAAAGAAACTCGGGAGCAAATTCAGTCACTAGAAGATTACCAAAAAGATTGGGTAGACCGGGCTTTACGCTCTACTCTAGATCAATATAAAGAAATTATCCAACCCCAGAAGATGGAAAAGATGTATCAGGAAGTGCAACACCTTTCTGAAAGTATTGCTAAAGTTCTTCCTTTACAAGAGATCACCTGGAAAGAAGCAGAGAAAGAGTTCGAGAAACAGTTCTTAAGCCAGGCTTTGAAAGAACATAATAATAGTATTAAGAGAACTGCGGATGCGGTTAAGATCAGGACTGAGACTTTACATAGAAAGATGAAGAAGTTGAGGATCGAGGTGTAAATGATTGAAATACTCTCAAAATATCCTTTCAACTACCAAAAACTTTAATAAGCACTTCAGAATTATTAGCTTATTAATCAGGGGATGATTATAAAAGATGGTGAAGAACTTTTTAAAGAATTTTTTTAGTAAGATTAAATTTAACCCTTTCGCCAGTAAAAGCCATGTCAAATTAGGCTTATATGGACCTCCCAATGGAGGAAAAAGTACCTTAGCTAACCGTATCTGCATGGATTGGCTGGGCGAAGAGATGTCTACTGTTTCCCATATTGCCCACGAAACAAGGGAGATTAAAATTAAAGAGCAAGTAAATATTAAGAATAAAAAAGGGAAAGAATTAACTTTTTCTCTGGTAGATACTCCAGGAATCGCCACCAAAATTGATTATGAAGATTTCATTAAAAAAGGATTAAAAAAAGTTGAAGCTAAAAAAAGAGCTAAAGAAGCTACCAAAGGAGTAATTGATGCCATCAAATGGCTGGACAACATGGATTCAGTGGTGGTAGTTCTAGATGCAACTAAAGATCCCTATTCTCAGGTGAATATTACCATTATCGGCAATTTACAGGCAAGAAATATCCCGGTATTAATTGCTGCAAATAAAGCGGATTTAAGAAAAGCGAATATTGACATGATCAAAGCTGCCTTCCCACAATATAATGTAATAGGCATCTCCGCTAAGTACGGCAAAAACGTGGAAGACTTTTACGAGCAGCTGTTTAAATTAAATAAATAAGTAAATCAATAAAATTAACCTAAAGAAACCAGTCTCAAAAAGAAAGGTTTTAAAAAGGTTAAAGATTTACTACCAGTTAGCAAAAAGAGGAAAAAAGATGGTTACCTTTCAATTCGTACCCTATGGAGATATTGAAGCTTTAGGTTCAGCTAAAAGAGTGAATAAACTGATAAATATAGTTAAAGAGAATAAAATTGTAATTTTAGAGGGAAGATTAACCAAACAGGAAGAAGCTGACCTGATTGAAATTACCATGGAAGAAATCTCACCTAAATTTCGGGGGATTGAGTTAAGTGTAATCTATCCAGATAACAGCAAACAAGATTTTGGCCAGAAAGTGAAAGGAGTATTTGCAAATGTTTTGCTGGGGGATCGTTTAGGCTTAACCATTATTGGTCCTGCTTCTATTGTGAAGAAAATCGAGCAGAATCCAGATAAGATTGAATTGTATACTAACGAAAATTTTAGGAACGGGAAGAAGTTGAGGAAGAGAATTAAATAGAATACAAGCCCGAAAAGATTATATAATCTAATTACTTTTTAACTCTTATGCCACATCAATGCGTGCGTTGTAATATTATTTATCAGGATGGAGCCAAAGAGATTCTCAAAGGCTGCAGCTGCGGTGCAAGACTATTCTTTTATCTTAAAAAAGCAGATATCGAACAAGGTAAAGAGCTGATCAGCAATCTCACTGATGAAGATAAGAAAAATATTGAGGAAGATGTTACTGAAATTCTGCAATTGAAAAATGAAGATCCTGACCAGCCGGTAGTGCTAGACTTAGAATCAATCAGAATTAAGGCTCCAGGAAAATATGAATTGGATCTAGTGCATCTGTTTAAGAAAGATCCATTGATCATTAAGTTAGATGAGGGCAAATATATGATTGATCTACCCAAAGCTTTTCTGAAGAGTAAAGAAGAACAGAAATAAGAATTTTAGGAGATAGGTTCTAGTTAAGTAAAATAATTATTTGTGGCTGAAAAAGAATAATTTATCTCAGAATCATAATCTTTAAAAATAGTTCTGGTTAAAAATTTAGTGATGCAAATAATAAATTCACCTACGGAAGATTACCATCTTCATAGCCTGAACTTTTCTGACGGAATGGATACTATTGATGGGATAGTTAGATTTGCTGGTGAAATCGGGTTAACCCGAATAGCAATTACTGATCATTGCCAGACGACTTTAGATTATCATCACTTGGTTAAGAAAACTTTTCGCGGCCTGGTCAATAGATGGAAAAATCCCTATGACAATGGTGTAGAAGTAATCTTTGGGATAGAGGCAGATTTACTTAACGAAGAGGGGGATATCTGCGACCAGATTCATGGTGTAGCTAGCGATTGGCTGATTTTATCTGCGCATAAAGTTACTTATGCCGGAGATCCTGCGAAAGTTACTGAAGGGTATATTCTGGCAATGGAACGGTTTGGTCTTAGAATTAAATTAATTGGCCATCCTTGCTCAAAAAGAGATTTTTCTGCTCAGATAGATATCAGAAAATTAGCTGAGGCTGCAAATGCGCGAAATATGCCACTGGAAGTTAATGGAGCGAACTTAGCTAATGGTATCACTGATCTAGACCAGCTTGATTTAATGTTACGTTCAGCAAATGAGGTCATGATTAATAGTGATGCTCATACTAATTATGAACTGAAACATAATCGAGATTTAGCTAGGACTTATTTAAGAGAGAAAGGGTATGTTTGATTAGGTTTACTTTCTGGGAAAAAAGTCGAAGTTATAATTTGGAAGCCATTCTTTCTTATTAACATAAGTTTTTTAAAAGCTCCACTATTCTTAACTTAGATGATAGCATCAAATGATTGCGTAACGCATGCTTTCAATGCGTATTTAAGGAGAGCTTCTGAAGATACAAATCCGGTGATTGTACAATTGTTGCTTCCAGATAGGAAAGGTGATGCTCATTGGTACTATAAGTCAGATCAAATTGTTTCAACATCAGCGTTTGATTGGCCAGAATATTTTAAAGAATATGAAGGACCCGTTGATGAACTCCCTGATATTGTAAGAGAATATTTCTTGCCAAACAGATTTACAATAAACAGATTTCTAACTAACCTTGCAAAAAAATCATCAGAAGCAGGTTGTAAATCCTATGAAGAAGCCTCTGAAACTGGCTTTAACTTAAGAAAAAGCGATTGAGCATAATAGAACTAATTAACTATATCATAATAAAAACAGGAAAAAAAGACAATCACAACTTACTCTTCTGAGCTTTATCGCTGATGATGGCAGAATGGCCGGATTCATCCTCAATAATAATCTTCAAAGGTTCTCTGCCGACCAGAACATTATTTAATTTTTTAACCTGGTTTTTCCCTTTTTTCTGGATGGCAGGATCCTCTTCATCCTCAATAGCAGATTCAATAATCTTTTTCACTCGGGTTAATAACCCCTCAATATTAGTGATATAACCTTCTGAGGCTACGCCTGGTTCGATGGTGATAATATGGGGAATCTTTAGCGAAGCGTCCCCGGACTTGACCACTTTCACGTTCAAGTCCTCTTCTGATTGGACTTCGAAAGTATATCTACAGGGCTCTTTCTTTTCCGCTGGCTCTAGATCAGATTTCCTATAGCCGCAAGCTGCGCAGTCTATGGAAAAGACAAAAACCCTTCCGAAATGAGGTATTTCTACTTCTTCTTCTCGTAAGATAGCTTTTTTCTCCCCACAGATAGGACATTGCTGGTCTTTAAGTTCTGACATAGAATTAATAAAAGTGGGAGGCATTTAAAAAGATTTTGTTTGTGGATTGTTAATATTAATAGAGAGAGGATTATCCCGAAAAGTTTATAACTTATAACCAGTTATAACTGATTATGGCAACTACAATACAAATTAGTGAAGATTTACATACAGAACTAATCAAAAGAAAATTATTTGAGAGAGAATCATATGAAGAAGTTATCTGGGATTTGATTGAAGATAACCTAGAACTTAATGCCGAAACTAAAAAAGAGCTAGAAGAATCTAGAGCAGATGCAAAAATAGGGAAAACCTCTTCTTTAGAACAAATTAAAATGAAATACGGTTTAAAATAAAACCTGGTGACACTCTTGGTTTATAAAATAGTATTTACTAAAAATGCAGAAAAAGAATTCTCAAAATTAAATCGCATTCTTCAACAACGGATTATCTCTACCTTAGAAAGGATTCGGATCAGACCAGAAGCATATGTAGTGAAATTGGTGGGGGATCCTGCTTTTAAACTCAGGGTGGGCGATTATCGTCTATTATTAGATATTAATCAAGGCAAACTAATTATTTTGGTGATTAAAATAGGACATCGGAAAAACGTATACGACTTTTAGTCAATTTATCTCCCTCACCACCCAAATTCTTTTAAATTCTTGAGCTCTTAAATTAAGATTATGTCTAAAATAAACCTGCTCCCGGAAGATCTGATCAATAAAATCGCTGCCGGGGAAGTAATTGAACGCCCTGCCTCTGTAGTCAAAGAATTAGTAGAAAATTCTTTAGATGCAGGAGCAAGCAGAATTGAAATTGAGATTAAAGATTACGGGAAAGAACTGATTAAAATTTCTGACAACGGCTCGGGAATGGACCAAGAAGATGCCAAGAAAAGCGTTTTGAGGCATGCTACCAGCAAGATCCAAAATACAGATGATTTATTTGCCATCCAGACCCTAGGTTTTCGGGGTGAAGCTCTGGCAAGCATCGCAGCTGTTTCTATTCTTTCCATAACTACTAAAAGAAAAGGTGAATTAGGAGCATTTAATCTTCTTCTGGAAGGGGGAAAAATAATTAGCGAGAAGATTATTGGATCAGAGGAGGGAACTACCCTCGAAGTAAAGAATCTTTTTTTTAATACCCCAGCCAGAAAAAAGTTTCTGAAGACTGACGCAGTGGAATTAAAACATATTATAGATACGGTAATCCGCTATGTTTTGATCCATCCTGAAATCTCATTTAAATTAGTGCATGAAAATAATTTATTGCTTAATTCTCCTACTGTAAACAATTTTAGAGATAATTTTGCTTCTATATACGGAATTAATAGTGCTAAAGAATTATTAGAGGTAAATTATCAGAGCGATTCAGTCAAAATTAATGGCTTTATCAGCAAACCATATCAAGCGAGGAACGATCGCAGCCAAGAACATCTTTTCGTAAATCAAAGATGGATCAGGAATGATGAGCTGACTAATTCCATTTATAACGGCTATCATTCTTTACTCTTTGTAGGAAAGCATCCGGTATTCATTTTAAATTTAGAATTAAATCCGAAAAAGATTGATGTCAATGTCCATCCTGCAAAAACAGAGATAAAAATCGAACAGAAAGAGGAAGTTTGTTCTGCAGTGAAGAAAGCTATTAGAGAAACATTAGAGAAGAATAATCTTATTCCGGCTATGGATTTAGAGCAGGAGAAGCAATTAATATTTGGCACGGAAAGGAAAGAAGCTAAATACTCTTTCGATCCTGGCTATCAAACAGTTTTAGAAGATAAAAAAGAAGAGTTTATCTCTGAAGGAGGAATTGCTGAAATTAACCTGCTTACAGAATTGGATCAAAACGAAAAACATCCAGACGAAGAAACTTCGATCAGTCTGAAATTGCCCCCGATGAAAATTCTGGGCCAGATCCATAAAACTTTTTTTGTGGCTGAGATCGAGGGCGGAGCTTTATTCATCGACCAGCATGTAGTTCAGGAAAGAGTCTTGTATGAAAAATTTATGGGACAGTTTTTGGGTAAGAAAGTTATGGTGCAGGAATTATTAAGAGGAGAAATATTAGAATTCTCTCCTGCGGAAAAGATTTTAGTTATTGAAAATTTGGTGAAATTAAGAGAATTAGGCTTTTCTTTAGAAGAATTCGGCGGAAATAGTTTTATTTTGAAAACAGTTCCGAGTTTGTTCGGAAGATTACAGCCAACGGAAATGCTTTATACAGTTCTAGAAGAATTAAAATCGGGAAAGAATAAACTAGAAGAGATCCAGGAAGAGATCATCACCAGAATGGCCTGCCGGGCTTCAGTTAAGGCTGGAGATTCGATAACTATTCCAGAAATCCAAAAATTATTGGAAGAATTAGCTAAGACCAAATTGCCTTACACCTGTCCGCATGGGAGGGCGGTATTGATTAAGGTGCCGATAGAAGAATTAGAGAAGAAGTTTAGAAGAGTTTAAAATTTTCGTTCCACTTTTCTTAACCAATCTAGCTCTGGGATTACAATTCTCCCCGTTTGTATCCCCGTTAATAACTCATACTTCTTTCGAGAGACCGGACCGATCTCTCCATTTCCAACGGTTATCTCGGGAGGCAATTGATCATCAATATCTTGGATATACTGTCCAATGGGGGAAACCACTGCGGCTGTACCTAAACCTCCTGCTTCCGTAATTCTTCCTTCTCTTAAATCTTTGATGAAATCTTTAACTCTGATTCTTCTCTGGACTACCCGATGGCCTAATCGATCCTCTAAATCGAGAAATGAGCGAGATGTAATTGAGCGTAAGATAGTGTCAGTAAATTCTGGAATTACTATTTCACCCTCAGAAGTTACATGATAATGGTTCATCGATCCAGCTTCTTCCAGAAATTCATCTTTAACATCTGTGTATAAAACTTGTTTTGCACCGAGTTGATGGGCTGCTTCTATTCCCCGAAGGGAAGCACCATAAGTTCCTGCAAATTTGCCTGAACCCATTCCTTTAGGCCCTACCCGCTTAAATTTATTGGTCAAATAGAAAGGAACGGTAGAATTAAATCCTTCTGGGTAATAAGATCCGGAAGGAGAAAGAAAAACTCCGTAGAGATATTCAGCGCTGGGACGGACTCCCAAAAAATCTTCTGTAGCTTCAACATAAGGCCGAACATACAAAGAAGCACCATCTAAAGGGGCACCGTCTTTGTCTAAAGGGAACCAAAGCCGATCAACATCTGCCAGAGCCTCAATCGCCTGCATTTGGTCATCTTCTGGGATTTCTGGGATACAGGCTAATCGAGCAGAATGATTTTGTCTGGCTACGTTTTCCTCTAACCTAAAACCGTAAAGTTCCCCGTCTCCATGCTTAAAAACTTTACTACCCTCAAAGATAGCCTGACCATATTGGTTCGCACCCGGCCATTTAGGATAGGGACCGTAAGGCACAATTCGGGGAGAATGCCATTTTCCATCACTATAATCCATCAAGAATAAATGATCAGAACGTAACTCTCCAAAAGGCAATTTTCCCTCTGGGACAAAAGGCTCTCTACGGCGATCACCATCCGGTTTAGGAGTAAAGCTGATTTCCAGCATCTATGATTAGGTAAATAAGATTAATATTTAAACATTGTTAACTAATAATCTATAGTTTAGGATATACTCGAAACATTAAATTTCCAAACAATTAATGCTTCCCCTAATATATTAAACCGGAACAGTTTAATATTAGGAGACCGCAGTCGAGTATAGTAAAAGCACATTAAACTCGTTGCGACTCGTAATCTCAAAAGCGTTTGAGATATCGTGTTCGAATATTTAGTGCTTTTACTATAGCATTGATAAGAAAGTTGGAAAGTTTCAGCGATAGCTTTAAGTAATACCAAATAGTTTTTGATAGTATTTAATACTTTAAAAGAGGAGATATTATTAACCATGAAATTCAAGAATTTCCTATTAGATAGTTTCCAAGAAGAAGCCATATTAGCCATTGAAAATAATTATTCCGTAGTTGTTTCTGCTCCCACTGGTTCAGGTAAAACGCTTATCGCAGAATATATTGTAGATAAGCATAGAGATGACCCGCGCAGGATCATCTATACTGCCCCTATCAAAGCTCTTTCCAACCAAAAATATCGTGATTTCTGTAAAGAGTATGGAGCAGAAAAAGTTGGTTTAATGACCGGAGATATGGTCATCAATGCTACTGGAAAAATTCTGATCATGACCACAGAAGTTTACCGCAACATGGCCGTATCTCATGATCCAGAGCTGGAAAAAGTAGCTTATGTTATTTTTGATGAAATTCATTATATCAATGATCCAGAACGAGGCTATGTCTGGGAAGAGTCAATTATTTACAGTTCAGAAAAAGTGCGCTTTTTATGTTTATCTGCAACTATCCCAAACGCCAAAGAGTTTAGTGATTGGATTGAAGCGATAAAAAAACATCCGGTAAAAACTATTTTCGCTACTAAACGCAATGTACCTTTACAGATGCAGTTTTTTGATGTGGAGTTGGGATTAACTACACTAGAAAAAATCAGATCTGCTAAACAGGATTCTTATTCATATCAAAAGATTAAAAGTCAGGGTAAACAACGCTGGCGCATTCCCGCCCCCAACCATTTAGACCTGATTCGGGATTTAGGCAAAGAAAAAATGCCCTGCTTATATTTCCATTTCTCCCGCCATGCTTGCCAAGAAAAAGCACAGGAATTAGCCAGGAAGAAATGGTTTGCTCCCGATGGGGAGATTATTAAATATGTCTCTGAAAAATTAAGAAAGGCTCCTGCTGAAATAAATAAATTAAATTCTACCCAGATACTTAGGCAGACTTTACCCCAAGGAATCGGCTATCATCATGCAGGTTTATTACCGGTATTAAAAGGATTAGTAGAAGAGTTATTTACTGCTGGAAAACTTAAAGTATTATATGTTACGGAAACTTTTGCAGTGGGAATTAATATGCCGGCTAAAACTGTCTGCTTTGATTCTCTCAGAAAATTTGACGGCATGAATTTTCGTACTCTCAATACTAAAGAATTCTTCCAAATTGCTGGCAGGGCAGGAAGAAGAGGGATTGATACTGTAGGTTATGTAGTAGTAATGATCAATCGTAATGGATTTAATTATGGTGAGATTAAAACTGTAGTTTCAGAAGATATTGAACCGATACGTTCTCAATTCCGATTATCGGTAAATACGGTCTTAAATCTGATCAATCGCCATACTTTTAAAGAGATAGAACAGATCTTAAGATTAAGTTTCTATTCTTATCAAGAGTATGGCAAAAATTATGCGAAATTACCCCTAAAAACTCTTCTGGCTAGATATTATAGCATTCTCAAAAAATTACATAAGTATAAGTTTGTTTATGAAGAAAGTAAGGAGATGAAATTAACCGAGAAGGGTCTATTTTCTGCTAAAGTTTATGCAGATGAGATAACTTTAGGAGAGATTTTTGCTACCGATCTTTCGAATAGTTTTGATGAATATCAAATTCTGTTGGTATTAGGAGCATTAGCTTACGAGCATCGTGAAGGTACAGAATTCAAGCGAGAATTTAAGAACGAACAATCCCAGAAATTGGTTAAGATGCTTAGCGCCAGTGAATATCTGGAAAAAGAAGGTAAGTTCAGAAATATCGGCAAAGCCAGCACTTTTATCTATCCGGTCTATAATGGGAAAACTTTCTTTGATGTACTGGATTTGACCGGACTATTGGAAGGGGATGTAATCCGAATTTATGCCCAAATCTTGGACAGGATAGGACAGATCAAAAAGGCAACTAATAATTTTGGCCTGCAGCGAAAACTGCTTAATTGCAAAGGAATTATTGAGAAAGTATTGGAAGGGCTGTGGGAAGTGTAAAGGTATTAAACCAAAATCAGAAATCTTTATATAACTTAGTTTCCTACTTAGAATAAAATGGCTACTGTTCCAACCAAAAGAGCAATCCTACGCTATAGCGGGATATTTGATTTTGATGGTTTATATGCTGCGATAATTGATTGGGCCAAGAATTATAATTTTTTGTGGCATGAGCTAGATTACAAGCATAAAGTTCCCAACCCTTTAGGCGCAGAACAGGAATGGAAATGGCTTCTAACTAAAGAAGTGACTGAATATTATGCTTATGAAATCTTATTTACGGTGCATTCTTATGATTTACAAGAAGTTAGTGTAGAGGTAGATGGCAAAACCAGAACACTAACTAAAGGCAGAATTTACATGTTCATCGATGGGAAAATTATTACTGATTATGCTAAGAAATTTACCGGCAGTAAATTTAAAGAATGGATGGGTAAATATTATGCTAAAGCTTATGACCCGGAAACTTCTGACCAATGGGATAAATTACATTATCGTATTCTTAATTTACACGCTATCTTAAAGAAATACTTCGAGATGCAGACCCAGAAACATCCGTATAAAGGATATTTAAGAGAGAATTAGAGCTTCTGCTCTAATTGGGATCGAGTTAATCTTCCTTTAACTTCAAAAGCATTCAGGGGCAAGCCTCCGTTCAAAGCTGGCTGAGGAGTGTCGTAGATGGCGGGAGTTATTTCTAAGAATTCTACACGGGAATGAGGATCTCGATACTTCTCATTCCCCGAATCATTCAAAAATTCATTAAACCGAATGTATTGTAGAGTATACCTTTTAATTCTGTCTATGGTCATAGCTGATACCTGATCATATTGAAACATACCCTCAAAAAAAATTATTCCGCCAAACCGTTCTGGCCTTGCTAATAAAACTTGTTCTCCCACCCGGTACGGTGCAGAAAATAAGAAAGGGTGAATTACTACTTTTATACCACTACCCTCTTCTCCAGTATATCCATCTAAAGCTGGAATCCCTTCCTGCAATTCGAATACAATATCATTCAATCGATGGTCTTTACTGATTTCTTTTTTGAGGAGCATTTGAATTCACCTATTGATATTTTATTTATTTTTAGTCTGAACTTTTTTTCTCGTAATTTTGATCCGGAGGTAATACTTCTCTAAGATAATACCCACATAATCTTACTGAAGACATTGCTCCAAGAATACCTTTCTGTTTTGCAGCTGCTCTAGCATTTTCTTTCATTGCATAATATGCCTCTTCTCTCTCCGAAACCGGCCTGGTTTTTAAGACCTGGACAATTCTCTCTAATTGTGAGCGCCTATTAACGTCTACTGAAAGACCCAGATAATTCTCTTGATACAAACTGCCAAGTTCGCTGGTAGCCATACTTTCCAATGTTTTTATTGAATATTGTCTTTGCGCCATTTTTCCTAGACGGATTTTCTAAAATGAAAAGTAGCGAAATCCCAGCATTCATCTCCAACTATGAATAGTGGAGATTTCTGCTCTTTTCATTTAATCTTTTCCAAATAAGATGATTAATTCAATGATCATTTTAGCTAATAAGTCTACTGTAACCACAATCCAATCTCGGATGACAAAAGTATGACTGGGCTCTGTCCGGAATAACATAATCCACCATTTCCAATAATTTTTAATCCTTTTTAGATTATAAACCATTATGTGCCAAGCCATTTCTTTCTTCTTGTTAAAGTAAA
>Ga0209514_10006328_pt1 | contig 14581 bp, 13 predicted proteins | sample Subgrocontami58m_FD_187452 | JGI IMG/M metagenome (GOLD analysis project Ga0209514, IMG submission 187452) | Subsurface groundwater microbial communities from S. Glens Falls, New York, USA - GMW37 contaminated, 5.8 m (SPAdes) (version 3) | ecosystem: Environmental > Aquatic > Deep subsurface >...
GATCAATCAGCCGAAGCCTGTGATCGGCGCCAGCCAGCAACAGGACGCCGCCGTCGGAACTGATCTGGCCGCCATCGAATGCGGCGGTGATCTTCTTCTTGCCGATACTTGGCAGGTTGAACGGCAGGAGGGTATCTTCGGCGTGGGTGGGCATGGCAGATTCTGTCCGGGCATGGGGTGCGGCGTCGAGAACCAAACCTTATGCGATTCCAGATGGTTGTACCTTGCTCACCAGCGATTCCCTGCTATGCGGTGAATAAGATGGGCTAAAGGCTCTTGTCGCGTCCGCTGTTGGCGGTGGTCGGCACTCGTCTGCCTGTTCATGTCGCCGCTCTCTCGCTTCTTCGTGATCTTCATGCCTTCGTGGTGGAGAATCGCGGAGGTAGCCAAAGACGCCTGGCCTGTCCGGGAAGCCCAGTCTGGATAGGCCGTAACGCGCCGCGGGTCCGCGATTTTCCACCACGAAGGCACGAAAATCACGAAGAAGGTGTTGACGATCCGCCGCGGGTAGACGCCGTCTCGCCGCTGGAAGAAACCGGAAGTCGCTAACGGCCGATGCAAGAAGAGCGATTCCCAATATGGCCGAATGAGGCATTCTCCCGGTCAGGTTCGACCTTGACCCGGGTTTCATCGCGCCGTTTTCGACAGTCGGTGTGCGATTCTGGTATTTGAAGCGGGGGTGATTGGAATGGTGCGGGCCTCCTGGGGCATGGGGAGCGGGCGAATGTTTGCTTTTTGTTCTAGGGCGGGCACGGTATCGGTGGCAAGCAAAATGTGGATTTTGGCGATAGGATGCGGGTTTTCGGGGGCGGAATCGGCGGAATTGCGGTGTTTTGCCTGAATTTTGGGCGAGGGTTAACAAGAACGCCGAATGGTTAATTTGGCGCGAAACCGGCTGTTGGCGATTTTCGCCAAAGCTCACATATGGGTTTCAGATTGGGTTGTTAGTCTCTGATATAACCGAATTTATCGGGTTTCTTAAGATTCTACTTTAAGTATGGATTTTTGGTAATCCGTTCCGATCAGGCGCGGATAAAGGGGGTTTTCGTTACGAGACAATGCGGGAGTCGGGGGGTATTGTTCCGGTTCCATGCGGTTAACCCTGTCGTTCATGATTGCTCGCGGATTGGGCAGGCGGCTGCTTCCGAGACGGGTCGGACCGGCATGCGTTGGGGGAACCCGCGCGGGACGGGTCCGGGCCGACGTGAGACTTGCGGATGCTCATCAACCGCCATGCTCGGCGTTGGGCCTCTAAGGGCCCGTCCGGGAACAACCGACTCGTCCACGGACCTTCGCTCGAGTCTGTCTCTACCGGTTTAACCAACCTGACTGAGCGGTTATTCCCGGACGGCCCCTAAGCATCGTCGGCGGCGCGACATTCTGCTTGCCGCGAAGGAGGACGGAGAGTCTGCGATTGTGGACATGCCTCGGTCGATCGTTCGCGGGACGGCATTGAATTTGTAACGGACTGCGAATGATTCGTGGTGCCGCAACACGCGACAACCGCCCGGTCTTCCATGCGGGGGGGACGTAAAGCCTCGCTCTACGTGATGCGCGCGATCCGGCCAGCCGTCAGGCTGGCACCGCGCCAAGGTCCGATGCCGGAAACTCGACCCCCTCATACAGATCAGCCACCGGGATTTCGATGCCGAGTTCCGGCAAGCGTATAGAATCGTCCGCCGTGGCGGTCGTGCCGGTCCAATTCTGTCCGGCGGCCTGACGTGCGTAAATCGTCAACTCTACGTAGCCGGATTCGACAATGATATATCGAAGAATTGTATCGACGGCGGCGTATTCCCGGACCTTGACGATCCGATCGATGCGCCCGGATGTCGGACTGATGACCTCAAACACCACCACGGGGTTGGGCACCAGGCGACTGGTACCATCGATCGGAGAACAGGTAATTACCCCATCGGGATAGCGGACCGTATCGCCGACGGTCGCCACGCCCAGGCCCATGCCGAGCGGGCGGCATCCGGTTCCGCGCAGGCGGCCGCGTAGGGCAACGTGGATGTTGAAGGCGATTTGATTGTGGTTGACAGTCCTACCCGTCATCGCCACCGGTTCGGACCCATCGAACTCGTAGCGCGTTTCCTGGGCATCAGCCCAGTCGAAGAACTGGTCGCGGGTCATGGCGGGGATACGAAGGGTGCCGCTCATAACGTCGAGACTAGCAGAAGATGGTGGGAATGTCTGCCGGCTTCACGCGAACAGCCGGCGCAATCGTTCACTGGTGTCAGAGAAGGTGCAGGCCGCGTCTGGTGCTCGATTGAATATGTGCGGTTGCGCGGGCAGCATCAGGCCCCGCCCTCGATCACATGCAGCCCGCGACGGCCGCCCTGCACCGCGCGGGTCGATAGCCGCCGATCGAACGTCGCCAGGCGGCCATGCTTGCTGACCGCCAACGCAAGCAGGTCGGTGTCCGTCACCTGCCCCGGCGTCTCGATCGTGTGCGGGTGGACGAGCGCGGACGCTGCCAGGGACAGATCATCTGCCTAGAATACGTGGCCGGGCAAGGCGCGCATGCCAATCACAAACGGCGCCACGGCCGCGGGAGACCCGGCCGAGTTGGGATAGTTCGGGTGTCCCACGATGCGCATCACGGCATTCTCGGTCGTTGGACAGGTTGCCCAAGGGGCGTCGGCCAGGCCCGCGAACCATCGATGCGCCGCCTCATGAAGAATATGCGTCGGATCGATCAGGCTGATCAGCACATTGACGTCGAGCAGCCAGTTCGTCCCGGATCGTCGCGCAGCGCGTTGACAATCTCCGGCGTGACAATCGCGTTCGGGTTTCGCACCGGCAGCAATGGGATGCTGTTGCGTTCGAGCGGTTGAACCTTGGGCCGCAGAGCGGCGCGCGCGAGGTCCGATACGACCTGTCCGATCGTGCGGTTGGTCCGCTGGGCAAGGGCCTTGGCCGCGATCAGCACGTCGTCCGCGATTGTCAGGGTTGTTCGCATCTTTGTCTCCGCTGTGCGTCAAACATCAAACATCAGTTGGAAGCAAGCGGTAACGCCGCGTCCCGCGTCCGATTCCGGGCCGAGTGAGGTTCGGCTGCGGGTCTCGCCAAATTGGCCTGCGTACGGCGCGGAAAGGACCGATCCTGATCACGTCATGGACGAGATCACCCACACCACGCGTCCGGATCCCGGTGGCTGGCTTGAAGCCCTCGCCAGAAGCGACGCGGAGCTTGCCGCCGGGTTGACCGTGCCGGCGGAGGTTGTTCATCGCCGGATTCGCGATTGCATTGCCCGGATCGAAGAAAAGCGTGCCGACGGCGTGATGCACGAGGCCAGTCCGGCGGTTGATTGAATACACGCCGGAGGCGCTGCGTCAGATTGACGCCCTGTTGCAGCACTATGAGGCACAACAGCGCGACGGGGCAGCCCATGCCCTTTTGACCGCGCTCGAACAGGCGGAACGGCGGATCGAGTGCGATCCTTCCGCTGGACTTGCCGCACCCCGTCCATATCCACAGCTAACCCAGGCGGATCGGGTCTGGGTTAAGTCGGGCCGGTGCTGGATTGCCTACAACATCTCCACACCGCCGGTTATCGCGGCTATATTCTTTGAGACATCCAACATTCCCGGCCGCCTTTGAGATCGGCGGAGCCGGGTGGAGTTCTGCCGTGATGACCAGTTCAACTCGCGGTAGCTCGGTTGTCGACCCGAGCTGAAATGGACTATCAACTCGTGGCAGATGGCAATCGCCTCGGCGCTGCGGATGAGCGCGCCGAGCCTGACCCTCTTGTTGACTCGCCAAGGATCCTCTCCACATCGGCGCGCGCATTGGCGACCTGTGCGCGTAGCGGCAAGTCGGCCGCCGAGTCGAAGCGGACGATTAGTTCGTCGTAGACAGTAATTGCATCGGCGCTGCGGCCGAGTGTATAAAGTACGTAGCCTTTGTTGAAGAGGGCTTTGGCGACCCGCTCACGTAGTGGCAGCTCGGTTGCCGCGCCGAAACGGACGATCAGCTCGTCATAGACAGCAATAGCATCGGCGCTATGGCCTAGTTCGCCGAGTATGACCCCCTTGTTGAAGAGCGCCTTAACGATCAGTTCCTGCAGCGGAAGCTCGGTTGCCGAGCCGAAGCGGACGATTAGCTCGTCGTAGACAGCAATCGCGTCGGTACTGTGGTCAAGTTCGCCGAGCGTGCGGCCCCTGTTAAAGAGCGCTTTGGCGACCAGTTCACATAGCGGGAGGTCGGTTGCCGAGCCGAAGCGGACGACTAGCTCGTCGTACACAGCGATCGCATCGGCTCCGCGGTTGAGTACACCGAGCCTAACCCCCTTGTTGAAGAGCGCCTTGGCGACCAGTTCGCGCAGCGATAGGTCCGTTGCCGAGCCGAAGTGGGCGATCAGTTCATCGTAGACGGCAATTGCGTTGGCGCTGCGGTCGAGTACGCCGAGCATAATCCCCTTGTTTACGAGCGCCTTGGCGACCAGCTCGCGCAGCGGTCGGTCGATTGTCGAGCCGAAGCGGACGATCAGCTCATCGTAGACAGCAATTGCTTCGGTGCTGCGGTCGAGTTGTCCGAACCCGAACCCCTTGTCGAAGAGCATCCTTGCCTGCGTGTAGCGGTCGTCGTTGTCGTCGGGGTCGTCTCGAGGGGCAAGGGCTGACGGCGAATAGGGCGTACCGGTAAAATCGGCTACCACGGCGACCCGAAAGGGCAACTCTTCGCTCTGGCTAGCTGAGGGAAATGAGCCGAGGACTCTGCTCGCAAATGTCGAGACATTTCTATGTGGCTTTTCGCGATGCATCAATATCCACAACACACCAAACAGTTCGACAATCGCAGCAGCAGCGATCCACTCTCCTCCCCGACCGAGACCCGCGACGCCGATAAACGTCTGCCCAACGATCAATGCAGTCACGAGGTAGATTACCAGCCGCCTAGCCGCCCAACGAGCGATCCGATGCGGGGCTACAGCAACCAAAAGATCGGACATCATCGAGACCGCTTCTTTCGGAATACCTCTATAGTCTCCCATAAACCGAATGCACCAACTACTAATACAATAGCTATGTCAATTGTCTGGAATAAATACTCAATTGGCCACTTATCATAGAGGAGAATTTCCCTCCCGTGACCTAGGGTCTCAAGCAACCATTGCAGCCCCAACATGCAGGACACTGTCACGCCGCCTAGGAACGTGTGGCAGAGCATTATGGCCGCAGCGTCTCCCGTCCGTTTCGTCAGTTGCCGTACACTTTGCATTAAGCTTCTGGTCCTGCTTCGGCGGCCGACTATTTGACGCTTGGTACCCCCCGCCATCTCCAAAATGCCAGGTGTTGGGTTTTTTTGCCAGCTATGTGGCGTGCCATGAGAGGATTTGGTATCGCCAGCTAACCCTAGCAACCAACCACGGAGAGGCATCTTGAAATCAAAGAGTTTTCCTGCCCCATTAGCCCGGTGCACCGAGATCGCTGCATCCTGGCGTTCTGGAGTGGTGTCACGGAGGTCCGCAATCGGCCAGTCGCCGGAAGCCGGCCACCCACCCATCATGACCCAAGGCTCGGCTCGAAAACCGCCTCGCCCCGCAACCCATCGAAACCTCGGCGCCCAGGGCAATGGCATCGCGGGAGAGGGAGCCGACCGACCAGTCAGGAATGTGTGAAACCACCCCCCACCCCCCACCAATCGACGAACGCCCCCACCAATGCCAGACTCCCCCAGCACCAAAACGGGGGAGAAAACCATGAGCGATACCGGCAAGGGACGGCTCGCGGTCGTCATCGGCGGGGGCAACGGCATCGGCGCGGCCACCGCTCGGATCCTGGCCGAACGAGGCTGGAAACTCGCGATCGTCGACCGGGACCTGGACAACGCCCAGGCCATGGCGGCGGAACTCAATGGGCGAGCATGGCATGGGGACGTGACGGATGGGGCGGTGATGGCGGGATTGGCGCGGGAGATAGAGGCCACCCATGCGCCGCCCTACGCGCTTGTGGTGTCCTCCGGCACGTTCCAGGACTCGACGATCCCGGCGGCCGACGCCTCCCACGACGACTGGGAACGGCTGATCAGTGTCAATCTCGACGGCGTCTTCCATGCCTGCAAGGCCTTCGGGTCGGCGATGGCGGAGCGCGGGCAGGGGGCCATCGTCAACATCGCCTCGACCAGCGGCATGGGCGGCTCGCCGCTGTTCGCCTATGGCCCGGCCAAGGCGGCGGTGATCAACCTGACCGAGTGCCTTGCCGGGGAATGGGGACGTGCCGGGGTGCGGGTCAACGCGGTCTCGCCCGGGGTGACGTTGGTCCCCAGGGTGCGGGCGCGGATGCAGGCCGGCGCGCGGTATCGCGGCAACCCGGGTGACTCGATGGCGCTGGGACGCGCGGTGGAGCCTCCGGAAGTGGGCGAGACCATCGAATTCCTGCTGTCGGACCGTGCATCGGCCGTGACGGGGGTGAATATTCCAGTCGATTGCGGCTGGGCGGCAATCCGCGGCTGGATGCTGTATGGCGGCACAAGGCCGGCTCCTGGCACTTGAACCCGGACAACCGGCTGCTGGAAAACCGGATCCCCATCTGGCCGCTGACGGCGACGTTGGCGGTGCAGACCTTGGCGACCATGGCGCTCTATTCGCTGCCGACGCTTGCCCCCGCTGTCGCGGCCGATCTGGGCGTGCCCGGCACCCTGGCGGGCGGGTTTGTCGCGATTGCCTATGGGGTGGGGGTGATCTCGGCGCTGATCTCGCCCGGGTTGATCCGCCGGCATGGAGGCGTGCGAGCCACCCAGGCGGTACTGTTGGCGGCAACCGGGATGGTGGCGATCGCGGCGACCGGCTCGAGCGTGGGGCAACTGGCCTTGGCTGCCCTGGTACTGGGTCTGGCCTACGGCGCCTCGGCCCCGGCCAGCGCGCATCTGCTGGTGCCGCACACGCCTCGGGCGATCTTCAACATGGTGATGTCGCTGCGCCAGATCGGCGTGCCTCTGGGCGGGGTCTGTGCTGCGCTGATCCTGCCGCCTCTGGTGCCCCTGCTGGGCTGGCGAGGCGCCTTGGCGTTGGAACTGATCCCCATGGTGGCCTTGATCCTCCTCATGGAAGTCCCCCGCCGAAGCTGGGACCGAGACCGCGAGCCTGCTCGCCCCGCATTCGGACGCACCTTGTTGCAACCGTTCCTGCTGCTGGCCGACGGGCGCATCCGGCGGCTGTCCTATGCGTCGTTCATCTATTCCGGCCTGCAACTGACGTTCGTTGCTTTCATGACAGTGCATCTAACCAGCGTGGTCAAGCTGGATCTGGTGACGGCGGGGTGGTTGCTGGCGGTGTACCAGGTCTCCGGGTCCATCAGCCGGCCGATCTGGGGATGGGTGGCGGATCGGTTTCTGACTCCGACCCAGACCCTGGCGGTACATGGCGTGGGAATGGCGGTGGCCGCGATCGTGGTCGGCCAGTTCGGACCGACCTGGCCGGTGGCGGCTCTGGCCTCGGTGGCGGTGTTCGCGGGCTGTACGGCCTGTGCCTATACCGGCATCGCCTATGCGGAGTTCGCAGCCCTGGGCGGTGCTCGCCGGACCGAGGCGACAGGTCTCGGCACCGCGATGATGTTCTCGTCGGTGATGCTGATTCCGCCGGCTTTCGGTATCGCGGTGGGCGTGCTGGGCGGGTACGACACCAGCTATATCGCGGTGGCGGTCCTGGCGCTGTCCGCGGTGGTGTGTCTGCTGTGGCCGACGCGGTGAACTCAGGCTCGACACGCGTGGTAAAGACCCATCTTTTGCTCGGCATGATACCGCCGTTATCGTCTTGACCCGGCTGTCTCGGCATTCACATATCTTGGAATGAGGCGCCTGCTGGAGAAAGCTCTTCCCTTCCCTTGCGGGAGGGAGTTGGGGGGAGGGGAAAACCCACACAAATGTCGCCTGCAACCCCTCCCCCCAGCCCCCTCCCGCAAGGGGAGGGGGAGAATATTCTCCGTCGCTACCGCGTGTCGCTAGCCCGCATCCTCCACCAGCACCACGTGCAACTGCCGCGGGCCATGCGCACCCAGTTCCAACGTCTGCTCAATATCCGCCGACCGCGACGGGCCAGTGACCAGCATCACGTTGCGCGGCATGCCGCCCATCTCGGCGCGCAGCAGATCCCACGCTTCCTCATAGGCTCCGACCAAGCGGGAGGCACGCAGCAGCACGATTTCCGTATCCGCCAGCAGGTTCAATGTGGTGGGGCGTTCGGCTGCACTGGGCAGCATCAAGGTGCCGGTCTCCGCGATCCCTGCGAACGCGTGTTGCAGGCTGACCTGATCGGTGGCCTGGGCGCGACCTTCCCGCATCTCCAGCAACGGGCGGTTTGACCATGGCACGGCCCGCAACTCCGGATGCGGCGCCATGACGAAGGACGTTGGCAGGTTCTGCGCCGCCAGAAAGTCGGCCACGGCACCGGGCACGGCATCCAGATCCGGCACGCGGGTGACCGAGCCGAACTCCTTCTCCACATTGCGCACGAACAGATCGACCTGCTCCGCGTGCGGCAGGCGCGATCGAGCCGGGATCAAATGCCTCGGGTGACCATCCAGCCGGCCGCGCAGCATGGCGATCTGGTCGGCGGGGAGCGGGCCTCGCTTAAGGCCACGCCGCACCGCGTTCAAGATGGCATCGCGGCTCATCGGGGTAGTCTCATCGATGCAGTCCTTGGCGCTGTTCGCGGGCGTATCGAGCGAAGAAGGTCTCGCCCTCCGGCGCGGGCAGGTCGCGGTCTTGGGTCCAGCCGCCGGCAAACGGCAGGTGTTTGAAACTGCGCTTCTTGCGGCCAAGCCAGCCCAGGGAGCGGGCGGCGATGCTGGTCGCGATGCGATACATTTGCGGCCGGCGGGCAAACCAGGCCCAGAGTGCGAGGTTGGTCCGCACCGCCGCCGGGGTCAGATGCCGTTCGAACTCGCGTTCCCGCCAGTGCCGCATGAGTTTGGGCAGGGGAATGCGGACAGGACAGACGCTCTCGCATTTGCCGCAGAAGGTGGAGGCGTTGGGCAGATGCCCGGCCTGGTCAACTCCCAGCAGCCCGGGGGTAAGGACGGATCCCATGGGGCCGGGATAGACCCAGCCATACGCGTGTCCGCCGACCGCGCCATAGACCGGGCAATGGTTCATGCAGGCGGCGCACCGGATGCAGCGCAGCATGTCCTGGAACTCGGTCCCGATCATGGCGGAGCGGCCGTTGTCGATCAGCACGACATGGTATTCCTCCGGCCCGTCCAGATCCCCAGGGCGGCGCGCGCCGGTGGAGAACGTGGTGTAGACGGAGAAATCCTGCCCCGTGGCGGAGCGGGCGAGGACTCGCAGCAAGGACGTGCAGTCCTCGATCGTGGGGACCATTTTCTCCAGGCTGGCGAGCACGATGTGCACGCGCGGCAGGGTCTGGGTCAGGTCGCCATTGCCCTCGTTGGTGACGATGACGCTGCTGCCAGTGGCCGCGATCAGGAAGTTGGCGCCGGTGATGCCGACATCGGATTGCAGAAAGGCGGAACGGAGTTTGGTGCGGGCTTCGGTCAGGATGTCGCGGCGTTCGTTGAACACACGGTCGGCGGGTAGGTCGGTGTGGGACTTTCGAAATGCTTCTTCCCAGTCCTCCATGTTCAGATGGAATGCGGGGGCGATGATGTGACTGGGCAGTTCGTCGCGGAGCTGGATGATGTATTCGCCGAGATCGGTTTCGATCGGCGTGATGCCGTGGGCTTCCAGATGGTGGTTGATGGCGATTTCCTCGCCAATCATGGACTTGCCCTTGGTGACCGTACGAGCGTTTGCCTTCTGGCAGATGTCCAGGACAGTGGCGCGCGCGGCATCGGCGTCGGTGCACCAATGGACCTTGCCGCCGGATGCCAGCACGTTCCGCTCGTACTCCTCCAGGTAGAAGTCGAGATGCGCCAAGGTGTGGTTCTTGATGTCGCGGGCGGTGTCGCGCAGTTGCTCGAATTCCGGCAGCCCGGCAACGGCGGCGGCGCGGCGCGCGATGAAGCTGGGACCGCTGCGGGCGAGCGCCTTTTGCAGGCCCGGGTTGGCGAGGGCGCGGTGGGCGTTTGCCTTGAAGGCCGGGGCGGTGGAGACGTGCATGCGGATGGTGGTCTTTCAGCGTTTGGTCAGGTGTACAGTTTTAACGGCTGGGTTTGAAGGGGTACGGGACAGTCCGCATTGCAAAGGCGGATCCAGATGCACAGCACGCATCCCAAGGCCCGTCACGGATGTGGTCGAGCCCGCGTTGTGACCCGCCATCGAGGCGATTGGATCTGGACTGGGGAGAAAATTCAACGCCAGAAATACCCCGCATTCGCTCCATTCGGCTGCCTGGTTGGCCTGGATCGCGGCGACGCTCGGAGGCTGGAACTGCCACTATGAACCGCCCGGCCCCAAACCATCGCAGGCGGGATGGGCGCGGTTGGACCCATGGCCGTGGTGTTTACTGTTGAGGTACAAATCCAAATCCAGTCAATCGTGCGACTCCGGTAGCCAACCGACCGCGGCAGCCGTCTGAAGTCGGGCGCCAAATTTTCGCGATTGCGGCCGAGCGGTTATTGCCGGACCATGTAATTGTGCACGCGACCGGAATTGCGAGGAGCGTGGACGCACATCCAAAGCATTGGTGGATGGTGCGGTTGAACAGGCGGATGGGGCAACGGGCGCTATTTTAGCGATGGGGTGCGGAGCAGGCACATGACATTCCGACAGCAGGTGATTGAGGCTTCAATTCGCCATCCCCTGGGAGAAAGGCACCGACCGCGCCACGAGTGGACATTCGGCCATTCCTGGACAGATACCGTCAGCACCCTGGGCAGCGGTAAGAGAGGCGCCAACGCAGGTTTGCTTGATTGGATGAGGAACGCCGTACCGTCTCCCCGACCGGATCAGCGCCAGGGCGTCGCGCGCAGGCGTGTTCAAGCATGGGCGAAAGCCGCCCCACAGCGGCGCGAAGCGTCCTTGACAGCAGCGAACACCGCGGGCTGGCGCAGGGCCAAGGGCAATCGACGGACTGCAACGCGACGGTGCGATGGCCGCCCGATCACTGGGCCTATCGGTGACTTGATCGGCGGCGGACGTCCCACGTGAGACGCCGAAGAGCCGGAAACAAATGTTTGCCCAGCCTTCTGGCGCGGTTGGTGGTTATCGCCCTGTCCCTCGGGATGGCCAGCAATCGGCTTGCGGCCCAACCCCGGATCGTCGTCGTTGGATCTGGCAACGATCGTCCGCTTTCATTCCTGGACGAAAGCGGCCAATGGCAGGGCATATCGGTGGCGGTGCTGGACGAGATCGCGAAGCGCGAGAACTGGCGCATCTCCCGCATTACGGCCTCGTGGTCCGACCTTCTGACGCAGCTCGGGGACGGCAAAATCGATGTTCTCGAGGGCATAACATACGCGCCCGCACAGGATTTCGAGTTCTCGAACGAACGGCTCATGACCAATTGGGCCGTGGTCTATGTCCGACCTGGCACACCGATTTCATCGTTGCCCGACCTGGAGGGCGGCACCATCGCGGTGAGCGAGCGATCCGCCCATACGCGGGAGCTTTACCGTCTCCGAGAGGCCTTTGGGCTTGATTTCACAGTCGTGTGTGGCTCGGGATTCTGGTGGGTCTTCGACGAGCTGTCGAGTGGCAAGGTCAGCGCCGGCCTGGTCAGCCGTACTTTTGGGATCGGACAAGCCGAAAGGTATGGGTTGATCCCGACACCGATCGTGTTCGACGCGCAGGAAGTTCGCTATGCGACCCGGCAGGGGGCAAATCAGGACATTCTGGCGGCGATTGACCGTTACCTCCCGAATGCCAGGGGGGATCCGGCCTCCGCCTATAACCGTGCCCTGCAGCGATGGATCGGTGGCCAGACCGACAGGACAATTCCGGTCTGGTTGTGGCTGCTGGCGTCGGGTCTGGCCATGGGCCTGGCCGCCACCGGGATCGTCATCGTGCGTGACATCGGCAGGCGAAGGCGGACCAGGGCGACGCTGAGGATCAAGGATGATGCGATCGAATCTTCGATCAACGGCATCGCCCTGGCCTCCCCGACTGGCCAGCCGTTTTACGTGAACCAGGCCTTTGTCCACCTGTGGCGGCTGCCCGGTGCTGAGGCCGCCATCGGCCGTTCGCTGCTCGAATTCTGGGAGGATACCGACGACGCACAGGCTGCCTTGAAGACCCTATCCCGGCAGGGCTACTGGCAGGGCGAACTGCGTGCGCGGCGGCACGATGGGTCCGTGGCGGACGTGCAGGTGTCGGCTCACACGATCAGGGACACCGCCGGCAATTCCGTCTGCATGATGGGTTCCTTCGTTGATGTCAGCGCGCGCAAGCAGGCCGAGCGGGAACTGCGCCGGTCACTGTCGGAGAAGGATACATTGCTGCGGGAGATCCACCACCGGGTGAAAAACAACCTCCAGATCATCGCAAGCCTGCTGTATTTCCAGGCGAAGAAAGTAAAATACCCGGATGATCAGCGGGTGATCATGGATGGGCGGGAGCGCCTGCGGGCGATGATCCTGGTGCACGAAAAGCTCTATCAGTCGGACGAACTGGCGAGCATCCGGGTCGAAGACTATATCCAAACACTGGCGGCTCAGCTTGTCCCCGCCCATCTCCCGGGCGCATCCAAGATCACAATACGCATCGAGGGGGGCGGCCATACGCTGCCCGTTGACGTCATGCAGCCCTGTGGCATGATCGTCTGTGAGTTGTTGCTTAATTGTCTCAAATATGCCTTTCCCAACGGACAGGACGGCGAGATCGTCGTCCGCGTCACCGACGCCGATGGTCGCATGAGTGTGACAATCAGCGACAACGGCGTCGGCCTGCCCGCGGATTTCGACCCCACGGCGGCCACATCCTTCGGCTGGCAACTGATCGACACTCTCGTGACCCAGATCGGAGGTTCCATTGCCGTGGCCCGCGGCCCCGGTACAAGCGTCACAATCTCGTTTCCATTTTCCCAGGTAATTCCATGAACGAATCCGCGGCTCGCATTTTCATCGTGGAGGACGAGGCCTTGATCCAGATGGAGATCAAGGATCGGCTGATCCAGTTCGGCTACATCGTCTGCGGCGCCGCCGCACGGGGCGAGATCGCCGTCGGGCAGATCGTTGAGGCAGCGCCCGATCTGGTGCTCATGGACGTCAAACTGGCCGGCGCGATCGACGGCATAGAGACTGCACGCCGTTTGCGTGAACTGTGCGACAGGCCAGTCGTCTTCCTCAGCGCCTATTCCGACAATGGTCTGCTCGGCCGAGCGGTGGAGCTCGGGTCGTTCGGCTACCTGGTGAAGCCATTTGAAGCGCGAGAGCTGCATGCCACCATCCAAATGGCGATTTACAAGAATCGCATGGAGCGTGACCTGCAGGAGGCCAAGGCGCGGCTCGAGGACCAGGTTCGTGAACGCACCGAGCAACTGGCCGCAAGCGAGCGGCGGTTTGCCGATTTTGCTCGTATTGGGTCGGATTGGCTTTGGGAGACAGATGCCGCCGGCCGATTCGTCTATGTATCGTCGAACAGCAGTTCGCGCCGCCTGGATTACCAAGCGAGAATTGGCCAGACGCGTCAGGAAGGCGCGGTACAAGATCCGGAAAATCTCGCGCGGCTCGAGGCGCTGCGCGAAATAACCGCTCGGTGCGAGCCGTTCCGGAATATTACCTACCAAACTCTGGACAGGAACCGAAGGCCGAGATGGTGCTCGATCAACGGCGAGCCGATGTTCGATTCGGGCGGCACGCTGCTTGGATATCGTGGCGTGGGCAGCGATATCAGCGCGTTGAAGGCCGCCGAACTGACCCTCAAGGAGATGAATGCCACCCTCGAACAACGGGTGGCGGAGCGCACCATGGCGCTGGTGGAAAGCGAGCGCTTCAACAGGGAAACGCTGGATGCGATGGAGGCTCATCTGGCGGTACTCGACGCCGAGGGCCAAATCCTTGCCACCAATGCCGCCTGGCGACGTTTTGCCGCACGGGACTCTCTCGACTGGCAGCAGGTTGTCGATGGCGCCAACTATCTCAATGCCTGCGATCGTGCGACCGGCCCGGGCGCCGCGGACGCGCGCGTGATCGCGGCGGGTATCCGCGACGTCGTCGCCGGTCGGCGCGATGGGTTCACACATGAGTATCTTGATCAGAGGCCAGAGGGGCAGCGGCCAGAGGGGCAGCGGCCAGAGGGGCAGCGGCCAGAGGGGCAGCGGCCAGAGGGGCAGCGGCCAGAGGGGCAACGGCCAGAGGGGCAACGGCCAGAGGGGCAACGCTGGTTGCTCTGCCATGTGTCCCGCTTCTTCGCCGCCTCCTCGGTCCGCGTCGTGGTGGCCCATGACGATGTGACGCCGGTCCATGCGGCGCTGGAGCGCGCCACGGTCGGCGAGCGATTGCTCACAGTCCTGGCCGACGTGTCGCCGATCGGCATCTTCCGGACCGACGCCGCGGGCGACTGTGTCGAGGTGAACCAGCGCTGGCTTGAGATCGCCGGCCTCACCCGGGAGGAAGCCATGGGCGACGGTTGGGCGCGGGCCCTGCACCCCGAGGACCGCCCGCGTGTGGTCGATGCCTGGGTCGCAGCCGCGCGTGACCATGTCCCGTTCCAGGACGAATACCGCTTCCAACGCCCCGAC
>Ga0209514_10006334_pt1 | contig 14572 bp, 11 predicted proteins | sample Subgrocontami58m_FD_187452 | JGI IMG/M metagenome (GOLD analysis project Ga0209514, IMG submission 187452) | Subsurface groundwater microbial communities from S. Glens Falls, New York, USA - GMW37 contaminated, 5.8 m (SPAdes) (version 3) | ecosystem: Environmental > Aquatic > Deep subsurface >...
GTAACAAGCTTTACAGTTTCAAAAGCAGGTCAGAGGTGCGCGATGAGCTGGACAGGCTTTCTTCTTCAGGAGTGTTTCCAATCTCTGAGCTTGCTAGGATGGATACAGCAGTGGGGAAGTATTACCCAGAGGTCCACGGGCAATATAGGGATAACCTACAGGTAGTAGAGCTTCGCGCCTATCAGGGTTTACCACAGCCTTCAGAAGAAACAATTAAAAAGTTAGAGGATTGGGAGAAAAACCCTGACGTTTCTCCTCCAAATGATATCAGACCATATCTTTGGTATAACCGTGCACAAGACCTTGCAGGTGAAGTAGACCTTTCAAATTTCTCATCCGACCAGCAGTCTGACTTGGCTAATTTATATCCGGAGGCTATAACCGGCAATTCCACTTATATTGTCCCGACACCATCCCCCTCACCATCTCCAACCCCAGAACCGGATCAAACCTCATCAGAACCTTCAGCAACAGATCAAAATACAGCACCTTCACCAACACCTTCGGCTGTGCCGGAAAAAGAATTAGAGAAGGCAAAAGCATATTTGGGTGAAACAGGCGGTGCTTTACCAGGGGAGCCCACTTACTTTTTTAAGCAATTCGGCGAGCAGGCGCAGTACTTTTTGACTTTAGACCCGGCCGGTAAGGCGGAGCTTAAGATGCAATATGCTGAGCGGCGGTTGGCTGAGGCAAGGCAATTGGCGGAAGACCCGAAGAAAGCCTCCAGTTATGAATCAACCCTTCAGGCCTACAGGCAGGCGATGGATGATGCCTCTACCCAGTTAAAGCAAGCCGGTGACTCGGAGGGAGCAAAAGATGTGGCCAGGGATTTGGAGAACCAGGCAGCCAGGCATGAGGTGGTGTTTGAGAAAGGGCTTTTGCCGGCCCCTTTAAAAAACCCGGAAATTATAGAAGAGGCAATAACTGCTACAGAGGATGCTATGGATAGGAGCGCCGACACCCTGGATCGTCCCGCTTTGCCTCCGGCTTTAACTTATCGCCTGGAGGACTTAAAGGCCCAAGGGTTGGTTCTTCCGGAGGAAGCGGAGGATTTGACCCGTTCCGGTTCCAGGGAAGAGGTTAGGGAAAAAATCAGGAAACTGGTAGAAATTGGTTCCTTCCCCCCGGCTGATGCTAAAAGGCTGGATGAGGCCCAGGCAACGGCATCACCTGCGGACTATGTCCAGCTGGTTGAGGTAAGGAAAGTTGAAGAACTGCAGGGGCTTCGTTCGGTACAAACAGAGATAGCCCAGACACCGACCCTGAAAAATACGGCTGCCACTTTAGGCCAGAAGGAATCTGCCTTGGTTGCCACAATAGACCCGACACTAATTAAAGAGGAAGATTTAGGGGGGAGGGCTGACCTTATCCAAACATATCAAACCCTTACAGCCACCGCTTCGGCCCGGCCGATAAATGTAGGACAATTCGGTTCGGAAGTAGGTGCCGGATCAACTGCTCCAGCAGGTGGGCCGGGGCGGGCAGATGCTGTCCTAAGTGCTTGTCCTGAAGGTGCGGTTTTCAAGCAATCTGAAGGTTGTGTCTGGGCGGATTCCGGCAAAAAGCTTAATGATTATGACCAGTATAAATGTGACGGCCCGAGGCAATATTACTCTTTTGCTGCCAGAAAATGTGTGGCTTATGACTCAGGTAAAGGTTTTGGGGAAGACGCCCAGCCGCTTTGTCCGCTAGGCTACAACTGGTCATGGGAGAACCAGAGCTGCCAGAGGTCTACCGGCGGAGCTATTCCTTTCCCTTCCCCCAGCCCGGAACCTGAGCCGGAAACTGACGAGGAAAGGGAGGCCCGTTCTAAGTCCTGTCCAAATGACTCATCTTATAAAGTGGGGGAGGGTTGTGTTTGGGATAAAGACGGCAAGCCTGTCTATGATTCTGCCAAGTACCGCTGCGGGCGCGGGCAGTATTATTCCTTTGAAGAGCTAAAATGTGTCTCTTCGCCAAAGGAAGGGGAGCCTTATCCGAAAGACGCCTCTCCCGGCTGTAAAGAGTCAGAAGAGCATTGGAGCTGGTCTGCGGGCAAATGTATAACCTACGACACAGCTACCTCCTATGAGGTGAAAGATGTTGATGTGCCCAAGCCTTTCTTTACCACCCCCGACAGCCCCTTCTATTTCCTGAAAGGTTGGGGTGAAAATGTCCGGGAGGTGGTATCTTTCAGCCCGGAAGCTAAAGAAAAGGCAAGGTTGGCAAGTGCTAGGGAAAGGTTGGCGGAGGGGTATTATGCATTAGGTAAAGGCGACAACGCGCGGTTTAAGACCGCTATCGCGCTCTATGCCGCCCAGGTCCAGGAAGCAGTGACTGACCTTTCCCAGGGGAATATCTCCGAAGAAGTTAAGAAGAATATCGGGGAACACCTGGCGACGGAAATTATCGAACAGAACCTAATCCTGCAAAAAGTCTCCGCTATTTCCGACACAGAAGCGGGTCTGGATATCTCAGCTGCAAATTCTGCCACAATCCTCGGGGTTGATAAGGCTGCCGACTTAAAAGGTGAAGACCCAATCCCAGCCGACCTTAAGGAGAAGATAGAAGCTTTCCCGGCCGAGATGATCGCGGAAGAGGATAAGAAAAAGATTTTGGAAAGCGGAACCAGGGTTGAGGCCAGGTTGGCAGTGAATGACCTCTCGGCCAAAGGGCTGATAACAGTGGCTGAAACCTCGTACCTGAATGATGAATTTAAGAAAGTTGATCCCGGTGAGCAGGCAAGAGTGGATGAGCTTAAAAGGCTGGCTGAGATTGCAACTGTCACCAAACAAAGGGCAGAGGTTGAGGAGAAAGTAGAGAAGAATGAAGGTATTGTTAAAAAACTTGATGAGTTCCAAAAGACTTTTGAGGTGGGCAATGAAATCCCTGCAGATATCCGCCCTTATGTCCGTTTAACCAGGATTGACGAGGTAGCCCAGACTGTCCGGCCGGATGTAGTAAGGATTGAGGAGTTCCAAAATAGGAAAGATTTAGTCCTGGCTGTTGCAACTTTGCAGCAGGAATATAAGCCTACCAGGCAGGATGTCGGTCGGGTGGAAGAGTTTCGAAAAAAGAATCCTAACGCCGCCTTACCGTTTGAGTTTGCCAGGATTGAGGCTTTGGCATATTCCCTGGGTGTAAGGGAACAAGCCGGGCCGTGTTTCTTGCCTTCCCCGCCATTCCCGGCCAACACCCCATGTCCGGCTCCGGGCGCAGCCATCCCGATTAACTCATACTATAAATTCACCACACTCTATTCACCGGTGGATGAAACCGGCAGTTTATATGGGGCTACTGCACCCTCCACAGACAAAGACGGTAATCCATTAGTTTATGGCCAGGGGCCGAAACCGACTACCCCGGGGGTTTGCCAGAGCGGATACCATTGGATGTATGACAGCGGGGGTTGGTGTATGTCTGACGGGGGCAGTTACGGTAACTATACCAGTGGTGGGGGAAATTACACCCCTTCCGGGTATGGGTCAGGATATACTCCTTATAGTTCCTATTACACGGCTCCCGGGGCGTCTCCGGCCACTTCCGGATATCCGGTGGGGGATACAAGCCCCAATGACGGGTGTTCTTATGGCTCCGACAGTGATGGCAGGGGTAATTGTGTCCCCAACAGTTACCCTGCATCCACCAACTCATACAACGCCCCGAACTACTGGGGTGCAGCACCGACTTACTATACTACCAACCCTCCGGCGGGGACTGTCCCCGGTTCAGGCCCAAAGCCGACCTCTTCCGGACAGTGCCCATCGGGATACCACTGGATGTCAGATTCCGGTGGATGGTGTATGGCGGACAGCGGGACTTATGTGCCAAGCTCTTCCAATGCCGGCAACTATAATTACTATTCTCCTAACCTGACCAAAAGTAGCTGTGGTCCCGGATATTACTGGGATGGCCGGGGTTGTATTCCCACTTCTTCTAGAGATAACCCAGGCAGTACTCCCTGGTGTTGGTCAGCCAGTCCTCCTTTAGGCGGATGGAACTGTGGGTCTGGTTCTTCCTGGGATTCTGGTACTTGTTCCTGTAAACCCAGTGGGGGTACCAGTTCCTCTGGTAGTGGCGGAGGATATTCTACTGGCTCATCATACCAGTCTGGTTGTACTCCTGGTTATTACTGGAACGGCAGTAGATGTGTGGCAGGAAGCAATGAGGGCTCTGGCTGGTCGGACAGCGCTGCCAGGTCGGGAAGTTATTGCCAACCTCCCTCAAGCGGCTGTGGTTCCAGCTCTTATTGGGATTATGGCAGTTGTTCTTGTCGCGGGAGCAGTACCTATTCTGGCGGTAGCACTACAACTTATTCTTCAGGCAGTACTTCTTCCGGCGGTTCTTCCTCCGGTTCCTGCCAATCAGGCTATCACTGGATGTCTGATAACGGCGGTTACTGTATGTCTGATGCTGAAAGAGATGGTGCTTCTTCAGGGTCAACTACCACATCTTCAGGCGGCAGTACTTCCTCCGGCGGTTCCTCCGGCGGTTCCTGCCCATCAGGCTATCACTTAATGGATAATAGTTGGTGTATGTCTGATGCTGAAAGAGATGGTGCTTCTTCAGGGTCAACATCAACGTCTACCTCGACGTCTACCTCAACTTCCACCTCGAGCGAGCCTGCACCATCAAGCCCCACAACTACAACAACGACGGAAAGTGCTCCGGCTCCCTCGACCTCTACCACGAGTGAACCGGCACCTTCAACATCAACTACCACCACAACCACACCCTGACTTTTAGAGATTGACACCTGGAAGGGGATTAGGGTAAAATACTTAAGCTTGGGATAGCAGAGGTAAAAAGCTTGGAACTTGTTTCTATGAGAAAATTACATTTTTTCTGTTCTGGCATTTTTTAATCCTGGTTTAAACCAGGTAAACCCCCTCTAAACTTTCCCGGCATTAAATCGTACATTGAAAATTTCATAACCACTTTTGATTTCAAAAAAGTGGTGGGTAAAAAGACAAGAGTGCAAACTACTTGTCAATTCTTTGGGTAAAGCTTGTTGAAAGCTTTGCTTGAGTTAAATTAAGTAGAGCCGGATATAAGTTTTCTCAAATTATACTGAGAGTTTGATCCTGGCTCAGGATGAACGTTGGCGGCGTGCCTTAAGCATGCAAATCGAGCGGTCCGACGCAAGTCGGATAGCGGTGGACGGGTGAGTAATACGTGGGAATCTACCTCGAAGTTGGACATAGCCGGCCGAAAGGTCGGGTAATTTCCAATGTGGATGTAAATCTAAAGATTTATCGCTTCGAGATGAGCCTGCGTCCTATCAGCTTGTTGGTGGGGTAATGGCCTACCAAGGCGACGACGGGTAGCTGGTCTGAGAGGATGGTCAGCCACAAGGGAACTGCGACACGGTCCCTACACCTACGGGTGGCAGCAACTAGGAATATTCGGCAATGGGCGAAAGCCTGACCGAGCGACGCCGCGTGGAGGATTGAAGGCCTTCGGGTTGTAAACTCCTTTTACGAGGGAAGATTATGACGGTACCTCGCGAATAAGCACCTGCTAACTACGTGCCAGAAGCCTCGGTAATACGTAGGGTGCAAACGTTATCCGGAATCATTGGGCGTAAAGAGTTGCGTAGGCGGTTCGATGCATTTTGTTTGAAATACTATGGCTTAACTATAGATTTGGACAAAATATGATCGGACTTGATGGTATGAGGGGGTGTTGGAACCGATTATGGAGCGGTGAAATGCGTTGATATAATCGGGAACACCGAAGGCGTAGGCAGACACCTAGTATACCCATGACGCTTAGGCACGAAAGCTTGGGGAGCGAAGCAGATTAGAGACCTGCGTAGTCCAAGCAGTAAACGATGTCCGCTAGTTATTCGTGGTCGATTTATCGACTGTGGGTGACGAAGCTAACGCGTTAAGCGGATCGCCTGGGGAGTACGAACGCAAGTTTAAAACTCAAAGGAATTGACGGGGAGGCGCACAAGCAGTGGAGCGTGTGGTTTAATTCGATTCCAAGCGAAGAACCTCACCAGGACTTGACATGTATCTGCAAGCGCACGGAAACGTGTGACCTTAGAGGGTGATACACAGATGCTGCATGGCTGTCGTCAGCTCGTGGCGTGAGCTGTTTCCTTAAGTGGATCAACGAGCGCAACCCCCACCGTATGTTAAATAGTTCATACGGAACTGCCCCGCATTTGCGGGGAGGAAGGCGGGGATGACGTCAAGTCAGCACGGCTCTTACGTCCTGGGCTACACACACCCTACAATGGCGAAAAACAACGAGTTGCAAGCCGGTAACGGTAAGCTAATCTCTCAAATTTCGCCTCAGTTCAGATTGAGGTCTGAAATTCGACCTCATGAAGGAGGAATTGCTAGTAATCGCGAATCAGCAGGTCGCGGTGAATACGTTCTCGCCTCTTGTACTATTAAATTGCGCCTTTCGGCCAATTTTTCCAGAAGGTGTAAATCCTTCTAAGTAATGCAAGTACTTAAAGTGAAATAGCATCCTTCAACAGTAATGTTGGAGAGAGAAGGGCTAAAGTAACAGTTAACAGCTTGAAGATTGAAACGGTCCCGCATTTTTGCGACCGTCCGTACAAAACGGGAAGCACTTTGCAACTAAAAAGTGCGGGATATATGGACTCGAGATGTTAACAAACGGAAATGTTGGTTACAAAGGGAGATCCAGTATTGACTTTCGGGTACCATTCGGGTAATCTGGAAGTAGGTATTAGCGCGAGCTAATGTCGAATAAATATTGGAAGTCTGCAGAGGTCATAGTACCCCGTACCATCAGGTACAGGGGAAGGACTGAAGCTATTCAACATGAGCGCATATAAAATCATAAACCCTTGGTATGTTGTTGGTCTAGTTGATGGAGAAGGTTGCTTTGCAATAATCATCACTAAACATAAGACAAAAAAATTTGGGAAGGACGCCAGACTCTGCTTTGAGATTGAACTTCGGGCAGACGATCGTCCGATCTTAGAGATAGTCCAGAAAAGATTAAACTGTGGCTATCTTTATGATTTGAACTATAAAAGATATGGTTGGAAACCTCACGTAAAATTCTATGTTCACAAGCAAAGTGACATATTTTATAAGGTAATACCATTCTTTAAACAGTTTCCTTTACCTGGTAAGAAGGGTAAAGACTTCCAGCTTTTTTGCCAAGCAGCGGAGCTTTTTAAACAAAAAAAGCATCTGACTGAAGATGGAATGAATCAATTACTGAAGATCAGGGAGTTTATGAATGAGCGCAGGCCAATGTTTGAATAGCATTCCGCTAGGATGCGGGAAAACCGCGTGTCCAGTGGTAGAGATAGTGTTTGGAGCGATCCAACAATCTAATCTCAGAACACCGCCCGTCAAGGCAGCAAAGTTGGGGGCGCCCGAACTTCGATGTAAGTCGGAGGAAGGTGAAACCAGCGATGAAGCTTAAGTCGTCCGGACAGCAAGTCCATGCGACCTGGTAGAGTAATCTACCAGAAAAATCCGACTGAAATCGGTGAAGTCCATTTTAACAGTGGATAATACCGAGGGAAGTCTCCGCCATTTGGTGGATGACCCCGTAGAGACTGATATGGAAGGTACCAGGCAATCTGGAGAACAAACTTCCATTATACGTCGGCGCCATGTACCGTACGGTACATGGATGAAGATATAGTCCATGCCCTCAGTAATGAGCGGAGAAACATGAACAAGGTATCCCTAGCCGAAGCTGGGGATGGATCACCTCCTTTCTGGAGTGTTGATTAAACCGGATGATTTCTGAAAACCTCTCGCCCTGAGAGTAATCGAATGGGTAAGAGACAGATAGCAACGGTTTGATCCATTGTTTGTCTCACGACAAACGGAGAAGTTTGAAAGGTCTTCTTAAAAGAACTTTTCTCTGTACCATACGGTACAGGGTAATTACCCACCACTTTTTTAAAATCAAATATTATTTCTGCCCCAAAAACATTATGGCTATAAAGTTACCCTCATATCACTTTTTAAGGTGGGGATTTATTGAAAAACAATGTATAGGCAGACATATGGACACCCGTTTCCGCCCGGATCCAGAATTTGCTCCGGAAGAGTTAGCGACCCTTAGAAGAGTCACTAATGAGTTGGATATGCTGCATGACAGCGACGAGACCAGGCTGAATCGTACAGTAGAAAATGGGGAACATTACATTCTCAGTGGCTACATAGAGTTTATTGCAACATCAATAAATCCTGAACGCTCCAGAGAATTGTTTCATCAGATCCACCAAGTTTTCAGGCCATATTATATTCCTGTTAATGTGTACAAGCGGCTTGGGGAAGCACATGAAGAATTAAGGATAAAACCCTTAACTAAAGAATTTGCTCGAGCAATAAAAGTAGCTACTGAAAGGGATAATTTACCCCGCTATAACCCCTGGGAAGCCGAGAGGAGAATTTGCCCTCAAAAAATGGAAGAAGAAAGGCATTCGTCAAAAGAAGCTAAGTAATATCTTCAAACAGATTGTTTAAGTGTCCAGTTTTTGCTTTTTAAAATCCTTAGTAGTATACTCCTGACTTAATATGGTAGATAGTGAGTCTTTGAGAGTTGTAACTCCGGAAGGCTATAAATTTACTTCGAATGTTTTCTCATCCGTAAACGCCGAGCATTATCCTTTGCGTGCCCGTTTAGCTGATGTGGGACGAAAAGCTGCTTATTTTACTGTCGGGGGCGGGTTTGTAGTAGGCGTTTTAGCAGCGCCTGTAAATCAAGGGCTGATGGCTTTGGGAATAGTTACCGGAGTTGTGGCTATTGTAGCCGGCCGGGCATTTGAAACTTATCTTGACAGGCAGGTTCCTGTCAGCAGATGAAAGAGAAATCACCCGAGAGAAGCTTATCTCAAATATTTCACCGTAATCCCTTCAAGACGGTCTTAAATAAAATTAAAGAGGACCCTAATTGCCGGGTTGAAGAGACAACCCTTGAAAAGTCAGGTATTTTTACCTCCGGCTGGCTGGATGACGAAGACCCCAAGGATTAGCACAAGCTTTCACAGGAACAAAATCTATGCTAGAATTCATATGCTTGGCCTCGTGGGAGAGCGGTTATCCAGTGGTCTGCAAAACCACGTACACCGGTCCGAGTCCGGTCGAGGCCTCCGAGCGAATTGGCAAGTGGACGGGCGCATAGCTCAGTGGTAGAGCGCGTCTCTGATAAAGACGAGGTCCTTGGTTCGATCCCAAGTGCGCCCACATGTTAGCTTTAGGTTACTTTGGTTTAGCTGTAGCTACCTTCAAATTTGCTACCCGTTTAAGGTGGAAGTTTATTTCCGTCATTTATTATCTACTTCTTTACTTTATTTTCCTGGAGTTAATTAATCCCGCCAATGAAGATTATAACGGGAATATGGTTTACTGGGCAACTAACATCATTGTGTTAATGTCTCACCTTGTTTTTATAGTGTTACTTTATAATAGGGTAGAGAAACAGGCTTCTTTAGAAAATGCCAGAAAGCATCTTGGAAAAGAAATATATCTTTTGAGTAATGAGGAGCTTCATAAACATACGAAACACCGGCTCTAAGTTTTCTGCTCTCTTTTGATCCATTCTTCTTTCCAACCTCTTACCCTTATATCGTTTTTCTCTTAACTTACGGAGATAGTATACAGATACCATGAACATACTAACATGGATCGTATTCGGGTTGGTGGTAGGTTTTATCGCCAACGCAATAGACCCACAGCCTGCAAAGGGCGGGATGTTGGGAGCAGTCCTTTTAGGGGTCTTGGGAGCGCTTTTAGGAGGGTTCCTGGGCGACCTTATTTTCGGGGTGGGGGTAACAGGTTTTAACCTGTCATCCTTTATAGTGGCCGTTATCGGTTCACTCATCCTTTTGGCTGTCAGCCGGGCCTTTAGGGTACGGATGTAAGCCACCCCTGCACCAATCGGTGCAGGGAATTTGGAATTGCATGCTTTTATTGAAAGCAGAATCAGGTTTGGGGGTAGGAAGTTAGAGGCTAAGAGGAACTTACGTTAAATTAAAAATATACCAAGTTCTCTAACCTCGATCCTACCCCACAACTGATAAAGCAGAAGGGAAATATGGCTAAAATTTTTAAACAAATCTTAAAAGAAGAAAACTTTTTCTCTCTGCTTATAAAACTTTGGGTTTCCCCTGTTAAATAAAAGGTTTTTCAAGGAAAGATTTGACAACCTCAAAACATTCTGTTAAAGTTTCCCAAATTTGAGTTGTCTGCATTTTCCCCGCAGACAAACCAGGTTTCCTTTTTATGTCAAACATTATAACTGTCTTTCAGTACCGGTGGAAAATACTGGTTTTAAGCCTGGTGATCCAGCTTCTTTTAACCTCTTTAATCCACCTGGGCGTTTCAACTCCGGAAGTTTTAGGGTTTTTAAGTTTTTCTAATATAGATGTTCTCGCCTCCATGCAAAAGTAGTGCTACACTGATAAAGTGCAGACTGTAACTCCCGATTTTATCCATAATAAAAAAGTGCTCCTAAGGATGGATATAGACGTGCCTTTGGGGAATGTAGCAGGGGATTTTAGGCTTGAAGCAGGGTTGCCGACATTGAAGATGTGTTTAGAGCATGCTTCAGAGGTCATTGTCATGGGGCATATCGGAAGGCCGGGGGGAAAAGAGGATCCCGAACTTTCAGTCGGTCGGGTTTTCGAATGGTTGAGCCAGGAATTAGGGGAGCCGGTGAAATTGAGGATTTTAGAAAACTTAAGATTTGAACCGGGAGAAGAATCCTGTGACCTGGAATATGCCAAAGAATTAGCTTCTTTCGGGGATGTGTATGTAAATGAGGCTTTTGCTTCTTACCATCCTGCATCTTCAACTACTATTTTACCCACACTTTTGCCCCACAGAGCCGGACTCCGGTTTGTTAAGGAAGTAGAGAAATTAAAGGAAGTTCGGGAAAACCCCAAAAAGCCGCTGGTGGTTATTATTGGCGGGGCTAAAGTGGAAGACAAATTACCAGTGGTAGAAGAGATGGCTAAAATTGCAGATTATGTGTTGGTGGGAGGAAAGATAGCTTCAGAAATTCAAAATTCAAAATTCAAAATTCAAAATGTTTTAGTAGGCGAACTTAACAAAGAGGGCACTGATGTTACTCCGGAAACCATTGAGAAATGGCAGGAGATTATAGCGAAGGCAAAGATGGTTGTCTGGAATGGACCTCTTGGAAAAATTCAAAATTCAGAAGACATGTCTTCTGAGAGGGGAACTTATGAGTTGGCGCATATTTTGGCTGACTCTGATGCAGAGGTTATTGTCGGAGGAGGGGATACGGTTGGGTTTTTGCAAAAATTAGGGATGTTGGAGAAATTTGGGTTCGTTTCCACCGGCGGCGGAGCGATGCTGAAGTTTTTAGAAAAAGGGACACTTGCAACCATTGAAGCGTTAAAGTAGTTGTGCTACCCTAAGTTTATGATCAAAGTTGCTGTGAATGGCTTCGGTAGGATTGGCCGGGCCGCTTTTAAGATAGCCTTAGAAAAATTTCCCGAAAAGATAGAAATTGTCGCTATTAATGACCTTACCTCCTCGGCTGTTTTAGCACATCTGCTGCAGTATGATTCTGCATATGGCAGATGGGAGAAAGAAGTTTTTTCTTCCGAGAGTGAAATAATAGTTGAAGGAAAAAAGTACCCGGTTTTGGCAGAAAAGATTCCTGCTAATTTACCTTGGAAGGATTTAAAAGTGGATGTAGTTTTAGAGTGTACCGGTCGGTTTACCGACGGGGAAGGGATGGGGCAACACTTAATGGCCGGGGCCAAAAAAGTAATTTTATCCGCCCCGGCGAAAGGTGGGAATATAGGGACCTTCTTAATCGGGGTAAACCAGGATAAATACCAGGGTGAGGAATTAATTAATAATGCTTCCTGTACTACTAACTGTGTGGCTCCGGTGGCGGCAATTATGCATGGTAAGTTTGGGATTGTGAAAGCTATGCTGACGACTGTCCATGGGGTGACGGCTGAGCAGAACCTGGTTGACGGGCCTCCTCCGGGAGGTAAAAGCAATGACTTAAGGCGGGCCCGGGCTGCCTATACCAATATTATCCCTACTACTACCGGGGCAGCTATTTCTACCACGGAAGCCATTCCAGAGCTTAAAGGGATGTTTGACGGGAGGGCACTTAGAGTGCCGGTCATGGTGGGATCGATATCTGATTTTACCTTTCTTTTAAAAACAAAAGTTACCATGGATGAGGTTAACAGGGTTTTTAAGGAGGCGGCGGAAAACCCCAGGTGGAAGGGGATAGTGACCTGGACGGAAGACCCACTAGTTTCATCAGACATTATCGGTCGGCCGGAATCGGCAATTGTAGATTTAAGCTTAACCCAGGTGGTAGACGGGGACCTGGTTAAAATCTTCGCCTGGTATGACAATGAATACGGTTATGCAAACAGGTTAGTAGAGCAGGTAATAAATGTAGTAAAATAATCTGATCTTATGGCTACGGAGGTTGTTGAGAAAAATACTATTTCGGGTTTTCCTTTTTCTGCAAGGACTCTTGAAGAGCCATATCATCAGTTTGGGGATGGCTTTCGTCGTTGTCGGACAGGGGACAGGGTTAAATTTTTACATCAGGACGGATTTGTCGTTGGAACGGTGATCCGGGGGTTGAGTGAAAAATTGCCCATGGTGGTTTTAACTGCTGAAGATATCTGGTCTCAAACTGAGGAAGAGAGAAAATTTTGGTATGGGGATAATTTAGAAGAAGCTGAAATGGCAAGAAGAACCTGTTATTTTTATTCCGACAGAGCACTGATTAAAGATTGACATCCGGAAGCTGGTTTGGTAGAATTTCCTGCAGTGATATATTCACGTATGACGAGAAGCAACGCACATACATCTTAACTCCTTGCGCTTGAGACTTCCTCGGCGTGAGGAAGCCCAAAATCAAGCGTTGTATCCCTCTAAAACTTAAAACTAAATAGATTTGGATCTGGAAAGAACTGACGGGCCGTTAGTTCACCTGGTAGAACACTTCATTTGCAATGAAGAGGTAGGCGGTCCGAGTCCGCCACGGTCCACCAAGTGGGAGGTTTGTGCTTGGATTAAGTCGCTTAAAAAGTTAAGTTACTTAATCTGGGTGGCAAGTCAAATCCCAGACTTGTACTTTGAAATGTGAATACGACAAATGATTGCAAATTTATTTGCAATCTAAGAAGGCCAATTTTTTGAGTGATTTATCACTCATTTACAAGCCAAAAGATACTCAACATAAAAGCATACGGTGAATGCCTTGGTCGAAAGTACCGATGAAGGACGCATTAGACCGCGATAGTCTCCGGGGAGCTGCCAAAAAGCTTTGATCCGGAGGTTTCCGAATGGAGTAATCCGGCCCGTAAGGGTCACTCGCCAGTGAATACATAGGTGGCGAGAGGGTACGCGCTGAACTGAAACATCTAAGTAAGCGCAGGAAAATAAAACAATAGTGATTCCCTAAGTAGCGGCGAGCGAAATGGGAACAGCCTAAACCATGTACCGTAAGGTACATGGGGTTGTGAGGCCACAGTAGTGAGTAGCGAGGATAGTAGAAACCACTGGAAAGTGGTGCCGGAGAGGGTGATAGCCCCGTATACGAAATTCTAGCTACCATGGTGGATTCCTCAAGTAGTCCAGGACACGTGAAATCCTGGGTGAATCCGGGGCGACCATGCCCTAAGGCTAAATATACTTTCGGACCGATAGTGAACTAGTACCGTGAGGGAAAGGTGAAAAGAAGAGCGGAACGCTCAGTGAAATAGTACCTGAAACCGTATGTTGTCAAGCTGTGGAACTCCGACTTTACGTCGGAGAACCGCGTGCCTATTGAAGAATGAACCGGTGAGTTGTCCTTTACTCCAAGTCTAAGTACCGCAAGGTGCCGAGGCGCAGTGAAAGCAAGCCTTAAATGGGCGATTTAGGAGTGGAGGGCAGACCCGAAACCGAGTGAGCTAACCATGTCCAGGGTGAACTTTGCCGAAAGGCCGAGGGAGGCCCGAACCCGTTACTGTGACAATAGTTTGGGATGAGATGTGGTTAGAGGTGATATGCCTAACGAACTCGGAGATAGCTGGTTCTCCCCGAAATATATCTAGGTATAGCCCTGTGCAATCAAATAGGGGGTAGAGCTCTGGATGGATCTGAGTGGCGCAAGCTATTCAATCCAATCAAACTTCAAATACCTATTTGTGTAGCAGGAGTCAGTCCGATCCGGCTAAGCGGAGCGGGCCTGAGGGAAACATCCCAGACCGTCAGTTAAGGTCCCTAAATAACACTTAAGTGTCAAAGGATGTGAGGTTCCTTAGACAGCCAGGAGGTTGGCTTAGAAGCAGCCATCCTTTAAAGAAAGCGTAACAGCTCGCTGGTCTACTACGGAATCTTGCGCCGATAACGAATCGGGGCTAAAAGTTCTACCGAAGCTACGGATTTCGTCCTTTGGACGAAGTGGTAGGGGAGCGTTTTGATTGGAGTGAAGCTATGCCGTGAGGCATTGTGGACCGATCAGAAGTGAGAATGCCGGTATGAGTAGCGAAAGTCCGATGAAAAATCGGACCGCCGAAAGCCCAAGGTTTCCTGATCTATGTTAATCAGATCAGGGTTAGTCGGCACCTAAGACGAGGCCAAATGGC
>Ga0209514_10006336_pt1 | contig 14571 bp, 12 predicted proteins | sample Subgrocontami58m_FD_187452 | JGI IMG/M metagenome (GOLD analysis project Ga0209514, IMG submission 187452) | Subsurface groundwater microbial communities from S. Glens Falls, New York, USA - GMW37 contaminated, 5.8 m (SPAdes) (version 3) | ecosystem: Environmental > Aquatic > Deep subsurface >...
TGATGATGGGGGTGCCGGCGGTGACGCTGCGCTGGCCCACGCTGGTTGGCAGGTTGTCGGCCTCGATCCTGACTACCTTGGGGTTGACTGACTGGATTGCGCAAACGCCCGAGCAGTATGTCGAAATCGCCTGGCAAAAGGCGCAGAACCTTACTACGCTTGCTGATCTGAGGCAGCGGCTAAGACCTCTTTTTAGCGCTTCTGTCATCGGCGATGGGCAAGCCTACGTGAAGGCGGTAGAGCAAGAGTACCGGCAACTCTGGCAGAAATGGTGCGTCGCAAGGCAGGAAGCGGTAAAATGACACTGGATACTACATGATATATGAGAGCGCCACCAGGCCAGGATACCCGATGACCGACCTTTTTCGAATCGACAGCCACAAACTGATCTTTCATCCTGGCCGTGTCAGTCAGTTCCTCGCAGCCGCGGATGACTGGGAAAAGGCGAAAAGCGTCTATCCTGTTTACATTGAAGTTTCCCCGGTCGGCGCCTGCAATCATCGCTGCACGTTTTGCGCGGTCGATTACATTGGCTACAAGAGCCAGATGCTCGATGTCGATATGCTCACTGGCCGCTTGTCGGAAATGGGGCGGCTGGGCGTAAAGAGCATCATGTACGCCGGCGAAGGGGAGCCACTGCTTCACAAAAAGATCAACGAGATTGTCAAGGCGACGAAGGAAGCGGGAATCGACGTGGCGTTCACGACCAATGCCACCGTCCTGAATCAAGCGTTTGTCGAGCAGTCTTTAGCGCTAACGTCCTGGATCAAGGTCTCGATTAATGCCGGTACGGCAGCGACCTACGCGAAAATTCACCGGACGCGCGAGCGTGATTTTGGCCGGGTGATCGACAATCTGAAACGGGCAATCGAATACAGGAAGAAGCGGGAACTGGGTTGCGCGATAGGCGCGCAGTCGTTGTTGCTGCCAGAAAACGCCGCTGAAATGGAGACGCTGGCCCTGCTTTGCAGGGATGAAATCGGTCTGGACTATCTGGTGGTCAAGCCATACTCTCAGCACATGTTCAGCGAAACCCACCTCTACGAGCACGTTGATTACAGCGCCTATCTATCGATGGCAGCGTCGCTGGAGAAACTTAATACAGAGAATTTTAATGTTGTTTTCCGTGAAAATACCATGAGAAAACACATGGAGGATGAAGGCGCGCGTTACAAGAAATGCAATGCCACACCCTTCTTTTGGGCCTATGTCATGGCCGATGGCTCGGTCTATGGGTGCAGTGCTTATCTGCTCGACAAGCGTTTCGAATATGGCAATCTGAACGAGAAATCTTTCCAGGAAATCTGGCACGGCGAGCGGCGCGAAGCGAATTTCCGCTATGTTAGAAACGATCTGGATATCAGTGAGTGCCGAAAGAACTGCCGCATGGACGAAGTCAACCGCTATCTCTACCCGTTGCGCGAAAACCTCGTTCAGCATGTGAATTTCATCTAGCTTTCCACCTGTCATCATGAGAACCCTGATTACAGGCGGCGCGGGATTCATCGGCAGCCATCTGGCCGAATTACTGATTGCTCGTGACCATGAGGTTATGGCGGTGGACAATCTTAGTTCGGGCCGCCTCGAAAACCTGAAATCAATCGTCGGCCACGCACGATTCAAGTTTGCCAATGCGGACATCCGTGATCCCGTTGCATTGCGGCCATTGTTTGAAGGCATGGACTGGGTTTTCCATCTTGCAGGCCTGGCGGATATTGTTCCCTCGATTGAAATGCCGTCGCAGTACTACAGCACCAATGTGACAGGTACCTTCAATGTGCTCGAATGCGCCCGTCGATGCGGGGTCAAGCGATTCCTCTATGCTGCTTCGTCCTCAAGCTATGGCATCCCCGACATCTACCCAACTCCGGAATCTTCGCCGATCAAGCCGCAGTACCCCTATGCCCTGACAAAATACATGGGCGAGGAACTGGTGATGCACTGGGCCACTGTATATAAATTGCCGGTGGTCTCGCTGCGCCTGTTCAACGTTTTCGGAACGCGGTCGCGCACCACTGGGGCTTACGGCGCGGTCTTTGGTGTTTTTCTGGCGCAAAAGCTCAACGGGAAACCTTTTACGGTGGTGGGGGATGGCAGGCAAACGCGCGATTTCACTTATGTCACCGACGTTGCAGAGGCATTTCTGGCTGCGGCGGAATCGCGCGTTTCCGGAGAAGCGATGAACGTCGGTAGCGGCAATCACTATAGCGTCAATCGATTGGTCGATCTGCTCGGCGGCGCTGTCGAATATATTCCCAAGCGCCCTGGAGAACCCGACTGCACTTTTGCCGACGTCAGCAAGATAAACGCTTTGCTTGGCTGGAAAGCCAGAATCCCTTTCGCCGAGGGCGTTAGCCGGATGCTTGAGCGAATCGACGACTGGAAGGACGCGCCGCTCTGGGATCCCGGCAGCATCGATCAGGCCACCGCAGCATGGTTCCGCTATCTGGGAGAAGGTAATAAATGATGCAAAAAATGCAGGAATTGATGCTTAGCGCAAGAGCGCAGCGGTTTTCCGCGCTGCTTGAGCGCTGCGAGATTACGGGAAGAGATGGCACCAGCTTCGAGCTTGAACCAGGCCTGATGGCGGCTATGCAATTGCTCGACCAGATACGACTCAGTCGTGGCATCGTTTATGTCATTGGCAATGGTGGCAGCGCCGCCATTGCCAGCCATGTGGTCAATGATCTGGTCAACGTAGCGAAGCTGCGGGCAGCGACGGTTCACGATTCCTCGCTGTTGACCTGCATGGCAAACGATTACGGCTACGAGAACGCGTTTTCCAGGGTGCTGGCGCAAATGGTCAAGCCGGGAGATGGTTTGATTGCCATCAGCAGCTCCGGGAAATCCATGAATATTCGAAACGCCGCGACTCAGACGATGGACAATGGCGGAAAGTTAATTACATTGAGTGGATTTGCCCGCGACAATCCTCTCCGTCTCATTGGAGATATCAACATCTGGCTTGATTCAAATGATTACGGACTGGTGGAAGTCGGGCATCAGTTCGTCTTGCACAACATTTCCGACCGGTTCGGTGCGGGCTACGGAAGCTTAGTTCCATGAGCCCGGAAAGAATTGTCGATCTGCATGAGTTGGCCGAACGCTCGCGACAGTTGCGGGCGGAGGGAAAGCGCGTGGTGATGTGCCATGGCACCTTCGACCTCATGCATACCGGCCATATCCGGCACCTGCAGCGGGCAAAGCAGGAAGGCGACGTGTTGCTGGTAACCGTGACCGGCGACGCTTACGTCAACAAAGGGCCAGGGCGGCCTGTTTTCAACGAACACTTGCGCGCGGAAAATCTGGCGGCGTTGGCCTGTGTCGACCTGGTCGCCATCATGCATGCCACGTCCGCAGTCGAGGCGCTGCACGATATCCGCCCGAACATTTATGCCAAAGGCAGCGATTACCGATCCCACGGCGAAGACGTGACCGGAAACATTACTCTGGAGCAAGACGCCGTCGAAGCACATGGCGGGCACGTTCTCTATACCGACGAAATTACCTTCAGCTCAAGCAGCCTTCTGAACGAACATTTCGGCGTATTTAGCCCCGAAACCCGCGACTTTCTGAAAAATTTTCGCGAGCGGTGGCCGGAAAAAGAAGTTCGTCGCATGATAGCGTCGCTGTTGAAAATGAAAGTCCTGGTGGTGGGCGATGCGATTATCGACCAGTATCACTACACGACACCTCTGGGTCAAACCGGCAAGGGAAGCTTTCTCTCAGTTTGTTACGAATCCGAAGAGCAGTTCGCCGGCGGCGCAATCGCGGTGGCGAATCATATTGCCGGATTTGTGAAAAACGTGACTTTGGTCACCGGATTGGGCGCGACCGATAGTCATGAGTATTTCATCCGGGAAAAGCTGCGGGAAAATGTCGAGCCCGTTTTTTATGTTTTCGCCGATGCGCCGACCGTCACCAAGCGGCGCTTCGTCGACAAGGATTTGTCCAAACTGTTCGAGGTGTATTTTTTCAGGGAAAATCCAGTGCTGGGGGACACAGAAGACCAAGTCTGTCGGTGGCTTGACGCCAATGCCGCAGGATATGATGCTGTAATAGTGCCGGATTTCGGCAATGGCTTCATTACTCCCCGCATGATCACGCTATTTGAAGCCAAGGCGAAATTTCTCGCGGTAAACACCCAGATCAATAGCGGAAATCGCGGCTACCATGTTATACATCGATACTCGCATGCTGACTTTGTTTCTCTCAATGAGCCGGAATTGAGGATGGCCGCACACAATCGCCACGACCCGCTAGAGGCCGTGTCCGAGCAAGTCGGTGAGCGGGTGCGCGTCAAGCAACTGGCCGTTACGCGAGGAACCAAAGGGGTAATGATGTACGACCGGCCGCGCAAGGTTTTTCACAAGATTCCTGCGCTTTCCACCCGAGTCGTCGACCGCATCGGGGCCGGCGATGCTTTCCTGTCTTTGGCTGGCCTGTGTGTGGCAAAGGGACTTGATCCCGAGGTTGCGGCCTTTGTTGGCAGTGTTGCTGCGGCCATAGATGTCCAGATTGTCTGCAACCGGGAGCCCGTCAATCCAATCGACCTCAACAAGTATATTGCCACCCTGCTGAAATAACATCGTCATGAATTACCAGATAAAGCAAGCGATAGGTACGGATTCGCCGGCCTTGTTCCGCGCCATGCTGCGGATCAGGCGTATCGAAGAGGCACTGGCCGACCGCTACGCCGAACAGGAGATGCGCTGCCCAATGCATTTGTGCATCGGCCAGGAGGCGATAGCGGTCGGTGTATGCGCCGCGCTTTCTTCAGATGACGTAGTATTCAGCAATCACCGAGCGCATGGCCATTACCTGGCCAAAGGCGGCAACCTCAACGCCATGGTGGCGGAGTTGTATGGCAAGTCAACCGGATGCTGCGGGGGACGCGGCGGCTCCATGCATCTGATTGACCTGGAGGCCGGGTTTATGGGTGCCACTCCGATTGTTGGAGGAACGGTCCCATTGGCCGTCGGTTCGGCATGGGCAGCGACCTTGCAGGGTAAGAACAGGGTCAGCGCGGTTTTTTTTGGCGACGGCTGTTTCGAGGAAGGCGTGATTCACGAATCAATGAATTTTGCCGTACTACATCAGCTTCCGGTGATATTCATTTGCGAAAACAACGGATATTCAGTTTATACCCGTTTTGCCGAGAGGCAGCCAGCGCGCCCGATTTATCGCCTGGCCGAGGCACATGGCCTGTCGGCTTACACCGGCGATGGCAACGATGTCGAGGCGGTTCTGGCGCTTGCAAGAGTTGCCGTCGATAACGCGCGGCGAGGGAAGGGGCCGCAGTTCATAGAGTTGCGAACCTACCGCTGGCGGGAACATTGTGGCCCGAGTTTCGATGACGACCTCAATTATCGATCGGCGGCGGAAGTCGAAGAGGGCTTGAAAGACTGCCCGGTAGCCCGGCACTCGTCACGTCTGGCGCTGGCGAATCCTTCTCATGCTACTGAATGCGGGCGTCTTGAAAGTGAAATCGGCGAGGAAATTGCCGCCGCCTTCGATTTTGCCCAGTCTAGCGCGAAGCCGTCCAGCAAGGATGCCGGAGAACGGATTTATGCCTGAATTGACGAACCGGAACCTTAGCTTTGCGCAGGCGGTGCACGAAGGTCTCGATCAGGCCATGGAACTCGATTCGAGGGTGATCATTATCGGCGAGGGCGTGCCAGATCCCAAGGCGATATTCAATACGACTGCCGGGCTCCGCGAAAAGTATGGGGTTCGACGTGTTTTCGACATGCCACTTTCTGAAAACGGCGTGACCGGTATTTGTATAGGCGCGGCATTGTCCGGCATGCGCCCTGTGATGGTTCACCAGCGAATCGATTTTGCCCTTCTGGCGATGGATCAACTGGTGAATAACGCGGCCAAATGGCACTACATGTTCGATGGCAAGGCCGCCGTACCTATGGTGGTGCGCTTGATCGTCGGCCGCGGCTGGGGGCAAGGGCCGCAACATTCACAAAGTCTGCAGGCCATGTTTGCTCAAGTGCCAGGTCTCAAGGTGGTCATGCCGACCACTGCTCATGATGCCAAAGGGATGTTGATCGCGGCCATCGAGGATGACAACCCGGTGATCTTCATCGAGCATCGCTGGCTGCATGGCGTGGCCGACATTGTTCCCTCGGAGGTGTATCGGGTTCCACTCGATCGCGCCAGGGTGCTGCATCAGGGCAACGATGTCACCGTAGCTGCCTTTTCCTACATGACGGTGGAGACCTTGCTTGCGGCGCGCGCTATGAAATCGCAGTCGATCGGGGTCGAGGTGATTGATATGCGGAGTGTCCGACCCCTGGACTTGGATACCGTTGTCGAGTCGGTGCGCAAAACCGGACGCTTGCTCGTCGCGGATACCGCCTTCAGGACCGGCGGGATTGCCGCCGAGCTTGTCAGCCAGGTCGTCGAACGCGAGTTTAAATCGTTGAAGACGGCTCCCATGAGAATCGCTTTACCAGATCACCCCGCGCCAACTTCTCATTTTATGTTAGATCGGTACTATCCGGAGCCATTGACGATTGCCGAAGTGATCCTTGACCTTGCCGGAATCCGACGTGATGCCATCGACTATCCGCGGTTGCAGCAGGAGCTGCGCCGAAGTAACCCGATCGACATACCGAGCAAGAATTTCAGCGGGCCATTTTAAGCGTGGTATGAATGCCAATAGGGCTATGGTTCGATAGCGTCCCCTGATCCGATTGCAGGAGTCATTTTCGAAATCGTCATGAGCCACGCCTCGCCGCCGTTACTCTCCGGGCGTGGCGTTGGGTAAACAGCCGCTACTCGGAAGCCGCGAGTAGGGAGAAATAAGCTGACGGGCGATCGTTCGTCATTTGCAACTCGAACATTTGTCCTTGTTACCGTGCATTTGTACCGGTGGACCGGCCGATCCGGACTTGCAACATTCTAATTTTCTGTGGATAATGCGTTCCTAAGGGGATGCGGGTAGGCAGTTCAAGCTTGCAACTTTCTGATTTTTGTGGATAATGAACGTCCCATTATCTGTTTGAATGTTCCTTCGAACTCGGTTTCTGCTCAGATTAATACAGGAGAGAAAAATGAAGAAAGCGCTGGCTATTTTGATTGCGTCCTTGTTTGTTGCGGGCAGTGCATTGGCGCAAGCGCCCGCCCCTGCACCTGTTGCTGGTGCTGCTCCTGCTACGGGTGCAGCGGTCGGTGGGATTACCGCCGGTATGGTTGCCGCCGCCGTGGCTGTAGTTGCAGTAGCCGTTGCCGCGTCCTCCAATAGCGACAGCACCCCGGCCGCAACCACAACCACAACCACAACCACAAAAAAGTAGTCCGACTGTTCTTCAAGAAATCCTTGGCCTGTGGCCAAGGATTTTTTGTTTCCGTGGTGCCCTATACGTTACGTTGCGGGCTTTGTGGTGAGTTCGTAGAGGATTGGGCGGTGCGCGGACAATGCCTCGGGCAGGGGGATTTATCGGTCTCCCGATTGTTCCCATAGCAAAATCCCACTTGTTCCTCCTTTTGAAAAGGGGGAGACGCATGGCGACCAGGACATTTCCCTCTTTTTCAATGGGGGAGACCCATAGCGGCGAGCGCATGGCTTAAGATAGTGCCATTGAGTTCTGTCCCAATACACGTGAAAATCCGAGTCCGCGCCGCGATACTTTCGCTGGTCGCTGCGCTATCTGCCTGCTCTGCGGGCAGCAATGCGATCCTGCAGACCTTGCCCTACGCCTATGGGCGAAACCCAAGCGTTGATAATGCCAGGCTGAATCCAAATTTTCGCTATCTCCGGGTCACCATCGGCGGCCGCGTTGTTCTGCTTGCGCTGGGCAACGTGGACAGCCATCCCCAGGGCCAGATCGAGGTGTGGTACAGCGCCGAGCGGGAAGTGCTACGGCTGCAACATGGGCGCCTCGTAGGGGCGGTTGGCCTGACTACGGAATGGCGTGACGTCGTGCTACCTGAACTGCCGTCCTGGTCCGCAGCGGCTCGCGCTAATCAGGCAACTCTATGGACGCGGACTCGAGACGTCATGCCCGGGTACCGGTTCGGCGTGAAAGATGCGCTCTCGCTGCGCGTTGTAGCGGAACCGAAGCGGAGCGCATTGAAGGGGCTGGATCCGCAGCGCCTGACCTGGTTCGAGGAGCGCGTCGAATCTGGTCCCGTTGCGGGGCTCTCGGCGGTTTTCGGCAATGGCTCACGCGCCGAATTTCCGCTGCCGCCCGCACGCTATGCGGTGGACCTTCAGGGGGGAGCGGAAACGGTCGTCTATGGCGAGCAGTGCCTTGCACCGGAGCTGTGTTTTACCTGGCAGAGGTGGCCGGTGCAGGCGGGTGGGCAGAAGTGATGAAGGCGGGGTCATTTCAAGCTGTAGTTTCCCCCTCGCCACGGCCCTCTCCCCGTCCCACGGGGACTTTACCCTCTACCGTCAAGCGGGACCGAGGAAGGGGGATCGAGACCTTCGGTCGCAAGCGTGGCGAGGGAGAAAATTCCCTGCCGCTGCCGCGAGGGAGAGGGGCGAGAAGCCCGCTCCTGCATAAGATTCTCATAGTGCTTAGTGGGACATTAGTCCTAGCTCCCTCGTTGCTGTACGGTCAGGCCTCCTCTACGTCTGGTGCGCAAGCGGACCCTACGGTTGCTGCTGGGTCTGGTGCCCACGCGCAGGCTACAGTTGCCGTGCCGAATACAGTTGTGGTCCCGAAGCGGCTGAGCGATTGGTTGCTGGAGCAGCCCGTCAGCCCGGACGCCTATCCGCTGGGGTTGAGTTGGCGCGTACCGGGGGAGGTGGCTAGCCAGGGCCAGCTGCGTCTCGACCTCCTGAAGAGTCTCTCCGGCCTCGATCGCGAGGTGAAGGCCGACAGCGAGGCTTTGGGGCGGCTGAGTGACTGGGTGCGCACGTTTGCGGTAACGGGCCGGGTCGCGGTTGCGGTGCCCGATGCGCGCTGGCTGCAGGCCAATCCGGTGCGTGACCCGATGCTCCAGCCTGGGCACAGCGTGGTGTTGCCCAAGCGTCCGCGCACGGTTACGGTGGTTACCGCGCGCGGCAAGCGCTGCTCGGTGGTTCATTCCGCTGGTCTCGAGGCGATGGCCTACGTGCAGGCTTGCAGCCCCAGCAGTTCGAAGCGAGCGGATTGGGCTTGGCTGGCGCAGCCGGACGGCAGGGTGCAGCGCTTCGGTGTCGCCGCCTGGAACCGCGAGACGCAGGACAAACCCGCGCCGGGCGCGTGGATCTGGGCGCCGCCTAGAGACGGTGGATTTCCGCAGCGCTTGTCGCATCAGCTAATTGCGTTCCTGGCTACGCAGGGGCCCGCGCCCGATCTCGATGCAGGAATTCCGCTTAGCTCCGCCAAGATAGTCACCAAAGCTGCTGCGAATGCCACAGAACCCGTTCGAGGTGGTGCATCTGCAGCGTGGGATCCTTCTGGCCTTGCTGAACTTGGCGGAACAGCGGCAGGCCTGCGTGACCAAGAGGGGATTCCTGGCTTGGCAGGAACAACGAAAGATTTGCGTGACCGAAAAGGACTCATCGAGCGCGGCGCGCCGGACTCTGAAAGGACGGCTGTTTTGCCCCCGCCTTCGCTAGCCGTTACCTCGCGCTCACGCAGCCTAGTGACCACGGCGAGCGACTGGGGCGGCGTCGGTCTGTTGCAGACGCCGAGTGCACGCATGGAAAAGGCCGGCCATCTCTCTGTCAACTTCAGCCGCATCTATCCCTATTTTCAGGGCAACATCATGGTGCAACCCTTCGACTGGCTGGAGGCGGGATTTCGCTACACTAACATCAGCAATCGTTTCTACAGTCTCGGTGCTACCGGGGATTCGGATTTTAGCGGGGATCAAGCCTACAAGGACAAGAGTTTCGACGCCAAATTCCGGCTGTGGACCGAATCGGCCTATGCGCCGCAAATCGCGCTCGGCCTGCGCGACTTCGGCGGCACAGGAAATTTCTCCGGAGAGTATCTGGTGGCGAGCAAGCGTACCGGCGCATTCGATTGGAGTCTCGGCCTGGGTTGGGGCAGTGCCGGCGCGCGGGGCAAGCTGCGCAACCCGCTGTCGCTCATTGGCTCATCGTTCGATACGCGGCGCGGGACTGATAGCTCCGGCAATTTCGCCTTCGGGAGCTATTTCCATGGTCCCACCGCCTTGTTCGGCGGGGTTCAGTACCACACACCCTGGGAGCCGTTGATCCTGAAGCTGGAGTACGACGGCAACGATTATCAGCACGAGGGCCTGGGAAATAACTTGCGGCAAAGCTCCGCCTGGAACTTCGGCGCGGTGTACCGGGCCGGGCGCGCGGTGGATATCACCCTCGGCGTCGAGCGCGGCAATACAGCCATGTTGGGTGTCACCTTGCACACCCAGTTGGATGGGCTTTCCATGCCCAAGCTGGGCGACCCGCCGCGGGTGGCTGTGGCCGCCGGCCGACCGCAGCAGGCACCCGACTGGTCGGAGACCAGCCGCGATATTGCGGCGCAGACCGATTGGCACGTACGCAGAATCGAGCAGCGCGGGCGCGAGCTGCGGGTGACGCTCGACGATGCGCTCGCCGTCTATTGGCGCGAGCGCGCGGACCGGGCGGCTGCGGTGCTTCACCGCGATGCCCCGGCTAACGTGGATCGGTTTGCGCTCGCCTACCGCCAGCGTGGGGTGGATGTGGCCGAGCACGTGATCGACCGCGACGCCTGGGTCGCGCAGCAGAATCAGTCTTTGGCGCCGCACGAGCAGCGTGCAGCGGTGATCGCACGTGCGGCCGAAAATGGGGTACCCGAAACCGCGCTGTATCAGGATACGAGGCCGATGTTCGAAACGGCCTTGTCGCCCCACTATCAGCAGACGCTCGGCGGCCCAGACGGATTCGTTCTGTTCCAGGCCGGGGTGGCGGAGCAGGTCAAGCTGCGGCTACGCGACGACACTTGGCTGCAGGGCAGCCTGCAACTCGGCCTGATCGACAACTACAATAAGTTCAGTAATCGCGGTTCAAGTGACTTGCCGCGGGTGCGCACCTATCTGCGGGAATACGTGACCACCTCGAAGCTCACCCTGCCGTATCTGCAGGCCACGCATGCCGGCAGGCTCGGCGGGAATCAATATTACAGCGTGTACGGCGGCTACTTGGAGTCGATGTTCGCCGGCGTCGGCGGCGAATGGCTATATCGGCCGTTTGCCAGCCGGCTCGCTTTCGGCGTGGATGCGAATCTGGTGCAGCAGCGCAATTTTTCGCAGGACTTGGGCTTCGGCAATGCCGGTGAACAGACCCGTTATCGCGTGGCCACCGGCCATGCGACGCTATATTGGGATACCGGATGGAATAACGTGCAGGCCAATCTGAGCGCCGGGCGCTATCTGGCGAAAGACGCGGGCGTCACGGTGGCGATGTCGCGCTTGTTCCAGAACGGCGTCACGGTCGGCGCGTTTTTCACCAAGACCAACATATCGGCGGAGAAATTCGGCGAGGGCAGTTTCGACAAGGGCGTGTACCTGAGTGTTCCATTCGACGCCTTTCTCACCCGATCCAGCAATAGCTTCGCCAGCGTCCTATGGAAACCCCTCACCCGCGATGGCGGCGCCAAACTGAACCGCAGCGTCCAGTTGTACGACCTTACCAGCGCGCGCGACGATCGTATTTTGAGCTTCAGGGCGGCGCCGCCGCCAAATGATGAAACCATCCCCTCCGACCGGCGCGAGGCCTGGAGCCCGCCGCCCAGGGGGCCCGAGCCCTACACGCGCGTTACGCCAAAGCCGGTGGCCGGGCAATGGGCGTCCGATGCGCCGGGCTACGAGCAGCGCCTAGTCGAGGCGCTGTACCGGCAGCAGTTCCGCAACATCCGCATCGCTTACGACGCCTCCCATCGATTGACGGTCGTGCTCTCGAACGACAGCATTCACCCCATCAGCCGCGCAATCGGTCGCGCTGCGCGCACCGCACTACGCCTCGGCCCTCTGGACATACGCCAGATCCGCATTACGTTTGCGGAACGCGCCGATCCGTTGGTGAACTATGACTTTCTCGATCTCGCGCGGCTGGACCGCTACTTCAACGGAAAGATCAACGCGGCCCAGCTCGCGGACTCCGTTGCCGTCGACTACTTGAATCCATCGGTGCGGGAAGCAGATCCGCTCGCACGCCTGGGTGACGTGGATACCAAGGCGGTAGAACCGCGCCTTGCCGATTTGCTGGTGCCTGCCAGGCGCCCGGCCGGCCGGGTGGCGGGCGACTTCTCCGGCGCGGCGCGCCTTGCCGCGGATACGAACTGGCTGCGCGCAGGCGTGTTCGGCGCCGGCCTGGTGCTTGCGAGCAGCGCACTCGACCGGCGCGGCGATCAATTTGCCAGGGACCACGCCGGGAACCGCGGGTTGAAAAACATGAACAGCATCGGCAACGCGCTTCCATGGCTGGCGCTCGCCGGTAGCGCGGCGGCAGCACTGGAGGGCAGCGATCCTGCGCGTTCCCGTACCGGCTACGCGGCGCTGGAGGCGGGGGGCACGGCGCTGCTGGCGGCGACGGGGCTGAAATATGCATTCGGGCGCGCGCGTCCGGGCAATGAACTCGGTAACCACGCGTTCAAGCCCTTTTCCGCGACGGCCGGCTTCGATTCGCTCCCCTCCGGGCATACGATCGTCTCCTGGGCGGTCGCGACCCCCTTCGCGGAGGAATACGACGCGCCCTGGTTATATGGCCTCGCGGCCGTCACCAACCTCGCCCGCGTCGGCAGCCGCCAGCACTGGGTGTCGGACACCGTGGTGGGCAGCGTGCTCGGCTACGCCATAGGCAGAGTTTTCTGGGAATCGTCGCGCGCGCCGAAAAAGGGCGAACCGCGCGTGCTGATTCATCCTTCGGGGATCAATCTGGCCTGGGAGTTGCATTGAGGCCTTTGCATTCCGGAGATTGATGCTGTAGAATCACCGCATCACTGCATCAACTCGATGAGGCATTGAATGCGGACCACATTGGATATTGACGAAGATGTGCTGTTGGCGGCGAAGGAACTCGCCAAGCGTCAGAATTTGTCGGCCGGACGGGTGGTGTCTCAACTGCTGCGGCGGGTTCTGACTGGCCAGGCTGGGCGTGCCGGGGCTTCAAAAGATGGTGGACGGGGGTCTAGATCCGTCGCCGGGTTTCGACCCTTTCCGGAGGGTAGAGCCGTCGTAACGAACGATTTGGTCAATCGCCTGCGGGACGTTGAAGGTGTGTAATGCGTGCTCTGCTGGATGTAAACGTTCTGATCGCGTTGCTCGATGGCAGCCACATGCATCATGGCTTGGTAACCGACTGGCTTGCCGGGAACCTTGGCAAGGGTTGGGCGTCATGCCCGGTCACCCAAAACGGATGCATTCGCATCCTTTCTCAGCCGGGTTATCCCAATTCGGTTCCCACCGCACAAGTGGCAGAGCGGCTCGCAGAAGCGACGCAGCACTCGTCTCATGCGTTCTGGTCTGATTCCATCAGCTTGTTGCATCCAGGTCGCCTGAGGTGGGACCAAGTGCTGAGTTCCCGGCATGTCACCGATGCCTATCTGCTGGCGCTCGCTGTCGAGCAAGGCGGGCGTTTTGTCAGCTTGGATCGAGGCATTCCCCTTGGTGCCGTCGGCGGGGCCACGCCAAAGCATCTCGTGATCCTCTCGCAATGACAGGCACAGGCGCAGCCGGCTTCATCGGCGGCGAGCGCTGGACGCTGATGCTCGGGCTGTTAGCGGGCCTCGCCGCCGTGACGCTGTTCCCTCTTGGCGCGAGCGCACAGACCGCGTGCCGCGTGCTCGATTCCGAACTCGCCGGGGTCTACCAGGGTGGATGCAGGGATGGGCTGGCCGAGGGCTACGGCGAGGCGAAGGGGTCGGCTGAATACCGTGGAGATTTTCACGCCGGTCGCAAGCATGGCAAGGGCGTCAAGGCCTGGCCTTGGGGCGACCGCTACGAAGGCGAGTTCGTGGAGGACCGCAAGGACGGCGCCGGCAAGTACACCTGGAGCGCGCGTGGCCCATCAGCGGGCGAGAGCTATAGCGGTACCTATCTGAACGATCTGCGCCACGGCCATGGCGTGTACGAGTGGCCCTCGGGCGATCGCTACACCGGCCCCTGGGCGCACGATGCGATCACCGGCATGCCGACGCCGATGATGATCGCGCGCGCGCGGGCGAAAACGGAGGCCCTCGCGGCGGTAGGAAAGCCAGGGGTGAGGGTTTGCCGCGCGCTGCTGGTCGGCATTGCGGTGCGCGACTGGATCCGCGGTGAAGTGACGGCAGTGGACGCGGACCGGGTAGCGGTGCGCATCGACGATCCGGGCCGGCAGCCGCATGTCATCGACAATCTGCCGCTAGTCAGAGGCGTGACCATCTGGTCCGCGGCGGCGGACTGGACGCCGTGTGTGTGAACGGAGCCTCGCCTTTTTAGGAGCTTGCCCGCCTACGTCGGTACACCGGCTACAATTGCCAATCGATTGTCGGGGGGGCGGTCCCGCCCCCCCGATCGATCTATTTCTTCGTTGTGGTCGTCGTGGTCGTCGTGGTCGTGGCTCCAGGGGTGCTCGTGCCGTCGTCCGAGGACGCCGCGGCGGCAGCCACGCCGACAATGGCGGCACCGGCTGCGATCATG
>Ga0209514_10006337_pt1 | contig 14569 bp, 12 predicted proteins | sample Subgrocontami58m_FD_187452 | JGI IMG/M metagenome (GOLD analysis project Ga0209514, IMG submission 187452) | Subsurface groundwater microbial communities from S. Glens Falls, New York, USA - GMW37 contaminated, 5.8 m (SPAdes) (version 3) | ecosystem: Environmental > Aquatic > Deep subsurface >...
GCGATGATGACGAAGAGAATCCCGGATGGGCAGCCCGCGTTCATGAAATGCCCGGTTGTATCACACAGGGAGACACCTTCGAAGAACTTGGCGAAATGATTGATGATGCCATGCGCGGCTGGATTGAGGTCGCGCTTGAGGAGGGGATTCCCATCCCCGAACCCGCGCCGGATGAAGATTACAGCGGAAAATTCGTCGTGCGCCTGCCGCGTTCCCTGCACCGTCAATTAGCTGAGACGGCTGAGCGCGAGGGAGTGAGCCTGAATCAATTCATCAATGTGGCACTCGCGCAGTCGGTGGGACATGCTTCTGCGCTCGCCTATCCCATCGCAAAACAAGCTTCGCATTTTGCCGTAAAAGAGAAGAAGCTAAAGTTTGCAGCGAAGAAAAAAAAATGATCGGTTGAATTGAAATGCGATCATCCTCATAGGCAAGTCGCATTTTTCTTTTCATCCTTCCGCCTTCATCCCTTCGACCCACTCAGGGCAAGCCTTTGTTATAATCTCCCCTTAACATATCCCCAATTCAGGAGAGAGATACATGCCCAAAAAGAAGGGCTCTATTGCGCTTCCCCTTGATAAAGAAGAAATAATCAAAGATTATCGACTCGCCTATCAATCGCGGCAGGCGAGTCTGATTGGCAGACGCGAAGTCTTGAGCGGCAAAGCCAAATTTGGCATCTTTGGCGATGGCAAGGAAGTTGCCAACCTCGCCATTGCACGCGCCTTTCGCAAAGGTGACTGGCGCTCTGGATATTACCGCGATCAAACCTGGATGTTCATGCTTGGCATGATGAGCATTCAGGAATTTTTTGCCCAGTTATACTCTCACGCAGATGTGACCCATGACCCCGCCAGCGCAGGGCGGCAAATGAACGCGCATTTTTCTTCGCGCAATTTATATCCCAATGGCGCGTGGTATGCCCAGACAAAAATGTACAATACCGCTGCGGATGTTTCTCCCACTGGCACGCAAATGCCGCGTGCTGTCGGACTCGCGTATGCGTCAGTGATGTATCGTCAACTTAAAGAACTGCACGATCAAAAAGATTTTTCGATCAACGGTAATGAAATCACCTTCGTTACCATCGGCAACGCATCCACAGCCGAAGGATTGTTTTGGGAAAGTGTCAATGCCATCGGCGTGCTCAAGGCTCCAGCAATTATCACCATTTATGATGATGGCTACGGCATCTCTGTCCCCAATCAATTTCAAATGGTCAAGGAAAATATCGGCACATTGCTCAAAGGCTTCGAGCGCGATCCCAATGCGCCGCCCGAAACAATCGAGCGCGGCTACGATCATTACACCGTCCGCGCGTGGGATTATCCCGCGCTTGTCGAAACCTATCTCAGCGCCGCCGAAATCGCGCGCGAGTATCACATCCCCGCGCTCATTCATATCATCGATGTGACCCAGCCGCAGGGACATTCCACCTCGGGCAGTCACGAACGATATAAGACAGCCGAGCGATTAAAGTGGGAAGAAGAATTTGATTGTATGACTCGTCTGCGTAAGTGGATGATAGACAGCCGCGTCATTTCCGACCCCGAGCTTGTCTCTGTTGAAAAAGCAGATTACGAAGCTGTGGAGGGATTCCGCAAATCCGCATGGGACGCATTCCTCTCCCCGATTCTCGATGAACGCAATCAAGTGATGGACATGCTCGATGAGATCGCTGGCAGTTCGAATCATTCGTCAGAGCTGAAAATGCTCAGGGATCGGCTGGCAAACGTCCCGTCGATAGCGAGGCGCGATATCCATAGCGCCGCACATGAAGCGTTGAGAATCCTGCGCGACGAAGCAAATCCCTCAAAGGGAATCCTCATCCAATGGAAGAACGAGAGCGATAAAATTAATTTGGAACGCTACGGTTCGCATTTGTATTCTGGCACGGCGCTGAAAGTGGGGGAAGTCAAGCCTGTGTATTCGGCATCTTCGCCAACGATGTTCGGTTTTGACGTAGTGAACGCCGCGTTCGATGCTGCGCTGGAACGTGAGCCGCGCCTGATCGCGTTCGGTGAAGACGTTGGAAAACTTGGCGATGTGAACCAGGGTTTCAAAGGGATGCAGGAAAAGTATGGCGCAATGCGTGTGACCGATACGGGCATTCGTGAGGCGACGATTTTGGGACAGGCAATTGGCATGGCAATGCGCGGACTGCGACCTATCGCTGAGATTCAATATTTAGATTATGTTTTGTACGCGCTGCAAATCATGTCTGACGATCTGGCGTCTCTCCACTGGCGCACCGCAGGTGGACAAAAAGCGCCTGTCATTGTCCGCACGCGCGGGCATCGGCTCGAGGGTATTTGGCATTCAGGCTCACCGATGGCTGGCATACTCAATCTTGTGCGCGGCATGTATGTTTTGGTCCCGCGTGATATGACTCGCGCCGCTGGTTTCTACAACACACTATTGAAATCAGACGAACCCGCAATTGTTGTTGAAGTGTTAAATGGCTATCGCGTCAAAGAACGCCTGCCCGATAATATCGGCGAAATGACATTGCCATTGGGTGTGCCCGAAATTATCCGCGAAGGAAAAGATGTGACGGTGGTGACCTACGGCGCATGTTGCCGCATTGTGATGGAAGCCGCCGACAAACTCAGCAAAGTTGGAATCGAAATCGAAGTGATCGATGTGCAATCGCTTTTGCCGTTTGATATCCACAGCAGGATCGTTGAATCACTCAAGAAAACAAACCGCGTGTTGTTCGTGGACGAAGATATGCCAGGCGGAGCAACTGCATACATGATGCAGGAAGTCATCGAAAAACAAGGCGGCTATTTCCATTTGGATTCCCCCGCGAAAACTTTATCTGCCAAAGCGCATCGTCCCGCGTATGGAAGTGATGGAGATTATTGTTCTAAGCCGAATGTGGAGACTGTGTTTGATGCGGTGTATGAGATGATGAATGAGGTTGACCCTGCGGAATTTCCGAAGATCAAGTGATCAGTGAACAGTCATCAGTGAGCAGTGAGCAGTAAAGGAGTAGCCATGAGTGGATTACAGCACGCGCAGAGTTTTTGTGATTTGATCGTTTACAAGAAGAGTCGGCAATTACAACAGGAAATCTTCAATCTCACAAAGTCATTCCCAAGAGATGAGACGTTTTCATTGACCGATCAAATCCGCCGTTCATCCCGCTCTGTTGGCGCTAATCTTGCCGAGGCTTGGGCGAAACGCAGGTATGAAAAACACTTCATTAGCAAACTGACCGATACTGATGGGGAACAAATGGAAACCCAGCACTGGATTGCAACTGCTTTGGACTGCGAGTATATTGACCAAAAGACAAGCGCGCAATTGGCAGGTAAATGTCTCGAAATCGGGCGCATGCTCGGTGGAATGATGGACAAAGCGGAAATGTTCTGTGGTGAGCCTCTTCACTCGATGCGAGAGGAATCCGTTGATTACTTCGTCGAAACTGAAGACGACTGATAACTGATAACTGTTTACTGATAACTGATCACTGAAAACTGGAGGTTACATGGCAACTAAAGTGCTTGTTCCAAGACTCGGCGAAGGTGTTGACGAAGTTACCGTCACAAAATGGCTTAAGCAGGTCGGTGATTCCATTAAAGAATTAGAGCCTTTGCTTGAAGTGAACACAGACAAAGTAGATACCGAAATCCCTGCGCCTGCTTCGGGAACGGTTTTGCAAATCGTTGCCCAGGAAGGTCAAGCCGCGAAGGTGGGAGAGTTGTTGGCAATTATTGGGGTGGCAGGAGAAAAGGTGGAAGCTTCAAATGTCTCTGAGTCGAAAGTCGAAAGTCTAAGGTCAATTGAACCACAGCTATCGACCTTAGACCTTAGACCTTCGACTAATTCTCAACCTTCGACCGATTTAGGTTTTATCTCGCCCGTCGTCGCAAAGATCGCCGCAGAACATGGTGTGAATTTGAGTCAAGTGCCAGGCACAGGCTTGAATGGACGGATTACGAAGAATGATGTGGTAAGTTATGTCGAAGGTCAAAAGTCGAAGGTCAAAACCCATTCTCCACAACCTGCAAACCTGCAACCTGCAACCTTAAAACCGATGGAAGGCGACCAACTTATCAAGCATACGGTCATCCGCAAATCCATTGCGGAGCACATGGTCATGTCCAAACGCACATCGCCGCATGTGTTGACCGTGATGGAAGCGGATATGAGCCGCGTGGCAAAACATCGCGCCGCGAATAAAGCTGCATTTGAAAAAGATGGTGTCAATCTCACATTCACGGCATATTTCATGACAGCCATTGTCGCAGGATTAAAAGCCTATCCAATCGTCAACTCCTCATGGAGCGATGAAGGCGTGTTGGTCCATAATAATATCAACATCGGCATGGCAACTTCACTCGGCGAAGAAGGATTGATCGTGCCCGTCATCAAAGGCGCGGATAATCACTCGCTTCTGGCAATGGCATGTTCTGTGAATGACCTTGCTAATCGCGCGCGGAACAAAAAATTGCAGCCCGATGAAGTCAAAGGCGGGACGTTCACGCTGACCAATCATGGCATCAGCGGATCATTGTTCGCGTTCCCTGTCATCAACCAGCCGCAATGCGGTATCCTCGGCGTCGGCGCGGTGCAAAAGCGCGTGGTAGTTATTCCCGCCGTTGACGGGACACGTGATGATGCAATCGCAATTCGCCCAATGGTGTATATGTCCTTCGTATTCGATCATCGCATCCTCGATGGCGCGTCTGCCGATTGGTTTTTAGCGAAGGTCAAAGAGACGCTGGAGAATTGGAGCTGGTAAGCATGTCTGAAAAACAAAAAGACCGCCCGAACATCAATAAAAACAGGGCTTTCGCTCAATCTCGCTTTTTCATGTCACCCTGAGCAAAAGCGAAGGGTCTCTACGATAATCTCAGAGATTCTTCGCTCCGCTCAGAACGACAAGCGAAAGTCCTAAAAAATATTCATCGAGCAGTACGAAGGTTACAGGTCAAGAGTGAGACGTTGGTTGTAGTAGTACAATTATCAAATATTACAAAGTCGAATGGAGTAAATATTCATGTCAGAAAATTTTGATGTCGTCGTTATTGGCGCAGGTCCTGCGGGCTACGTGGCCGCGATCCGCACCGCACAACTTAAGCAGAAAGTCGCAATCGTGGACAAGCAATGGCTTGGAGGTGTATGTTTGAATGTTGGCTGCATCCCATCCAAATCCCTGCTTAAGAATGCAGAAGTAGCCCACACCTTACGCGAACGCGGAAAGGATTTCGGCTTTACGATGGATAACCTGAAACTGGATTATGGTGTGGCAGTCAAACGTTCGCGCCAGAATTCAGACAGGCTGACCAAAGGTGTTGGCTTCCTGATGAAGAAGAACAATATCGCGGTCTTCATGGGAGAAGCGAAGTTCAAGACAAAAGACACGATTAATGTTACAGACAAAGATGGAAAGGTCACTGAACTCAAGGCAAAGAATATCATCGTTGCCACGGGCGCAAGCGCCATGGTTCCTCCTGTGTGGAAAGTGGATGGCGAAAAAGTCGTCACCTATTGGGAAGCCATCCTGCAGGATAAATTGCCCAAGTCGGTCATCATCATTGGGTCGGGCGCCATCGGCGTGGAATTTGCCACTATATGGAATTCCTACGGCGTGGAAGTGACCATCGTCGAAATGTTGCCGCGCATCGTTCCCTTGGAAGATGAAGAGATCTCCAAGGAATTAGACAAAGAATTCAAGAAACGCGGAATAAAAACTTTGGCTGGGCATAAAGTGGAATCAGTGGAAACCGCGAAGACAGGCGTGAAGGTGAAGGTTTCCGCTGACACTTCGACTTCGCTCAGTGCAGGCGGTAAGGAAACGACCCTCGAAGCGGATCAGGCTTTGGTCGCGATCGGGTTCCGTCCCAATTCCAAAGGACTCGGTCTTGAAGAAGCCGGCGTAAAGATCAGCGACCGCGGCTTTGTTGAGGTCAATGAAAAGATGCAAACGAATGTCCCTGGTATTTGGGCAATTGGCGATGTGACGGGCAAACTCATGCTTGCGCATGTCGGCTCGGCAATGGGCATTATTTGTTCAGAGAATATTGCGGGCGCAGAAACCGTCACGCTTGATTATGAAATGATGCCGCGCGCCACGTATTGCCAGCCGCAGATCGCATCATTTGGTATGACAGAAGCACAGGCCAAGGAACGCGGACATAATGTCAAGATCGGCCGCTTTCCATTTCAAGCAAATGGAAAGGCGCTAGGTATGGGCGATTACAGCGGCTTTGTAAAGATAGTAGTGGATGAAAAATATGGCGAACTGCTCGGTGCTTCGATGATCGGACCTGAGGTAACTGAATTACTTCCTGAGTTAACCCTCGCGCGTATGATGGAACTCACCCCGCATGAAATTGCAAGAAACGTCCATGCGCACCCTACGCTTTCAGAGGTTTTGATGGAAGCGGCACACGGCGCAGACGGAAGTCCGATACATATGTAGAACAGAAAAGAACTGACCTTAAAAGTCAGTTCTTTTTTCGGTTATTTACAACCATAAGCTTTAATTATGTGGTTTCTATTACTGAGTGGGCTAAATTCGTCTAGTCAACTTGATATTTTGGCTGGAATGTGCTATTAACAATGTAATTAAATTCATACCACAAGGCCGGCAAATATGCACCGTGAACGAGTATCTGAAAACGTGTTTTGGTTCCAAAGTGAAGTTTATGCCCAGGTAACAGCCGGCGTCATTGTCGGTCCGCAATGGGCGGTTGTTATTGATACCCTGGCTCTGCCGGAAGAGACACTCGGAATGCGGGAATTCATTGAACATGAATTGGGTGTACAGGTCCGCTATGTCATCAACACTCATTACCATGCAGACCACACCTGGGGCAATTGTTTTTTTCACGGTGCAACCGTGATCGGACATGCGCAATGCCGTGAATTACTGATCGAATTTGGTGTGCCTTCCCTTGAGGAAGCCCGCAAACAAAACGCAAATCTGCGACAGGTAAAGATCGTTCCTCCTCACCTGACGTTTGCTTCCGGTGAATTGGCGATGCGCGTCGGGAAAAAGAATCTGATCCTCTCGCCGTCATTCGGCCACAGCGCCGACGGCATTTCAGTCCTGGTGGAGGAGGACCGCGTTCTATTCGCAGGCGATGCCTTCATGTCCCTTCCCTACATCGTGGATGGCGATGCAGATGACCTGCTGGCATCCATCAAACGGATCGGACGCATGGGTCTTGAAAATATTATCCAGGGGCACGGCGATATTATTCTGCGCGGTGAAATAGATGCCGCTGTAAAAGATAATACGAATTACTTGAACAACATCAAAAAAGCCGTAAAGTCTGCGGGGAAACGCAAGAATGTGGATGAATACCTCGAATCGATTACCATTGAGGAATGCGGCAAAAGCCGTGTTTTCCTTGGAGGTCTGGCCGAAACCTTGCACCGCCGCAACCTGAGAGCGTTGCATCGAAAAATGAATAGCGAATGAAACTTTTAAGAAAACCAGTATAGAAAATCTTGCAAACCTGCCTTCGCAGGTTTAATTTGGCCGTTGGTTGCTTTCTGGTATTCCGCATAGAAAGCTTATTCAAGTGAGAGCATCTTATGTATACGAATTATAAAAACACATCCGGAATGCCGCCATTTCAACAAGGCGGATTGGATTCGCTCTGCGGACTATACAGCATTATCAACGCAGAGCGGATCATCAACCATTCCTCTAATGAGGAAACCCAGCAATTATTTGATGACCTGATCCATTATCTTTCCCGCCGCGGATTATTGACCAAACTCCTGATTGGCGGTATTGTTCACGCCGAAATGCTGGTGATCTTAAACAAGGTGGTGGGCAAGAAACGCATCTTAAATGTGCAAATACCCTGGCGTGGTATTCTAAACCCGGACCTGACGGCCTTCTGGAAATCCATGCAAAACTTTATGGATGGATCGCCCGTGCGTGCCATCATTTTGGGTTTGCAAGGCTATCATGATCATTGGACTGTGATCGAGAGCATTACCAACCGTTCCATTAAGTTATACGATTCGGCGTCAATACAACGTCTACCGCGCTCTTCCTGCACGACCGTCTATGCCACCGGGAAGCGCAAGCATGTACTTCTGCCCGCGCAGACATATTTCCTCTCCAACGAAGAGATTGACATCAGTCAGTATAATTACTAGTGCAATAGCAGATGAGAGTTTAGGGGCGGAAGTCAGTTACGAGAATGAGCTGGTTGAAGGGCTTGTTAGCGGTGAAACTGTTCGAGCAACGCTCAAGTGTTTTGGGCTGAAGTGGATCAGAGCAAAACATTGAACTACCAGGCCCGATCCAGATTATGAAAGTAAATCGGATCACTTTCGGGTCAATCGTTTCAACCTTTTTGTTCTGCACAGAGGCGCTGCTTGAGTTGTGCTTGCGCGCAGGCAGGCTTGATTCCAAATCAAACACAACCAGAGAAATCAAATCTCTGGTTATGTTTGATTAAGTCACAGTCAATTTTTGCTTTGGATACTTTTCGCAGCGTTTCTCATCCATTACACGCTTGATCCGATCAAAGCCTTCCCACACATCAGTGAACGATGTATACAGGGGTGCTAAGCCCAGGCGGATGTTATCGGGTTCGCGGAAATCGGGGATAACGTTCATTTCTTCGATCAGGGCGCGGTTGATGCGGTAGCCGTCGGGGTGGCGGATGCTGATATGCGATCCGCGTTGGGCAGAGTCAAGCGGGGAGCCGAGGGAAAAGCCAAATGGAGCAAGCAGGCTTTGAGTTAAGAAAGAGGCATAGTCTGTCATCAGGATGGATTTCGCACGAAGTGCGTCCATGCCGGCTTGCAGGGTCGGTTCGAGTGCGGCTTCCATTGTTAACAGTGAAATCATCGGTTGTGTGCCGACGAGGAAACGCCGGGCGCCGGGGGCGGGTGTGTATTCGAGGTCGAAGTCGAAGGGATTCTTTTGTCCCCACCAGCCCCAGACAGGCGAGGAAAGTTTCTCTTGAATACTTTTGTTGACGTAAAAGAATGCAGGCGCGCCGGGACCGCCGTTGAGATATTTGTAGGTGCAGCCAATGGCGAAATCTGCATTGCAGTCGTCAAGATGAACGGGAACCGAGCCGACCGAATGACTCAAATCCCAAAGTACAAGCGCGCCTTTTGCGTGAGCAAGTTCGGTGATGCACTGCATATCGTAGAGATAGCCGCTTTTGAAGACGACATGCGAGAGCGTGACGAGCGCGGTATCTTCATTGATGGCGTCTTCGAGCGCGGCGATATCTGGTGTGATGTCCTTGTCTCTTGCGCCGATAAGGACAATTTCGTGGCGGTCATCGAGGTTTTGTTTGATACCTTGCAGGACGTACAGGTCGGAAGGAAAGTTGAAGGTATCGGTAATGATGCGGGTTTTGTTCGGCTGAAGCATTAGCGCGGCGGTGGCGAGTTTGAAAAGGTTGAGCGAAACCGTATCACCAACGAGGGTTTGTCCTTCCGCTGCGCCAATGATCTTGCCGATCTTGTCGCCGACGCGGGAGGGGGCTTCCCACCAGCCTTTGTTCCAGCCGCGAATAAGGTCACGCCCCCATTCTTCCTCCACAATTTGTTTCGCACGCTCAATGGCGGCTTTGGGCAAACGTCCAAGCGAATTGCCATCGAGATAAACAAGGTTGGGATCATCGATGAGAAAGGCTTCTCTAAACGAAGCCAGTTTATCTTGAGCATCAAGTTGAAGTGCGTATGCAGAAGCGGGTTGATAATCTTTTTTCATTTTTTATTTTCCTGCCATATTATCAAAATGAGTGGCACAGCGTTGGCTGTGCCACTCATTTTATTCACCAAATTCCTCTTTGCGAAGAGCGGGGAATAATAGAACTTCGCGGATGGAATGCTTATCTGTCAACAGCATCGCGAGACGGTCCACGCCCATGCCAAAGCCGCCATTGGGAGGCATGCCATAACGCATGGCGCGCAGATAGTCTTCATCCATTGGATGCTTTTCATCGTCATCGGCGGCATAGTCACGTCCCATTTCGAGGAAACGCTGTTCCTGGTCCAGCGGGTCGTTCAACTCGGTAAAGGCATTGCACAGTTCAAAGCCTGCCGTGTAGCCTTCAAAACGTTCCACCATTAGTGGGTTGCCAGGCAAGGATTTTGCCAACGGAGAAATATCCCGCGGATAGTTGTAAAGGAAAGTCGGTTGGATGAGTGCTGGCTCAAGGAATTCACCAAGCAGGAAGTCAATCAACTTGCCGCGTGTGGACTTCGGGTCAGGCGCCGCCTTGGGCTGCCTCTCCTTGATCGCTTTAAACAACGCCTCGGCAGTTTTATGCCCGGCAATGTCAATGCCGCTTGTTTCCAAAATGCCCACACGCAATTCGACGCGCTTCCACGGCGGCTTGAATTCCAATTCGTATTCGCCGTATTTGATTTTTGTAGAACCTGTCACCTGCTCAGCGGCATAGGCGACCATTTGCTCGGTCAATTCCATCACTTGTAAATAATCTGCGTATGCCCAATAAAACTCAAGTTGGGTGAATTCAGGGTTGTGCTTGAAGGAGACGCCTTCATTCCGAAAATCACGCCCGATCTCATAGACGCGTTCCAAATTACCCACAAGCAAACGTTTGAGGTACAACTCGAACGAGATTCGCAGGTACATATTCTGTTCCAGTTCGTTGTGATGTGTCTCAAACGGACGCGCCGCCGCGCCGCCATACAACGGTTGCAGGATGGGAGTTTCCACCTCAAGAAAATCATGATCGTCCAGGAAAGCCCGCAAGGCTTTGATCAGCATGGCGCGCTTGCGGAAAGTCTCGCGCACATCGGGATTAACAGCCAGGTCAGCATAGCGTTGCCGCGCGCGTATTTCAGGCGACTCAAGCGCGGCATAACGAATAACGGTGCCATCTTCCTGGGTCACATCCTTGTCAGCGGGCAAAGGGGTTATGGATTTGGCAAGCAGTTTGAAGTCGTGGACGTGAAGCGTGATTTCCCCTGTCTTCGTGCGGAACATCACACCCGAGGCTTGAATGAAATCACCGAGGTCGAACATCCGATTGAAAAAATCCACGCGGTCTTTGCCAAGCTCATTGATGCGAAAGAACAACTGGATCTTGCCGCCGCCATCTTCAATGTGAGCAAAGGAAACCTTGCCCATTGCGCGGCTGGCGCGGATGCGTCCCGCGAGCGTAACTTTCACTTCACGCGATTCATCTGATTCGAATTCCGCAGCGGCTTGGGCGCTCGTGTGCGTGCGTTCGGCACGTGTGGGGTACGGGTCAATGCCCTCGGCGCGGAGTTCTTCGATCTTCTGCAAACGGATTTTTTCAAGGGTGGTGTATTCTGCCATGATCGTATGTGGTCTTTTCCCTTTCTTCTTTTTTTGTCACAATCAAAGGAAACATGAAAGAAGTAAGGATAAAAAAAAGCCCCGCAGCCTGAAATACAGGCACGCAGGACAAATCGTTGCGCGTCCTGTTTCTTAGCCGAGTTTGATGATCTTCACATTGTAGGTGCCGCCGGGGGTTTCCACTTTCACGGTCTCACCCATCTTGTGACCCAAAATGGATTTACCGATTGGCGACTCGTTTGAAATTTTACCTTCACGCGGGTTGGCTTCCGCCGCGCCCACGATGGTGAAGGTTTCAGCCTCAAAGTTACCTTCTTTAATGGTCACCTTGGAACCGACCTGAATGAGGTCGCTTTTCTTGCCTTTGCCGTTCTCTTCAATGATCTTCGCGGTGGCCAGCAGCAGTTCCAACTCTTGAATGCGACCTTCCACAAAAGCCTGCTCGTTTTTTGCGGCTTCATATTCGGCATTCTCGATCAACTCACCTCCCTCCATGGCTTCATGCAAACGCGCGGCAACTGCCATACGTTTGGTGGTACGGAGGTATTCCAGTTCCTCTTGAAGTTTCTGAAAGCCCTCTTTTGTAAGGAAATTGGTGGTCATGATGCTGTCCTGCTAATGAATTTTGCACCCCTGAATCAGAGATGCAATTGATTAAAAATTTCCGGGGGGTTTATCCGGAAAGTTGGGCTTACTATATCATGATTCAAAATGAGATTCAAGACCCAAAAGCCTTTCAAGGTTTGTCTAGTCAAATGACCAAAGACGGATTCCGCCATTTTCAAGCCAATATTGATGGATTTGCTCGCGCATCGCATCCTGGCTTCCAAACAATTGGCCCACTTGGGAAGCATACGCTGAAATCGCCTCCTGCCAGGACTTTAGGCCTGCTTCGCCCACCTCATAGGCCTTTGCCTTCATCCCAGCCGTGTTCGAAGCGAATTCCTCAGGCGTTTTAAATAGATATGGCACATCAAGGTAATAAAGCGCGGTGCGCTGGAGCAGATCCACTGCGCGGCGGATGAGCACATGGTCTACGTGTGCACCCAGCCCAAGTGGACAGACCAGTTGATCGTCCGGTCGGAGGCGGACGGAAATAGTTTCAGCCATTCGAGCCGGAAAATCCTGTTCCTCCTCATGCGGGGGCAGAAAGATGTATCCATACAGCCAGTCGCCGTTTTTAGCACGGCGATAAATGCAATCAAGATCATCAAAATGGACAGGCGTTGCTCCGACGATTTGGCAGGCTTTTCGGTCTTCCTCACGACGCGCGTGAATGAGGTTATTTACAGAGAGGACTCCCCACTCGTGATGAAGCAGTTGAGCATATGGAGAAAGTTCTTCGCCTGGCGGAAAGCCGCAAAGGATCGTCCAGATTTCAACTTGCTGGCTTGCGCGCGTTTGTTCGTAAATCAAGCCGCCTGCAGAAAGTACGGCATCATCGAGGTGAGGGGAAATGTATATCCAGCGCATCGGATATTTTTACCACAAAACCATAATGAATTTTAATTTCAGGGTCATGTAAACTTGTCTCACCTTTTATGTTAAACTTCGTTTATGCCAAAAAACCACACCCTGTTTTTTACTGCGCCCAAAAAAATTGAGGTCCGCGAAACCAGCCTGCCTTCGCCAAAGGATGATGAGGTATTGGTAAGTACCATCTGCTCCGCCATCAGCGCCGGGACGGAGATGCTGGTCTACCGCGGGCAGTTCCCGCAGTTGAAAGATGCGCATGATGGCGTCAGCAGTGGGCTGCAATTTCCGCTGGCATATGGGTATGCGTGTGTGGGAAGGGTGAAGGCAATTGGTAAATTAGTAAATGGTAATTGGCAGGATCGCCTTGTCTTCGCGTTTCAACCTCACACATCTCATTTCATCGCCAAACCCGAATTACTAATTACCATTCCCCAATTACTCGCTCCTGAAACCGCCTGCTTCCTTCCCAATATGGAAACCGCCGTGAATTTGGTGCAGGACGGCGCGCCAATAGTCGGCGAGCGCGTTCTTGTATTTGGACAAGGCGTTGTGGGTTTGTTGACCGCTTCTTTACTAAGTGAATTTCCGCTTGAGAGTTTGGTTACGGTGGATAATTATGAATTGAGAAGAAATGCTTTGAAGGTCGAAGGTCGAAAGTCGAAAGTCAGAGACTTTCGACCCTTCGACAGGCTCGGGGCAACGCCTTTGACCTTTGACCCTTCTCAAACGGAGAAAATCAAATCAAGTTTACACTCCGGTGCCGACCTGACCTTTGAACTGAGCGGCTCGCCCTCCGCCTTGAACGATGCCATTGCATTGACAACTTTCAGCGGACGCGTGGTGATCGGCTCGTGGTATGGACAAAAACGGGCAGAGATTGACCTCGGCGGAGCATTCCACCGCTCACGCATCAAACTTATTTCCTCGCAAGTCAGCACAATTGCGCCCGAACTTTCAGGCAGGTGGGACAAATCCCGCCGATTCGATGTCGCATGGAAGGCTCTGGAAAGAATCAAACCAGAGAAATGGATCACGCACCGCTTTTCGATTGACGAAGCGGAGAAGGCGTATCAACTGTTGGATGAAAATCCACAAGAGACGATACAAATCATTTTCGACTACACTGCCTGACACTGGAGAACAAGCATGTATACCCTTGGAGTTCGCCGCGAATTCATTGCACGTCATTTTTTAATTGGAGGTAATTGGGGGGCGGAGAACTTCCCCAACTCACATCACTACATCCTTGAATTGCAGCTGGAAGGCAGTGACCTCGACCAGCACGGATACCTCGTGGACATTGTGGATGTGGAAAAGCACCTCGATGAAGTGGTGGGCTATTACAAGGAGCAGATGCTCAATGAAAAGCCCGAATTCGCAGGTTTGAATCCGTCCATCGAGCATTTCGCGCGGATTCTTGCTGCGACCTTGAATGGAAAAATCAAAGCCCAAAACATTTCCGCGCTCAAAGTTGTTTTGTGGGAGCATGAAAATGCGTGGGCGGCATATTCGGTGAAAAGGTTAACAAGTTGAAGGTTGAAGGTTTAGACCTTGCAACTTTCAACCTTCAACATGAAACTGGGTTTCCTCATCTACGGCTCGCTCGACACCCTCAGCGGAGGATATATGTACGACCGCAAACTGGTTGACTATCTCCGCAAGCAGGGTGACACCGTGGAGATCATCTCGCTTCCCTGGCGCAATTACGCCGCGCACCTGATGGATAATTTTTTTGATGTCATTGCGAGCGAAGGTCGAGCAGGCGGCGGGTCTCGATACGGACTTCGTCCTACACGACCACCG